>Ga0207645_10000239_pt1 | contig 45441 bp, 44 predicted proteins | sample KBSM53metaG_FD_184331 | JGI IMG/M metagenome (GOLD analysis project Ga0207645, IMG submission 184331) | Miscanthus rhizosphere microbial communities from Kellogg Biological Station, Michigan, USA - KBS M5-3 metaG (SPAdes) (version 2) | ecosystem: Host-associated > Plants > Roots > Rhizosphere >...
GCGGCTGACAGCGCACGGCCATCGGACCGGTCCCAGCAGACCACGGTCGAGCGCTGGCAGGCGAGGCCGGCGGCGACGATCTCGCGGCCGCGCGCGGCGACGCTGTCGCAAACGTCCTGCGCCGCGATGCGCAGCGACGTCACCAGCTCATCGGCGTCGTGCTCGACGCGATCGTGGCCGATGCGACGCGTCGCGACGGGGACCTGCGCCTCCGCCACATCGCGCCCCGTCGTATCGAACAAGATGGCGCGGCTTGCGTGCCCGCCCTGGTCCAGGGCCAGTATCAGATCGCCCGCGTCGCCTGCGGGCCGCTGCTCACGACGCGGCCCCGCGAGCTCGCTCCCGACCCGGTTGAGTTCCGCTTCCAGGCTCATGCTGCCGGCTTGCTGGTCCCGGCCGCGATCATCCGCCGCTGCTCGCCGCGTACTGCATCTGAAGCGCTCGTACCGTCATGGTCTCGACGAAGCCCGCGCCCCGAGCGCAAACCGCTCGCGCCGTCGGCGCGTCGCGAATCTCGTAGATTGCCCACTCCCACGGACCCGGCCACAACCGGGCATCGCCCGGCGGCAACCGCTCTACATTGCAGAAAAGGAACTCGGGCGCGAGCGCGCCCGCCGCGGCACGCGCGGCTTCGTTGTAGCCGTCGAGCACCCAGCCGATACGCGGGCGTCCCCTGCGGCGCAGCTCCTCGAGACAGGGTCGATCAAATGATATGAGTACGCAGCGATCGAGTACCTCCGGCAGGCACGCCGTGACGCGGTCCAGAACCGTGGACAGGCCGAACCGCCGCAGGCTCGCGCGCTTGATCTCGACGAACGCGATGACACCGCGCCAGCGTGCGAGTGCCGACGCAAACTGCTGCAGTGAGCAGGGTCGGATCTCCGCATGGGCGCCCCCGAATCGCCCGGGCTCGCCCATCGGCAGGCTCGAGATCTCGGACCACGCGAGGTCGAACACCGAGTCCGAACGACCGTTCATGCGCCGGAAGTCTGCGTCGTGAAGAAGAAGGGGAACGCGGTCCGAGCTCAGCTGCACGTCGAGCTCGACGTGCCTCACGCCCAAGTCCACGGCGGACTGCAGCGCCTCGAGGGTGTTCTCCGGGAACTCGGCCGCGTTGCCGCGGTGCGCGATGATCGTCGGCAACGAAACATCCATGCTGCGGATATTACTTAATGCAGCCGCGGTGACGCCTGCAAGCGGCGTAGCGGGATGTGAACTCTCGCATCAAGGGACACGCCCGACCGCAGGTTGACCAAATTCGTCACCTGGGGGACCACCCCAACCCGCGGTATACGCGTGATTTTCAAGCGCTTCCGCCCTGGCATGCAACTTGCTGCTCATTGGTGCGCACGGGCGAAAGGTAGTTACGAATCGCATGAACCTCGACGTTCTCGAAGTCATCGCATTGCTGTTTCCGGAGCCCAGCCGCGCCAGGGAAGGGAGCGTGCAGTCGGTGCTCGCGCTGGTGCGCGATGAGCAGGGCCTGATTGAACTGAAGAGCCTCCGTCCAGACGTGGCGCTCATCAAGCGCGCGCGTGTAACCGGGCGGGTGAATTGCGGCACGCCGATCCTCGATCCCATCACCCGCGAAGTGATGGGCTACGAGATCGACCCGATAATGCTCCCCGCGGCCTGACCCCGTCCTGAGGCGAACCCCGCTGATCCCTTCGCCGCGTACGTTATAGTCCGCGCGGCCCGGGGCGGCCATCCGCCCGCCGCCCATGCGGAGTAGAGATGCGCCGTCTGCTTGCGTTGCTGCTCATCGCGGCCTTCACCAGTCCTACTGCTGCACAGCCGCTCGAGGTCCCCGCCGAGCTGCGTGGCTGGGAAGCGTGGGTGCTCGATGGTCGCGAGCACCTGCGCTGCCCCATGCTGGACGGCGGGAGCGTCAACGCGCCGGACGGCCGGATCTGCGTCTGGCCCGGACCGATCGAAATCGGGGCGGGCGCGAATGGCGCGCAATTCGCGCAGGACGTCGAGGTTCTGGCACCGGGCGTCCTGACGCTGCCCGGCGATCGGACCGCTTGGCCGCTGGACGTCACCGTCGACGGCCGCGCTGCGCCAGTAATCGAGCGCGATGGCCGGCCCCAAGTGCGACTGTCGTCGGGGACGCATCGGATCGCCGGCCGCCTCGCGTGGTCGCGGATGCCGGAAGCCGTGGCCTTGCCGGGATCGATCAGCCTGGTTGCGCTCACGGTCAACGGCGCGCGCGTCGCGTTGGCCGAGCGCGCGGGCGACCGCCTGCGACTGGGTGCGGCGCGCGAGCAGGCACAGGCCGACCAGCTCGACGTGCAGATCTACCGCAAGCTCACCGACGCGATTCCCGGCCTGCTGACCACGCGGCTCACATTGAATGTCGCCGGGCGCCCGCGCGAGGAAGTCATGGGGCCGCTGCTGCCCGCGGGCTTCGTTCCGATGCAGATCGCAGGGCCCTTACCCGCGCGTTTGCAACCGGACGGGCGCTTGCGTGTTCAGGTCCGTCCGGGAACCTGGACGCTCGAGCTCACGGCCCGCAGCGTCTCGGCGCTCGAGAGTGTGCGGCGGCCGGACTCCGGTGTGGCGGAGGAGGTGTGGAGCTTCGAGCCGGTGGACCGGCTGCGGGCCTCGGCCATCGAGGGCCCGAGCAGCATCGATCCCTCGCAGGCCAATGTGCCGAGCGACTGGGCACATCTGCCCGCCTACCGTCTCTCCCCCGGTGACGAGATCACCGTGGCGGAGCGGAGTCGCGGCCCGGGGGACGAGGACCGCAACCAGATAGCCGTGGAGCGCAACCTCTGGTGGGACTTTGCCGGCACGGGCTACACCTTCCAGGATCTCGTCAGCGGACGGATGCAACAGGATTGGCGACTCGCTATGGCAGAACCCTACCGACTGCAGGGTGCACGCCAGAACGGACAACCGCTGCTCGTCACTCAGGGCGAGGACGACCGTGCGGGCATCGAGGTGAGGACGCCGGATCTTGGGATCGAGGCCACCGGCCGGATCGAGCAGCGCGGCGCTCTGCCGGCCTCGGGCTGGACGACGCGGCTTGCAAGTCTCGGGATCACGCTGCGCCTGCCGCCGGGACACCGGCTGCTCGCGGCGCCCGGTGTCGACAGCTCACCGTCCGCCTGGCTCGACCGCTGGCGGCTCCTCGACATCTTCGCCGTGCTGCTGGTGGCCGCCGTGGCCTTCCGCGTTGCCGGCGTGCCCGCGGCCGTGCTCTCGCTTGTGGCATACACGCTTACGCATCACGAGCTCCCCGCGCTTACCTGGGCGGCGCTCAACCTGCTGGTTGCGATCGCCATCGTGCGCGCCATGCCCGAAGGCCGGGTGCGCAAGTGGCTTGGTCACTGGCGCTCGGTCGGCCTCGCGATCGTGATCGTATTGCTCGTGCCCTTTGCGCTATCACAGGCGCGGCTTGCGTTCTTTCCGCAGCTCGAGCCCGCGGCCTGGCAGGGAGCGATGGACACGATCACGGTCACCGGTGCCCGGCAGGACGAGGCACCGCCGCCCGCGCCGGAAGCCGCCGCGGAGCAGTCGTTCCGCGCCCAGAAGAACGTCGCGCAGGACGCACCGCAGCAGGCCACGCTGGAACAGATCGTGGTCGGGGCAGAGGCGCCGGCCAGCCTCAAGTCGGCGAACGCCTATCTCAATCGATCGTCGGTCGTCGAGCGGTACGCGCCGGGGACTCAGCTGCAGAACGGGCCCGGGGTGCCGAACTGGAACTACCAGACGCACCGCCTGCAGTGGAGCGGCCCGGTCGAGCCATCGCAAACCATGCGCCTGGTCGTGCTCACGACGATCTGGGTGAGCTTGTGGCGCATCGTCGGCATCGTTCTCGTCGCGCTCGCGCTGTATGCGATCGTGCGCCTTGGCTATCCCTCCTTTGGCGTGCCGCGTCTCGACCGGTGGCTGCGGATCTCCCCTGCGACGGTCGCAATCCTGCTCGCGATCGCGCTGGCGCTCACCGCGCCGGAGACGCGCGCGCAGACGCCCTCGCCGGAGCTGCTGGAGGAGCTGAAGCAGCGGCTGTCACGACCACCGAAGTGCGCGCCGGATTGCGTCTCGATCGCCCGGGCGCAGGTCGAGCTCGCAGCCGGCGCGCTCGAGGTCCGGCTCGAGGCGCACGCCCAGGCCTATGCGCCGCTCGCCTTGCCCGAGGCCCCACAGCGCTGGCAACCCGAGCAGGTGCTGATCGACGGCGCATCGGCGGGTGGTCTGGCCCGCGACGCAAGCGGTACGCTCCTGCTCGCGTTGCCCGAAGGCGTGCATGAAGTGACGCTCCGCGGCGCGCTGCCCGAGACGGATGCCTTGCGGCTCGTGTTCCGCGAACGGCCCGCGCGAGTCCAGGTGAGCGCGCCGGGATGGCAGGTTGCTGGCGTCGATGAAGGACGGCTGCTCGCCGATTCGCTTAGCCTGATCCGGCCTGCTCGTGCGTCGGCCGGCGCCGGAGCCGATTCCGGGTCGGGCCGCGGCGAGGAATTTCCGCCCTTCGTGCGCGTTACCCGCGAGCTCAATCTCGGGCTCGACTGGACCGTGACGACCACCGTCGAAAGGCTCGCCCCCGCGCAGGGTGCGTTCACGCTGCGACTGCCGCTGCTCCCGGGCGAGGCGGTGTTGACGGCCGGTCTGCCGGTCGCCGACCGTGAGATCGAGCTCGCGATGCCCGCCGGCGACGCACACGCCGGCTGGACCTCGGCACTGTCGCGCGCGGACTCGCTCGAGCTTGTTGCTCCCGCCTCGACCGCGCATGCCGAGGTGTGGCGTTTCGTGGTCAGCCCGAGCTGGCATGTGCGATTCGAGGGCACGCCCGAGGTCATTGCGGCGCAAGTGAGCGGGGAACAATGGGTGCAGCACTTCGAGCCACGACCGGGGGAGACCCTGACGGTGACCGTGACGCGGCCGGTTGCCATCGAGGGTCCGACCTTTGCGTTCGAGAATGTCCGCCACGCGCTAACGCCCGGGCGCCGTTCCACCGATACCCGGCTTGAAATCGACTACCGCAGCACGCAGGGCGGTCGACACGCGATAGGGCTGCCCGAGGGCGCAAGACTGCGTCAGGTAATCGCTGATGGCACCCCACTGGTGATCCGCGATCAGGACGGTCGCCTCGAGTTACCGCTGCAACCCGGCGCTCACAATCTCCAGATCGAATGGCAGACCGACACGGGGGTGTCGCTTGCCACGCGGCCCGGTGCCGTAAAGCTCGGCGCACCAGTAAGCAACGTCGCGACGACCATCGAGGTGCCCGCGGGTCGCTGGTTGCTCGCGGCGGGCGGCGGCGGGGTGGGCCCCGCGATTCTCTACTGGGCGGAGCTCGCCGTCTTCGTCGCGCTCGCGCTGCTGCTGGGACGGCTCACGCGCTCTCCGCTCGCGACGCATGAGTGGTTGCTGGTCGGACTGGGCCTGAGCACGTTTTCCTGGGGCGTGCTGCTGCTGTTCGCGGTCTGGGTGTTCGCATTCGAGTGGCGGAGTCGATGGACGGCGGGGGTCGCGCCGTGGGTGTTCAACGCGACGCAGATCGTCCTCGCGCTCCTGACCTTGATTGCCCTCGGCAGCCTGCTCGCGGCGATTCCGAACGGCCTACTCGGCTCGCCCGACATGCATGTCACAGGCGCCGGTAGTGACCCCGGGCATCTCGAATGGTTCCACGACCGTGTCGTTGACGCGCTGCCGCGACCGGTGGCGATCTCGATCTCGATCTGGTTCTACAAGGCGGCGATACTTGCCTGGGCGCTGTGGTTGAGCTTCGCAGTCGTGCGCTGGGTTCGCTGGGCGTGGGACGCGTTTGGCGCGCGCGAGCTCTGGCAGCGTACGAGCGGCCTGGTCAACCCCTTCCGCCGCGGGCCGGCGCAGCCGCAGCCGCCGGCCACGAGCGGGTGACGCGCACTCTGCGCATCACTGCTCTCAGATCGGATAGGCGCGCGCGAGCTGGAAGGAGAACGCGACGACCATCAGGATCACGAGCGGCCCGCCCGTGCGTTGTTCACGAGCGTCGACATCGTGAAATGGGATCCAGGCAAAAAAAACCCCGCTTGCGCGGGGTGTCTTGTAGCGCGGGACGCGCTTTGTTCTTTTTGTGCTGCTTTTTATTCTTGGCGTCCCCTGATCAACAATACTCAGGCTCCCTGCTTGCAGTCGTTCTCGCTTCCGGTCATCCCCTGCGGTTCTGTCCCTTCCTTCGGCTGGCGCCCACCCGACCAACCACCATTCATCGGGTGGACGAGCACTGAGTAGCAATGAACGTGCCAGCGGGATAACGTCCTTTAATATCAATTACTTGCTGGAGACATGTAGAGTTCAGCCTACACCGGACCGCGCAGCGCGTCCCGGTGCGTAAAGAAAGCCGACAAGTCGGCACCGCGGCGGGTGAGCGCTTCGAGCAAAGGCAGCCCGGGTCGGTCGCGCGGCGGTCAAAACGCGCTGATCCCGGTCAGCTCGCGACCGATCGTGAGCTGGTGGATGGTCTCCGTACCTTCATAGGTAATGACGCTTTCCAGGTTGAGGGCGTGCCGGATCGGCACGTACTCCGCACTGATCCCCGCGCCGCCGAGCATGTCGCGCGCGTCGCGCGCCACGTCGATCGCCATGCGGCAGTTGTTCCACTTGGCGAGCGAAACCTGTGCGGGCGTCATCGTGCCGGCGTCCTTGAGTCGCCCGAGCTGCAGGGACATGAGCTGCGCGGTCGTGATGCCGCGGGCCATGCTGGCGAGCCGGATCTGGATCGCCTGGTTGGCCGCCAGCGGACGATCGAAGAGCACCCGGGTCTTCGTATAGTCGAGCAGCTGCGCGAGGCAGGCCTGCGCGGCGCCGATCACGCCCCAGGTGATCCCGTAACGCGCCTGGGTCAGACACGAGAGCGGCGCCTTGAGCCCGACGGTGCTTCCCGGCAGCACGTTCTCCTCGGGCACGACGACGTCCTCGAAGAACAGCGCGCCCGTGGCGGAGGCGCGGAGCGAGAACTTGCGCTCGATCTCCGGCGTCGCAAATCCCTTCGTGCCGCGCTCGACGATGAATCCGCGGATTCCCTCGTCGGTGCGCGCCCAGACGACCGCGAGATCCGCAATGGGCGCGTTCGTGATCCACATCTTTGCGCCGTTCAGCACCCAGTCGCGCCCGCGGCGCTTGGCGTGCGTCTTCATGTTGGCCGGATCGGATCCGCCGTGCGGCTCGGTGAGGCCGAAGCAGCCGATCAGCTCGCCCTTCGCCATCCGCGGCAGGTACTTGCGCCGCTGCTCCTCGCTGCCGAAGGCATGGATCGGGTACATGCAGAGGCTCGACTGCACCGAGACGAAGCTCCGAATCCCCGAGTCGCCGCGCTCGAGCTCCTGGCAGATCAGCCCGTAGCTCACCGAGTTCATACCCGCGCAGCCGTAACCCTCGAGCGAGCTGCCGAGTAGTCCGAGCTCCGCAAGGCCCGGGATCAGCTCGCGCGGAAAGGTGTGCTCCTCGAAGTGCTTCTGGATCGACGGCAGGATCTCATCGTCGACGAAGCGGGCGACGGAATCCTGCACGAGCTGTTCGTCTTCGCCGAGCAGGCTGCGCACGTCGTACAGGTCGAGCGGGTTGAGCGCCCGGCTCGTCGCAGGCTTGCCCGACAGGGCGGGGGAGGCGACCAATGCGGTGCCCTCGAGTCAGTGTCCGGGGCGGCATCTTAGCGCCCACGACCGACCTGGGCGAACGAGAACCGCGCCCGAAACGGACGGGCCGCCTTGCGGCGGCCCGTCTAGGTCCTGGGGAACGGACCGGTTCAGCCGGCAGTCATGCCGAGCGTCGTCAACAGCTCGTCCGTGCGGGTCTTGACCTGCTGAGCCAGGGTCACGGCCTGCTCCAGGTCGCCGGCAGCCTGAGCTTCCGTCGCCTGGCTCCACATGCTGTTCGCTTCCGCGAGACCAGTCTTGACGCCGTCGAGCGTAGCGGCGTCCATCCCCTTCGGGAGCTTTTTCGACTTCGAGAGTACGTCGACGCGGCTCTGGATCGCTGCCACGGCCTCCGGAACGCTGCTGGAGAGGGTGCTCCACTCACCGGCGTACGCGTCCATCATCTCGGTCTTCTTGGCGGCCGCCTCGCTGGTCAGGCCCTGGGCCTGGGTGAGGAGCGCCGGCGCCGCGGCCAGCACGCCCTTGTAATCCTTCTTGTCGAACATCGCCTTCAGGTTGGCGACCTGGTCGTTGACCGCCTGCACCTGGTCCGGGATGTACTTGGTCGCATCTTCGCCCGCCGCGGCGACTGCAGCTTCGATGTCGGCGATCGCCTTCTGCGCCGGCGCCATCTTGTTCGCGCAGCCGGCGATCGCGAAAGCGGCGAGCACCAATGCGATGAATCGGGTGTAAGGCTGGATGGTTTTCATGGTTCTTGCTCCTGTCCTGGATAGGAAAACGCTCGGGTTCAGGGAATCCGCAGCTTCTGTCCGACCTTGATCTTGTCCGGATCGGTCAACACGTCCTGGTTGGCCTTGAAGATCTCGGTGTAAAGATTGCCATCGCCGTAACGTTCCTTGGCGATCTTCCACAACGTGTCGCCCGACTGGACCTCGTACCACTGCGTATAGCGGTTCTCGCCCGGAGGCGCGCTGCCGCCCTCGCTCTGGGCGGTCTTGTCTGCCGCCGCAGGGCTGCCCCACGACGGCGTCTTCGGGGGTGACTTCTTGTCTTCCATGGAATTCTCCTTGTGACAACTCTGGCGGAGATCTCGCGAGCTGCCGTTCGTCACGCGGCCCGCCGACAAATGGCGGGCGCCGATCCGGGGGACGGCGCTCGGGACCTTCGACGACAGGGCATTTTAGCCCGATCGGCGGCCTGGCCAGCCGCGAGAGTGTCCGGATACGACGACGGTCGAGCGCCGGAAACCGCGGCGGGGAACGTCCCGGGGGCTAGAACCGGTAGGCGAGATCGAGCTTGATCACGGATCCGACCGCCGCCTTGCTCGATCTCCAGCTGTTCGTCGAGGAGATTCTGAAGCCGCAGCTTGACGCTGGTTCGGCGAGTCGAAGCCAAGCTGCAGGTTGACCACCCAAGGCGAGTGCTGCGACATCTCGCGCACGTTGTGGTCAGGTTGAGCGCCGCGGCGTGGGCGATGCTAGTGTCGTAAAAATGAAGATCCCGGAGATCCTGCTGGTCGAGACCGTGCAGAAACCGGGCTCGCTTGCCAGTGTCCTGCAGGTGATCGCCGACGAGCAGCTGGTGATCGAGCACCTTCAGACCGTGCGTCGCGACCAGGGACGGACGCTGTGGGAGATCACGGTCGAGATAGACGAGGCCGCCAGTCCGCAGTTCTATTCGACGATCGATGCGCTCCCCAATGCGCGGTTCGTCGGCAAGTCGGACCGCGTCCTCAACCGTCACCGCGGCGGCAAGATCCGCATGCAACCGGCGCTGCCCATCACGACGACGCAGATCCTCCGCGACGTGTACACGCCGGGTGTCGCTCGCGTGTGCCTAGCGATCCGGGACGACCCGGCAAAGGCGAGGCTGTACACCAATCTGCCGAACACCGTCGCCGTCGTGACCAACGGCACGGCCGTGCTGGGGCTGGGTGACATCGGTCCGCTCGCGGGGCTGCCGGTCATGGAGGGAAAGGCGGCGCTGTTCGCGTCACTGGTCGGCATCACTGCCGTGCCGATCCTGATCGATACGCGCGATCCCGCCCGGGTCGTCGACACCATCACGGCGATCGCACCGTCCTTCGGCGCCATCCAGCTCGAGGATATCGCGGCCCCGGAGTGCTTCGAGATCGAAGCGGAGCTCGTCCGGCATCTCGACCGTCCGGTGCTCCACGACGACCAGCACGGCACCGCCGTGGTCGCGCTCGCGGCGCTGCTGACCGCGATGCGACGGGTGGGTGGCAAGCTCGAGGACCGCACGATCGGTCAGGTGGGAATGGGTGCCGCGGGCATCGGGATCGCGCGGCTCCTGAAGGCGTACGGCGTGCGCCGGCTGCTCGGCGCCGATCTTCGCGAGGACTCACTCGCCCGCCTGACCGCGATCGGCGGCGAGCGCGCGGATCTTGCGACGGTCATGCGCGACGCGGACGTGGTCATCGCGACGACCGGCGTGCGAGGGCTCATCCGGCCGGAGTGGGTGCGCAAGGGCCAGCTCATCCTTGCGCTCTCGAACCCGGATGCGGAGATCGAGCCGATCCAGGCGCTCGAGCACGGCGCCGCGTTTGCGGCCGATGGCAAGAGCATCAACAACGTGTCCGGATTTCCCGGTCTCTTCAGAGGTGCGCTCGACGCGGGCGCGACGCGCTTCAGCGATGCGATGCTGATGGCCGCGTCGACAACGCTGTCCCGGCTCGCGGGTGCGGACGCACTGCTGCCCGACCCCCTCGATCGCGAGGCGCACGTCGCGGTCGCCGCGGCGGTGCGCACTGCGGCGTCAACGATGCCTGGGCCACCGCGTTGACGGGGGCGGATGCCGACGGATTTGCCCGCGACTCGCGCGCCGGGGATGATGCTGCGCAGGTCGATTCGCGGGGGCGTTGGCGCCCGGTTTTCAGATGGAGGAGTAACGCATGACTCGATTCAGAATCATCGTGGCCGCCGTGTGCGCCGCCGCCGTGGTACTTGCTGGCTGCGAGGCGACGGATTCCTTCGCGCACGATCCTGAAAAGGCCAAGACACGACGAGGCGCCGGATACGGCGCGGCTGCCGGCGCGGTCGTGGGACTGCTGACCGCCGGCAGCAATCCGTTCAAGTCGGCAATCATCGGCGCGGCCGCGGGCGCGCTGGTCGGCGGCGCGGTCGGGAATTACATGGACAAGCAGGAAGCGAAGCTGCGCCAGCAGATGGCCGGCACCGGCGTAGATGTCGTCCGCCAGGGCGACAACATTACGCTCGATGTGCCGGGTGGCGTCACGTTTGCGTTCGACAGCGCGGACCTGAACTCGCAGTTCTACCCGGTGCTCGACAAGGTCGCAGGCACGCTCAAGGAATACGACAAGACCGTCATCGAAGTTGCGGGACACACCGACAGCGTCGGCAGCGATACCTACAATCAGGGCCTCTCACAGCGCCGCGCCACGAGCGTCGCGTCCTATCTGTCGAGCCACGGCGTCACGGGCACGCGTGTGGTGACAATCGGCGCGGGCGAAGCGCATCCGGTGGCGTCGAACGATACCGAAGAGGGTCGCGCCCAGAACCGGCGGGTCGAAATCACGATCGTCCCGGTGACCCAGGAGGCCGTCGAGGAGGCGAAGCAGGGCTGATAGCGACGCCGCGGATCCGGACGGCCGGATCCGCGGGGCTCGTCGTCAGGCGGCTTCGGGCGCCGCGAGCTTGCGCAGTTTTGCGATCGCGCTCGCCTCGATCTGGCGTATGCGCTCCGCGGAGACGCCGTACTCGGCGGCGAGCTCGTGCAGCGTCGCCTTGGAGTCGCCCATCCAGCGGGCGCGCAGGATCGCCTGGCTGCGCGGGTCGAGCTGTTGCATGGCCTTGGCTACCCGCTCGCTCGTGTCCTCATCCCACTCATCGCGCTCGACCGCGACTGCGGGATCGGCATCCGGCGCCGGCAGGTAAGCCGACGGCGAGTAGCTCTCCTCCTCCTCGTCGTGATCGGGCGCCGGGTCGTAGGAGAGGTCGCGCGAGGAAAGTCGCCGCTCCATCTCGGTGACCTCGCCTTCTGAAACCCCGAGCTCACGCGCGACGTTCTGCGTCTCCTCGCGCGAAAGCCAGCCAAGGTTGCGCTTGTAACGGCGGAGGTTGAAGAAAAGTTTGCGCTGGGCCTTGGTCGTCGCGATCTTGACCAGGCGCCAGTTGCGCAACACGTACTCGTGGATCTCGGCACGGATCCAGTGCACGGCGAAGGATACGAGCCGTACGCCAATCTCGGGGTCGAAGCGCTTGACCGCCTTCATCAAGCCGACATTGCCTTCCTGGACGAGGTCGCCCATAGGCAGGCCGTACCCGCCGTAGCCACGCGCGATATGCACGACGAAACGCAGATGCGACAGCACGAGCTGTCGTGCGGCGTCGAGATCGTCGTCGTTGCGCAGGCGGCGCGCCAGGGCCTGTTCATCCTCCCGGGAGAGCACGGGGATGCGGCTCACCGCGTCGACATAGGCGTCGAAGCTGCCGACCGGACCGGCGAAAACGGCGTCGAGCGGATTGCGTCTGGCAAGTGCGTTAGCGGTCATGGCGGTCATGGGTGGCTGAGAGTCCTCCGGTTGGCTCGTGATATTAGCAATCACGGCATTAGAGTGCTAAGGGAGGGGGGAGTTCCCGCAGGGAGGCTCGGCCAATTCGTCTAAAACACCCTGTATATCAATGGAATACGAGCTACAGGCGTCGCCGCGTCGCCCCTGCTCTTGCCCCGACTATTGAGCCGGTCACTTGGGCTCGATGCCCCGAAGCTCGCGGGTGGCCGCGATGAATGACCCCAGCCAGCCCAAAACGATCCCCCCCGCCACCAGCGCGGCGGCCCCCAGCGGGTTCAGGCCCTCGAGCTCGAAACGGCTGCCGTAGAGTCCCGCGATCCGCTTCACAGGGTCCGCGAGCAGCGTCACCGCAACGGTCACGACCAGCCAGGCGATCAGGCCGCCGCCCAGCCCATACCACACGCCGTTGTAGAGAAACGGACGGCGCACAAAGGCGTTGCTCCCGCCCACCAGCTTGGTGACCTCGATCTCGTCGCGGCGGTTTTCGATGTCCAGACGGATCGTGTTGCCAACGATCACGAGGATGCCGAGCGCGAACAGTCCCGCCGCGAGCAGCACGATGCGGCGCACAACGTCGAGCATCGCGTGAAATCGCGAGACCCACTCGGTATCGAGCTGGACGATGTCGACCTCCGGCAGCTCGCGCAGCGCCTGCGTCAAGCTCGCGATCTGCTCGGGCGACCGGAACGAGGCGTCCGGTCGCACTACGAGCGCGTGCGGAAGCGGGTTGCTGGTGAGGGCGTCGAGCGCGGCGCCGAAGCCCGAGCTCTTCCGGAACTCCTCGAGCGCATCGTCGGCCTCGATCAGCGTCACCTCGTCGACGTCCCGTCGCTGACGAAGCTTGGCCGCGATCCGCCGGGTGTCCTCGAGGCTCGCCGTCTGCTTCATGTACATCGTCACGTCGAGTGCGTAACCCCAGCCGCCGCTCGCCGCGCGGACGTTCTGCACCAGCGTGTGCAGACAGGCCGGGAGCGCGAGCGCAATCCCGATGACGAGGATCGTGAGCAGCGCGGCGAAAGGCTGCTGCCAGAGCCGGCCCAGCGAACCGACCATGGTCTGCACGTGCCGCTCAAACCACTGCCGCATGTCAGTTCGCCTGCATCGACGGGAGTTTTGGCGCCGGATCGCCCCCGGCGACCCGTCCGCCCTCGATCATCACGCGCCGCACGCGGAAACGCTCGATAAGGTGCACGTCGTGGCTCGCGATCAGCACCGTCACACCGACGTCATTGAAGCGCTTGAACAGCTTCATGATCTCGACCGCGAGCTCGGGATCGAGGTTGCCGGTAGGCTCGTCGGCGATCAGGAGCGCGGGCTTGCTGATCACCGCGCGGGCAATGCCGACCCGCTGCTGCTCACCAGTCGAGAGCTCGATCGGCCGGTTGTGCTCGCGACCGAGCAGTCCCACCTGGTCGAGCGCCGCCCGGACGCGCTTGCCGATCTCCTTTTCCGGGACGCCGGCGATGACGAGCGGCAGCCCCACGTTATCGTAGACCGGGCGGTCCATCAGCAGCTTGTGATCCTGGAAGACGATCCCGATCTGGCGGCGGAAGGCCGGGATCTTCGAGCGCGGCACGACGGTGGTGTTCTGGCCGTTGACGAGCAGGTTTCCGCGCGTTGGTCGCTCGATCAGCGCGATGAGCTTGAGCAGCGTGCTCTTGCCTGCGCCCGAATGACCGGTCAGAAACACCATCTCGCCGCGCCCGACGTCCAGCGTGAGATCGGTGAGCGCCTCGCGTCCGTTCGGATAGCGCTTGAAGACGTGGTCGAAGCGGATCATGCGGTTGCGCGTGCTGCAGGCGCGGGGGCGAGCACCGCGTCCACGAACGTGCCCGGGTCGAACTCGTCGAAGTCCTGCGCGTCCTCGCCGACGCCGATGAACCGGATCGGGATTCGCAGTCGGTCGGCGATGGCCAGCACGATGCCGCCCTTCGCGGTTCCATCGAGCTTGGTGAGCACGATGCCCGTGACGCCGAGCGCCTCGTGAAACTGCCGTGCCTGGGCGAGCGCGTTCTGACCCTGGCCCGCGTCGAGCACCAGCAGCACCTCGTGCGGTGCCGCCTGATCGAGCCGGCCGAGCACGCGCCGCACCTTGCGCAGCTCGTCCATCAGATTGATCTGCGTATGGAGCCGGCCCGCCGTGTCCGCGATCAGCACGTCCGTACCGCGCGCCTGGGCGGCCTGCATCGCGTCGAAGATCACGGCCGCCGGGTCCGCGCCCGCCGCCTGCGCGATCACGGGCACGCTGTTTCGATCACCCCAGATTTCGAGCTGCTCGATGGCAGCAGCCCGAAAGGTGTCGCCGGCCGCGAGCATGACCTTGAGCCCGTCGTCCCGGAGCCGTCGGGCGAGCTTACCGATCGTCGTGGTCTTCCCGGAGCCGTTCACGCCGACCACGAGGATTACGAACGGACGCTTTGTCCGATCGATCGAAAGCGCACGGCCGACAGGCCGCAGGATGTCGAGCATCGAGGCCCTGAGTGCCGCCAGGAGCGCATCGATGTCGCCAAGCTCGCGGCGCGCCACCTTGCCGCGCAGGCCGTCGAGAATAGCGGTGCTGGTCTCGAGCCCGACATCGGCGCTCACCAGCCGGGTTTCCAGCTCATCGAGTGTGGCATCGTCGATGCGCCCGGCGGGCAACAGGTTGGCGAGGTCGTAGGTGAGCCACGAGTTGCCGCGGTTCAGGCGCGAGCGCAGTCGCCGCACGAAACCGGCGGGCTGCTCGTCGGTCCCGGGCGCCTTGGTCTCGTCCCGGGACTTGCTGCGGAACATTCCCATCCGACAAGTTTAGCTGCTGCGCCGTCCCGATTCGGCGGTCGTCGCAACCGGACGCCGGTGGCCAAAGCCTCGCCTCTACGGTACTAGTGGCGCAGACGTCCCATCCCCACCGACTCTGGAACCGATGACGGCAGCGGCCCGCAACGAGGTGCGCATCATCGGCGGCGCCTGGCGCGGCCGGAAGATTCGCTTTCCAGCCGACGTGCCCGGCCTGCGCCCGACACCCGACCGGGTGCGGGAGACCGTTTTCAACTGGCTCCGCGATGAAGTTCCCGGCAGCCGCTGTCTCGATCTCTACGCCGGAAGCGGCGCGCTTGGTCTCGAGGCACTGTCGCGCGGCGCGCGCGAAGTCGTCTTCGTCGACCGCCACCCGCGAGTCGCCCGCAGTCTCACCGACACGCTGGCTGCCTTCGGCAGCGATGCCGGGGTCGTGAGACGTGACGATGCGCGAGCGTTTCTTCGCGCGCGCGGCGAGCCCTTCGACATCGTTTTTCTCGACCCGCCGTTCGATGCGGGCGTGCTCCCCGAGCTGGTGTCGCTGCTGGAAGGGCACGCGTGGCTCCGTGCCGGAGGGCTCGTGTATCTCGAGGCACCGGCCGGCGAGGGCACACCGCCGCTCCCGGCGAGGTGGTCGTTGCACCGGAGCAAGCGCGCCGGCGAGGTGGGCTATCATCTCGCGCGGGCAGGGGATTCCGGCCACGCGCCGGCGGAGCCGGCCTCATCCTGACAATTCAAGACAGAACCACGGGCGGGACGCGACCAATGGGCACGCGAGCGATGTATCCCGGGACGTTCGACCCGATCACCAACGGCCATACCGACATGGTGCGGCGCGCGAGCCGCATCTTCGACAAGGTGGTGATCGCGATCGCCGCCAATCCCGGCAAGGCGCCGCTATTCGCGCTCGATCAGCGCGTCGCGCTCGCACGTGCCGTGCTGGCCGATCTTCCCGAGGTCGAGGTCACCGGCTACACGGGGCTCACGGTAGATTTCGCCGCCAAGCACGGGCTCAACGTGATCATCCGCGGGCTGCGCGCCGTGTCGGACTTCGAGTTCGAGTTTCAGCTGGCCACGATGAACCGCCATTTGAGCGACCAGGTCGAGAGCGTGTTTCTCACACCGACCGAGAAGTTCAACTTCGTCTCCTCGACGCTGATCCGCGAGATCGCGAGCTTCGGCGGCGACGTGCGCGAGTTTGTGCACCCGCTGGTCGCCGACGCCCTCAAGAAGCGCCTGGCGAAATAGCCGTGCGTCGCGCACTGTCGATCCTGCTGGTCGCCCTCGCGACGCTTGTCGCACTGCCGGTTATCGCTGCAACGGCGCCCGGCAAGGCCGCGATCGCCTCGGCGCATCCGCTCGCCACCGATGCCGGGATGGAGATACTCGCCGCCGGCGGCAATGCATTCGATGCGGCGGTGGCCGTCAGCGCGGTACTCGCCGTGGTCGAGCCGAAAGGTTCGGGACTGGGCGGCGGCGGGTTCTACCTGCTGCATCGGGCGAGCGACGGCAAGGACGTGTTCCTCGACGCGCGCGAGACGGCCCCGGGCGCGGCCACGGCCACGATGTTCCTCGACGACAAGGGCAACGCCAGCCGCGACCTGGCGCGCTCCTCGGCGCTCGCGGCCGGGATCCCGGGCGAGCCCGCGGGGTTCGCGCATCTCGCCGAGCGCTACGGCCGGCTGCCGCTCGCCAACAGCCTAGCGCCAGCGATCCGGATTGCGCGCGGCGGCTTCCCCCTCTATCCCAAGCTGCGCGGCGAGATCGACCGGGTGCGGGAGAGCCTTCTCAAGAGCCCGGACGCGGCGCGGACCTTTCTCGTCAACAACGCGACACCGCCGGACGGTCACCGCATCCGGCAGCCCGATCTCGCACGCACGCTCGAGACGCTCGCGAGGAAGGGCACCCGCGAGTTCTATACGGGCGAGCTGGCCCACCGGCTCGTCGACAGCGTGCGCGCGATGGGCGGGATCTGGACGCTCGAGGATCTCGCCGGTTACCGCGTCGTCGAGCGGGCACCGCTCGTGACCGAGTACCGCGGCGTGCGCATCGTGACCTCCCCGCCGCCGTCATCCGGCGGCGTGTGGCTCACCGACGTGTTCAACATGCTCTCGGGCTATGACGTCGACAAAATGGACGACCTGACGCGTCGTCACCTGATCATCGAGTGCATGCGCCGTGCGCACCGCGACCGCGCGGAGTACTTGGGCGACCCCGACTTCGTGACGATGCCGCTCGAGACGCTGATGTCGCCGCAGTACGCGGCCGGCCAGCGCGCCTCGATCCGGCTCGATGCCGCGACGCCGAGCCGGTCGCTGCCGAGCAACGCGGTCGAGTTCCCGCGCGGCACGCAGACGACGCACTTCGCGGTCCTCGACGCCGACGGCAACCGGGTCTCCGGCACCATCACGCTGAACGGCTGGTTCGGCACCGGGCTCGTGGTCCCCGGCACCGGCGTGCTGCTCAACAACGAGATGGATGACTTCGCGACCCGCAAGGCGGCGCCGAATCAGTGGGAGCTGGTGGGCGCGGGCGCGAACTTCATCGGGCCGCGCAAACGACCGCTGTCGAGCATGACGCCGACCTTCGTCGAGTCCGACCGCGGCATGGCGATCCTCGGCGCACCGGGCGGCAGCTTCATTCCGACCATGGTCCTGCTGTCGACGCTCAACTGGATGAAGGGCGCCGATGCGCAGGCGATCGTCACCGCGCCCCGGTTTCATCACCAGTTCTCGCCGGACACCGTGTGGGCCGAGAGCGACGCCTTCACCGCCGACGAGCGCACGAAGATGGAGCAGATGGGCCATAGCTTCCGCCCGTGGCCCGAGACGATCGGCAACATGCAGATCATTGCCTGGGACTATGCGAGTGGCAGCGTCACGGCGGCCTCTGATCCCCGCGGTGCAGGAGCGAGCAAGGTCCGCTGAGGGTGGGTCCGCAAAATCGACGCGATACGCGTTATTTGTGACATGTCCCGCCGCGGGCGACGGGGCAGGATGGGGCGCACCACGGAAGGTGCGCGATGTCTCTCAACCACGGTCCAGAGGACGAACGGCCCCGGGAAAGGCTGCTGCGGCTCGGGCCCGCGGCGCTGTCGGAAGCGGAGCTGCTCGCGATCCTGCTCCAGACGGGCACGCGCGGCCGCTCGGCCATCGATACCGCGCGAAGCATGCTGAGCGAGTTCAAGTCACTGCGCGGTCTGCTGAGCGCCGACCGGGCGCTCGTCTGCCGTGTGCCGGGGCTCGGGGACGCGAAATTCGCACTTCTCAAGGCCTCGCTCGAGCTCGCACGGCGTCACTACGCCGAGCTGATGCAGATGGGTCCGGCGCTTTCGAATCCGCGCGCCACGCGTGAGTTCTTGCGCGCGCGACTGCGCGACCTCGATCACGAGCTCTTCTGCTGCCTGTTTCTGGATAACCGCCACCGCGTGATCAGCTTCGACGAGGTGTTCCGCGGCACGATCGACGGTGCGAGCGTGCATCCGCGCGACGTGGTCAAGCTCGCTCTGTCGCGCAATGCCGCCGCCGTGATCCTCGCGCACAATCACCCGTCGGGCGTCGCGGAACCGAGCCAGGCCGATGAGCTGATCACCAGTCGCCTGCGCGAGGCGCTCGCCCTCGTCGATATCCGCGTGCTCGACCACATCGTGGTTGGCGATGGCACCTGCGTTTCGTTTGCCGAGCGCGGGATGCTCTGAGGGAAAGGCGGCTCGGAGCCCATTTTGCGCCGAGTCAGACCTCGGGCTCGCGCGCGAGCGGGCGGACGCGCACGCTGTCGACGCGCGGACCCGTGGCCGACAGGACATCGATCTCGAAACCCGGGAAACGCACGGTTTCGCCCGGGGCCGGGATCCGGCCGAGCTGCTCGATCAGCAGACCCGCGACGCTGTTCGCCTCGACCACCGGCACCGGCCGGCCGAGGGCGTCCTCGAGACTGAAGAGCGAGAGGCTACCAGGGCCGGTGAGACTGCCGTCCTCCGCCCGGATCCAGCGCGGCTCGGCCTTGGTGAACTCGTCCTGCACAGGTCCGAGCAGCGCCTCGATCACGAGCTCGAAAGTGACAAAGCCGATCTCGTTGTCGAGACGGTCGGTGACGATCGCGAGATGCGGCGCGCCCTTGCGGAACTGCGCGATCAGCACCGACAGCGACGCCTCCTGGTCGATACGGGGAAGCTTCCGCAGATAGGGGTGGAGGTCCTGGATGTCGCGCAGCCGCTCGTCCCGGGTAAGCAGATCCTTGATGTGGAGCAGCCCCACGAAACGGCCGGTTTCCGGGTCGCGGACCGGATAGCGCGTGTAGCGGCTGGTGCGCACCTCGACCAGTACCTCGTCGATCGGCTGGCCTACCTCGATCCACGCCAGGTCCGCGAGCGGCCGCATGACGTCTCCCACCAGCAGATCGTCGAGCTCGAGGCCGTGCACGAGGAGACGCGCCTCGACCGGAGTCAGCTCACCATGCTGGTGGCTGGCGAGCAGCACGCTTCGCAGCTCCTCGGCGGAATGCACGGTGTCGGTCCCGCTTGCCGTCTCTACGCCCATCCGGCGAACGATCGCGTTGGCGGAGCTGTTGAGAATGTAGATGAACGGATACATCACCCAGTGAAATATGTAGAGCGGCAGCGCCGTCCCGAGCGCCACCGCCTCGGCCTTGCGGATTGCCATCGTCTTGGGGGCCTGCTCGCCCAGCACGATGTGGAGGTAGGTAATGAACGTGAATGCGACCACGAAGGAGATGCTGTGCATGACCTCCGGGTCGTCGATGCCGGCCATGAGCAGCAGGGGTTGGAGCAGCCGCGCAAATGCCGGCTCGCCGATCCAGCCCAATCCGAGCGAGGCGGCCGTAATGCCGAGCTGGCACGCGGAAAGGTAGGCGTCGAGATTGCTGCGCACTGCGAGCAGTACGCGGCCGCGCAGTCCCTTCGTACGCGCGAACTCGTGCGCCTGCGTCTGGCGCAGCTTGACGAGAGCGAACTCGGCCGCGACGAAGAAGCCGTTGAGCAGGACGAGCAGGATGCCGGCGGCGGCGTAAAGCAGGCTTGTCGTTGTCATCCGTTGCGGGTTGTCGGCCGGCGGCGCGCAGGCACCGGCTCGGGCAGCATGCACACTATCGTTCCGCGAGGCCAGCCGGCGCCGTTTCCAGGGTCGGGGCATTCTCCGGAAAACATAGAAGAATCAATGAGCTGAGGAGCAATAAAAGCAGCTCGCTTGCTCGGCTCCAGCTCCGCTGGTATAAAGCGCGGCTCATTTTCTGATCCGGAACGCTCGCCTTCAGGCGTTCCGTGACGCCGGAGAGCGGTCATGTCCAAAGTCTGTCAGATCACCGGTAAGCGGCCGACCAGCGGCAACACGGTGTCACACGCCAACAACCGCCGCCGGCGTCGATTCCTGCCAAATCTGCATACGCAGCGTTTCTGGCTCGAAACCGAGAAGCGCTGGATCAGTCTCAAGGTATCGGGTCACGGGCTGCGCACCCTCGAGAAGAAGGGGGTCGAGGCCGTCGTCGCGGAGCTACGCGCCCAGGGCGTCAAGGTCTGAACCGAGGATCCCACGATGCGTGACAAGATCAAGCTCGTCTCCAGTGCCGGTACCGGCCATTTCTACACGACGACCAAGAACAAGCGGCTGCACCCCGAGAAACTCGAGGTGAAGAAATTCGATCCCAAGGCACGCAAGCACGTGACCTACAAGGAATCGAAGATCAAGTAGGGTTGCCCGAGCTTCCAGAAGTCGAGACCACGCGCCGCGGAATACGCGGCGCAATGCGCGGGCGGCAGGTCGCCGCGCTCGTGCTCCGCGAACCACGCCTGCGCTGGCGTGTCGATCCGCGGCTCCCCGCGACGATTGCCGGCCAGCGCGTCCGCGATGTCCGCCGGCGCGCCAAGTACCTCATCATCGATCTCGACGCCGGCAGCCTGATCCTGCATCTCGGCATGTCCGGCAGCCTGCGCGTGCTCGATCCCGCGACGCCGCTGGAGCCGCACGACCACTACGACCTGCTGCTCGAATCGGGTCGATGCCTGCGCTTCAACGACCCGCGGCGATTCGGCAGCCTGCATTGGTCGGAGGGCGACCCTGCGGATCATCCGCTCCTCGCGGCGCTCGGTCCGGAGCCGCTCACCTCTGCGTTCAACGCCGACTACCTCGCGCGCCGAGCACGGGGGCGTCGAGTTGCGATCAAACAGTTCCTGATGGATCAGCGCGTCGTCGTCGGCGTCGGCAACATCTATGCGAGCGAGGCGCTCTATCGCGCGGGCGTGCACCCCAGGCGCGCGGCGGGCCGGGTGAGCGGTGCGCGGCTCGCCGCGCTCGTCGAGGCCATCCGAGCGGTGCTCGGCGCCGCGATCCGAGCGGGGGGCACGACGCTGCGTGACTACGTCGGTGCCGACGGCACGCCGGGCTATTTCCGGCAGCGGCTCTACGTATATGAGCGGGCCGGCCGGCCCTGCCGGCGCTGTCGGACCCCCGTGCGGCACCTGGTCCAGGGGCAGCGCTCGACCTATTACTGCCCTCGTTGCCAGCGCTGACCGGCAGATGCCGGGCGGTTATGCCAAAAGACCGCGTTGCCACGCCGTGACGGTTTTCTTTGCCGGTCCCCCAAGGGCCGCCCCATAATCCGACGCCATGGGATCCGGTGTTGAGCGCATCCTGCTCGGCGTGACCGGCGGCATCGCCGCCTACAAGAGCGCCGAGATCGTACGCCGCCTCAGGGAGCGCGGCGCGGAGGTGCAGGTCGTGATGACCGGCGCCGCTCGGCAGTTCGTGACGCCGCTGACCTTCCAGGCCCTGTCGGGCCGACCGGTGCGCACCGATCTTTGGGACGAGGCCGCGGAGGCGGCGATGGGGCACATCGAGCTCGCGCGCTGGGCCGACCGCATACTGGTTGCGCCCGCGAGCGCGGACTTTCTCGCGCGCCTCGCGCACGGGCTCGCCTCGGACCTGCTGACGACGCTGTGCCTGGCGACCGACGTGCCGATTGCCGTCGCGCCCGCGATGAATCGTCTCATGTGGGCGAATGCGGCTACACGCGCCAACGTGGCATTGCTCGCGGCGCGTGGGATCGAAGTGATCGGTCCCGCGGAAGGCGACCAGGCCTGCGGCGAGACCGGTCCTGGCCGTATGGTCGAGCCGGATGTGCTCGCCGCGGCGGTAATCGACCGGGCTGCGAGGAGCGGCGCACTGGCCGGCCGCAAAGTCATCGTCACCGCAGGGCCCACGCGTGAATGCATCGACCCCGTGCGATTCATCACCAACCGCAGTTCCGGAAAGATGGGATTTGCGGTCGCGGAAGCGGCCCGTGACGCCGGTGCCGAGGTGATACTGATCAGCGGCCCGGTCAACGTCTGTACGCCGCCGGGCGTCCGCCGGGTCGACGTGGAGACGGCTGACCAGATGCTTGCCGCGGTCAACGAGAATCTCGGCGGCACAGACATTTTCATCGCAGCCGCGGCGGTTTCCGACTACCGGCCGCTGCAGGTGTCGACGGAGAAGATCAAGAAGACGAGCGACTCGCTCATGCTTGCGCTCAGCCGAACGACTGACATCCTCGCCACGGTGGCCGCGGGCGCCGCGCGACCGTTCGTGGTCGGGTTTGCAGCGGAAACCCAGAACGTCGAGCGCAATGCGCTCGCCAAACTCGAGGGCAAGAACCTCGACATGATCGCGGCCAACCAGGTGGGCGAGGGTCTCGCCTTCGATCAGGACGACAACGCTTTGACGGTTTACTGGCGTGGTGGCGGGCGTGAGCTCAAGCGCGCGGGCAAGGCGCAGATCGCAGCCGAGCTGGTTGCGCTCATCGCCGAGCGCTTCGCGAACCGGGCGAGCGGCGCGCGTCCTGGCAGCCGTCCGGCCGGAAGCGCCGCGGCGCGCTGATCTGGCTTGGCATCCGCGACTCGATCGAAGCCGCCGAGCCGGCCCCGTCTCCAGGTGCGGGTGCTGGATCCCCGCATCGGGTGCGACTACCCGCTACCCGCGTACGCCACTGAAGGCTCGGCCGGTCTCGATCTGCGAGCCTGCATCGATGCTCCGCTCACGCTCGAGCCCGGGCAAGCCGAGCTGCTCCCGACCGGGATCGCGATCCATCTCGAGGATTCGGGGCTCGCCGCGATGCTGTTGCCACGCTCGGGTCTCGGCCATAAGCACGGCATCGTGCTCGGCAATCTGGTCGGACTCATCGACTCCGACTACCAGGGCCAGGTGATGGTGTCGTGCTGGAACCGCGGCGATCGTCCCTACACGGTCACTCCAGGCGAGCGCATCGCGCAGATGGTCGTCGTGCCGGTGGTTCAGGTGGCGCTCGAGATCGTCGAGGCCTTCGCGGATTCTGCGCGTGGCGCGGGCGGGTTCGGCAGCTCAGGGACTACTTGATTCCCTTGAGTTCCTTGAAGCGGTTGATGTCCGCATCGAATTCTTCGCGCAAACGTGTCTGCTCGGTCGTGTTCTTCGCCAGCTCTTCCTGGTAGACCTGGAGTCCGTTGACCGTGTTGACCATCTCCTCGGCGAGGTGATCGGGCACCGCCGGCGCGGTCGGCTTCGGGCTGTATGGCCGGAAGCGCTGCACATCGGCGATCAACCGGGACTCACGCTCGCGCAGGTTGGAGATGTATTCGCGCGTGACCGCCGATTGCTGGACCAGGATCTCGAGCCGGTTATCGCGCAGCCGTTCGATGTCCGCCACCGACAGGTAGGTGGCGAGCAACGTGCGATCTCGCTGCGCTGCCGCCTCCGCCGCGCGTTTCTCCGCGTCCGCCTGATCCTGCTGCCCGGCGCGCGCCGCGAGCGCCGCTGTGCTGTCGATGCGACGGACCACCCGGCCCGTGTTGTCGAGCACCTCGATGTCGCGACCGATGCACACGGCAGGGATGCTCTGGCCGAAGTGCGACTGACCGTTCGCGTCCCTGCAGCGATAGACCGCCTCGTGCACCTTGGTCTTCGGCTGCTTCTTCGTCGCGGCCAACGCCGGTGAGCCACACAGCGCAACAAGCGCCAGTCCTCCGAGAACGGCGGCAGTCAGACGGCGGAACAGATACCAGGGCATCGTCAGGGCGACTCCAAGGGGTCCGGACTCCTCGGGGCCGGATTCTGCGCCGTTTGCGGCATCCCGGCGCTGCCCGGCCACCCGGGGGGCGCCAGCTTTGTGACCCGTGTCATAGGCCGGATGGTCAGACCCCGTAGCGGTCCCGGTAGGCGCGGACCGCAGCAAGTATAGCCGTCTCCCCGGTGGCCTCCAGGTGAGTCAGGAGGTCACGAAGCCGCAGCACCGCGACGACCGGCAGGCCGAGCATCTCCTGCACTTCCTGCACCGCCGAGCGTTCGCCCTGGCCGCGCTCCTCGCGATCGAGCGCGATCAGCACGCCCGTCGCTGTCGCACCGTGGCGTCGGATGAGCTCGACCGACTCGCGGATCGCGGTGCCCGCGGTGATGACGTCGTCGACGATGAGGACCCGGCCCGCGAGCGGCGCGCCGATCAGGGTGCCGCCCTCACCGTGGTCCTTGGCCTCCTTGCGATTGAAGGCGAAGGGCAGGTCGCGTGATTCGTGGAGCGCGAGCGCTGCGGCGGTCGCCGTCACGAGCGGGATGCCCTTGTACGCGGGACCGAAGAGCATGTCGAACGCGAGCCCGGAGAGCGCGGCGGCGCGGGCGTAGTGCCGCCCGAGTGCGGCGATCGCGCGCCCGGTGTTGAAGAGCCCCGCGTTGAAGAAATACGGACTCTGGCGTCCGGACTTGAGCCGGAAATCGCCGAAGCGCAGCACACCCAGCTCGAGGCAGAGCCGGATGAAGTCGGGCTGGTGCATCGGTACTTTATACTTCGCGTCCATGCGCATCGTCACGCTCAATGCGAACGGCATCCGCTCCGCGGCGCGCAAGGGCCTGTTCGACTGGTTGCCGAAGCAGGACGCAGACGTCGTCTGCGTGCAGGAAACCAAGGCGCAGATCGACCAGCTTGGCGACGCGCATTTCCGGCCGTCGGGCTATCACAGCTATTACTTCGACGCCTCGAAGAAAGGCTACAGCGGCGTGGCGATCTACAGCCGGGTCAAGCCGCGGGAGGTTGTCACCGGCTACGGTTCCCGCGAGTTCGATGTGGAAGGCCGCTATATCGAGGCGCGGTTCAAGGATCTCTCGGTGGTTTCGGTCTACCTTCCATCGGGCTCCTCGAGCGAGGAACGTCAGCGCGCGAAGTTCCGCTTCATGGCCCAGTTCATGCCTTATCTGCGATCACTCAAGCGCAAGCGGCGCAACTTCATCCTGTGCGGCGACTGGAACATCGCCCACAAGCAGATCGATCTGCGGAACTGGCGCGGGAACCAGAAGAACTCGGGCTTTCTTCCCGAGGAGCGCGCCTGGCTCGATGAGCTCTTCGACGACGTGCGCTTCGTCGACGCGTTCCGCGAGAAGAATCCGGATCCGGACAACTACACCTGGTGGTCCAACCGCGGGCAGGCCTGGTCGAAGAACGTCGGCTGGCGCATCGACTATCACGTGCTCAGTCCGAGCCTGAAGGGCAGCGTGCGAGCGGTCGACATCCACAAGGTGCAGCGCTTCTCGGACCACGCGCCGCTCACGATCGACTACGACCTGTGAGCGCGCCCGGCATCGCCGCACCGACGGGAGCGCAGGAACGCCGGCGGTGGTGGCGCGGCTGGCTCGACGCAATTGCCGCCTACCGGCATCCGCGCGTGCTGGCGATGCTCTTTCTCGGCTTCTCGGCCGGACTCCCCTTCATGCTGGTGTTCACGACGCTGTCGGCGTGGCTGCGCGAGCTCGGCATCGATCGCACAACCATCGGCATGCTCTCCTGGGTGGGGCTCGCGTACACGCTCAAGTTCTTCTGGGCACCGGTGGTCGACCGGCTGCCACTGCCCGTGCTGGGGCGGTTCCTCGGTCGGCGGCGCAGCTGGATGCTGCTCGCGCAGATCGGCATCGCCTTGGGCCTCGTCAACATCGCGCACACGACGCCGGTCGGTCACCTCGGAGCGCTCGCGGGTTTCGCGCTGCTCGTGGCGTTTTCCTCGGCGACGCAGGACATCGCGATCGACGCGTGGCGCATCGAGGCGGCGCCACAGCCGATGCAGGGCGTGATGGCCGCGGCGTACCAGCTCGGATACCGGATTGCGATCATGGTCGCGAGCGCGGGTGCGCTCTGGATCGCCGCGGATCACGGCTTCAGCGCGGCCTATATCGCGATGGCGGCAATGGTGGGTATCGGTATCGTGACGACGCTTCTCATTCCCGAGCCTGAGCCTCGCGTTCCGACCTCCGCAATGGCGCAGGAGCAGCGGGTCGTCGCCTGGCTGGAGCGGAACGCGCACCTGCCGGCTTCCCTGCGGGACATCGGGGCATGGTTCACGGGCGCCGTGGTCTGCCCGTTCGTGGACTTCTTCTCGCGTTACGGTACGAAGCTCGGGCTCCTGATCCTCGTCTTTGCCGCGAGCTACCGCCTGACGGACTTCACGATGGGCGTGATGGCGAACCCGTTCTACATCGACGTTGGCTACACGCTCAAGGAAATTGCCGCCGTTGCAAAGGGCTTCGGCCTGATCGCGTCGATCGTGGGCGTCCTGATCGGAGGCGTCGTCGTGGCGCGGCTCGGGACCGTGCGATCGCTGGTGCTGGGCAGCCTGCTCGTGATCGCCTCGAACCTGATGTTCATGACGCTGGCCTGGACCAGCGAGCCCAGTCTCGCGTGGCTTGCGCTCGTGGTGAGTGCAGACAATCTCGCGATGGGCGTCGCGGGCACCGCCCTGATCGCGTATCTCTCGAGCCTGACCAGCCCGGCGTACACCGCCACGCAGTACGCACTTTTCTCCTCAGCTTACGCGCTGCCCGGCAAGCTCCTCATGGGTGGATCGGGTTTCGTCGTCGATCAGGCGGGCTATCCGTGGTTCTTCATCTATACGTCCATGCTCGGTCTGCCGGCGCTCGTGCTGCTGTGGTTGGTGGTCCGGCAGTCGCGAGCGGTGGCGAACGGGCCGCGCCCGGCGTAGTGCGTGGCGTTCGAGCGGACGCCCCGGCTGGCCGCCTGCTCCGCGGCTTCGGTGCCGCGCTCGTCTGCTTGCTCTCGATGTCGATCGTTGCCACGGCGGGCGATGCGGCCGGAAGTGCCTCGGCGGCGGCACCGAAGCTGATCGCCTACGTGACCGGCTGGTCGCCGCCGGTCTCGATCGACACGAGTCGAATCACGCACGTCAATTTCGCCTTCGCCCGGATCGACGGCCAGGGTCGGGTCGTGCTGCCCGACGAGGCATCCGCGACGCGGCTCGCCGAGATCGTCGCGCTCAAGCGCACGGCACCGGCGCTGCGGGTGCTGATCTCGGTCGGTGGCTGGGGTGCCGAGGGGTTCTCAGATGCGGCCCTCACCGACGAATCACGCGCCCGCTTCGCCGACAGCGCGGTCGAGCTGCTGCACTCGCAGGCGGCGGACGGCATCGATCTCGACTGGGAGTACCCCGGGCAAAGCACGGCAGGGATACGCGCGCGCCCGGAGGACAAGCGGAACTTCACACTGCTGCTCGCTGCCCTGCGCGAGCGCCTCGATGCCCGGTCGCGGAGCGATCGCCGGCCCGCACGCGACGGCTATCTGTTAACGATCGCCTCGGCGGACCGGGAGTACTTCGATCACGTCGAGATGGACCTGCTGCACCGGCAGCTCGACTGGATCAACGTCATGGCGTACGACTTCTACAACAGCCTCACCCCGACCACCGGGCATCACGCGGGGCTCTACCGCGCGGTCGCTGCACCCGAATCGAGCCGCTGGGCCGACGCATCGGTGCAGCAGCATCTCGCGGCCGGCGTGCCGGCGCACAAGCTGGTGCTCGGCGTAGCCTTCTACGGCCGCCGCTTCGAGGGCGTGAAGCCGGGCGAGCTCGGGCGCAACCAGCCCTACGATCGGTATGGCGGTGACCACGCCTTTGCTGAGCTGCTTGCAAACTACGTGGACCGCGCTGGCTACACGCGTTACTGGGATGAGACTGCGCAGTCGCCCTGGCTATGGAACGCGGACACGCGCAGCTTCGTGAGCTACGACGATCCCCGGTCGATCGGGGTCAAGGCGTCGTATGCACGCGAGCGGGGCCTCGGCGGAGTCATGTTCTGGGAGCTGAGCCAGGACGCGGACGGGACGCTCCTGGACGCGGCGCATCGCGCTCTGACCGGCGGCATTCATGACTGAGCCCGAGATCGACCTCGAGCGCGTGATCTGCGCGCTGCACGAGCTCGACGACCCCGGTGCGCGAGGCTTCACGATGGGTCGCGGCAACTGGCCGCTGCGCGGCTTTGTCGTGCGGCGCGGCGTCGAGCTGCGTGCCTACTTGAACCACTGTCCCCACGCCGGGCACGCGCTCAACCTGCGGCCGCATGTTTTCCTGGCGCCCGATGCTCCGCTGATCCAGTGCTCATCGCACGGCGCGCTTTTCGAGATGGAGACCGGCTTGTGTCTGGCGGGCCCGTGTCCAGGCGCGCGCCTGCGGCCGATCGAGCTTCGTATCAACCAGGGCTACGTGCTCGTCGCGGACGAGGTGGAACTCAGCGAGCCGGCAGACCTGGCTCGCTGACGCGCAGCCGTGTCAGTAACGCTCGAGCTCGTCCGGTGACTCCGGAAGCTCGATCTCGGAATAGCCCGAGATCTCGCCGCGATCGACGTATTGCAGCGGATCGGCCCACAGACGCGTTTCGGTCGGCTGGTTCTCGACCTCGTTCTCGTAGTCTTCGGGCTCGACGTCGACCGATCCCGTCCAGTCCTCGGACGCTTCGGTGAGCTCGAGCTCGTCTTCGACCCAGTCCTCCAGCTCGAGCTCCTCGACGGCACCGTCGAAATACTGAATCTCGATCGTGCGATCCTTCGCATCGATCGCTACCACCTCGAAAGTTTCGCCACCGCGCTTTCTGTACCAGCTGCCGATGACGGGTGCCGGGTTTGCCATTGTTCTCCCCTCTGGACGAATATCGCGCTGTATCCTGCTGCCCCTTGATCGTCTCGAGTCAGCCTTACTTGTAGACCTGCAGCGCGAAGATCGCAAGTCGTGGATTGAATGGGGTCGTGATGTTCGACGATCTTGTAAAGTTCTTCGTGGTGCTGCTGGTCGTGGTCGAGCCGCTGTCGCTGCTGCCGGTACTGGCCGGGCTCACGCAGGGTGCGGACGATGCGCATCGACGACGCATGGCGTGCAAGGCGGTCGCAGTCGCCGCGATCGTGTGTCTCGTTTTTGCCACCGCGGGAACGAAGCTGATCGAGTTGCTGGGCATCAGCGTCGAGGCCTTCAAGGTCGGCGGCGGCGCCCTGCTGTTCCTGCTCGCGATCGAGATGGTGTTCGCACGGCCATCCGGTGTGCGTACCACGACGCCGGGCGAAGAGGCGGAGGCGCATGCGCGCGAGGACATCTCGGTGTTCCCTCTCGCATTCCCGTTGATCGCGGGGCCTGGCGCGCTCGCGACCATACTGCTCGCTTTCGCCGGCGTGCCCGTTGGCTCGCCGCTGTTCTTCGCGCAGATTCTGGTCATCCTGATCGTGCTCGCGATCACACTCGCGCTGGCGCTGGTGACAGGGCCGGTGATGCGCGTGATCGGCGTGACCGGCGGTGCCGTGCTCGGCCGCCTGCTCGGCGTGCTGCTCGCGGCGCTCGCTGCGCAGTTCATCCTCGATGGGATTCGCGAGGCGCTGGTGACTTGAAAAGCCTGAGGAGAAGAATCAGGGCTTTCTGAAGGCGAGGTCCCATACGTCGTGCCCGAGTCGCTGTCCGCGCAGCTCGAAGCGCGTCGGCGGGCGACTCGGGGGTCGCGGCGACCATGTGCCGTCAGGTGATTCGTTGCGCAGCAGCGGGCAGCGGCCGAGCGTCTCGAGCATCCATTCCGCGTAGGGCTGCCAGTCGGTTGCGAGACGGAACACCCCGCCGCTTCGCAGCCTGGAGGCGACCAGCGTCACGAACCGTTCCTGCACGATACGCCGCTTGTGGTGCCGCTTCTTGGGCCACGGGTCAGGGAAGTACAGGAGCACTTCGTCGAGGCACGCGGGCGGCAGCCTTTGCTCGAGCACATCGACGGCGTCCTGGCTGACTATGCGCAGGTTCCCGACCGCGAGTTCTTCGCAGCGCAACATCAGGTGACCGACCCCGGGGCGATGCACCTCGATTCCGAGGAAGTCCTCCGCGGGTTGTGCCGCTGCCAGTGCGACCAGTGCCTCGCCATTTCCGAAGCCGATCTCGACCGTGCGGCGTGCGCAGCGCCCGAAGACAGCGTCGAGGTCGAGCATCGAGCCCGCCGGGTCGAGACCGAGCCTTGGCCACAGGTCCTGCCAGGCGCGATGTTGTGCCCGGGTCATCCTCCCGGCGCGGGGCACGAAGCTGCGCACGGTGCGTAGCGGCCGCGGCGCGGTTCCCGTCTCGTCGGGCGGTGGTGTCACTCGCGGCAAGGGCGTAAATTCCGCAATTCGCTCGTCCAATGATAAGGCGCGTCAAAGCGCAGGGGAGGTTCAGTGGCACAAACGAGTGGGCTCGCTGGAACGATCGCCGCGGACGCGAGGGCGCTGTGCAAGCGAACCTGGTGGGTGTTCCTGATCGGCGGCCTGGCCTCCCTGCTGTTTGGCGTCGTCGCCTTCGCCAAGCCGGGCATCGCACTCCTGGTGCTATCGATGTTCTTCGCTGCGGCGATACTGGTCGACGGGGCCTTCAGCATCGTGGGTTCGATACAGAACCGCGAAAAGGACGGATGGTGGGTCATGCTGCTGATCGGCATCCTCGGCGTCGGCGTCGGCGGCTACGCGCTGATGAATCCCCCGATCAGCATGCTTGCCTTCGTCTATCTGGTCGCCCTGCAGGCAATCCTGCTCGGAGTGTTTCTCGTCATGCTCGGCTATCGGGTGCGGCTGGCAACCTCGCGCGAGTGGCTCCTCTATGTCACCGGCGCCCTATCCGTCCTCTTCGGCATCCTCGTCGTCGCGCAGCCGGGCGCGGGCAGCCTGACCATCGTGTACATGATCGCGGCATGGGCGATCGTCATCGGCGCGCTCAAGCTCGCCTTTGCATTCCGGATCCGCAACCTGCCGGGCGAACTGGAGTCCCGCTTCTCCCTGAGGCCGTGACCGGCCGCAGGCGCGCGAGATCGGATCGCGCGGATCGCGGCGACGCTACGCCGGCCGACACGTCACTGTCGCTTTCCGAGGCGCGCCGCATCGCGCTGGCCGCGCAGGGATTCGCGACGCCGCGGCCGCGACGATCGCCGGTCGCGGACGACCTCGTCGGCATGGTGCGCAGGCTCGGCCTGATCCAGATCGACTCGGTCAACGTGCTCGTGCGCTCGCACTATCTACCCGGCTTTTCGCGGCTCGGGTCTTACGAGTCCTCGCTGCTCGACGGGGTGGCCTACGCGAATCAGGGACGAGCGCTGTTCGAGTACTGGGGTCACGAGGCTTCCCTTCTGCCCATCGAGCTGCAGCCGCTACTGCGCTGGCGGATGGAGCGCGCGCGTGCCGGCGTGGGAATCTGGGCCGGCGTCGCCCGGCTCGGCCGGGAGCGCGCGGAACTCTGCGAATCGGTGCTGGCCGAGATTCGCGCGCGCGGGCCGATCGGTGTCTCGGACCTCAAGGGCGCGGGCCGTCGCCGCGCCGGCTGGTGGGGGTGGAGCGAGGGCAAGGTGGCGCTCGAGTGGCTCTTCTGGACCGGCCAGGTCACCACACACAGCCGTCGGCGCTTCGAGCGCGTCTACGATCTGACCGAGCGTGCACTGCCGTCGGAGGTCATCTCCGCACCCACGCCCGCGCCCGAGGACGCGCAGCGCCGCCTGCTGCGCATCGCGATCCGGGCGCTCGGAGTCGCAACAGAGCGCGACCTGCGCGATTATTTTCGTCTCACGACCACGGACGCGAGCGCCCGCATCGCGGAGCTCGTGGAGGAAGGCGCCCTACGGCCGGTTGCGGTTGAGGGCTGGCGCGCGCAGGCCTACCTGGATCCCGCCGCAACGATGCCGCGCCGCGTGGTGGCGCGGGCGTTGCTGTCGCCGTTCGATTCGCTGGTGTGGGAGCGACAGCGCACGGAGCGCCTGTTCGGGTTCCGATACCGGCTCGAGATCTACACACCCGCGAAGCGCCGCGAGCACGGCTACTACGTACTGCCCTTTCTGCTCGGTGACCGCCTCGTCGCGCGTGTCGACCTCAAGGCGGACAGGCCGAAACGGGCGCTGCGCGTCGTTCGGGCGCACTGCGAGACGGACGCGGATCCCGAGAGGGTCGCTCCAGTTTTGCGCGAGGAGCTCGAGCTGCTCGCGGACTGGCTGGGGCTCGAGCGCATTACGGTTTCAAGACGACGGGGTTTCATCGAGTCCCTTCGTTGAGCGTGCGGCGGCCGATCGTCCCGCCGCGCCCTTGGTACGCGCCGCCTTCCGAGCCGCAGCTGAGCGCTGTACCCGCGTTCGTCGGGCGGCTGCAGAATGCGCCTGCCTGGCGAGGGCGCGATGAGATGCCGCGGCGTGTGGCTCGCGCCTGAGGGCGCGCCCGGCGGCGCGTTTCCGCCTGGCCGTCGGCTTGCTACGCGGCGGCGCACCATGCCCACGTTGGTAGGCGCGCTGCGCGCTCTTGCGTGTCTTCTCGGATACCTCGCCCTTCTCGGGCGGTGGCAGGTCCACGCCGGCGCGTCGTGCCTTGGAGAGTCCGATCGCGATCGCCTGTCGGGCCGATCTCGCGCCGTGCTTGCCCTCACGGATGTGATGAATCTCTTCGCGGACGAATTCTCCAGCCTGTGTGGTCGGAGACTTGCCCTGACGCTTGTCGCGTTTCGCCCTGCGCAGTGTGTCCTTGTCAGGCATAGCCGGTTCCTCGAAGTCTTGATGAGTGTCCTGGAGCAGGTTTCGTGCCATCGTCTCCGGCGACCAGCAATTGACGACGCGGTCGCTCGTGCATGTAAGCTTTATAGACTCCGGTGAACAAAGTGCAGCCGCATCGGAAATGCGCCGTCCGTCATCATGAGAAACCGGAGATCAGCGTTCGGAAGCAAGCGATGACGACCAGACGCATATTGTTGTCCCGGGCGATGGCACTGATTGCGATGCAGAAACTGGGTGCAGGCACTGGCCACGCGGCGTCGGCGGCGTCTGCTATCGAGCCGGCGCCTCGACGGCTCGACCTGCTCTTCCTCGGCGGAACGGGTTTCCTGGGGCCGCACCAGATCGAGTACGCGCTCGCACGCGGTCACCGCGTCACGATGTTCAACCGGGGCGTGAGTGGCGCCGGGATGTACGGCGATCGCGTCGAAGCGCTGCTCGGCAACCGCGACTCGAGGATCGACGCGGGTCTGTCAGCGCTCAGGGGCACGCGACGCTGGGACGCCGTGATCGACAACTCGGGCTACATTCCTCGGCACGTCCGCGACTCCGCCGAGCTTCTCAAGGGTCGCGTGACCCGTTACCTGTTCGTGTCCACGCTCTCGGTGTACGACCCGGCCGCCGCGGACAGCGTCGACGAGACGACCGCGCTGTCGACGAGCCCCGGGTCGACCGAGGAAATGAGCTGGACGAACTATGGCCCGCTGAAGGCGGACTGCGACCGCGCGGTGCGTGAGATCCAGGGCGAAGCCGCCACGGTGGTGCGGCCGGGATTCATCGTCGGTCCGGGCGACGACTCCGACCGCTTCACCTACTGGGTCGACCGCGTCGCGCGTGGCGGCGACGTGCTGGGGCCGCCGGACCGTGAGCGGGCCCTGCAGTGGGTGGATGTCCGTGATCTCTGTCCGTGGCTCGTCGATCTTGTGGAACGCGACCGCGGCGGTGTATTCAACGCCGTCGGGCCAGAGTCGCGTACGAGCTGGGGACAGGTGATCGACGTGCTGGCGAAAGGATCGAGCGCGCCGGTGCGCGTCCACTGGCCCACGGCGGCGCTGCTCGAGGAGATGAAGGTCGAGCTGCCGCTGGTGTCGAGCACACGCCGTCCGCGATACTTCGAAGGCGGTGCGGCACGCGCGGCCGGTCTCCGCGAGCGGCCGCTCGAGGACACCGCGGCCGCGACGCTCGCGTGGTGGCGGGCGCAGACGCCGGAGCGACGCGCGCAAGCCGACGGCTGGCCGACGCCGGAGCAGGAACGCGCCGTGATCGCGAGGATCGCCGGCTCGTGAGCTGCGCACCGGGGGTTAGAGGGGAACAGGCGTGAGATCCGGGAGGACCATGCGAATTCGGCGATCACTCCATCCGTGGCTCGTCTGGTGTGCACTCGTCGCGTTGCCGCATCTGGCGGCCGCCGACGATCTCGCTTCGATCGTGCGCGACTTCGACGCGCACATGCGCATACTCGATCCGGTGCGCGCGGGTCAGCGCGGGGACCGCGATGCGCTGCGACGCTGGCCGGACAACTCGCCGGCGGCCGTGGCCGAGCGGAAGCAGCGGCTGCTCGGCTTCCGCGATCGCCTGGCGGCGATCGGCGCGGCGGCCCTGTCGGGTACCGACGCGCTCAATCATGCCCTCCTCACCGACCGGGTCGATGTCGCGCTCGCAGGCTTCGTCTTCGACGAGGAGCGCATCCCGTTCATCAGCGGGGACGGGTTTTATACGACCGCCGATTATGCGGCGCTCGGCACGTCGCTCGCCTCGGAGGACGACGCCGAGGCCTGGCTCGCCCGGCTCGAGGCGCTCCCCGCGTATTACGCGACCGAGACCGCGAACATGGCGCGTGGGATCCGCAGCGGATTTACGCAGCCACAAATGACCGTCGAGCGGGCGATCGGTGACGTGCGCGCGCAGGCGGAGCAGCCGAGCGCGAAGAGTCCGTTGCTCGCGCCCTTCGAGACGCTTCCGGCGAGCTTCCCCGCCGATCGGCGCGCGCAGTTGCGCAGTCGCGCGCTCGAGACCATCGAGTCGAAGGTAAAGCCGGCGCAGCGCGAGCTGCAGCGCTTTCTCGAGCAGGACTACCGCCCGGCAGCTCGACGAGACATCGCGGCTTCGAGTCTCCCGGACGGACAGAAGTACTACGCATATCTCGTGCGGCGACACACGACGACGACGATGACGCCGGCCGAGGTGCACGCGCTGGGGCTCGCCGAAGTCGCGCGCATTCGCACGGCTATGGACAAGGTGATGTCCGAGGCCGGCTACTCGGGATCGTTCGCCGAGTTCCTCGCGTTCCTGCGCAGCGACCCACGCTTCTATGTAGACGCCACCCGTTACGGCGAGAAGGCGAGCGAAATCGCAAAACGCGCCGACGAGGCCGTGGCCCGCATCGTCGGCCACCTGCCACGCCTTACCTACGGCGTGCGAGCGATGCCCGCCGGCCTCGAGAGCAGCGCGAACGGTTACCTCGCGGGCAGCCCGGAGCAGGGCATCGCAGGGATGGTCGTCTACAAGCCGTGGATGGCGGAAAAGATGCCGATCTACGGGCTACCTGCCTGGGTGCTGCACGAGGGGATCCCCGGTCACCATCTCCAGATCGCACTCAGCCAGGAACTGACCGGACTGCCGGAGTTCCGTCGCAACGACGACATCACCGCGTACGTCGAAGGCTGGGGACTCTACTCGGAGAAGCTCGGCGAGGACATGGGGATCTATCGCGATGCATACGAGCGTTTCGGTCGGCTGTCGCTCGAGATGTGGCGCGCCTGCCGGCTCGTGATCGACACCGGCATGCACGCGATGGGCTGGTCGCGCGACCGGGCCGTCGCCTGCCTGCGCGACAACAGCGCGCTCGCAGACACCGAGATCCAGTTCGAGGTCGACCGCTATATCGCCTGGCCCGGTCAGGCGCTTGCCTACAAGGTGGGCGAGCAGCGGCTGCTCGCGCTGCGACACCGCGCCGAGGAGCGGCTCGGTACACAGTTCGACCTGCGCCGCTTTCACGACCGGCTGCTCGGCCAGGGCGCGATGCCACTCGCCGTGCTGGAAGCAGAGGTCGACCGCTGGATCGCCGCCGGGGGCCGCTGAGCCGCCCGCGCATTCCGCGGTTGGCGCAGCGCTCGATGGGCCTCTAGAATTCACGGGTGTAGCGGGTGTAGTTCAATGGTAGAACTGCAGCTTCCCAAGCTGCTAACGTGGGTTCGATTCCCATCACCCGCTCCAAACTCTAACGTGCAGGCTAGGCGCCCAGATAGGCGTCCCTCACGCGGGCATCGCCCAGCAGTTCCTTCGCGGGACCACTCAGGATCACGCGGCCCGTTTCGAGCACGCAGGCCCGGGAGGCGATGTGCAGGGCCATGTTGGCGTTCTGTTCCACCAGCAGGACGGTAGTGCCCGCGCGGTTGATGTCCTCGATGACGCCGAAAATTTCCCGCACCAGTCGAGGTGCCAGGCCCATCGAGGGCTCGTCGAGCAATAGCAGGCTCGAGCGGCTCATCAGCGCACGGCCCACGGCCAGCATCTGCTGTTCGCCGCCGGAAAGCGTGCCGCTCACCTGATCGAGTCGCTCACCGAGGCGTGGGAAGATCCCGAGTACCCGGGTCAGGTCGCGGTCGCTGGCCTGGCGGTCGCGTCGCTGCCATGTGGCGAGTCGCAGGTTCTCGCGCACGGTCAGGTTGCCAAAAATGCCTCGTCCTTCCGGAACGTGCGCCATGCCCAGTCCCACGATGCGGTGGGCGGGCACGCCGCGAAGGTCACGGCCGGCGAAGCTGACACTGCCGTCGTAGGGAATAAGGCCCGAGATCGCACGGAGGATTGAGGTCTTGCCGGCGCCGTTGGCGCCGATCAGCGTGACGATCTCGCCGCGGTGCACGTTGAAGCTGACGCCATGTACGGCCTGGATTCCATCGTAGTGCACTCGCAGGTCGCGCACCTCGAGATGAATGCTGCCGGCTGAGTCTGCGGTTGGGTCCACTCCCGAGCCGCTCATCTGGCCACCTTCTCGCCGAGATAGGCTTCCAGGACCAATGGATCGCTCCTCACGACTTCGGGTGGTCCCTCGGCCAGGGTCCTGCCGAAGTCCAGGACCTTGATGCGCTCGCAGATGCCCATGACGAGCTTCATCTGGTGTTCGATGAGCAGGATCGTGAGCTGGAACTCGCGGCGGATCCACCGGATGAAATCCATCAGCTGGTCGATCTCCGACGGGTTCATGCCCGCGGCAGGTTCGTCGAGCAGCAGCAGTTCCGGACGAGTGGCCAGTGCCCGGGCGATTTCCAGGCGCCGCTGGTGGCCGTACGGGAGGCTGCTCGCGGTTTCCCCGGCCAGGTGTTCCAGCTTGAAGATAGCCAGCAGGTCGCGCGAATGGCCGATGATGCGCGTCTCTTCGCGGCGGAAGCGGCCCGCGTGGAGCAGGGCTTCGATGGGCGAATAACGCGACTGGGAAAAGTGCGCGATCCGCACGTTGTCGAGCACCGACAGGTCACGGAACAGGCGGATGTTCTGAAACGTACGGGCAATTCGCCGGGCAGTGATCTCGTGGGGCGTGCGGCCCACGAGCTCTTCGTCGCGATAGCGGATGCTGCCTTCGCTCGCCCGGTAGACGCCGGTGATCAGGTTGAACACTGTTGTCTTGCCCGCGCCGTTTGGCCCGATCAGGCCCATCAGTTCACCCTGGTGCAGGTCCAGGTTGAAGTCGTCGATCGCGCGCAGGCCGCCGAAGTTGTGCCTGATGTTACGGGCTGTCAGCAACGCCATGATTGCTCATGCCCCCGACGCTTGAATCCGGCCGATGGGCTTTCCTGTCCCGGCTCGGGATGAACATGCGGAACTCGCGCTTACCCATGATGCCCCGGGGCCAGAAGATCATCACCAGCACGAGCAGCAGAGGCATGATGATCATGCGCAGGACGCCAAGATGGCTGATAACGTACTTGTTGAGGGGATCGAACAGGCCGGGCGGCAGCCATGACAGCAATGACGCCACGGTCGACGGTCGCAGGATTTCGAGCAGCAGCGTGTAGGTGGCGGCGCCGAGGATGGAGCCGCCGATCGATGCGATGCCACCGAGGTAGACCATGATGAGGACTTCAGTGGTCTTGACGACATCGAACACACGGGGGCTGATGAACTGGAGCAGATGGGCGAACAGCGCGCCTGCGATGCCGGCGCAGAACGACGAAAGCATGAAGGCGAGAATCTTTACCCGGCGGGTGTCGACGCTCATGAGGTCGCTCGCGATCTCATCCTCGCGGATCGCCTGCACGCCGCGCCCGTAGCGCGAATAGACGAAATTCCGGATCAGCCAGACGAGCGCCACCGTCCAGGCAAATACCCACGGAACGGAGGTCAGGCGCGGAATTCCGGGGATGCCTCGAGGGCCGCCGATCGCGTCGATGTTCTCGAGCGCCGACTTGACGATCATCAGGAACGCAAGCGTGATGATGGCCAGGTAGTCGCCGCGCACCTTGAACGACGGAACAGCCACCGCGAGCCCCAGCAACGAAGTGACTGCGCCTCCGGCCAGCACCGCCAGTGGAAAGAGTGCGGCATGTGTTTCCGGCGGCAGCACGTGCATGGTGAGCAGGGCGGAGGTGTAGGCACCCACCGCCATGAACCCGGCGTGAGCGAGAGAGAATTCGCCCATGTATCCATTCACCAGGTTGAGGCTCGTGGCAAGGATGATGTTGATGCCCACGTACATCAGCAGCATCTGGACGTAGTTGTTGAACAGGTTGAATCGCGGAATGGCGAGCGCCAGGGTCATGCCACCGATCAGCAGCAGCGGCATCAGCCACGGCTGGTCAATCAGCCGCTGCAAGTGTCGTTGCAGGACGGGAATCAAACCTTCTGCACCCTGGGCTGACCGAGGATGCCGTGGGGGCGCACGATGATCAGCGCGAGCAACAGGCTGAATACGACCAGGTCCCGGTAGGTGGAGGGAAGCAGCGCGACCACCATGATTTCCACGCCGCCAAGGATGAAGGCGCCGATCATCGCACCACGGATGTTTCCGATGCCGCCAACCACGGCGGCGATGAACGCCTTCCAGCCTATGAGGACGCCCATGTAGGGGTCGATGACCGGGTAGGCGAGGCCGTACATCGTGCCGGCGGCCCCGGCCAGCCCGGCGCCGATCGCGAAGGTGATCGAGATGATCAGGTTGACGGAGATGCCCATCAGCGGCACATACGACTTGTCCCAGGAGATCGCCCGCATCGCCATGCCGACCGGGGTGCGATGCACGACATGGTCGAGCACCAGCATCAGCGCCAGGGACAGACCGATGATCACCACCTGCAGCGAGGAGATCGACACGCCTCCCAGATGCCAGGTGACGTTCTCGAGCAGCCTCGGAACGTTCTGCGGATAGGGATAGAAGGCCAGCATCAGGTTCTCGAGGAAGAGACCCACGCCGAGCGCCGTGATGATGGCGGACACCCGCGGCGCATTGCGCAGCGGCTTGTACGCCAGTCGCTCGATCGCAACACCCAGCAGTGCCGCCCCGCACATTGCGAGCAGCAGCGTGGGGACAAACGGCAGGCCAAGTGCCGTACCCGCGAGAAAACACAGGAAGGCGCCCACCATGAACACGTCGCCGTGGGCGAAGTTGATCATGGAGAGCGTGCCGTAGACCATGCTGTAACCGAGCGCGATCAGCGCGTAGATGCTGCCGAGCTGCAAGGCGTTGAGCGCCTGCTGCAGCCAGTAGGCGGTCTGCGGGTTCAAGCTGGCAGGACTCCCGCGTGCACGTGCTGCAGGTCGCGACCTTACCGATCAGGGAGCCGCGTTCATCACCCAGGTGAAGCGGTCGCCCTTCACCTGCATGATCACCGCGCTCTTCACCGGGTCGCCCGAGCCCGGGCTGAACCGGATCTCGCCCGTGACCCCGGTGTAGCCGGAAACGGTGGCCATGGCGTCGCGCACCGCCTGCCGTTCCGGTGCCGACGCACTGCGCAGCGCCTCAAACAGCAGCCCGAACGAGTCATAGGTCAGGGCCGCGACGTCGTCCGGCGGATTGCCGTACTTCTCCTGGTATGCACCGATGAATTTCTTCGCCGTGGGCGTGGCGATGTCGGCGGCGTAATGGTTGGCGAAATAAGCGCCTTCGACAGCACCTTCGGAAAGCTTGATTAGCTCGGGGCTGCTCCAGGCATCCGAGCCCACCAGCGGCTGGTCGATGCCCTGGCGGCGTGCCTGCTGCGCGATCAGACCGACGTCGTTGTAATAGGCCGGCAGGAACACCACGTCCGGGTTGACGCTCTTGATCTTGGTGAGCTGCGCGGAAAAATCGCGGTCGCCGGTCGTGTAGGTCTCGAAGGCAACGACGCTTCCGCCGAGTTCCTCGAAAGTCGTGCGGAAGAGCTCCGCCTGGCTCTTCGGAGCCTCCGAGGCGACGTCATAGAGGACTCCCGCGGTCTTCGCGCCGAGCTTCTCCATGATGAAGCGAGCCAGCACTTGTCCCTGGAAAGGGTCGGTGAAGCAGGCGCGGAACACGTACTTCTTGGGCAGCCCGGTACGATTGTCGAGCGTCGTCTTTGGATTGGTCGACCAGGGCGTGATCAGCAGCGTCTGGCTGGCCTCGGCGATCTCCGAGGCGGGAATGGCTCCGAGGCTCGCATTCGGCCCGACGATCGCGAGCACGTTGTCCTGGGTAATGAGCTTGTTGGCGGCTGCTGCCGACTGATCGGGCTTGGCGGCGTTGTCCTCGACAAGGAGCTCGACCTTGTAGACCTTGCCGGCGACGGTGATGCCGCCCGCCGCATTCAGTACGTCGACCGCGAGTTCGGCCGCGTTGCGCGACGAGGCGCCCACCGCCGGCATCTCGCCGGTCATTTCGACGATCGCGCCGATGCGAAGCGTGTCGTCATCGCGAGCGCGGTCGCCGCAGCCGGCCGCCGCAAGGGTGGCAGCCAGGGCCGGTACGTGCAGGAGCAGGGCAAGCCGTGTTTTCATGAACCTTCTCTCGTAGCAGGTGGCGCGATGCGAACCCCCAGGGCCGCGCGATTATCGCCGAGTTTCGATGCGCTTGATTGTCCTGTCGTGAGGAATTGTGCGGTGTTGGACACTCCAATTCCCAAGCTGCTAACGTGGTTCCGATTTCGGTCACCGGCTCCGTCGATCTCGTGCCGTCGTCCAGGGAGGTGCCAATGACAGGCTCACGTCAATTCCGGCGCGTCGTGTATGTCGTGGTCGCCATCCTGCTCAGTGCATGCGCGGCGCTGCAGCGCACCGACCCGCTCCAGGTCACCGTGGCCGGCATCGAGCCGATGCAAGGGCAGGGCATGGAGCTGCGGATGCTGGTCAAGCTCCGCGTCCAGAACCCGAACGACGCAGCGATCGACTACAACGGTGTGTCAGTCAAGATCGACGTGCAGGGTAAGACCTTTGCCACCGGCGTCAGCGACGAGAGCGGCAGCGTGCCTCGATTTGGCGAGTCGGTGATCAGCGTGCCAGTGACCGCGTCTGCGATGCGCATGGTCGGCCAGGCGTTCGGGATGATGGGCGGAAAGAAGCTCGAGAAGATCAGCTATTCGCTCACCGGAAAGCTGAACGGTCCGACCTTCAGCTCGGTGCGTTTCGAAACGACGGGGGATCTCGATCTGCCGACAGCGCCGCCCCAGGGCGTCAATCCAACCTGAGTCGCGCGACTAATGCCGCCCACCGCGGATCGGTGTGCAGACTGCGCATCAGCGGGTTGGTGATTGCGTCCGTGAGCCCGCTGTCATTCGTCGCCTCCGCACGTTCGAGCCACTCGAACGCGAGGTCTGTTTCGCCGCGGTACGCGTGGATTTCAGCGAACTGGTAAGCGATGCCGACCGGGTCCTCCTTCCGCAGCTCCTCGAGCGCCGCGTCCGACGCGACGTGGCTCCCGAGTGCGTGGTGCACCAGCGCCAGCCCCGTCAGGCGCCACATCGGGCTCGGCTCCTGCTCCATCGCCGCCAACGCGGCTCGCGCGTCACCGCGCTCGAGCAGGATGCGCCCGAGATAGTAGTAGCCGCTCAGCCACCCGGGGCTGAGCGCGAGCAGCCTGCGGCGCATCGCTTCGGCGTCGTCCAGGCGACCTGCGTAGTAGTACGTCAGGCCGAGCACCGCGTGCGCGTTCGGGCTCAGCGGATCGGCGTTGAGCGCCTGCTCGGCGTAGCCGATGGCCTCTTCGGTCCGTCCGCGCTGCCTCGCAACGTTCGCGGCACGCGACAACACGCGCTGATTGTGCGGTTCGAGCTCGAGCGCCCGATGGATCCGCTGCAGGCCGCGGGCGACGTCGCGGTGCTCGATCACATCGAGCAGACCCAGCAATGACATCGGCTCCGCCTGCTCGGGATCGAGCGCCAGCGCCTTATCGGATGCGAGGCGCGCCTTGCGCGCGCCCTCACCATAGGGGATGAGCGAATTGTTGGCCTGGCCCCAGTACAACGCGCCCAGGATGCCCCACGCCGGTGCGAACCCGGGATCAATCGCGAGTGCGCCCTCGAGCGCGGGGATCGCCTGCGCGTATCCGGTCGCAGAGTAAAGCGAGAAGAAATGCCGGCCTTGCAGATAGAGCGCGTACGCGCGCGGATCGGTGGGCTGTGCCTTCGGCGCAGGGCCGCCGAACAGTTTGAGCTCGAGTCCGCGTGCCACGGCGGCCGCGATCTCGTCCTGTACCGCAAAGATATCGCTCAGGTCGCGATCGAAGCTCTGCGACCAGACGTGCGAGCTGTCGCTTGCGCGGATGAGCTGCGCCGTGATGCGTACCCGCGACCCGGAACGCCGTACGCTGCCTTCGAGCAGATGCGTGACCTTGAGCTCGCGTGCGATCTCGGCGGCGCTCGCCGTCCGCCCCTTGAAGGAGAAGGATGAGGTGCGCGCGACGACACGCAGCCCCGCCACGCGGGACAGGAGGTTGAGCAATTCATCGGACAACCCGTCTGCAAAATACTCGTTGGCCTTGTCCTCGCTCAGATTGGCGAATGGCAGAACGGCTATCGATCGCTCGTCGGCCGCAGGTTCCTGCGGCAACATCGCCGCCGCCGGCGCGTCGGCAGCATGAGACGAGAACGCACCGGCGGGCGGTAACCTGCGTGGTGCCTCGGGCGCCGCCGCTTCGCGCCGGATTCCTTCGGGCGTTACCTGGTGCATCCAGGAGAGGAGCAGCGCGAGCGGGAAGCCGATCAATAGGAGCACGAATACCAGCTTCAGCCCCCAGGGCGGCACTTCGAGCATGTCGAGCAGCAGCGCGGCGACCTGCAGAAGCGCCCAGGACGCGACGGCATAGAGCACCGCCGTCTGGATCACTTTGCGTCGCTTGAGCTCGGCCAGGAAACGAAGCATGCGATCGCACCTTCCTCATGACGCGTGCAGGATGCGCGTCCGACTCGAACTGTCAAGCATGTCGCCGCAGTTCATTCCTCCGAGGTCATGGGTCAGCCCTGTCACCCGCGGGTCACACGGATCACCTCGAGTTCAATGACGGTGCCGATGATGTGCGTCCGGAAAGTGCGCGTGTGCATGCCTCAGCGGTTCGTGCCGGTGGGGGTGAGTGTGTCGGGTCCCCGGGGCGACAGGCGGATCATGCTGATGCTCGTGGTGAGGATCAGCGCCGTGCACATGTTCGTGCTCGTGTTCGAATGTTTCGTGAAAATGCTCGTGCTCGTGCCGCTCCGTTAGATGGAGCCACACGCCGAACGCCATCAGCGCTCCAGCAGTCAGCAATTGCGGTGTAACGGCATCGCCGAGTAGTACCGCGAGCGCCACACCCAGGAAGGGCGCCACCGAGAAGTAGGCACCGGTGCGGGCGGTGCCCAGATGGCGCAGCGCGACCACGAACAGCGCCAGACTGACACCGTAGGCGAACAGCCCAAGGATCATTGCGCTCGCGACGTCGGGTATCCGAGGCGTGTGTGCACCCAGACCTATCGCGAGCGTCAGATTGACCGATCCGGCAGTCAGTCCTTTGATAGAAGCAATCCAGGTCGCATCTGTGAGCGAGACCTTGCGCGTGAGATTGTTGTCGATGCCCCAAGCCAGGCACGCGCCGAGTATTGCCACCGCTGGCCAGACCCGCGCGAATCGCACATTGCCCGGCCACGCGAGGATCACAGCCCCCGCCACGATGGCGGCCATTCCCAGCGCGATCCGGCGATCGAAGTTCTCTCTAAACACGAACCACGCCAACAGCGCCGTGAATGCACCTTCCGCGTTCAACAGCAGGGAGGCGCCGGAAGCGGGCATGCTCGTCAGCCCGAGCATCAGCAGCACCGGGCCTGCGACACCGCCTGCCAATATGGCGCCGGCGAGCCACAAGATCTGTGATCTCGCCAACCGCACGCGACCGACGCGAACCAGCTGACGATAAAGTATCAGGCCCAGCCCGGAGCCCAGATACAGCAATCCGGCCAGCAGCCACGGATCGATCGTCTGCAACAACCGTTTCGCGAGCGGTGTGGCCGCTCCGAACAGTACGGCCGCGCCCAGTGCAGCATGTACACCGGGCTGACGCAGACGCTCTATCAACACCATTTGCGCACGATCACTTGGTTCCGAGCCGGCGGACGCCGAACTTGGGCAGCCCGGGCTCGCCAAGACTAAAATTATCAGGATCGCATGCGCCTCGGCGCGCCCTCGATGATGGCTTCTTCAAGCCAGAATCGTCCCCAGACTTGCCGGTGCGCCCGAATCGGCCGACAATCCTGACGTTTTCTCAGGACATCACGACGCTGTTTCGACGCACGCCGCGACCGTTCCCGTGCATTGCGCTGGGCCTGGCGCTGTTCCTGGCGCAGGTCGGCGCGTTGCAGCATTCGACCAGCCATCTCGGCACATTGCAGGACCACCCCGGTCTGCATTCGCAGCTCTGCGGCGACTGCGTGTCGTTCTCGACGATCTTCTCGATGGCGGGCGGTCCGGGCACGATGTCCGTGCTCCCACCAGCCATCGTTGCATTCCTCGTCGTCAGCGCGATCGTCTCGCTCATCGAGCGAGCCGTACCACGCGCGTTCCGGTCCCGAGCGCCTCCCCGCCAGTAGCACCCAGTCGATGGGTTTCGGCCGCTGACCGCGGCCTGCTGCAGTTGGCTTTGAGAGGAGGCTCCCATGAAAGGGTCGCTTGCATTGTTTGCCGTCGCCGCGCTTGCGTGCGTGACGTACCCGGCCGCCGGATCCGCGGCCGATGACACCGCCGCGCTCCGGGCGGAGCTCGATGCGCTGAAGTCCGAATACGATGCGCGCGTCGCCGCGTTGGAAGCACGTATCGGTCAACTCGAATCCGCCGCTGTAGCCGCGGCCCCGGCGCCAGCGGTGTCCGACGTGCCGCCGGACATCGAGGCTGCCCCGGCTGCGCAAGGTTCGACGGCGACCGCCTTCAACCCCGCGATGTCCGCGATCCTGGGCGGCAGCTACGCGAACCTGTCCGAGGACCCCGCAACCTACCGGATCTCGGGATTTCTGCCGGCGGGTGACGAGGTCGGGCCCGGCGATCGCAGTTTCAACCTGGGCGAGTCCGAGCTCACGCTCTCCGCAAACATCGATCCGTACTTCATGGGAAGCCTGACGTTCGCGATGACCCCAGAGGACGAGATCGAGGTCGAAGAAGCTTTCTTCCGGACGCTCGCCCTGCCTTCGGGCTTCACGCTAAAGGGCGGACGCTTCTTCTCCGGGTTCGGCTATCTGAACGAGTTTCACGCGCACGCGTGGGACTTCGTCGATCAGCCGCTCGTGTACCAGGCATTCTTCGGCGGCCAGCGTGCACAGGA
>Ga0207645_10000240_pt1 | contig 45336 bp, 38 predicted proteins | sample KBSM53metaG_FD_184331 | JGI IMG/M metagenome (GOLD analysis project Ga0207645, IMG submission 184331) | Miscanthus rhizosphere microbial communities from Kellogg Biological Station, Michigan, USA - KBS M5-3 metaG (SPAdes) (version 2) | ecosystem: Host-associated > Plants > Roots > Rhizosphere >...
AATACAAGATCGTATAACGGACTTAATTTCAAGAACGAAATACTGAACAGGTGGAAATATGCACCTATCTGCGGTGAGCCGATGAATGACGCGGCGGCTGTGACCAATGGCGGCTCCTGCGCATTCTGGAATCTTGAAAATGAAGTTAGAACGTATCATGCATCGCAGTTCAGCAACCAGAACGGTACCGGCGTTTCTACATCATGTCTTACCGACAACTATCGCATTGCCAGTAAAGCATCCGGTTATCGTCTTGCATTGAAAGGCGGAACAATCTCCGGATCAACAGTTACACTCAACTGGATCAATACAGGCATTGCGCCGGTATACGAAAACTGGGATGTGTACCTTGAAGTAAGAAGTGGTACTACGGCTGTGTGGAGTGGCATGACTTCGTTCAAGCCTAAGTTTTTCCAGCCGGGTACGACAAGTGTTACTGCAACGTTGGGAACAATTGCACCGGGTAGCTACTCATTATACGTAATTGTAAAAGACCCTATGGGTTACAGAAAGCCATTGCCTCTTGCCAATACGAACCGCCAGGCAGATGGAAGTTATAAAGTTGCTGATATTAAGATGTAAGGAAGGAGTTAATTTGCAGAATGGTAAGGTCACGGCATTAATTGCTGTGACCTTTTGCTTTTATTTTTGATAGACTTCCAAGCCACAATAATGCATTTGCAAACATTTTATTTTGCATCGGGTCCGATACAACCTGGTCACCGTGACCCATATTGAAGTAAAGCATTTTATATTTTGTATTCGTCCATATTACCGGGCAATCTCCTTCAGTGATCAAATCCTTTTTTCCAAACGGGTAATTTGATGGATCCAGGGTGGCCAATACTTTTACATCTTTATTTAACCGGGGGCTCGGTTTCCATATATACCATTCACTGATTGGTGCTGTATATTTTTTTGGTAGCCCTTTTGTCACCGGGTGTGTATTATCATCAACAATCAGTTTAGCGGCAAGCGGCGGCCAGTTATTCGTATAAAAAACACCGCCTCCTAAAAAGTCGACAAACCACGGCCAATGCGTATCCTTGTCATTATAGGCCGACACATGAAAACCCAGCCACACGCCGCCATTGTTCATGTATTTTTCAAACGCCCTTCTCTCCTCTTCATTTTGTGCAAATTCATTCACCCACACAATCACCTGGTATTTTTTCAGCGTATCATCATTCAGGTTAGACCATTTTGTTGTTGTATCAAACACAAAACCTTTTTCTTTTGCAAGCTTTTGATAAAACGGAATAATGTCGTTGGCAAACTGTACATGATCTCTCTCCACATTTGTTGAGTAAAAGGCAAGCACTTTAAACGAAGATCGTTGTGCAGATATCCCGGTATTGACTATCACGATGAAGCCGGAGAGAAAAATCACAAACAATAAATTTCTTTTCATTTTACGAAACGGTTACAGGTAATAGATATTTATTTTCCGGCTGCCCAAAATATGGCATTCGTGAAAAGTGTTGCGTAATTTTTGTTCTGAAAAAGTTCGGGCGCATGTCCCATAAATATATAGATATTCCGGGCCTTGTATTTTTCATTTGACCATATAACCGGGTGGTCTCCCATTTTCTGGCTACGTGCAGGCACATACGAAGATTCATCCACGCTTGCAATTACATGTACATTCGGCCTCGGGCTCTTGTCGTACGTATACCATTCATCTTTTTCAATATTAAAGGAAGGCGGTATTCCTTTCATCACAGGGTGATTCTTATCTTCGACATTTACCGTACCGGCAGCAAAGTCGGCGATATAATCTTTCCACCGGATTCCGCCCATAAAATCATGAAACCAGTTCCACATCGGGTAACCATCAAACTCGCCCAGCAATGTAGCATGATGAAAGCCGATCCAGCCACCTCTGCCCTCCTCTATATACTTTTGAAAAGCGTTCATTGCTTTTTCGCCCCATGCATAAGGTGCATAATCGAGTTGTATGAACAATTGGTATTGTTTAAGAAAATCGTCCGTGATGGTATCCGGCTTTTGAATATAGTCAATTACAAAGTTGCTGTCTGCTGCCAGTTTATTCAGCCATAGTTTTGCTGCCGCCGAGTACGCAACATGATGGCCGCCATTTTCATACAGCGCCAGGACTTTAAATTTCGGTTTAGGAATTTTGTGGCCGTTCTTATTTAAGTCACTATTGAATGAAATTAAAATTATAAACGCAATGGTAAGCAGGAAAAATATTTTTGGCATCCCGTGAATTTATTAAATATAAAATGCGAAAAACAAGCTATAAAATTACCGGATATATGTGATCTGCAAACGATAATACTTTTGGCCTTACAGTTTTTCATATCTTCAGGCGATTAAATTCCCCGTACATGGATGTAAAGATTGAATCTTCCTGGAAAGATGTATTGAAAACGGAATTCAATAAGCCCTATTTTCAACAGATTGTACTGCATCTGAAAACTGAAAAAACACAAAACAAAATAATATACCCGCCGGGAAGTTTAATTTTTAATGCTTTTGATAAAACACCAATGGATAATGTGAAAGTGGTCATATTGGGCCAGGATCCTTATCATGGTCCGGGGCAGGCACATGGAATGTGCTTTTCTGTTCCGGATGGTATACCACCACCGCCTTCCCTTATAAATATTTTTAAAGAATTGCATGATGATGTCGGCATACCTATACCCCGAACAGGTAATCTCGCGCATTGGGCACAACAGGGCGTTTTTTTACTCAATGCTTCATTAACCGTACGTGCCGGTGAACCGATGAGTCATGCTAAAATCGGCTGGGCTGAATTTACCGATACGGTTATCCGGAAGATTTCTGAAGTGAAGGAGCATGTCGTTTTTTTATTATGGGGAAAATTTGCACAGGAAAAACGTGTGTTGATCAACGAGAGTAAACATCTCATTTTAAGAGCAGCTCACCCCTCTCCCCTTTCTGCCAATGCGGGTTTTATGGGATGCAAACATTTTTCAAAAGCAAATGCATATTTGGTCAGTAAAGGAATTGATCCGGTCGATTGGAAAATCTGAATGATTAAGCCGAGAATAAATGAAAATTTTAAAAGAAATATTGGCCCGTGTTTTTGCCTTGTGGGGACTTATCTGGTTTATAGTAACAATGCTCCTGTTTTTTATCCCGTTTTTGTTGTTCAGTTATTTCCAGAAAGATCCTTTGAAAACAATACGGTTTGTACAACTGTCGCGTATATGGATGGGCATCTTTCTTCCCATGGCCGGGTGCCCGTTGCGTGTGAGGGGAAAAGAGAATTTTAAAAAAGGAGAATCATACATCGTTATCTGCAACCATAACTCGTTTATGGATATTCCCATTTCCTGCCCTGCTATTCCGGGTGGTAATAAAACAATAGCGAAGGCAGAATTGGCGAAAGTCCCTTTGTTTGGCTTAATGTATAGAACAGGCAGTGTTTTAGTAGACCGTAAAAGTGATGCAAGCCGAAAAGAAAGTTACATCAAAATGAAAGAAACATTGAACATGGGTTTGCACATGTGTATTTACCCGGAAGGTACAAGGAACGTCAGCAAAAATCCTTTGAATCCTTTTCATGACGGAGCGTTTAAACTGGCAGTAAATTCAGGAAAACCGATCATCCCGACACTGATTTTTCACACAAGAGATATACTTCCTTCAAAAAAGTTTTTTTATTTCTGGCCGCATAGTATGGAAATTCATTTTCTGCCGCCGATAGCGGTAAAACAGGAAGATACTTACCTGCAATTAAAAGAAAAAGCTTTCAACATCATGAAAGATTATTACGTCGCCAATAATCATTGACTGGAGAACGAACGGTTCCTGTTGATGCGCAGATCCTGCAATACCGACGCTTTTGGACTTATGCTTATACTGAAAAAACGATAAGGGCCTATCGGCGTAACCTGGATAGACATTTGCCAGCAATGCAGGTCTCTTGAAATCGCCATCGTCAGCGTTTGCAGTTTCATGGTACTGAAATCGTAGTAGCCGTTGGACGAAAGATTCCATTTCGGCGTCAGGTTAAAGGCTCCGCCAAAATTTACGTTTGATGTAATCGTCGATATATAACCGCTATAATCAGATTTAATAGTGCGGTTGTAGCTTAAAGAAAAGCCGAGATTGATAGACCAGTTTATATTAAAGTCAACAAACTCTCCGGGGTTCTGTCGCATATAATCAAGCAAACGCTGCTGATCGGCAGCAACAGTTGGATCGTTTGTAATCGCATCCATTTGTTTTTGTCGTTCCTCCGCTTTTTTAGCGTCTTTTGGTTTGCTTTGAAAACTGGTAGACATTGCGACAGTACCGGAATAGATGTGTCCGAGGCTGAATTTTCCTCCCTGCCAGGCAAATTTATCAATAGGATTTCCAAATTGATTTCGCTGGTAAGGATCCAGTACGGTACTTGCTGTAACATTTATTTTGTCAAACAGATTGGTACGGAAATAAATATTAAATGGAGCCAGTTTCATTGAGTCGGCAAAGAAGTTATAGTTGGTAGAAAAACCGAACCCATCAATCAGCTTTACCTTCTTTGTTTTGTTTTCCCCGGTTGTATCCTTCGTTCGCACTTTCATTTCAAGATTATTGTCAAACGTGAACGACAAACCGCCATATCGTCCTTCGGAATAATAACCATACATGCTACGCCTGAATTCGGGAAGCCTGAATTTTCGAACCGAATCAAGTTGCAGTGTATAAAAATGACCTTTTGATAAATCCGGTTTATAATTGACACTGATGGAAGGCCTGATCACGTGACGTATGGCTACGACTTTTGAATTTCTGAATTGATATGTTCCAAACAATGCTGTGCTGAAGCTTACGCCAAAATTCATTTGTTGATCGGTAAACAGCCCTTTTGTGAACGTGGTATCTACTTTTTTATTTACGTCATCGTATGTCTGGTGTTCCTTTCCCTGTATTAACGTTTGGGCGAATGAAATACTTGGAGATACAACAACGGCCCCTCCCATTATCGGCGGCAGTGACAATGAAATCGGAATGCTTTGCTGACCGCCCCATTGCAATGTGTCCAGCAGATGCGCAAACGTTGATTTGCCATACACCGTTTTCGAATCTACAGTATCGATCCACGAAACCTGGTTACGAAAGTTGCCATTATACCCGATCCCTAATTTTTCGTACCATTTCGGCGTACCGATCAATTCTTTTGGCTGAAAAGGATATATGGTATTTACCGTAAACCCTACGTTTGGCAAACTGAGATTGATAACGTGCTGGGAATTGTTTTGGCTATGGTTAAGGCTTGTGGTCAGGTTAAACGGTTTTCCCTGCCATGTTTTTGAATAAGCGATTGATGAGCTTGTTGAATTCTGAAAGTTCAGTACCGGGCTGTTGGGAATGCTTCGGTTATAAGTCGTTGACCCCGCATTTACACTAGCCGTAAACGTTTGTCCCGGCTTGGCCTTACTGTCTACACTATGTGCCCAACTGATATGATAAGCACGGTTCACACTATAATCCGGATCGCCTTTGAAATTATATTTTGTATTCAGAACAGAAAGAGTAAGGCTGCCGCTATAACGGTAACGCTTACGGTATGTCGGCGCAAGGTTGGCGTTCCATCCACCATAAGAGTAAATATCACCATAGACTTTAAGATCCCAATAATCGCTCAATACTTTATAGTACCCGAGACCGGTAAGACCGATCCCCCATTGGTCATTTGTGGTAAATGTGGGCGGCAGCAAACCTGAATGACGTCCCTGTGATAATGGGTAAAAGCCAAAAGGGATATAAACAGGAATAGGAACACCCTCAAATTCCGGGTGTGCAGGGCCCGACACGGCGAGTTTCTTACTGATAACCTTCATTTTGTTTGCCCGGAATGCGAAATGCGGTTCGTCCAGGTTGCAGGTTGTGAATATGCCTCTTTTTATAAAAATGGTATTTTCATCGTACTTCTTTACATTTTCACCATTCACAAACAACTCACCCTGCTGCGTAAACGTATTTTTTGTAAGCCCTTTTTTCGTTTTAAAATTGAATCGTATGGTATCACTCTGGAATTCCTGTTCACCATCTTTGAAATTTGCACGCTCCAGCACTTCACCCACGCTGTCTTTCGTACCGATCGCAGTCACGATCTGGGTTTTCTGATCCATTTCTACCTTTGGAGAGGTAAGCGTGATTTCTTTGTAATCCGTTTTTGTTTTGCCGTACATGAGGATTTTTTCATCCTTCATATGTACAACAGCAGAATCTTCGGCTTCATAATATACCGGTGCATCCAGTGAGTCTTTCGACAGTTTTAGCGAAAAAGTATCGGTAACGACCGAATCTCTTCGCAACAGGCTATCTCTTCCCGGCAAGGTATCTATCAATGAAGAATCTGCATTGGTCCTGAGCAGCGTGTCCTTATTTTGCTTTACAGGAATTGTATCGGCCCGTTTTGCATGAATAGTATCTGTTGGTAGTGTATCTCGCGAGGTTAAAGAGTCGGTATTCTTAACCGGCCTCGTCGTATCAGCAGTTGTTAAAGCGCTGTAAAAATTATCTTCCCGTACATAACCGGCGCCCGCTTCCCACGTTAACATGAGCAGGAAAGCAGCAGTTAGTGTTCCGGCAAAAAAATTTTTTAAACTAAATTTGCGGAGTTCATTCATACGGGTGCAGCAAAAATAATTGTTTCAACCCTAAACTATTTGTGAAGATTCCGGGTAACCCATTAAACATAGCATAAATGATCAGGAAGCTCTTTTTTCAATCAGTGATCTTTTCTATTTCTTTACCACTTTTATCGTACGTTCCTGCAGATTCAATTAAAAAATCAAAAGCTCGTCTAAGAACAGTGATTATTGATCCCGGCCATGGTGGCAGCTTTCCGGGCGCGGAAGGTTTGATTTCGTTAGAGAAAGAGGTAAGCCTTGCCGTGGCGCTGAAGTTCGGGCAGGCCTTACAGGAAGAATTTCCGGATATAAAAGTTCTCTATACAAGAACTACGGATGCCAATGCAGGTAACAGATCCTCTTTGAAAGAAGACCTGTATTATCGTGCCGATTTTGCCAACGCTTCGGGCGGCGATCTCTTTATTTCTTTTCATTGCAACTCTGCGGGGAAAAAGGCCGGCGGCTGGTATGAGAAAGTCGTTACAAACCGGATACGCAAAACAAGAATCGTAAAACGGAAGAGAAAAAAAGTAAAGGAGGTTTATTACGAGTATAAATATGCGAACGTTTGGAGAGAGAATACAGCACATGGCACAGAGTCGTACGTTTGGGCTGCCGACAAAACGGATGCAAAGACCAATTCTGTTTTAAAGAATAATGATTACTATGGAGAAATAGATTCTACCGGTGCGGTTCAACTACCCGATCCATCCGATCCGGCTGAAAAAGCAAGAATGCTTATCTATGCACAGCAATACTTCAAAAAAAGTTTGATTTTTGCAGATATGATTCAACAGGAATTTTCCAAAACAGGACGTGTAGACAGGGGCGTAAAACAAAGAAACGATGAAGCCATCTGGGTATTGCAGGCTACGGGTATGCCGAGTGTGACTGTGGAAATGGGTTTTATTTCAAATAAAGAAGAAGAAAAGTATATTAATAGCGGAAGGGGTCAAAAAGAAATCGTGCAGAATGTTCTTAATGCCTTTCGCAATTACAAACAACGGCTGGAGTCAAAATCAACCAATAGCGTAGCTGCTATTAGCAATTAATGAAGTATATTGAGCCATGCTAAAAAAGTCGCTTATTCTCGTTACGGCTATTTTTATTGCACCGCTTTTGTTTTCGTTTAAACCGGTTGGCGGAAAACAAAAGGTACTGAAAACGATTATCATTGATGCCGGGCATGGCGTCATGCCCAGTGGTAGTCACAATGGCGCCAAAGGGAGTTATTCTTACGAAGATGAGATATGCCTTGCCGTTGCCAAAGAATTGGTAGCTCAAATGAGGGCCGCACTCCCGGAGATAAAAATCGTTGAAACAAGAATGGATGAAAATATAGTTGACCTGCATCGCCGCGCAGAGATAGCGAATGAAAATAAGGGCGATCTTTTTATTTCCATTCACTGCAACGCTGCAGTGCCTATCCGGCATAGTGAGAAAATCGGCATGAAGACAATAACGGTAACTGTTGGTAAGGGAAAAAAGAAAAGAAGAGTAAAAAAAAGAGTGCCTGAGTACCGCTATTGGACAACACCCAACCCTGCCAAAGGAACGGAGACGTATATATGGGGGGCACATAAAAATGAAGACAAAGAAGTAGCCGTGCGTGAAAATGCGGCAGTGATGGAAGAAGATAACTACAAAGAAAACTATGGTGATGTTGATATCAACTCGCCGGAATTTATTGCGATATCGCTGTTAAAGACAAAGCAGTATTTCAGGCGTAGTGCTACGCTGGCCGGATTTGTAGAAGATGAATTTTATAAAACAGGAAGAACAAGCCGGGGTCAGCAGCAACGGCAGGTAGGTATCTGGGTATTACAGGCCACGGCAATGCCAAGTGTACTTGTGGAAACAGGATACATTACCAACAAAGACGAAGAAGATTATCTCAATAGTAAAGATGGGCAACAGGAAATTTCTAACTGCATTGTAAATGCTGTCAAAACATATATCGATTGGCTGGAAAAAGGAAAAGTTAATAATGAACCGCAACAACAGCAACAGCTACAGCCAACAACCGATAGCACGCAGAATAACCCGGCCAGCCCTTCTGCATCCGGGACAAAATCATTTCTTGAAATGATAGATCAAAAAGAAAAGAAGATAAATGCCGTACGAAAGTAATTCTCATCCGCTCTCATTGCGTTCTTGTTCAGATAATTGATTGGTTTGCTTATTCACACCTGTGCCTTTAAAATATGGCCCAATTCCCGGAATCGTGGCCGTTTTTTATTAATTTGGCGGCTTATTAGCAATAAACTATCGGTCACCCTTGCATAAACCTGTAATTCATGAAGATCAGTAACGAGACAAAAGTCGGGGCATTAGCTGTTGTAGCGCTTGCGTTATTAATTACCGGGTTCAACTTTTTAAAGGGAAAAAACGTATTCTCACACAGTGCTAATATATATGCCGTTTTTACAGACCTTGGCCCACTTGAAAAATCAAACCAGGTGAAAATAAACGGCTTGCCTGTCGGTACCGTATATACGCTGGCGCCGAAAGATAAAGATGTGACCGGCATCGTTGTAACCATTAACCTCACAAAGGATGTAAACATTCCCAAAAATTCAGTGGCCTATATAACATCCAGTCTTGTCGGAACAGCTACCATTACTATTGAAAAAGGAGATGCTAAAGAGTATATGCATGAAGGAGATACAATTGCGACAAGAATAGAAAATGGCATACTCGGCGACGTTAAAAATCAATTGAGCCCCACACTGATCAAGATAAAGGAAGTTATTGATTCATTAAAGGTAGCGCTGGGCGGTATAAACAGGATTCTCGATCCGAATACGAAGGGTAATATCAGCCAGATCCTGATGAACCTTAAAGATGCGAGCAACTCATTGAAGTCACTCGTCAGCTCAAAAAATGGCCCTCTTTCCGAAACGCTCAGCAATGCGTCATCCGTTACAGGAAACCTGAAAAAAAATAATGATAGTATAACGGCGCTTATAAATAATGCAAATAGTCTTGCAAAAAAATTCAACAGTCTTCCGTTATCACAAACACTGGATTCAGTGAAGACTGCCTTATCAGAACTTAAACAAACGTTAACAAAAGTGAACAGCACGAATGGAACGATTGGTGCATTGATGAATGATAAGGCAATTTATAATAAACTTTCAAGCACAATTGCGAGTGCCGAACTTTTACTGGACGATATCCGCGTGCATCCGAAACGCTATGTTAATATTTCCGTCTTTGGGAAAAAAGATAAATCAGGCCCGTTAAATTCGCCGACTGTTAAAGATTCACTTTCCGCAGGGGCTCACTAATGACACACAAGAGACTAATCCTGGTTTTAATTTTTTACTGGCTCGTTTCAGGTCTGCAGTCATTGCATGCGCAAATAAAAACCGAAGCGCCGAAAACAACTACGACAATTACATCCGATACTACACGTATAGTCGAAATTTTAAACAGTAATCAACTGCGGTTTAAAAAACCAAATGATACAACCGACCTTCAGATACTTGTCGGCAATGTGAAACTGAAACAGGGAAATAGCCTCTTTGATTGCGATAGTTGCGTTATAGATAATATTCACAAGGTTTTCCAGGCATATGGTCACGTTCATATCAACGATTCGGACACAACAGATATTTATTCCGATTACCTGCGGTACCTGATGCAGTCAAAGCAAGCTTATTTCAGCGGGAATGTAAAACTCACGGATGGACACGGCACACTCACCACGCCAGACATGAACTACGATATGAATACCAAGGTGGGTATTTATACAAACGGTGGCAAAGTGGTCAATAAAAAATCAGTATTGACCAGCCAGGAAGGTTTTTATTATGCCGATCTGAAAGATGTTTATTTTAAAAAAAATGTGGTGTTGAAAGATCCGGCATATGATCTTACCGCCGATTCATTGTTATATAGTACGGCATTTGAAACGGTACGATTTATAACAAAAACAGTAATCATCGACAGCGCTAAAAGAAATATTACGACAAGCGACGGATTTTATGATTTGAAAAATGGAAAAGCCGAATTTGGAAAACGACCAATAGTGAAAGATGGAAAAACAACGGTTACAGGTGAGCGGCTCAGATTTGATGACAGCACAGGAATTTCGGAAGCAATCGGAAATGCGATCGTCGTGGATTCAGCAAACCAAACAACGATTATTGCAAATAAAATTTTCCGCAACAGGAAGACGGAGGCGATATTGGCGACGGAAAAACCATTGATGATTATCAAACAGGATGCGGACTCAATCTATGTTACAGCGGATACTCTTTTTTCAGCGCGGTTAACAGACCTGTATAAAGGCAGACCTTCGTTTACCATTGACAGTGCATCGAAAAAAGATTCAACACAAGGCTCCGCCATGATAAGATTGGATTCTTTGGCGAAGAACGATACGTCGCTAAAAAAAGGTGCAACGGCCTCTGCTGATTCGCTTACGAAAAATAAATTAGCACTAAATAAGGACAGTACGTCCAAAAAAGCATTAGTAGAAATTGACACTATTGCTGTGAAACCGATAGTTGCCGCACTTGATTTTACCACACGAAATCAGTCGAAACTGATAGAGACAGGTTTAAATAAAAATAAAACAGCGCTGAAAGATTCGTTGCCCGGCAGTGATTCGCTAAAGAAAGACATTGCATTAATCCCAGACTCTATTCAACGAATAAAAAATGATTCTGCTCTTGTAAAAACATTATTACCCGGCGATACGGCGGCCAAGAAAGCAACACTTTCAAAAAAAGATTTGAAGAATAAAAAGATTGTCATCCCTAATGAAACATCACAAGACTCAACGGAAGAAAAAACTTCCCTGACCGGTATCAATACACTTGATCTGAAAGAAAATGACAGTACCAACCGCTATTTCGAAGGATTCAGGCATGTACGGATATATTCAGATTCCATGCAAGCGGTGGGTGACAGTATGTTTTATTCATTCCACGATTCTACATTCAGGCTTTTTGACGAGCCGGTAGTATGGTCAAAGGAAAGCCAGATCACCGGCGATACCATTTATATGTTTACGAAAAACAAGAAGCCGGACAGGCTAAAAGTTTGGAACAATAGTCTTCTTGTGAATAAACTGGAAAAGGAAGCCTATAACCAGGTAAAATCATCCAGGATAGATGCGTATTTTGTAAAAGGTGATATTGACTCGGTAAGGGCACGTGGATCTGCTGAATGCATTTATTATTTACAGGATAAGGACAGCGCATATACCGGTATCAACCAGTCGCAATCGGATATAATGGATGTGTACTTTAAGCAAAAGGAAATACAGCGTGTCGTTTTCCGCAGCCAGGTAAAGGGAACACTCTGGCCCATCCGTCAAAAAAATCCCTCAGAAATGCGCCTCGAAAATTTTAAATGGCTGGAAGCAAGAAGACCAAAAACAAAGTACGAGTTGTTTGAATAATGCGTAAACAAAATTTCTTCAGGCTTTATTATTAATTCGAAAAGTTATTTCAAAAACCGCATGCGATAAGCATTCATAGCCGTATTGCCGAGCTTCTTCACTAACCGATAATTTACAACAATACCTACCGGGGCACCTATCACCGGTACAAGCTGTGCTATCTTTGCAATATCCAGGTAATCTCTGTACTCCTGTTGAAGACTTCGCCAGTCAAACTGGTTTATGTCATCCGGAAGTTCTTTGCTTCGTTCTTCCCAATCTGTTATTTTAAAATACACCTGCCTGCGATGCTCATGGCTGGAAAATGCCAGTTCAAAAATGTGAAGTAAGTACACTCGTTCTTTATAATTCTTCACATCGAATCCATACATAGATGCGATATCAAACAGCAATTTCAGCTTAATGCCCAATAAAATAGGAAAATCAGCAAGGCCAAGCAATAATCCGCCGGCGCCGGTTATACCCCCTTCAATGGCGGCTGTGTTTCTATAATTTTTTATTCGTTCGCGGATAATTAATTCACGTTGTACAAGCGTCTGATCGGTTATCGGTTTAGGCGTGGTGTATGTTGCCCCAAACAGAACTGCACGAATCATTTGCTTAATAGTCGTGGTGATGGCCACATGCACTTTTTCCGGTATCCAGGTATTGATTTTTGTTTGTACTCTTTTAGCCAGTTTATTGACTAAACCCGGTCGGCGCATCATTTGCTTTTGCCACCGGGTCAGCTCTGCGCGTGCCTGGATCTCGTAGGTTTCCATACCAAATATTCACTTTAGCCTTATCAAAGTTACTCAACCCGCGGCATGCATACCAAACGGGATTTCAAACGATGTTTTCATAACGGGATTTTGAATTATTACAAGATGCAACTGACATTGGAGTTTAATATCTTTAGCAAAATAAAATGAATGGAACATAACGCTGTATCTATCCGCCCTTTTATCGGCGCAGAAAACTTTGAAATGTCGAGAAGCTTTTATCGCGACCTTGGCTTTGAAGAAAAGTCATTAAGTCAGGATATGTCTTTATTCAAAATAAAGAACCTCGGCTTCTATTTACAAAATGCGTATGTAAAAGACTGGATAGATAACACGATGATGTTTCTCGAGGTGGATGATGTCGACCGTTACTGGAATGAATTGCAGGCCCTGGATCTCCCTGCCAAATACAAAAATGTGCGATTAACGCCGATCCGCAATTACGATTGGGGCAGGGAATGTTTTTTGCACGATCCTTCCGGTATTTTGTGGCACTTTGGACAATTCAGCAAATAATTTAAGTACCCGGTACCGTAAAATTTTTATCGTCGGCTGACGGGCCATATATTGAAGGGACAGGAATATTGTTAAGCCGCATATATATTGTTAATTGTCCCCTGTGGTGTACCCAGTGATTTAATGTTACTCCAATATCATTAATCTTTTTCGAAGTATATAATAACTGTCCGTTTGCTTTGAGCGAAAATGAATCCTGCAATGCTTCGTCAGTTGTTGCTTCCAGCGCTTTTCTTGCGGCGGCCATATTATCCTCAAAATATTTCACCAACGCATCTGTGGTTTTAGGTTCGCCATGTTTGAACGTTACAAAATCAATTTCACCATCCACAATCATGTGCTTTATCCACAACGGAATTTCAGCAACGAGTTGCACGAGATAACCTAATGTCATTGATTTCTCATGCGGTTTAAAGTCGAACAATTCGCCGGGTATGCGTTCGAGACAGGTGCGGGTCGATTTGTATTCCTGGTTTAGCTCCGTCAGGTAATAGGAACTGATCGTATTGCTCATATAAGGGTTTTAATCAGGGCAAAGTAACAATATTTGTGCCTGCTTAATGAGTTTCTGTACATATTTATCCAGAAAGAAATTTCAAACTCAAACGTTATAAGTTCAGAAATACACCGTTTTTGCCTGCAACTTTCTTCTGATTCCGTGCAATAGGCATATGAATACAAACACAAACAGGGTGAAACTAACGGCAATGACTGTTTGATTAAGCACAACCCTGCTTTGCGTAGCTCTATTGACTACGAAAAGTATGAAACCGGTCATTTAATACCGGGCAAGCTGCAACTTCGATCAATTACCTATTGACGCACCGAAATAATTTTTACCGGGCCTAACAAACCGGAAGGTAACAACTTAGAATTTGCCTGGTAAAATGGAATCGTTGTATACGTGATTTTATTTGCCACATTCGGTTGTACATCACCGATCAGCCTGTTGACCCACAGGTTCGTTACTTTTATCTCCATTTTATTCTCTCCTGCTTTGAGCGCATTCGTTACGTCAATACGGAATGGTTTTTTCCAGATAATACCGAATGATTTTCCGTTTACTGTTACTTCTGCAATATTTTTTACGTCACCCAGATCAAGTAATAATCGCCTGCCGCCGCCGAGCCAGTTTGCGTCTGCTGTAAACGTCTTCAGATACGTTGCCTGACCTGAAAAATATTTAATTCCCGCATCTGCGTTTTCCGTATAGGAAACCAGGTTGTCAAATGTTGCTGAGGCGGGCGCACCGCGACCGCTTTGAAAATTTACCTGCCAGTTTCCTTCAATTGTTATTAATTGTTTTTCCCCGGATGCGGGCAGTTGAATTGAATTCTTCACTGCCTTTTTTCTGAAAATGACAAACACGGCATCGTTGGGCTGCAAATGCAGATTAACGTTAGTGATTCCATTTTCTATCGTATAAGAAATGTTTTCTGTTCCCGCCGTTTCAGGATGCCAGATTTCCGGCACTTTACCTTGTATCCGGAATGCAGCCTGTATATCCTCACTTCTGTCGTTACGATTATTGATCCAATAAATATCAGTTCCCTGTAAATGACGGTGTACATACAAAAGTTTAGTGCCCGATTGCGACGTTGTATAAGAAAAGTCGGGGGCAATGTTCATTTTTCGAAGCACATCATTCAATGGCTCGTTTGTTGTTACTTTTCTATTGACTGTTGACCAAATTTCATTTACCAGGTTTTTAAATACGGATTGATCATCTGACAACCCGGGTGTGTTTTCCGGCTTAATTCCGGTGACCGTTGCCCCAGCTTTTACCAGTTGATTTATTTTTTGAAGAACGGGCAAAGACATTTTATTCGCACTACTATCTATCACCAACACACGATAACTCATGCCGCTTGATGTAACAAGCCGGCCATCTTTTACGGAAATTAATTTAATGAGTGCTTCGGAATTAATGTAATCAAAGTTGTATCCTTCGGGAACGGGTGGTGGAGCTTTTGCGAACAGATTGGTGATATTATTATCATCACCATAATAATAGAGAACGTCGGCAACAAACTTGCCTTGCTGCAACAGGTAGCTGCTTCTTGCAAGATAAGCGGTCCATGCCTTCGCCTGTTCTGCCCATGTTTCATGTCGGGTAAACCATTGACCGAATGGTCCAAGACCCAGGCCCGGAATTTTATCATCAACCGGTTGATGTGGTGAACAGTGAATAACAAAACGGTTCAGGCCATTTGCGAGTTCAAGATCTGCTGACGGTTTCAACGTTTCTGGTGAATAAGACCATGCCGTTGCCGGAAAGCCCAAAGCAGTCAACGACTCGGCAGCAACAAGATTTTGACCATATATATGTGCTACAGAAGCGGACTCACGGATATCCGCAGTGTATTTTGTTTGATCATTCTGATTCATGAAAGGATTAGGAGTCCACAATGCAGACATCGGGATGGCTGCAGTTCTTTTTACATCCATGCCGTCGGCAATTATCGCACGCCCGTCTTCGTGTGATTCTGAATAGCGCTTCATGCCGCGTGCCGCAAGAATGTTGGTTAACGCATCATAATGATACTCCGCAACCATTTCACTGAGCGTTTTCCTGAAATCAAACAGGAAACGTTCACTTGCATCCGCACTCTCCACAATTTGCCCGGTGAGCACGGGCATCCATGGCAAAATGCTGTAACCCCGCCTTTTCTGAAATTCCGCCGGAAGACCCGCTGTCCAATTTTGCGCACCGGCCTCCCAGCTATCAGTTACCATAAATTGCAAACCACCTTTGGTTCCCATTAATCCACCCGTTGCATCTTTATACTGATCAAGATAATTTTCAAAATATTTTTTTACGGCAACAGGATCGAGCTTGTCTACTTCCGGACCGGTTGCTTCCGGTGAAGCAGGGTGATTATCTATTCCTAATAATGAATAACCGAAGCGGACAATTTTCCATTCGCCACCTGCAGGTACCGTCCAGCTTAATGTCCCATCTGCTTTCATTTTATTGGTAACATCGATAATATTATTTGCAGAAACAACTTCATTGGAAGCCGCAGTGATTTTCGTATCAAGATTACCAACAGGAGCAAATGCATCTTTTTCTTCAAACCGGTTGATACGATCTGCGGTATGCAATACGATTTCTGCAATGGCAGTACCACCAGGATCTTTAGGTGTGCCCATATCACCTAATCCAAAAGACGCGCCGATGTTGGCAGGTGGCGGTGGATTCTTTACTGTTATGCGAAAATATTTTGCAGTAGTAGCAGGAACAGGAATTGTTTGTTGCAAAATAGCGCCTGGTGGAATTGTGCAGATAAATTTATAATTAATACCATCATCACTGACTTCCAATTTGCGGTTGTCTTTTGGATCAGCGCCAAACCCGAACACACCGGGATTACCACCACCCACCATCGTCACTGCTTTTATTGTTTGCGGATCGGGAAATGCAAATTGAATCCATCCATATCCTTTAACAGAATCTCTTGGCAGGAGAACTGCTGTTGAAAGATCACCGTCCGTTAATTGTTGCACCGAAAATCTGCCTCCGCTTGACGTAACAACGGCATTGAGCTCGATAAGCGATTTATCTGTTTCCGGTAACCTGAATGCAATAACTGCGACATCTTTATAAAACAAATGAAGCTTGGAAGAATCAACAGTTTCTCCAAAGCCAGGTTGTTTAATCATATTTTGAAAGGGGCCTGTAACGCCGGGTGATTGCGGCAATTTGACGTTTGAAGTACCACCTTTTACTCTTGTTTCTGTCCACACAATTTTTTTCATTCCATCTTCCGCCTTCACCCAGGGGCCGCCACTTTCGCTCCAACCCGGGGAACCTGCAATTGCCATTTCAAGATGTAATGAATCGGCAAGTTTTGTCGTGTATCGAAATGCATCTTTCCATTCCGGCGTCATATACGTGAGTCGTTTCTCCACAATTTGCGGTGTTGCCAATGCTGCATCAAAATTTTGAAAGCCACCGATACCCACGCGGTGCATCCATTCAAGATCCTTTCTGATACCATCTTTTGTAATATTACCGTTCATCCAATGCCACCACACACGTGGCTTTGCTGAATTGGGAGGCGTAACAAAATTTTTGTAGAGACTGTCAGCCGCGGGATTATTTGTTTGAGCGTTTACCCCGACAAGCAAACTTGCAGCAAGTAATAATAACGTTATTTTTTTCATTTACAATTATTGATTACCAAATGTACTCTTGCCTGTGCGGGCATCCATACTGAACTGTTCTGTGCTTTATCTTTTTTCAATGAAACACGGATGCATGATAGCGAATGCACGTACACATTGTTTACCAAATTCAATTGCATTTCATCATACCGAAACAATACAAATAGGGTAAGGCGATGGACACGGAGTCCAACGCCCTTGCTCAGATTTTTATAAAGTAAAAGAAGATTTGCTAAGGCAATAAATTTTAATTATTCCCTGATGAATTATTTCTTTGCTTTGATCCGCTCACCTTCTGCATCAAACATATTCAACAGGCTTCCGGTTACATGATCTTCGTCTTTCCTGTTTAATACAAGGCTCACATCATATCCCTGCGCATTAAAGTAAAGAGTAACGGTGGTGTCTTTTAATTCAGCCTTATCAATTTTTGAAATTTGATTGCCGGTCGTATCCAAAACAACACCAGTAAGTGAATCGACTTTCTTTTCAAGAACAAAAATCATTTTGGCATCACCGTTAGGTGTGCCTTTCAGGATCACGCTCCATTTACCGGAAAAATATTCAGTATTGGAAGTTTGCGCCTTTACTGCAGTTGTAATTGACAGAACAAACAGAATGACAAGAACGGCTTTAAATTTTTTCATGTTAGTTGTTTTATGTTTTACGTTAAGGAGGAACTCTATTTACTAAATGTTAGGAAATGAAGGTAGCGGAATAATCCATACATTTACTAAAATTTAGTAAATAAATTTTTATGTCGACAATGGACACGCAAAAGATTCGTGATTTTTTTGAAAAGGGCTATTTGGAGTATCGTCCAAACGTAACAGTAGACTGTGCCATCTTTGGATATCATGAAGGAGAATTGCAGGTGCTGCTGGTAAAAAATAAAGTGATTACCCGGTGGTGCCTTCCGGGTGGCTATGTGCGGAGAGAAGAAAACCTGGACCAGGCTGCGGCCAGGGTTACCATTGAAAGAACAGGCATAGGCAATCTTTTTCTGCAGCAATTTAAAACGTTTGGCGAGCCAAAGCGAACCGAAAACCATGTTTTTGACTCAGAGAGATTTTTTGAATTGACCGGTATCAGGGTAGATAAGAATAGCTGGCTATATGGTGAAACAATATCTATAGGATTTTATGCAATAACCGATATAAGAAACGCGAAGCCGGAGGCAGATTTTCTTTCCAGTGAATGTGCCTGGTTTTCGGTGGATAAATTGCCGAAACTGGGATTTGATCATGCCGAGATGGTGCGGGAAGCCCTGCACATGATGCGGATTCATCTGTATCATTACCCGATCGGTAAAAATTTATTGCCGGAAAAATTCACACTCAAAGAGATCAAACAATTTTACGAGGTAATGTCAGGCAAAGAACTTCATGCCTCTAATTTTCCCGGCAAATTGCTTTCTCTTGGATTGATTGTCAAAACCAATGAAAAAAGAAGTATCGGTGCTCACCGCTCCCCTGCCTATTATAAGTTTGATAAAAGAATGTACCATGAGGCATTGAAGGATGGACTGGTTCTCGTATAGACGTTACCGATTGATATCAGCCATAAGATGGCTATTCTGCATTTCATTCCGCCTTTTACTTAACCAATGTAAAGAAATTGGTAATTCGTGTATTTACTATTGCAAAATGATGAGTCGATGACTATTTTTATACAACGCTGCAATTAATTTCCTATCCACAGAGATTCCGGGAATGTTGATCATCCTTTTAAAAAACCTTTTTTCGTCGGTTCATGTCCTTTGATCAAAATTTCAAGTATTAAAACTTCTGACACAATGTTTAAGTGGTTAATCAAAGCAACGGCCGCATTGGCTATTTTAGGCTATTGGCTTATTCTTTCTTCCTGGCGAAAGTGAAGCACGCAAATCCTGGTTCTATTTCTTGGGTATTTCCTTTGGAATTAGTAGCTCGTTTAATAACGTTTAAATAAGCTGCCCCGGTGCCGGCACGTAAGAAAAGCGTATCCGTTTACGGAAATATTAAAAGGGTATATTTAAATTAATCTCCCCAATTCACGTTTATGTTATGTTTTTTGGCATATATTTTACCTGCTGCAATCAATTTATCATAACGTTCAGTAAAACCGGCAAAATATTTATCGTGAATAGCATTTGCATAAGATTCTACCTGTTCTTTCGACGTCCCATTATCGTATAACTTAGCAAGTTGAATATATTCGTTCTTATAAACCGGTAAAACGTATTCGTTCAGCGCCAACGAAGCTTGCAGTATATCCTTTGCATCGTCAGTTTCTTTAAGTTGCTTTATTTTGCCGAGATTGGGTTCAAGATATTCGATTTTACTATTGATAATTTCAATCCTTTTCATAGGAGCACTCTTATCTTTATCACCATCTATCATTTGAACGGTCGGAAAGTCAAGTTCGCGGATCAATCCTTCATTGGCAAACCCGACCAGTGTATTACTGGTCAGCACAGCAAGACCAAAATACTTTTCAGGAGAAGCAGTATTGCAGGAAACTATGAATAAAGAAAGGCAACCTGTTAAAAGGAAAGCAAATACTCTTTTTAGCATAAAGATCAGTTTGTAATATTGATTGATGGTATGTTGAATTGCGCCACCTGGTTGACGAGGTTATTCTTACTTGTTTTTAATTCGTTTAAAAAGGTTGTGATCTCACTTCCATAACTCCGGGTACTTATTCCAAATAAAACAACACCGGTTTTCCCGGATTTATCTGCCAATTTTTTATAACGGTAAATATTATGTTCAGCAATGTTTATCGTTCCATCGGCTGCATTTGCCGTCAGTAAAAAATCGATTATGTATTCTCCCGTTTTCGGGTTGTCAAAACTCTGGTAATTGACAACCGGGTTCTGTGCCTTCAATTTTTTCAGCTCTTCCACTTTACCGGCAACTATTTCTTTCAGGTTTGTATTTCCGGTAATCACGTCTATTAGTATCATCGACTGAAATTTGTCCACGTTATCACCCTTAACAATGTATTCATGCTTGTAAAAATTTTGTGCAGGATGCGAACTCCATGACAGGTTGTATGATTTATTGTTGAAGACGATGGGCCCGGGAATACTTAAATAATCCTTCATTGATTTTTGAGTTTGACAAAATGCAGGCGCAATAAATAGAATGCCTGCCAGGAAGAGCAGGCCGTTTGAAAAACGTTTCATTGAAAATGATTTTATTGTCTGAATATTCAGGCAGAAAAGATAAACTCTCCGGGATAATCGGTCAGACGTCTCTTAGTATCCGGTAGCTGCTATTTTGCAACCGGTAATATTTTTAGTGTACCCGGAAGATGAAAATTAGTTTTTTTGCGAAGCGAAGGAGTTTAAGTGTTTTTCAATTTCAATCGAAACAGTTGTGCCTTTTCCGGGTTCGCTTAAAATATTCAGTGCGCCATTTATAGATGCAGCCCGTTCCCGCATGCTGGAAATACCTGCAGTTTGCCTGTGTTTGAATTTATCAAAACCCTTACCGTCGTCTGATATAGCCAGGCGTATGGAATTGCCAATATCCTCGATGCTGACTTCTACAGAAGCTGCCTGTGCATGATACATAACATTACCGAGGGCTTCCTGGCAAATCCGGAAAAAATCAAGTTTGATCTCTTTTGTTAGAACAGTTTCATCATAATCGCTTTTGAACCGGCAGGGAATTCCGTTCAACAAAGAGAATTCTTTACAATGCCATTTCAATGTTTCATCAAGGCCGTGCTCATCCAGCATTTGCGGGCTGATGGCAAATGAAATTCTGCGGATAGTATTGATGAGTAATTCGGTAACACCAATTGCATGATCAATCCTGTTTTTCGCTTCCGGAGAAATAGTTGGAAGTTCATCGGTAATGTGGTCGATATCCATTCTAACCACAGCAGCCAGCTGTGCAAGTTCTTCATGCAATTCAAGAGCAAGATACTTCCGCTCTTCTTCGATCGTCTTTTTGAAGTGTTTGGCAAGACTTCTGAATTTCCTGTATTTTTCCTCAATCTCTATTTCTACCAACTTTCTTTCGGTAATGTCTTTTGCAATCGCAAACACCACTTCTTTTTCCGGGAAATAAATGGAGTTCCACTCCAGCCATATAATGCTGCCTTCTTTTGTTACATACCTGTTTTGGAAATTGATCAGCGCCTTACCTTCCAATAATTTCGCTCTTTCCTGCTCCGTCAGTACTTTATCTTCATGGTAGATAAATGATGAGATAGGCTTTGCAAACAGTTCTTCTATTGAATATCCCAGTTTTGAGACTACAGCGGGGTTTACCTTTCTGAAATAACCGTCCTTTCCGGCAATACATACGAGCACGGGGGTTTTTTCAAAGAAAGTGAACATTTCAAGTTCATTTTCATGCGGACTCATCATAAGGCTGAATGTACATAAAATACTATTTCATCAACTAATCAAAAGACGAATAAACCGCTTTTGCCGACAAGTCAAACGAAACGGCGCAGGAGATTGTTCTGTTTTGGCACATTTATTTTTCACCATTCCGGCCGTGTTGCTGGTATTAAAATGGATATGAACCGCAGAACTGGCTTATTATCAAAAGCTATGGCAACTGGTTGTAGTATTAATTCTATGAAATAAACTTGAATTTATTACAAAACAATACCTGATCCGTCTATTTTTATCGCTACCCTGCCAAACGTAAATTGCATGTAAAATAAAAAACAGGCATTGTGAAATAATACAGCTGTTTTCACTGTTTTAAGGAACAATACCTATAAAAAACCAGTACTTATGAAAAGCCGATTTAACCGTAACAGACCGGGGGATACGCCGATCTCTGTCAATACGAGCTTATCCGACCCCACTCTCCTTGTATTTCTTGTGGAAAAACTGGCTGACCGCCGCAACAGTGCCGGCTATGACCAACAGGCCGTGCAACCCGGATGGAAGGCTATCGAAACATCCTCGATAGAAGCCTATGTAAGCGGAAACACCAATCTTACAGACAACACGGATGCAATTGATGCAGGTTTTACCACCAGTTTTATTTTCAGTTGCACAAAAGCAAAAGATCAGGACTATTCCTTTACCTGGCTATGCTCGCTGTCCTGATTATCCGATTTCCCGTATCCCGCACCCTTTGATTCTATAAATGAAAGCTTAGTTGCAAAAGCAATAAACGTTTACCCTTAAACGTTCGGGCTTAAATATTCTTTGATAAAACCATTATTATGAAAGCAATTCTATCAGTTCTTGTTTTATTCGGAATTCTCGCCGCCCTCCCTGAAGACAAAGCACTCACCGCGTCCAAAAAAATAATTGCAGTTTCTGCTTCCAGGTACTTTGATGACTACCAGGTCAATGCCGAAAAGGCCAACAAAAAATACCGGCATAAAAAAATACTGATCCACGGTAAAGTTTCTTATGTGAACAGCTCGTGTCCTGATAACCCATACATAATGGTTGATGGCGTTGAATGCTCTTTGGCCGATCCTGTTACTATGAAATCATTTTCGGTAGGTAAACAAGTTTCGCTCTCCGGTAAAGGCGCCGGCTCAGCATTGAATATCCCTTTTTTAACAGATTGTTCCGCCGAGTCGCGCAAGTGATTAACCAGTCTAAAGTTTAAAAGGATCAGCCAGATAATCGGCATCCGCCTATTCCATATGCTCAATGATCTTTTGAAGATTACCCAATAATTTTTCTGCCCTGGCACCTGCTTCTATCAGTTGTTGTTTAGAGTATCGTGCAGCAATCGTCCGGAGAATAGCCGGGTTCCATTCCCACCATGGATTTGGTTTTCTTTTTTCCTGTAACATTTTACAGATAAACTCCAATAAATCGGCCGTGCCCTGGCTGATCGAGTAAAAACTCAACACATCATTTGCTGAATTGCCATCATCAAAAAAAACACCGATCGTTACTTTTACCCAAACCGATGGATCGGGTACCACGATTGAAAAAGCTGTACCATCATTTTTTTGACCCGCCACCGGTACGGCCCCGATTACATTCCATACCACGCGATAGGCACAGGCGTACTGCAGATCAGTTATCTTATAAACGAAAGTAGAAGTAGCGCCTTCCACGGATCGTGGCCGGCAATGATCATACTGGGTCCTGAAGCTTATTTTCACCGAGGGTTTGGTCTTGCTACCGGACGCATAACAGAGCTGTATAGTCGCAATTTCGTTTACGTCATCTATAGCAATAACCTGTATTCGTGAAAAAGGTCCTGTGCCGATCTCAAATATATCGCCGGCAGTCAACGAATGCTGGTTTCTTGTCCCTTTCATGACATATGAGTGGGTATTTATTGGATTGATTGATCGCTGATCAGCAGTTTCTCCATTTTCGTCCGCACCGCCCAGCCTGTGAACGATAATGCCAGGCGCAGGAATTTCAGCATCCCAATTATTCTTCACACGAAACTCTATAAGGTAAGGACTGTGATTGCCTATCGATGGCAATTCAGCGGCAAGATACCCGTTAAGACCTCTTTTATGCAGCGGGCGTAACTGAATAGCCTGGTTGAAATCTTTTCCAGGTGTTCCTTTCCATACACGACTTTCATCCAGCCATTTCTGACCACGCATATTCCACGCGTTTAACCCGGGGCCGCGCATGCCATAAAGCGGGTCGGTCGTTGAAAACGCCGCTTTTGTACTCATCATATCCCATGGATCCATATAGTCTTCGTTACTGCAATCGGCCCGCGAATGATCTAACCCATATGCATGTCCCATTTCATGTCCCCATACCTGCGTTCCATTGCCCACAACATGACGGATATCCATAAATACCCCGGGTCCGCCATCAAACCATCCGCCCTGCGCACCATGATCGGGTGTTTGAAATGATACGATAACACCAAAATAATTTTTCCAGTCAACATCATACTGTTGCTGCAATGCCGACTTGGCTTTTTTGAAAATATCGTTTTGATATTGCCTGCCACCCGGCGATTTGGCGATTGCTGCAGCCTGCTCTTTAGTAATGTCGAGAATGCATGGAAACACTTCCGAAGTGCTGGTATCAATATTTCCATGCGACATATCGTTCCAGTAACGTACTATATTGAATGTTGAATAACCCTGGCTGGTAAAAAATTGCTGATACAATCCCATGATTGTTCTGTTATCAGAAGCACAGTTTATGCTCATGTTCTGCGATATCCAAAAGCCTCCAAAAACAGATTCCCATTCGCTGTAGAGATCACTGATATGCGTTTGAAAGGGATCGTTGTAATCATTGCTGTACCTGCAAAGCAGAACAGCCCACGGTGTCTGTGTTGCCATGAGTCAATTCATTTAGATATGATTTTACGACTTCCATAAGGCAGGAGCCTGTTGACATGTTTCACAAAACAGGGAGAGTTATCAGGGGGAGAATAGTAGTCTGAAGTTAGTACTATTTTCGGCAGATTTATTTACAGGATGTATCTTAAGTCTTGTGTTCGTATAAAATGGCCAGAGAGAATGCATCACTTTAAATGAATTGTCTCAATAACATTCCATTGCTTTGTATCGTGTTGTAAAAGATGAAAACTGTCTGCATCAACTAATGCATTATATACTTTGTATTTGTATTCCTTCCATGCCTCCCGGAATTTTTCAGGCGTAAGATCGCGATAAGCAATCGTTATATGCGGCTTGAATTTTAAATCAGTATTCTGAATATGGGTTGGATAAGAGTTTTTGAAACTCCGGATGATTTCATTTTGCAATGTATATAAAGGCATATTCATCACGACGTCAATATATACAACCGGGTTTTTCCGGCTATCAAATGCGCCAAAGTTTCTTAATTCAATTTCAAAAGGCTTTTCCGTTATGTATAAACTTGCAAACCATTTAATAAGATGATGATGATAATCCGGTGGAAACCGAAACGGAGATTTTATTGTTATATGCGGCATCACCTTTAATGCCTTTTTACTGGCAAAACGTGTGGCAAAATCATTCTTATATATTGTTATTTCTTCTGACACACGCTGCTGCGGAATAAGCGCAATAAAATAGAGGTTTTCTTTCATAGTTATCAGCAGCTACTTCTTCTTTATCATCTCGTCTATGTAATTATTTGTTTCATCCGCAAGTAATTGAAGAATATTTTGCTTGCCCGCCTTAAATGCATGATTGGCGCCTTCTATTTTTATAAGTTTCGCAAGCGGCAATGCTGAACACACTTTTTCTATCAACTTCCATGTTGCCAGTTCATCTTTTGTGCCCTGTAAAAACAGCATGGGAGATTTTACTTCTTTTAAATGTTCTGCACGTTCAATGGAAGGTTTGCCCGGTGGATGTAATGGAAAGCCATAGAAAATAATTCCCTTTATAGATGCATCATGATTGACTGACAGATACTGGGATGTCATTCTTCCGCCAAATGATTTACCCGCAACGAACAGTGGTAGCTCGGGATATAATTTTTTTGCTTTGGCAATTGCCGATTCAATCGTTTTATGTGCCACTGCCGGCGTGTCGGGTCTGCCTTTTTTATTTTCAGTAAAAGGGAAATTAAAACGCATAGTAGCGATGCCTTTTTCATAAAGCAATTGCGACAACGTCGTCATGAATATATGATTCATTCCTGCACCGGCACCATGGGCGATTGTCATCACACATTTGCTCTTTTCAGGCACTAAACATTCTGCTGACACTGAACCGATCTCCGGTGTGATTTTTATTGATAATGACTTCTTCATTTACAATTCATTTAATGATTTATAAAAATAAGATTATGTCCGTAACCCTTTACGGGTAATAGGCCGATTATCGGTGGCAGCTTCCATAATTTTCCCGCTTTGCGTGAAGTTTTTGAACCTGTGACACAATTTTTTGACAGCAAAATAGTTGCCGTTTCATTCAATAAATTTCTATTAACTTGGCGGCAAATCTGAACCTTGTGAAAAACAATATTCTACTCCATTTCACAATAGCTGCGTTCGTTATAAGTATTGCCGGCTGTTCCGGTAATGGCAACAGCACTCCGGATAAATCGTTAGCTACCGTAAAAGAAAAGAAAGAAACACGTCCTAAAAAATTAAAGAAAAAAGAAAAGAAGAAAATTGCATCGGCCGAAAAGACTGCGGAAATACCGGTAGCAGACAAACCCGCGAATGAAACCGAGCCAGAAAATTCACGAATGATAACTCATCTTGCAGACAAAGTAGATGAGTATGCAGTTAAGAATGGTTACTCTACCCGTTTATGCTTCCTTGTTGACATGAGCCTGCCCAGCGGTCGTAACCGTTTTTTTGTTTATGACCTGGAAAAGAAATCAATTGTCGGCGCTGCGCTTGTGGCACACGGATGCTGTAATAAAAGCTTTATTTCCCGTCCGAAATTTTCAAATGCACCTGATTGCGGTTGCAGCTCCGTAGGTAAATACAAAGTCGGAGAATTTTTTCACGGCACTTACGGAAAATCATTCCGATTGTATGGATTGGATAACAGTAATTCAAATGCATTCAAAAGAGGTATCGTCATTCATGGACATGATTGTGTGCCCGATGGTGAAATATTTCCAAGAGTTCTCTGCAACAGTTTCGGTTGTGTGATGGTTTCGGATAACTTTTTTGACCGGCTTTCCGGGATTATCCGAAAATCAGATAAACCTATTGTATTGTGGGTATATGGATAACTTCTGCGGCAGCCTGAATGTTGATGCTTATAAATGAAATGTTCAACGCTCGATTTTCAATTTATGGATTCAAATAAACATTTTGCATTGAGCATTGAACATTTGTCCTTACCTGGATAGTTTGTATATACGGAAAACTAGACGGTTCGTATATAAGAAGCGCTATCCTTTAATTTGTCAAGCGCCATTTCTACAAAGAAATTCTTTACGCCACCGGTTTTTGCAGCTTCAAAATATTCTTTCCAATCAATGATACCCTTGCCAACGGGTGCTTCTTTTTTTTCTGTTGTCCAGTCGGATAAATGGGAAGAGACAAAACGCCCGGGATATTTTTTAAAATAATCTGCTGCCTTGTACCCAAGTGTAATCACCTGTGTCTGGAACTGCATTTTCACAAGGTCAGGATCAAAACGGGCCATTAATGCGTCGTAGATAAGTTGTCCTTCGAGTTGAACAAATTCGAAATCATGGTTGTGAAAACCGGCTTGCATACCTGCTTTCTTTATTTTTTCTGCAGCCTTATTGAGTTTGTCTGCATTATCCTGGTAATCTTTTAATGTAGCCGTCTTTGGCAGCCAGAATGTTGAACATATCATCTGCGTGAGCCCTAACTGCTGTGCCCATTCAATACGTTCATCCAGTTTATCGGTAGTCAGTTCACCCGAACCAAAATGGCAACTGATGCAGGTAAGTCCCGCATCGTTGATCATCTTCTTCATGTCTGCAGGCTTTATGCTTACCAAAGGGCCGTACCCGATACTTTCGTATCCTTTTGGTGAACACATTTCTGTTTGCTTGTAACCAAGACCTGCCATCATTTTCAGCGTACCGGAAAAATCTTTAGCAAGTATATCTCTTATCGGAAACGTTTGAAATCCGATCGGTATATCATTATATGGTGAAAGGAACTGTTCGGGTAGTTTCAATAAAGCAAAAGTCCCTGCTGCACCCAATGCAGATTTACTCATGAATTCTCTTCTGTTCATTTTTTTCATAATGAAGAACGTTTAAATAGTTTTAAATGAGCATGATTGAAGCCAAGTATTGATAGCCCTGTATATAAGAAATTAAAAAACCTCTTTGTGATTCACAAAATATATAACCCGTTATGGCCTGTTAAATATTGTCCGGACCCCACCCTGCCCTGTATTCGCGATTCAAATATTTATTCGCATCCGGTACATTGGTGATGGTTACGTTTGCTGCGTCATACTTTAATAACTTGTTTGTTCGCAACGCTACAGCATAAAGATTTATCGCTTCCGTAATGAACTCAGCTTCTCTGAAATTTCCCGGATACTGTTTCCCGGATTTACATGCATCGATAAATGATTGTAAAGCAGCCGTTGTCTTTTCTACCTGGTTACGGTTATCGGAATTCATATCTCCTTTGGGTTCCATTTTTGTTCCCGAAATGAGCTGCGGGCTCTGTATATTAAATCCTGCAAGTATCTTTCCCTTGTCACCGACGAACATCATACCTTCCTGCGGCAGTTCTTTATTTTGTTCAACCAATTCCTCCGGTATAGGTGGCCGCATTCCGCCATCATACCAGCAAAGATCAACCGGTCCCCTGCTACCGTTGGCCGGGTATTTGAATCGTACCGTGCTGGCCATCGGGAATGAAAAATTATTTTCAATTCTGTATGGAACAGGATCATGAAAACTGCACACGTGACTGCGATGCGGTTCAACTGAAATTGGCGATGTTAATTGCAAAGCATTAAATACTGCCCACAAACTATAATGACCCATATCAGCCATCGAACCGCCGCCGAAATCGTACCATCCCCTGAATACCATATTCGTATAATTAGGATGATAAGGGCGATCAGCTTCAGGTCCTAACCACAGGCTCCAATCCAACCCATCCGGTACAGCCGGTTTATCAGCAGGTATATCCGGGTACTGCGGCCATACGGGACGGTTAGTCCAGTTGTGCACCTCTGTTAATTTACCGATAGCCCCGCCATTTATCCAATTCATTACACCTTCCATGGAGCCGTTGGAGTCCCAGGGTATCAGGTGAGTGATTGCTTTTCCTTTACGGGCCATATCAATCGCCTTCTTTCCTTCGATTAACCGGTTGGAAAGCGGTTTATGCACGAGCACATGTTTTCCTCTTTTCATGGCCGCCATTGAAAGTACACCGTGAAGATGATCCGGCGTCATGATCTTTACCGCATCCAGGTTCTTCTCTTTATCCATCAGCTCACGGGGATCTGCATACGCAGTACAGCCTTTGAATTTATATTCAGGATGGACGTTTGCATAAAATGTATCTACGATTGATTTTCCATTATCTCTTCCACCGGGAATGGAATTATCGCCACCCGGTTCCCAGTCTGCTTTCTGAATTGTTTTACGGATTTCATTTTTCAGCCAATCCTTTGCCCAGTCTTTATAACCAATCGCATTTTTGCTGGGATCGCAAACAGCAACGACGCGGATACCGGCCACGCCCAGCATCGGCAACAGCTCACGTATACCCTGCGTGCCGATTCCTATATATCCCAGGTTAATTGTATCGCTTGGCGCAATGTAACCTTTGCCACCCAATACATGTCGCGGCACAATAGTAAAGGCAATAGCCGATGTAGCAGCCATTTCAACAAATTTGCGCCGGTTGATGTGATTTGTTTTAAGAGGAGCGTTTAACGGGCCTTCGGTTTGAGTATCCGATGTTGCCTCATTACGGACAATTTCTTTTTTCATGTTGCAGCATTTATCGTTTGGTGAGATATGACTAAGTTAAGGTATAATAGCGAATTGTCAATTGTGATTAGTCAATAGCAGCAGCAAGCTGCGATAGTCGTTGGAGCCTGATATAATGTACCAGGACGTCAATATTACACAACTACAGAATGCGGTGTACAGGTCTTGGGTAACCGGGCTGGAATGATGCTACCTCCGAAACAATTATTTTACAGCCGGAAACAGTTTCTGTCTCACGAATCGCTTCTTCAACTAACTGAGAAATCGTTTCGGGATCAGTTTGCACGCGGATGTTCACCAGAACAGGTACGGATGCTGCCGGTTTCACTCTTAACGCGGCTAATGGTTGCGCGTTGGAAGTAAAACTGACTTTTATTTTCTCGTTTATGAAAAATTTCAGGTGACCAATGCTGCAGCTATGTTCATTTATTTTCTTAAAAATAGTATTGATCAGCAGTTCAGCATTTCCGATTGCATTGTTGTCGCTGCTTATCAATTCCAGCACCTGGTCAAACCAGGCTAGTTTTGCTTCACCTTCAGCATAAATATCATAATCTATGGCAAGTGAACGCAGCGTTTCAACAGGAGTATATCGGTTCAACGTGTTCAACCATTGGTGAACACTTTCTTCATCCTGCGAGTTCTGATAAAGAATTGTTTTGTCACTATATTTTTCCCCGACAAGCTGTTTTACTTCCGTTAATTCATTAAGTGATACAAGGTCAATTTTATTAACTACAATTATTCCTGCTTCTTCCAGCTGCTTGCGATAAATATAAGTTACCGACTCATCAAACGTCTTTTTATCGTCCTTCAGGATCATTTTCAAAAGACGGATATCGGTAAAGGTGGAGATTGTTACGTGAACATCCGGCCGGAATTTCAACAATGGCTTTAATACGGTAGCTACTAAATCTGTACACGATCCAACTGATTCTGCAAAAATGATATCCGGATTATTCGTGTCAATTAAAGACTGAATACCTGCATCAAGCTCGTTATAGTTGCAGCAGAAACATCCATTTGTCACCTGCCGCCCGGGAATATTCAATGCTTTGAAAAAATCGCCATCCACAAGGCGCAGACCCTGGTCGTTTACAACAACACCAACTTTTTGTCCCTGTTTTATCAAAAGAGTAGCTGCATTCCGTGTCGCCGTCGTTTTGCCACTACCCAAAAAACCGGTTAATAAATGTATTTTCAATCTATATCATTTTTGCTTTCTGTATAACAATCACAATCTTCTTCACATCGTGAGGTGGGTAACTGTACCGGGTAGCCGAGTACTATCTCTGCTTCAGACGCTGTTCTTACATCGTCTACAATCACTTCAAAAATAAAATCTTCGCTGACAAGACCAGACGCTGCGGGCAGTAGTACATTCTTTCTGCTTCCTCTTATCAACCCTTCCAGTTGCGTCTGCAGCAATGGCTCTATGGCGGATGAACCATGCAGGTAGCTGACCGGATCAAGATTCATTGTATTTTCCAGCACATCACCCTTACTGTTTTTCATCACATAACGGATGGATACGATATTGTTTTTTTCAATTTGCATGATACTAAACCAGTTTACCCGCAACAATAGTCTTATTGACCTCAATCGTTCCGTGTACTGTTGTCAGATTAACCTTACCCGCTTTGAAGCTTACGGTGCCAAAACCTTTTTCTGTAGAAAGAAAAGAAGTGAAGTCCCCGATTTTTGAATCAACGTATAATGTCTTTTCAACGGCGTCATAACGCACACCTGTAAGCGCCTGCAGGTATCCATAGCTTGACAATGCCCGTGCATACCAGTGACCGCATTCATATTCATTAAACGGATTACGGACACGCCCATCATAGCGGTTACGGGAAACCCGTACAATGTCCAGCCCTTCTTTTACATAACCCATCAGCATCAGGTGCGACGCTACCTGGTGTTCGATGCCCGTCCACACTTCGTCACTATATACAAATGGCAATGATAGTTTACCGCCTTTTGGCCATGAACATAATAGCAATCCTCCGTCCTCTCCCGACGCATACGATGGACGCTGAGGATTTGCATGCTCACTCAAATTGTTCCTGAGATTATACTTATGTACCGCTTTTAAATGGCTTTTAATTTTGGAACTATCCACCGGATCTTTCAATCCGCACATTCGTGCTATCCATGCGCCCAGCACGCCGTCAGACAAACAACCTTTTCCATATTGGTACTTCGGTCCTTCCTTCTGTAAAAGCTCTTTGGCTTCCTGCGAATATTCACCACCGAAAGATTTTGCTGTTGTCGGATCGCTCGCATTTAATCCTTTGAATTGTATATTTTGTACAAAATACTCACCGTCATATAACGTGGTTTCCATTAGTTTCCTGCCACGTTCTGCCAGTGTTTTATACGTTGATACATCTTTGTTTAAAAATGTACCCATCGCAACGATGGCTTCCAATGCACCGAGGTAAAAACTGCAATGCATGCCATCGGCTCCCCAAAATTCAATGTCATAGGTATTATGGTGCGGCTCTTCAATTACACCTTTTTGATTAGGATCCCATGTATGGATACAATAGTCCATACTCTTTTGCACCATCGGGTAAATTTTCTTCAGCCATTCATTATCGCCGCTGATGCGCCACTCGCGGTATACTTTCATAATACCACCCAATTGACCGTCAGCTGCCGCATGAAAATCATGCGTCGCCGGTTTTATCGGTAACACTGATCTGAAATTCTGATGTCCTTTTTCATCCTGGCTTTCGCAAAACTCTGTATTACGCAACGATCTTTCCAGTGCAGGAAACAAATGGGGAATTGCCTGTGCATAATTCCATACATGGGTGCAATTGCCATGACAGCAACCACCGGTATCGGCACAACCTTCAAAGCTCCACAAGCGGCCATCATATTGCCGCAATACCGTTGTCGATTTCAGAATGGAGAGATTTGCTGCAACGGCTTCAACAACTTCCTGCGGTAATGTGCTTTTATAAAATGAATCTTTGAATAAGGTTGATTTCTTTTTCAATTCATCATAATGAGCACTCCAGAATGAGCAAACTTCTTCTATCGTTTTAAATTGACTACTGTACCAGGGCTTATAGGTTGCTGCATCAAAGTCTTTATCATATTTATCAAGGCCGATATCGGCAGGTGAATTGCAACAGCCTGATGCGGGGTCACAATTTTCTTTGGGTTTACCAACATCTCCGAAAGTCAGTTCCGATTCAGGTGTATACCATGCAAACGATACGCGGATCGTTTTGGACTGACCCGCAGCAAGTGTAAACGGTAAATACAAAGATGCGCCCGGCGCATTGTTTTCTACCGGCGCATTGTTTTTTATCTCGCCATTTTTAACGGCATTCCACGCCATCGTCAATGGATCCCACCAGCCGCCGCGAAACCAACAATGATCAACCGTAGTATTATCTTCATTGGTAAATATTGCAAAGTCGGTGCGCAGTGGTTTTTCTTTTGTGCCTTCTTCAGTCAATACAAAGCCATTTTTCAACGATCGTATTTTGTTATTGCCATCATCCACCTTTACAAAGTTTTTTGCGTTGAATGAAAAGATGGCTTCCAGCTTTGTTGTTCCCGTATTGGTAAAACTATATTCAAATGCGCCTGCCGGTAAGCTCGAGTTATCTTCTTCACCCGGAATAAAAGGGCTCCAGCCTGTCAGCTTTGTTTTCAGCGGAAGATCACTATCCTTTAAATCAATTTCTGCAAATGGAAAACGTGTAAGAAAAGATGCCTGGTGAAAATGCGGCAAACCGGTCGTTGACCCCTCCAGACCATTCCCGGCACTGCGAAGACCAAATTTTTTCCAGCCGGGTACCGGCCCTTCAAGAAGTTTAGCACCGTTCTTTACGCCCTTTAAAAATATTGCAGCGAACATTCCCGGTTCATTGAAAACATCAGGGCGGTTTTTGATTGACATATGTGATATAGTACCCGTTCCCTCCAGGCAAAACATGCCGGCTCCGATACCACCGATGGGAAAGGCGACCCTGTTTAAGTATTCATCCGCGTAATGCGAATTGTATACTCTTGTTCCTTTTTCTCCATCGGGCTTATCATTGATTTCATCGTGTTGTTTCTCTTCAGCGACAGCTTTGATGTTTAATGGGAGAACGGCGGCACTTACGCCACCAATTCCGATATTTTTTATAAAGGAGCGGCGGTCAGAAGTCTTTTTCATTCAACAAGCATTTGGTTTTTGATGATTAGAGGAAGTTGTTAACTAAAGATATTGTATTTTTTAATTGTGCGCGTCTTGCTCAACCACGCTGACAACACAATATTTTTGAAAGATAGCAGGGTGCCGCTCTGAAATTTTCTTGTGTAGTTTAGTTTGGAAATGATAAAGATCAAGCGACCCTGACCGTGATTTAAAGTTTATAAATAAAAAAACACAGTTGCTATTCAACTGTGTTTTCAAAATTTTCTTAAACCCTATGTTGCTTATCGGAGAATATATGTAATACCATCTATGTTCTGCCGGTAATTTCCGGATTTCAATACGCCACCATAACCTTTAGGATCAAGCGAAGTACCCCAATTGTACGATATGGAACCGATGCTTTTTACTTTTCCCTGTACCATCTTATCGTCAAAAATGGAGTTGTAAACAATACGCGTTACGCCGACGGTTTTAAGTTTGCCTCTTACGCCTTCGCTTTCTGTCATTGCATAATAATCCAGGTTATAAGAACCCGCAGTTTTTAATTTTCCTTTCAGTGTGGGGCTTTCAAACTTTGTAAAATAATCGAGATTGATGCGGCCGATTGATTTCAACTTCCCTCTTTTTTCTTCCACTTCGTAAGCGCCATAATAAGTAAGATAACAGTTACCGATATTTTTTATTTTCCCCCTGAATGCCGTATCTGCTTCGTTACCGAACTTATCTACTCTTCCCATATATGGCTGCAGTTTGGGAGCATAATAGTTTGTTGATCTTTCCGACATCAGCTCGGTACCATATTCGAGTATATTGCCTTCATCGGAAAGACGGATTAATATACTCTGGTCGGTTGTAACGGTAAACCACGAAAGCGTGGATGCATTGCTGAAAGTGATCTGGCTGAGCTGTTGTGCCGAAGCGCAATAGCAAAGCAGGAATAGGAGTACGACGAACAATAGCTTATTCATAATAGTTGTTTAACGCAGAAAAATATTGAATTTACGGTGCCGGTGCAATAGGGGTTTTCCGATGCCGAAGGTAAAAGCATTGATTTACAATGAGAATTATTCCCGTAGTGAAGAATAGGTTGGTATGATATCACCGATTCACCGGTGCCGACAGCTTTACGCACGCTTTGTACGCCCCCGGAGTTATGCCTTCCGATCTTTTAAACAAGCGAACAAAATAATTCACATCCGAAAAGCCACATTGCAGGCTTACATCGTAAATGCTGGTCCGTTTATCTGCAAGCATTTGCTTGGCCAGTTTTATACGTTCACGATTAATATATTCAAGTGGCGTTATTCCGAATTGTTCTTTAAACCACTTGAAGAAAATATTACGGCTCAGGTATGCTTTTCTGCCCAATTCATCCACACCGATTTTTTCCGTAAGATGCTCATGAATATAATGAAGTACAAAATGTAAGCGTGTCTTGTTATTATCATCGTCTTTTTCATCCATTACCTGTTCCAGGTGCTGACTTTGTACGAGCCTTATCAAAAGTTCCTTAAGGTTCAGGTCCGCAAAAATATTTTTTGCTTTTTCACCGCTGCTGCATACGCGGATCAATTTATTGATCAGACCTGTTACCTCTTCATCATTGTCGAAATGATATTTATTGAACTGCAGCCTCCAACTGTGTTGCTCCTCGGCGTTATTATAATAATCGTTGAGATACTGTATTGTGTTGTTAACATAAGCTGCATCTACGGCAAGCGCGATACATTGTGTCGGTGTTTCTTTTTCTGCTTCGGGAAAATCAATCACCATCGTTTCATTGGCAGGTACAATCACCGTTTCGCCGGGCAGGTATTCGAAAGCGGGCTTATCAAGAAGATGCATTACTTTTTTGCCACGCACCATACTTGTAATGACAAAATCAGAAAAGGTCAGCGGTACGCGATAGGTTTCCTGGTAGCTTTCAAAAACATTCAGTTCACAATTCTGCAGGTTAAAGATGCGCCGGTTCTCAACCAGTGTCTGCAGGTATTTGGGATGAGTCAGATCTATTTTATGAAGATAGTTTGCCGGCAACTGAATCGTTTTACGGGGTCAATATAGAAATTCCGTTGAAACCAGCAAATGATTTTGGTACAATCGTGCTATAAAAAAATACAAACCTATCTCCCATTCGGAAATTTAATGCAGAAGTTAGCTGTACCAATTATTATCTAACGATTAAAATGCCAATTATGAGTACAGCTACAATCGCCGCCCCTAAATCAGATGTGGCGGTCCGCCCGACGTTTAAAAAACAATACGAACATTATATAGGAGGAGAATGGGTGGCTCCTTCCGGTGGTGAATACTTCGACAACATCTCCCCCATTGATGCCCAACCTTTCACCCGTGCTGCACGCGGCAATGCAAACGACATTGAAAAAGCAATTGATGCCGCACAAAAAGCCTTTGAAACATGGAGTAAGACCCCGCCCGCTTACCGCAGTAACTTACTATTGAAAATCGCGCAGGTTATTGAAGACAATCTTGAATACCTCGCTATTGTGGAAACCATTGATAACGGTAAATCCATTCGTGAAACGATAGCCGCCGATCTGCCGCTGGTTGTGGATCACTTCCGCTATTTTGCCGGTGTTATCCGCAGTGAAGAAGGTACAATCAGTGAACATGATTCAACAACGGTAAGCATCAATTTACATGAACCAATCGGTGTCGTAGGCCAGATCATTCCCTGGAACTTTCCTTTATTAATGGCTGCATGGAAAATCGCCCCGGCATTGGCAGCCGGTTGTACCGTTGTTGTAAAACCTGCCGAACAAACGCCTACAGGCATTATGTGCCTTGTTGAACTTATTGATGGTATTTTACCAAAAGGTGTATTGAATGTTGTAACCGGCTTCGGAGTTGAAGCTGGTAAACCATTGGCCTCATCACCAAGGATAAATAAAGTTGCGTTCACCGGTGAAACAACAACCGGTCGTCTCATTATGCAATATGCCTCTGAAAATCTTATCCCCGTCACGATGGAACTTGGCGGTAAAAGCCCGAACATATTCTTCGAATCTGTAGCCGATGCAGATGATGAGTTTTTTGATAAGGCAGTTGAAGGCGCCGTCATGTTTGCATTGAACCAGGGTGAGGTATGTACCTGTCCATCGCGCATACTCGTGCATGAAAAAATCTATGATAAGTTTATGAGTCGTGTATTGCAACGCACTAAGGCGATCAAAATGGGTAACCCGCTGGATAAAACAGTAATGATGGGTGCGCAGGCATCAGAAGATCAATACAACAAAATATTGGGTTATCTCGAAATCGGTAAACAGGAAGGTGCACAGGTATTGTGTGGCGGTGAAGCATTTTATCAAAACAGTGGATTGGAACATGGTTATTATATCCAACCAACCATTTTCAGGGGACATAACAAGATGCGTATTTTCCAGGAAGAGATATTCGGCCCCGTTAGTTGTGTCACCACATTTAAAACAACTGAAGAGGCAATTGCAATAGCAAATGATACCTCATATGGTTTAGGTGCCGGCGTATGGACAAGAGATGCTCATGAAATGTACCAGGTGCCAAGGGCGATACAGGCAGGTCGTGTGTGGGTGAATTGTTACCATGCCTACCCGGCACATGCACCATTTGGCGGTTATAAAAAATCAGGCTTTGGCAGGGAAACACATAAGATGATGCTGAGCCACTACCGGCAAACAAAGAATATGCTTATCTCTTACAGCAAGGATAAACTCGGATTTTTTTAACAACGAGGCAATCACAGAAGGCAGGCAGCGGGTTGATTGACACCGCTGCTTTTTTTATTGATAAACTAAATTTTTTGCTTTCCCGGAATTATAATGTTACCCCCGCAAGATCAGCAACGACAAATATATTCAGAGAAATTTCAGTCCTGGTTACAATTAAAATCAGTAGCTTTTAGAACAAATTGCTTTTAAGGAACGATCTGTTCAGAACATGAGTTGTACTTGGAATAGATGAAAGAATTCTACCCGAAATGTGCGCCGTGATTTTTCAAAAAGTTTTATTCATCATAAAACAACCCAATCATGCGAACGCTTCCACACTGTATTACAGGTATCGTAATCACAATCTCTTTATTCCTTAGCGCATGTAATGATGCTGCAAAAGATTCCTCTAATGCGGGAATCGACTCAACCAACATGGCTACAAAAGATACCACAACTGAGCCTGTTTATGATCCGGCAAAAGATATAATGACTACAGGTGCTGCATTTACAAAAAAGCTCGCTGATACCTTAGGTATAAGAATAGTAGAGCTTACGCTTAAGCCCGGAGATTCGTTGCCCTTTCATTCTGATCCGGACCATGCGTTTTATCTTGTAGACTCGAGCAAATCTCTCTTTTATATTCCTGGTAAAACCAATGCCGACACACTTTCCGGACCTGCATGGTCACCGGGACTTTCATTTATTATGAGCCCATTCACTGAAGCGTTTAAAAATATCGGGAAAACACCATTGCGGTGGGTGAAAATATATGTTCATAGAACACGGGCATTGGAAATGCCCGCACCACCGGCGTACGATTCGGCAACTGATGCTTATATATTGGGTGGAGAGTCGATTCAAAAACTTGGCGATACGCTCGGTATTAAACTTTTTACAGTAACGATTAATCCCGGCGATACTGCTACAATGCATTCACACCCTGATCATGCAGTGTATGTTATCCAGGGAGGTGAATTGGCCGTTTCATTCAAAGGTGGACCAAGAGTGATCATGAAAATGGATAAAGGAATGGCGTTTGTTGGCGGGCCACTCTCTGATGCTGCAAAAAACACCGGTAAAACAAGTATAAAGTTATTAATAGCACACATATACAGGCAGCGGACCACATAAGTTTTTCCCGCAAGCTGGCATAGCTATAAATGAACACCGACTGCAAAAACTCAAAAAAGATCAACACGAATAATTTGTATATTCATGAAGCATTCTTTATTCCAACCCGGAACAAACACATTCGCAGAGGCAGAAGGCATAACCAATAGGAAATTTGCTGTGATTACCCAAAGACGTTTATATAAGATCCAATCCATAACGTACCTGCCTGATCATTCACATTAGTTGCTGTGGCCGTGCCTGTCAAACTTAATACTTGTTTTATGACAACCACCAAGCTCATTTTCTTTTCAGCAATTGCTGTAATTGCACTATCGTTTTTAACCTGCAAAAAGGAAAATAATATTCAGCCGGGTCCTGGTCCCGGTGCCGTTAATGGCACTGTTTCAGGTTTAATCACCGATTTGACAAATACTCCTGTCGGCAACGCAACCGTAACCGGTGGAACTGCCACTACCACTACCGACGCAGCCGGAAAATTTACACTTACAAATGTGCAGTTCACTGCCGATTCGGTATTGGTGAACGTTAGTAAAGATGGATTCTTTCAAGGTTCGAAAAAATTTGCATCGACCGGCAGTACAGTTACAAATGCAAAGATTCAATTGATTCCCAAAACTGTTTCCACATCTATTGCAGCCGCTTCAGGTGGCAATGTTCCTGTTACCGGGGGTGCTTCAGTTGATTTCACAAGCGGGTTTGTCAATGCCTCCAACGGTAACCCCTACACGGGATTCGTCGCGGTTTTCAGTTTTTATTTAAATCCCGCTGATCAGAATTTCAATGTAAGCGCACCCGGCGATTTAAAACCTGCAAACGGCAGCAATCAACCGGGAGTTCTTCATTCATATGGAGTGGTGGCTGTTGATCTGAATGACGGTGCCGGCAACAAGATTCAATTGGCAGCAGGTAAAACGGCTATTGTTACATTCCCTATTTCTTCCGCATTATTGAGTAATGCTCCTTCAAATATTCCGCTTTGGTATTTTGATGATACAAGCGGAATATGGAAAAAGGAAGGAACCGCGACTAAGCAGGGCAACAATTATATCGGTACAGTTAGCCATTTTACGTTTTGGAGTGCGGGAGATCTTAATCAGTCTATAATACTTACGATGCGCTTTACACTCGACACCGGCAATACTGCTTACGCGAATAAGCTGGTGAAAATATCCAGGAGCGACTCTACAAGTGTGGAAGATTATACGGACAACACCGGAACAATAAGTGGATTAGTTCCAGCGAATGAAGTAATGTCGCTAAAGGTTTTCGATGATTGTCATGAAGTAGTTTACGATCGTATCATCGGGCCCTTCAGCGCCGATACTGATTTAGGCAGCGCGGGCGTTGCATATGGCTCTTGTGCTTCTTTAGATACCACTCAATATTTAACGCTCATCATAGATGGAAAAACATATAGCTGGCCTTCTTTCCACATAAGACAATCTTACCAGGCAGGCGATCATACCTTCATTATGGGAACGGATACACAAATCACCCCTGATAGTTCTATGGTTGCTGAAGGACTTATATTCTCGGGCGATACTTCCCCGGGTAATTACCCGATTGCAGTTCTTATAACTATAAACGGCACGTACACGTACCAGGCTGGTGGTATGGCTTATGATCCATCCTATGCTTACCCTATTGCCAGTATTACAAAATATGAGGCTGTTGGAGGTTATATTGAAGGCACTATTTCAGGGTACATCAAAACGTTCCCGTCTATTCCGACAGCAGATTCGTTTACACTTGAAGGTAGTTTCAGGGTTAAACGAATTCAATGATGAAGCTGCTGAATCGCGATTGTCGCGATTGATATAGTAGCAGGTTCAACATGGAAATAAAGAATGTCTTGCCGGTTGGTCGGCTGTTGTTTTGTTGCCGGCCTAAGCTATCATTGAATATGTCCGTCATCTACTTTTATAAGCATCCGTTTCCATGTTTGGTCTTCCATCATAGGTAACTTAACCACCACTTGTGTTTATTATTTTGTTTGTAATGGTCAAATTTCCTGCATAGAGGATAAAGAGCCAGGATGATACCTATCCAAACAAAGTACACGGTGACGAGATTGAATCCATATCCCTTCATTGCAGGAACAAAACCGATCCAGGTGGGCAGAATAAACAACTTCCAGCCAAATCCTGATAGCTCAGCAAAAATCATGGCAAGAACATGAATCAAATAAATATGCAAAATGTAATAAAAGAAAGGAACTCTCCCAAACGTGCTGAAGAAATTGACCAGTCTTCCTCTCAGTTTTTCGGAGTTGGCAAGAAATACGAGCGTCGTACCTAATGTCATTAACAAAAACATCAGCGATGGCGGATATTTAGCAGGATTTAAGAATGAAACAACGTCTTTGGAAAATGAATCATACTGTTGCCGCGGTACCGGGTTTCCATAACTATTTGTCCATCGTAAAATAACAAAGAGGGCTAACGCCGAAAAGCCAACGATATTGAATATTCTCTTCCGGTTAGAAGCTGTATACGTTTGATTGTAAAATTGACCGAAATAATAACCAAGCGCCATTACGGCTATCCAGGGAATTATTGGATAACCGACAAACAATTGCGTACTATCAGATAGTTTGTAAAAATTTTGTTGATGCAGTATTTCCCAAAGTAAGTTATTGTTGAATTGAACTTTATCTAACAGGTTATGTCCAAAAATCAATAGGCAGCAAAAGATAAGTAATAGATTTTTTGGCAAATAGATTAAAGCCGCTAATGTAATCATACTGACTCCTAACGACCAGATGACAAGCAAACTTATTGTTCTGAAGTGAATATCAAAATACCATCCAAAGGTGACAATGGTTAATTCGATAAATACCAACCAAAGTCCACGTTGCACTAAAAACCGGGAAAGCTCTTTACGTGATTTTCTTTTACCCACCATATATGCTGAAAGCCCGGCAAGAAAGCTAAAGGCTGGTGCACAAAAATGTGTAATCCATCTTGTAAAAAAAATGGGTAAAGTAGTTTGTGTGGGATCTGCCGGATCATAAAAATTCGCTGAATAATGGAAATAATCTCTTACGTGATCAAGGGCCATTATTACCATGACTAGTCCCTTCAGAAGATCAATTGATTCAACGCGGTATTTTTTTACTGAGGTCATAAGCTGTTATTTTGGCGGCAAGAACGAATACATATCTACTTATCCGGGTAAGCCTTTGTATATCCCTGCCTGCCCTCTTTTATGATAAAAATCAATAGCACTTTAGCCTCGGTAGTTTTATCCGGGTTTCTCAAAAAAGAATGAAGAACATTTCTTGTTTCATGAAACATCTGGCCAGCTTTGAAAACACCCGGCTCTTTATGGTTCAGGCCAACCTCAACCGTGCCTTCGATAACATACCCAAACAAGTCGGCATCATGTCGGTGAGATACCGTATCAACCAATGAAGGAGGTACTGTCATCACTGATGATTGCAATTGAAATTTTTTCAGTTCCGCGTCTGAAAGAAAAGTGCTGAGCACCGGCTTAAATTGCAGTTGCAGTGAACTATCCGGTGTTGTGTGGTTGTGTTGGGCGTAGACACGATTAGCGGCAACTACCAGGATAAAGCACAGCAATGAAGAGGCAAAGAATTTCATAACACTAAAATTTAATGAGGCACAATATAAGTTGGAAATAGGTATTAAAATGAGATGAACAGTAGCTGGTTGCCTGGCATTACCGAAGGTTATTTATTGACTGCCGTTTTTAAACTATCCATTTCCCTTTCTTTTGCCTGCTTATATTCTTTTAAACAGCTGTCAAGCGGCCTGCCCTTGTTATAAATACAATCGCAAAACCCACAAGTGGATTTTGCATAGTTGCTGCCCTTACATCCGTTGGTACATTCCTCTAAAGAATTCCCAGGTCGAATGTCAAAAATAAAAATGTTGATGATGATCACTGAGGCTATTGTCAATATCACCCCACCAAAAAACAGGAACGGGAACCTGTTGCTTACTATTTTCTTTTTTGCCGGGTAAGCTGCTGCGTTCGATCGCTTAAATGGTAAAATATATTTTACACGGTCATAATCCCAGCATAGCAGGTATATGCTTCCCAATAACATCATTGTTGTGATGCGCGTACCTTCAAAACGGGTAGCATAAGCCAGCACACAAATGTTCAGGATAGTTGGAAAATAAAGAAGTGCACCAAGAAGAGCTGTACGGGGAATGAGTAATAATGCAGCGGTCAGTAGTTGTCCAATCCCGATAAACGTATAATAGTAGCCCGTTTGGAAAAGTGCATCAAAATAGTGTCCCAACGGGTGCTCAGAAGGTAATGCTGTAAACCGTTCGCCGGTAACTTTTACTATACCAGATGGAATAAATCCCAAAGCCAAAGCGATACGGCAGAAAACAGTGAAGTATTGAAACCACCTGTTTCCTTTTGCGTCAAAATAAAATTGTTCGAGTTTGGACATGCTGTTTGTGGAAGGTATAACTTTTCTTATTGAGATTATTTGAATATCAGCTATTGAATTTAAACAAGGTCATTTACAATGCGGATAAGTAAAACTATTACAACTATCATGACAACGCGAAGCCTTGAATTTGCCTCATCGTGACTGCAAGTCGCCGGGAGTACAGAATCTGTAAGTCTTCGGGGTCATGACGTGACTACTATCTATTGATCTGTGATGGGATATGCGCCTGCGCTACACTACCTGCTGGTGCCAGTACTTACTACCCACCGTAGATTATACACCACCGGTTCCACCAATGGTTTTGTTTCTTTAACCCTTCGGGTTGTGCGTGACGGCGAACCCGGAGGGTTCAATATGAATAACGATGGGTGCAACCCGTCGGAAGCAATGCTGCGTACAATCCATCAGCCATCCCCGTCGGAAGCAATGCTGCGTACAATCCATCAGACATCTCCCATCGGAAGCAATGCTGCGTACAATCCATCAGCCGTAATACACTATCTAAAGCAAACTCCGGATAACAGCAGCAATCTGGGGGTTACCATTCGTTACAAGACTATCAACTACGCATAACCGAAAACAAAATGGTTTTGGGTCTTCTTACAAATAAGGTTTTGCAGACACGGCCATAACGAAAAAATGCACAGATCTTTCCGCTCATAAAAATCATGCCCTCCTCTTCCAATTGTTTTTTTTGATGCTACCCGATTTGTCTAACTTTAAAGTGAAAAATCAAAACTCCTTATGGCTACGTTCAATTTAAACATCAACGGCAAACAGCACCGCGTTGATGTAGCAGAAGACACTCCTCTCCTGTGGGTATTGCGTGATCATCTCGGATTGGTAGGCACAAAGTTCGGCTGCGGCATTGCAGAATGCGGCGCCTGTACCGTGCATTTGGATGGCGAAGCTGTCAAGTCGTGTGTGTACTCGGTATCCGATGTAAAATCCGCAAAAGTTATTACCATAGAGGGACTTTCCGAAAAAGGCGATCACCCGGTGCAGCTCGCCTGGGATGAAGTGGATGTGCCGCAATGCGGTTATTGCCAGTCGGGGCAAATGATGACCGCAGCTGCCTTCCTGAAACAAAAACCCAAACCTACGATGGAAGAAATTATGGAAGCAATGCACGGCAATATCTGTCGTTGCGGCGCTTACCATCGTATACGTGAAGCAGTAAAAGTTGCGAGTACAAAAGTTTAATTCACTATACATTTTTAAGGATGATCAGTTTACTTCCCACTAAGACACAAAGCTCACCAGGCGGCATTCTTTGTGTACTTAGTGTCTTTGAGGGAAACATTTTCTCACGTTGTTTATTTCCCACCAAAACACAAGGCTCACCAATTCTTTGTGTACTTAGTGTCTTTGTGGGACACACCTTAACGCAATTAACTTAACACTATGACCACTCTTAATAAACCCAGCAGAAGAGAATTTCTTAAACTATCCGCCTTTACGAGCGGCGGTCTTGTTCTTGGCTTTAGCTGGTTCAGTACAGAGGCGAAAACACCTGTCGTTGTCGACAAAGCCGGCTTTGCAGGCAATGTTGAATTCAACAGTTATTTATCCATATCGTCTGACGGAACGATTACTATTCTTTCTCCCAACCCCGAATTGGGACAAAACATCAAGACATCATTCCCGATGATCGTAGCCGAAGAACTGGATGCGGACTGGAAGAATGTAAAAGTGATACAGGCAAAACTCGATACAAAAGATTTTGAGCGCCAGCTTACAGGCGGCAGCGGTGCTATACCTCATTCTTATAAACGGCTTCGTGTTGCCGGTGCTACGGCCCGTGCCATGTTAATAACGGCAGCGGCCAAACGCTGGAACGTGGATGCTTCGGAATGCAGCACTGCAAACAGCTTTGTGGTGCATGCAAAAAGCGGAAAGAAATTAAGTTATGGGGAACTGGCGGAAGAAGCTTCTAAATTAACTGTACCGGCCAATGTTCCGCTTAAAGACCGTAAGGATTTTAAAATTATCGGTAAACCAATCACGAATATTGAAAACAAAAATATAATTACCGGTAAAGGATTGTTTGGTTTGGATTTTTACCGCGACGGAATGGTATTCGCAGCCATTCAACGACCGCCCGC
>Ga0207645_10000244_pt1 | contig 45170 bp, 40 predicted proteins | sample KBSM53metaG_FD_184331 | JGI IMG/M metagenome (GOLD analysis project Ga0207645, IMG submission 184331) | Miscanthus rhizosphere microbial communities from Kellogg Biological Station, Michigan, USA - KBS M5-3 metaG (SPAdes) (version 2) | ecosystem: Host-associated > Plants > Roots > Rhizosphere >...
GCCGTCGTGTTGGCACTGTTTGGCTTTGCCTTCCTGGGCGTGGCGCGCCTGGATGCGCACATGGCGGATGCGGCACAGCGTCTCTCGACGCTCGAGTACACCGCCGCGCAAGAGAGCCTGACGCAGGCGGAGCAGTACGCCAATCACGCGCGCTTCGTGCCCTGGCTGGGCAGCGATGCGCGGCAGGAGATTCGGGCGCGCCAGGCGGCAGTCCAATACTGGCAGCGGCAGTATGACGCGGTATTGCCTGCGGGCGCCGAGCCCGTCGCCGCTGTCGACGATCAGAACGTCGAGCTGCAGCTGGTGGTGGCTAACGCCGCGTTCCGCGTGCACCAGACCCAGTTCAAGGACAAGCAAGCGACGGTCAAGGCGCTCGAAGAAACGGCCGCCGGGTACCTGACGGTGCTGAAGAACAACACGTGGCATCCCGATGCGGCGTTCAACTACGAGTACATCATCCGGTTGCGCGACGCCGCCGCGAAGGGGAGCCAGCCGCCACCACCGCAAAAAAACGAAGAGGAGTCCGACAACGGCGATCAGGGCGCTCCGACGCCCGCGACCAGCCAGGAGGGCTTCCAGATCTACATCCCGCTCGAGCAGGGTGAGAAGAACCCAACCGGCGGCGAAGCAGGCAAGGCATCGGCGAAGGAACGAAAGGGCTGATGTTCAACATTCCGCGTATCTCGTTCGAGACGTTCCGATTCGCGGATCCGCTGTACCTCTGGCTGCTGATCGTGCCGGCGGCGCTGTTCGTCGTGTGGATCTGGCGGTTCGTCCGCCGGCGTGGCGATCTCAAAAGGCTGCAGGCGCGGCGTGCACTGCCGGTGCGCGAGCGTCTCGGCGCGATTGGCGATCTGGCGTTCTGGGCGTCGGTGCTCCTGGCGGCCTCACTGTGCATCATCGCCCTCGCACGGCCACAGGCGCTCGTTTCCGTCGTGCGCAAGGCCAGCGCCGATGTCGTCGTCCTGCAGGATGCGTCGGCGTCGATGTATGTGTCGGACGTGAGACCCGATCGGTGGCGGCGGTCGGTGCAGTTCCTGCGTACGTTCGCCGAGACGCTCAGCTGGCAAGGCGACCGCGTGGCGCTCGCGCTCTTTGCGCAGCTGGCCGCCCCGCAGGTCCGCCTGACCAAGGATCCGAACGCGTTGTTCTTCTTCATCGATCACCTGGGCGAGCACTCTCCCTTCAGGCTCGAGAACACGACCACGTGGGATACCAACATCGAAGAAGGTATTCGCTGGGGCCTGCGGCTCGTGGAGAAGGACGAAGAGGTGTTCGGAAAGAATGGAAACCCGAAAGCCTTCCTGGTGATCTCTGATGGTCAGGCGTGGAGCGGCACCGTGGCGAACGCGATTTCCAACGCGCGCGCCATGAAGATTCCGATTCATGTTGTCGGCATTGGTACCTCCACGGGAGGCATGATTCCTGAGCCCGCGAGGCCTGATGGCACGAGACCACCTCCCGTGATTCGTTCGGTGCTCGATCGCGCCTCGCTCGTGCAACTCGCCGTCGCCGGCGGGGGTGAGTACTTCCAGATCGGCGACGAACCAGACCGCATCGTCGCGTTTCGTATCGTCGATCGCTTGCGACGCCGAGCTGACGTCGTCAAACAGGTCGAAAGCTTCGACGACCTCTATGGCCGCTTTCTCATGGCCGCCGCTGTCGTCCTCGTGATCGGCACCGCGTTCCTGCGCAAGCGCGCCGAGTTGGGATGGCAGGTGGCGGGCGCCCTCGCGGTGGTGCTCTTGCTCGCGAGTCTCGTCTGACTTGGAGGCGTCACTCGCGTGGTTTCACGCCAGCTTCATCACCCGCGCGATTGCCGTCGACATGCGTTCCCACTCACCGGCCTCGACCGCCAGTTGCCGGCGGCCTGATGGTGTGAGCTGGTAGTACTTCGCCCGTCGTCCCAGTTCCGATACGGCCCACTCGGCTTCGATCCAGCCCTGGTGCTCGAGACGATGAAGCGCCGGGTACAACGATCCCTGGTTGATTTGAAGGACATCCTGCGAGATCTGCTGGATGCGTTCGGAGATCGCCCAGCCATGCATGGACCCCGCCTGGAGCGTCCGGAGGATGAGCATGTCGAGCGTGCCCGGCAGCAGGTCCGGGACCGGTTGGCGCGCCATAGTGTCGACAGTCGACACTATCAACAGCTGGTGTCGACTGTCAACACCAACACGCGCATGCACCGCGGTCCGCCTGAACCCGGACACTACGTACGAACTGGCGCGCGCTTGGGGCGCCGCGCGCGATGGAGCTCCGGCCAGAGGCTCATCCACCATTCGAGCCACGACTTCACCAGATCCTTGACGCCGAGTCCATCGACGACCTGCGTATGAGCCAGCCGGTCACCGAGTCGCTGACCCTGGACATCACGGACGAGGGTGATCGTTTCGAGAAACGCGGCTGCCACGTTGGCGCCGGGGAGCAGGAACAGCAGGTTGCGTCGCACCGAGCTGCGCAGCGTGGCAGGCCGGCCCGTTTCGAGGTTGATGACGACCAACCCGACCACGAGCTTCCCCAGACTCTGTCCCTGCATGCTGTCGCGGAGCAGGAGATAGAGCGCGCCGAAGGCGAGCCACCACGGCGACTCCAGGATCTGCGCGAAGAGTCCACCGCTGGCAACGACGAGACTGTCGATCGCCGCCGCGTACAAGCGCTTTCGGACATCGGCTCTCGCGTACGGCGAGACGAACGCGACCGTGAGCCGGTTCAAAGCCGGAAAGTATCCCAGCGAGAACGCGAGTGCCGGGAGCACGAAGAACCCGAGGAACACTTCGGGAGTCACTGGTCCATCTCTTTGAGATGTCGGCCTCGGACGCGTCAGCGGGTCTGCCTTCGCACCGAGCTCAGGCCAGGACAGACCCGCCCCTGCTAGATGGATATCGAGCCCCCAGTCCCGAGTCAGAGGCTGATTGGTCCCGTGCTGTCGCCCAGCTTGTCCGTTGTGACCTCGAGCGTGTCGAGCATGGCTACGAGCAGGTTCGCCATCGGCGTGTTCTTCGGATGACGCAAGTGCCGCCCGCCCTTGAGTCGGCCCGATGCGCCGCCGGCGAGCAGGATCGGCAAGTCGGTGTGATTGTGCTGGTTGCCGTCGCTCATGCCGCTGCCATACAGGACGAGCGAGTGATCGAGCAGCGTGCCGTCGCCATCCTGGGTCGCGCGCAGCTTGTCGAGGAAGTAGGCAAACAGCGCGACGTGATACGTGTTCAGCACCGCGAAGCGATTGATGTTGTCTGGTACGTTGGAGTGGTGTGACAGCGTGTGGAACGCATCACGCACACCGCTCTTCGGGTAGACGGCGGTACTGAGCTCCTTGCACATCAGGAACGTGGAGACGCGCGTGATCTCCGCCTGCCACGCCAGCACCTGCAGGTCGTACATCAACTTGATGTGCTCTTCGACGTCGCGCGGCACGCCGGTTGGCGCGGTCGGGATCGGAAGATCGTCGGAGAGCTGTTGTCCGGCTTTCTGCACCCGCCGCTCGATCTCGCGCACGTCGGTCAGGTATTGATCGAGACGGCTGCGATCTGACGCCGGCAGCTTGCGCTGGAGTGTCGATGCTTCCCCCATTACGGAATCGAGCAGGCTGATCGATTGATCGCGGCGAGCCTTCCGCTGAGCGGCCGTGTTGCCGTCGCCGAACAGCCGCTCGAATACGACCTGCGGGTTGTTCTGCATCGGCAGAGGCGCGTGCGGCCCCTGCCACGAGATCGTGTCGCGATACGAGCAGCTCAGGCCGTCGCCGCAGTTGAGGCTTGGCTCCTCGATGGTGAGCTCGAGCGAGGGAAGTGGCGTGTCCTGGCCGATCTTCTGCGCCGCAATCTGATCGACGGTGATACCAAGCGACGGCTGCGCACCGACCTCCGCGAATGCGCCGCTCAGAAAGGCGGCGGCAGATCGATTGTGGTTGGCGGTGGCGCCGCTGCCGTAGGCGTTGGCGTGCCGCAGGTCGCTGATGATGCTGACCTGGTCGTAGAACGGCTTGATTGGCTGGAGGATCTCCGTGAGCTCGTAGCCAGCGCCTTCCTGGGCCGGTGTCCACTTCGGCATGATCGCGCCGTGCGGAAAGTAGATGGCGCCGAGTCGTGTCCGCGGCTTCGCAACTGTCTGTCCGAAGGCTGTCGAAGCGGGAATCATCGACTCGAGAAGCGGCAGCGCCATGGTGACGCCCATTCCGTGGAGGAACGTCCGGCGCGACAGGTGCATCTTGGTAATGAATGCCATCGTGATCTCCGGGCGGGTCTAAAGGCCCGCCCCTACCTTTCCGTCCTAAGACCCGCCCTACTTCTTGACCCGCTTCTGGAACGCGTCGCTCTCGATGATTCCCATCACCAGCGATGAGAATCGATTGTCGTTCGCTGCGGCGCGTCGCACAATCGCGCGAACCGTCGGCATGTCGTACGAGTGCACTGGCCGTCCCAGCGCGTATGTGTACAGCTTTTCCGTTGCCGTCGTCATGAACGCATCCGAGCGGCCCAGCACCGCCCGGCGAAGGTCTCCGGGGCCTTTGACCGGCGTCCCATCGGCCAATTGACCGGTCGAGTCGATGCGAGAGGGCCCATCGAATTCACGCCACTCTCCGATGAGATCGAAGTTCTCCAGCGCAAACCCCATCGGGTCCATGATGCGGTGACAGGACGCGCAGACCGGGCTTGCCCGGTGCGCCTCGAGCCGCTGTCGCAGTGAGCTGGTCTTGGCCGCTTCGGCGCCGCCAAGGTTCGTCTCGACTCCGGGTGGCGGCACTGGCGCCGGCGTGCCGAGCAGGTTTTCGAGGACCCACTTGCCGCGCGAGACCGGGGACGTGCGCGTCGCGACCGACGTCACCGTCAACATGCTGCCCTGACCGAGCAGGCCACGGCGCGGGCTGTCTGGTGGGAGCGCCACGCGTCGGAAGTAGCTTCCCTGAACGTTTGGGATCCCGTAATGCCGGGCCAGGCGCTCGTCAACGAAGGTGTAGTCGGCGTCGAGCAGATCGATGAGGCTGCGGTCGTCGCGAACGATCGTGGTGAAGAGGAGCTCCGTCTCGCGACGGAATGACTGCCGCAGGTTCTCGTCGAAGTTCTTCGCCTCGCTCTGCACGTGATCGAGCTCGCGCAGATAGAGCCATTGACCCGCGAAGTTTTCGACAAGGGCATCCGCCTTCGCGTCCGCCAGCATGCGCTTGACCTGCTGATTGAGCACTTTGGCATCGCGCAGCCGCCCCTTGGTCGCTGCCTCGATCAGCTCGTCATCAGGAATGCTGCTCCACAGGAAAAAAGAGAGCCGTGACGCGAGGTCGATGTCGCTGACTCGATAGGCCTGGCCGGATGCGATGGTCGCAGGCTCTTCCTCGGCACGGTAGACGAAGCGCGGTGCCACCAGCACGCGGGCGAGCGCCTCCTGGATTCCCGAATCGAAGTCACCCGGCTGCCGCCCACGTTTGTAGAACTCCATCAGCGTCTCGATCTCGCCTGGACTGACGGGACCACGATACGCGCGTCGCGCCAGCGTCGTCAGGATTGTCCGTGCGCAAGCCGTTTCATCGCCTTGCGATGTTGGCCGGCAGACAAACAGCTTGTGCCGGCTCGGTGTATCGCCCACACCCGTGATGTTGAGCGGCCCGGTGATCACCAGGTTCGGCACGCCACCGGGAGTTGTGAACACTGCGTTCGCGCGGAAGTCAGAGTAAATCTCGTCAACGCCAGCTCCCCGCTGACGATCCGGCAATGACAGGCCGATCGTGTGGGGTCCGGCCGTGACCTTCAATCGGAAGCTGCGTGGGTTATCGACCTTGACCTGCTCGCCATCGAGTGTGACGTCGATGCCCGGACCGCCGCCGCGGCCGCCGAGTGCGAAATCGTATTCCGCGTCGAGAGGGAACGTGTGATGAACCAGCATCCCTCCGCGCGTGCCCAGTGGCAGTCCGTCGATGTGTCGATCCTGGGCCAACCCGGGTGGCGGCGAATACGTCACCTGCAAGGGGCCCATCGTTTTGTCGCCGACCGCGAGCCGGCTGATTTTCATGGCCGCCGACACATAGCCCTGGATGAGTGAGGGCGACACCGCGAGTGCTTCAGCGAGATTGTCGAAACCCTGACTCGATCCGTCTGCCGGCAGCAATACGTTGACGTCGACGTCCAGCGCCAGGAGATCGCGAATGGCGTTCGCGTATTCCGTACGATTCAGCCGATGGAGTGCGGGAGTGACCAGCGCCGAGTTCGGATCGACTGCCTTGTCGAGTCGCTCCTCGAGTTGCGCCGCAAAGCCATCGAGGGCAGCGCGCTCCGGTCGCCGCGCACCGCTCGGGGGCATCATGCCGGTGCGTACTTTCTTGATGACCTTTTCCCACGTCTCCGCGTCGGCTCCCGCGTGCGAAAGGTCCAGGGCGTCGAGCGCCAGGCCGGCAATCTTGGCGCGTTCGTTGTGGCAGCCGAAGCAGTACTGGGTCAGGAACGCGGATTCAGGTGCTCCTGCTGCGGAGGGCTGACTCGACGCCGGCGCCTGCGGGGGCTCTGCGTCGACTCTCGCGCCGGAGCTCCACACGATGGCGATCGCGGCGGTCCACATGAAGGCCGCGACCGGAACGGCGCCACGAAGGGTTCGCTTCCTCTGTGTCATGGTTTCGTGACGGGTGCATTCGAGGCCAGTTGCTTGAGCAACTCGATCGAGGCCGGCTTCGGCCGCGCGGGATGCGTGGCCAGAAAGACGCCCTCCGCCCACGTCAGCGGCGTGCGTCCTTCCGCATCTTTCGCATCGATCTTCGCGCCTTGCTGGACCAGGTAACGAATGATGTCGTCCGAGCCTCGATTCGCCGCGCCATGCAGCGCCGTCAGCCCCATCGAGTTCACGGCGTTGATATCCATGCCGAGCTCGACGCACAGTTTGACCGCATCGAGCAGCGCCGGCTGACCCTCGTCGTACGTCTGATCCACGACCCAATTCACGCCCGCGGCGGCCATCAGCGCCGTCGTGCCGGCGAACGTGGGGATATTCGGATCGGCGTTGTGCTTGAGCAGCAGCTTCATCACGGTGAGATCGCCAGCCAGCGATGCCGTCAGGAAGGGCGTCTGACCGGTGAAGTCCACCCACGCCAGCGATCCCGTGATGCGCAGGAATTCGCGTCGAATTGGCGGCACCTCTTTCGTACGAACGTTGGGGTCGGCGCCCCGCTCGAGCAACACCTGTATGAGATCGAGAAACGGCGCGCGATCGATGCTGTTGACGAACGTGGCGTTGTCCACGTCCATGTTGCGCGTTTCCACCGCCGCCCACAGCGCCGTGCGCCCGTACCAATCGACGGCCTTGATGTCCGCACCACGATCGATCAGGTCACGAGCAACGTCGGGATGATTGTTGGTGATCGCGATGATGAGCGGCGTGATCTCGTTCGCGTCGCGCTGATTGATGTCCGCGCCGGCTTCGAGGAGCATGCGGACGATATCCATCCTGCCATCGCGCGCGGCGTAGAGCAGCGGCGTCATTCCGCCCGGGACGGGTGCGCGCGATCCGCGCGGCGGTAGTCCGCCGCGGACGATGCCGATGCCGTGGCCGAAGCCGGGTACCGAATTGGGCAGGATCCATTGCGGCGCGCGCCCGACTCGTGTTCGTGCGTTCACCGAGGCGCCGCGCGCGATCAACAGCTTGACGATGTCAGGGTGGTTCTCGCGAACGGCCACCATCAACGCCGTCTGCTGATAGGTGCCGTCCGCGGCGTCGATCGTCGCGCCGCGATCGAGCAACAGCGTCACGGCATCGGCGCGTCCGACGCGGGCCACGTTCATCAGCGGCGTGTCGCCAGCTGGATCGGGCGCATTTGCGTCGGCGCCGGCGTCGAGCAGCACGCCAATCATGGCCGCGCTGCCGTTCGCCGCGGCGATCGACAGCGGGGTGAGGCCATACCGGTTTGCCAACGTGGCCTGAGCGCCTGCACCCAGCAGCAATTTCGACGTCGCGACATCGTCGACGCGCACCGCCCAGTGCAGCGCGGGAGTGCCGTCTTGCCCGGGAACGTTGGCGTCGACTCTCTGGGCGATCAAGCTGCGCACCATCGCGACGTCACGACGCATGGCGGCGTCCGCCAGTCGCGTGTCGCTGTCGGCCGCAGTGCTCGCGGCAGCCGTGACCAGCAGCATCACAGTCGCCAGGAACGCTCCGCCAATCGAGACACCTCTCCCACTCATGGACCTTCCACCCATACAACTCCATTAGACAATCCATCACGCTCGAATTTCAGCAAATTTTTGGCTAGAGGCACTTTTGCCCTAACCTTGGCAATTCCGGAACCTGGAACCTGGAACGGGGACCTGGAACCGGCCAATAAGGAGTCCGAATGAGATCTCTCGCAATTGCCGTCGCGGTGTTCGTCGTCGTGGCGGGCGCCCAGGCCCAACAGCCCGGCTTCTCTCGAACCGTGATCCAGCGAGGCGACCTGTCGACGCCGGGTCGCGAAGTCGTCAGCGCCATCGCCGAGTTTCAACCGGGCGCGACGTCGGGCGCGCATACCCATCCGGGCGAAGAGGCGGGATATCTTCTCGAGGGCACGCTCGTCTTCGAACAGACGGGGAAGCCGACCGTCACGCTCAAGGCGGGCGAGACGTTTTTCGTACCTGCTGGCACTGTCCATAACGCGACCAACAAAGGGTCGGCGCGCACTCGTGTCCTCGCCACCTACATCGTTGAAAAGGGCAAGCCGATCGCCACGCCGGCGAAGTGAACGCGGGTGAAGCGATCAGACCCCTTCACAGCGTTTACCCGCGTCGATCGATAACGGCGACGGTCTCGGTGTGCGGCGTGTGCGGGAACATGTCCACCGGCTGCATGGAAACGATTGCGTAACCGCATTTCGTGATGCGCCCGAGGTCGCGCGCGAGTGATTCTGGATCGCACGAGACATACACCGCCCGCGCCGGACCGCGCTGGCCGAAGACGCGATCGATCACCGATGGCTGACATCCCTCGCGCGGTGGATCGAGCACGACCGCGTCGAAATCCCGCAACGCAGCGTCACGCCCACGACCGAGCGCAAGTTCAACCGGCTTGGCGATGAAGCGGCATCGAGCTTCGGGACCGCGGCTCAGCCGAAGGCTCGCCTGGCCATCAATCACGGCGCTGCGGTTCTCTTCAATCGCCACCACCATGTGGCCCGACAGCGCCAGCGGGAGCGCAAACAGCCCGGCGCCCGCATAGAGGTCGAGCACGCTCGCGTCGGGTGGTATCGCGGCAAGCACCTGTTCCACAAGGATTCTGGCCGCTCGAACGTTGGTCTGGAAGAACGAGGTTGGGGAAATCAGGAACGATGCGGTTCCGACGTCCTCTCGCAGGCGCTCGGGGCCAGCGATGTGGCGTGTCTCCCTCCCGAAAATGAACGCGTCGCCGCGCGGGTGGATGTTGACGTGCAGGGACGTGGGCGCAGCGGCGCCCGCCAGCACGCGTCGCGACGCCGTGCGCACGCGCTTGTCTCGCTCGCTCGTCACAACCAGTGTCGCCATCGTCTCTGCCCGGCTGACGCCGACGCGGACGGCGATGCTCTTGACCTCGCGCGCATCCGCTCGCCGACACGCGTCGCGCAACGCGAACGCCACGATGTTTCCGCGGTCGTCATGGACCGGGCATTCCTGGACCGCGACGATGCGTCGTGAGGAGCGAGCGTAGTGCCCCATCACGAGTCCATGCGGGCTGCGCTCGACGACGAAATGGACTTTGTTGCGATACTGCCAGGGCTCGTCGTTCGGTGTCGCGGGCAGCATCGGCAATGCGGCCGGCGCTGTTCGAACGTTCTCCCGAACCAGACGGGTGACGAGATCGCTTTTGAGCACGAGTTGCGCGCCGTAGGCGATGTGTTGCCAGGAACAACCGCCGCACGTTCGGCCGTGTTCTGCATGCGGACCGAAGTGGCGGCAGCGTGGCGGCACCCGGTCGGGCGATGCGCGCAGGATCTCGACGAGCGAGCCTGTCAGCGTTCCCGCGCGCGTCGTACTCAGGCGAACGCGCACGCGTTCGCCTGGAATGGTGAACGGAACCGTCAGCGGAGTACGCGCCAGCCGGGCGATACCGTCTCCGCTGACATTGATCGATTCGATGTCGACGTCGGCGAAGTCAGCCACGCCGTCTTGCGCTAGCGAGGCTGCGCCTGCGACCGTCGAGCATGTGGCTCCGCCTCGCTGGTGGCAGCGTCTTGTGCCCGCGCTCCGCGGGCGAGCCGGCTTGACAGTAGACACGCCCCATGTTGATGAAGCGAGCCGGCTAGCGCACGTCCAGCAGCTCGACCTCGAACAGCAGGGTGGAGTTTGGTGGGATGTCGCTGCCGGCGCCACGACTGCCGTAGCCCATGTTCGGCGGAATGATGAGTGTGCGCTTGCCCCCGACCTTCATCCCGGCGACACCCTCGTCCCAGCCCCGAATCACCTGGCCGGCGCCAAGACGAAACTGGAACGGCTCGCCGTGATCGCGCGAGCTGTCGAATTTCTTGCCCTTGTGATCGGCCTTGGCCTGGTCGTAGAGCCAGCCTGTGTAGTGAACCGTGACCTGGCGTCCGGCGCCGGCCTCGTTGCCGGTGCCCGGCACGTCATCGTTCTTCACGAGCTCCGAAATATTCGACTGGCCCATATTCGCTGACTCCGATCCACAGCCGTAGGCCGAGATGAGCAGGGCCACTAGCAGTGCACTCAATGGTTTCGACACGACGGGTGATTATCTCTCAACTCACAATTTTCGCCGCGCACGCTCAGGCGTGCGCTCGACGCGCCGTACAATGAATCCTCAACTTCCAGGAGGGTCGTCGTGGCTTCACGCCGAGGTGTTCGTCTGGTCCTGTCGCTGATCGGCCTGGCGGTGGTCGTCTCGATGGCCGCTGTCGTGCTGACGTTTGTCGCTGTTTCCCGGGGACCGTCGGTCCCGTCCTCGGCCACGCTGGTCCTGCGTCCGGGCGGCGATCTGCCTGAAGTCGAGCCCGATGATGTGGTCGGGCAGGTGTTCGGTCGCGACGTGAGCACCGTGCGCGGCTTCGTGGAGGCGCTGCGGCGCGCGAGCCGGGACGACCGCGTTCGCGCAGTGTTGCTGATGCCGTCGACGCTGAACGTGCCGTACTGGGGCAAGGTGCAGGAGATGCGCGACGCCATCGTCGCGTTCCGAAAATCGGGCAAGCACGTGACGGCGTTTCTCGAGTTCGGCGGCGATCGCGAGTACTACCTCGCGAGTGCGGCCGATCGTGTCTTCCTGATGCCCACCAGTTCGCTCGACCTCACAGGTGTCGCCTCGTACGAGATGTTCTTCCGCGGAACGCTCGATAAGATCGGCGCCTATCCCGACTTCGTACACATCGGCGATTACAAGACAGCGCCGAATCAGCTGACCCAGAAGGGATTCACCCCGGCCCATCGCGAGATGGCGCAGTCGCTGAATCGCGACATGTACGACCAGCTCGTTGCGGGAATTGCCGACGCCCGCAAGAAAAGCGAGAACGAGGTCCGCGACCTGCTCGACAAGGGACCGTTCGTGGCCAAGGAGGCACTTGATGCAGGACTCGTCGACGATCTCGCCTACGAGGACGAGCTCGACGATCGCGTGCCCGAGCTCGGCGACGGGAAGGCCACCCGCCGGATGGAGGGCGGCGACTACCAGCGTACCAGGCCGCAATCGGTGGGATTGCGCACGCGATCGCGAATCGCCGTTCTCTACGTCGTCGGGACCATCGTATCCGGCAGGAGCGGTTTCGATGGCGTGAACGGATCCGTCGTGGGCTCGGAGACGATCATCGATCAGATCCGGAAGATTCGAGACGATGCCTCGATCAAGGCGATCGTGCTTCGCATCGACAGCCCGGGCGGTTCGTCAGTGGCCTCGGACGTGATTTGGCGCGAGTTGAAGATCACGCGCGACGAGAATCCGAAGCGGCCGATCGTGACCTCGATGTCGGACCTTGCTGCCTCTGGCGGGTACTACATCGCGATGCCGACGGAGGCGATCGTGGCGCAGCCCGGGACGCTGACCGGATCGATCGGCATCTTCGGCGGCAAGATGGTGATCGGCGGGACGCTCGACAAGCTCGGGGTCACGACCGAGGCGGTCGTCTCGGGTGCGAACGCCGGCATCTACTCGCCGTTCGCGCCGTTCACGCCGGCGCAGCGCGAGAAGGTGGCGTCCTTCATGGACGACTTCTACAAGAACTTTCTCACGAAGGTCGCCGAGTCCCGCAAGTCCACGCCCGCAGCGATTCACGCGGTGGCGCAGGGGCGTGTGTGGACGGGGCGACAGGCGCTCGGTCACGGCCTCGTCGACGCGCTCGGTGGGCTCGATGCCGCCGTCGCCCTGGCGAAAGAAAAAGCCAAAATTCCAGCGAACGAAGACGTGCAGCTTGTCGTTTATCCTGAGCGTCGCGGCCTGCTCGACGCGCTGTCGGAACAGTTTGGCGGCGCAGGCACGGCGGGTCTGTGGAGCATGCTGGCCGGGACGTCCGAGCGTCGCGCGATGGCTGCGCTATCAGCGCCGACGCGCCTGTTCCGGCGCGGAGAGCCGCTGGCGTTGATGCCGTTCACATTCGTGAGGTGAACATGAGGACAATTCTGTGCTTTGCGCTTTGCGCGTGGGTAGCAGTCGCCGTCACGGGGCCATCGGTGTCGGCACAGCAGGCGACAGCGGCACCTGCGTTCACGAGCACCGGCCAGTTGATACGTCCGCTCGATTACCGCTCGTGGGTATTCGTGACGAGTGGGCTCGGTATGACCTACGGCCCTGCGCAGGCTGCCACTGGCCGCGCTCCGATGTTCGACAACGTCTTCGTCACGCGCGATGCCTATGCCGCGTTCCTGCGTTCTGGCACGTGGCCGGACAAGACGATGTTCCTCCTCGAAATCCGAAAGGCTGAAGTGAATGTCTCGATCAATAACGGTGGGCACACGCAGGGAGACATCGCCCTGATCGAGGCCGCGGTCAAGGACACAGAGCGATTCAAGAGCACTGGCGGTTGGGGATATTTCAGCTTCGATAGTCGCGATGGACTCGTCGCGAGCGCCGCGCCGTTGCCCGCGACGGCGGCCTGCTACGCCTGCCACTCTACGAACACGGCAGTCGACAACACCTTCGTTCAGTTCTATCCGGAGCTATTCGCGATTGCGAAGGCGAAAGGGACCGTAAAGGCTACTTACGATCCCAACAAGAAGCCGTAATTGATCGACGAGTCTCACGGCGGGTCTAAAGACCCGCCGCTACCTACAGTTGATATGCGGCCAGGACGCGACGCAGCACGTCGCTCTTGATCTCGACTTTCATCTTTTCCCTGGCCTTGCCCATGTACGCCGAAAAGAATCGCGCCCGGCGTTCGTTGAGCAGCTCGGCTCGAAACGCTTCCTGCCCCTGGCGCAACTCGTCAGGCGTCACATCGTGCTTCTCGACGACGCGAACGATGACGGTGCCGTCGGTGGTCTGAATCGGATCGCTGACCGAGCCCGCGGGCAACGAGAACGCAACCCGATCGACTTCAGGACTCACGCCGATATCGGGCAGCGCGGCGCCACGGGGAACGAGCTCGGTCTCCTTGGCCTCGAGGCCCTGCGCCTTCGCCGCCGCGGCGAAGTCCTTCGATGACTTGAGCGCCGCCGCGATGGCACTCGCGCGCTCTCGGCTCGCTTCAGTCGCCTTCGCCTTAATCAGATCCTCACGCACCTTTTCCTTGACCTCGTCGAGCATCGGTACGTATGGATCCTTGCGTTCCGAGACTGCGATGAAGACGGGACCGCGGGCGGTACCGAGCGGGGCGCTCGCCGCCGTGCCCTGGAGCGTGAACGCCGCCGCCGCAACCTGCGGCGCCGCGCCCAGGCCGGGCACGGGATCCCCGCGCTGGAACAGGCCCGATTCCTGGACCATGGTCTGCAGCTCGCGCGCCACCGGCTCGAGGTCCGCGATGGTTTTGATGCGGCTCGCAAACTGCGCGGCTTGATCGGTGATTTTCTGATCCGCGAGTTGGAGTGCCAACTGATCCTGGATCTGCGAGCGCACCTCATCGAGTGGTCTCGTGGCTCCGGGCCGCTTGTCGATCACCTTGATGATGTGGAACCCGAACTGTGACTTCACGAGGTCGCTCACCTGTCCCGGCTCCAGCGTGAACGCCACCTTCTCGAACTCCGGAACCATGCGACCGCGGGCGAAATAATCGAGGTCGCCGCCGTTGGCTTTCGAGCCGTCGTCTTCGGAGTACTTCCTGGCGAGCGCCGCGAAATCTCCTCCGCTCTTGACCTCCTTCAGCACTTGCTCGGCCTTCTGGCGGACGGCGGCTTCATCTTTGCCCTCGGTCTTGAGCAGGATGTGGCTCGCCTTCACCTGTTCCGGCGTCTGGTACTGCTGGATGTTGTCGTTGTAATAGCGCTGGATGTCGGAGGGCGGCACCGAGATCTTCAATCGCGCCTGTTCGCGATCGAGCAGGAGGTACTTGATCTTCCGCTGCTCGCCTATCCGGTACTCCGCTTTGTGTGCCTCGAAGTGTGACGCGATGTCGGCGTCGGTGACCGTCACAGCGCTGCGGAACTTTGCTTCGGTCAACGCCACGATCTGCAGCTTCACCTTCTCGTTGCGCTGGTTGTACTCACGCTGCACGTCGCCGTCTGAGACCGCCAACCAGTCGGTCAGCGCGGCGCGCAGCTTGTCGAGCACCATGCTGCGCCGCAGGCTGTCCTCGAACTGCATCTTCGTCATCGGCGGGTTCTGACTGAGGAGCAGCTGTTCGTAACGCTGCTCGCCGATGAACCGCCCGTTCTCCTGCAGTGCGGGGATCGAGAAGATCTGCTGGGCGAGCTCATCGTCACTGACCGTGATGCCGTTTTGCTCGGCTTCGATCAGCCCGACCTGTTCGTCGATCATCTGCGACAGGATCTGTTGATCGATACCGAGTTGCCGCAGGAGTTGGTCGTTCAGGTTGCCACCAAACTGCTGGCGATACGCCTGGACCTGCGAGAGGTAGCGCTGCTGAAAATCACCGGCGGTGACCGTGCGGCCGTTGATCTGCGCCACGACCTCTTGAGGGCCCGCGCCGGTGCCACTCGGTGCGGTCCGAACAAAATCCGGGATATAGAGAAGCACGAATGTCAGCACCACGATCCCCAGGCTCCATTTGAGCCAGTTCTTGTGGCGCCGCATCCGGTCGAGCATGGTCATAGATGCACCGGTCAGTCCCCGCGCCGAGCGCGGGCAGAAGATACTCGGACGCTAGCGAGACGGAGCCGCGCCAGCTGAAAACAAAAACTCCCCGAAACAATCATCGTACGCTAGGAAGTGACACTACGGCAATCGTTTACGCCATCGACTCCCTACAGTCCGGACCCGCAGAAACCGATGAAAAGAAGGGAAGTGACAGGTCGGCCCTCGCATGGGGTCATGATATTATTTATTACATTTAGAAGGACTTAGCGGCTTTCGAGCTGTTTCTGCACACACCGATGCCCGCGTCTCCTAAGCGAGCGCTGAGACCAATCTCCAGCAAACGTAACCTGTTGCCTCGGCCGGCGCGAGGAACCCGGCGGTTGGATCTTGCTGCCCGTTTGAAGGCTCGCGCCGGTGCGCTGAGGGGTCGGGTGGAGCGGCGGGAAGCCTTTGTCGAGGCGGTTCGGGAGGCCAATGCCAGCCTGGATCCCCGCAAGGTCGCGGAATGGATGGTCCGTCAGGCACAGGGATGGGTTCCGGCTCCCTGCTGGGTGGTCATCGCGCACGACGTCAACGGACATCTGAACGTCCTTGCCGATGCCGGGCTCGTGCCGAGCCTCGGTCCGTCGCTCTGGTCGGCCGCCAACTGGGTGATGCGGCACGGCGCTGAATTTCTGTCCGGCGACCTGGCCAAAGATTCGCGCGGTGGGCCGGGTTCTATCGGATCGGCTATTGCCCTCCCGCTCACGTGCCGCAATCGGAGCGTCGGCGCGCTCGTGTGTCTCGATTCGCAGGCATCGCGGAGCACGCCGGCGATGGGACCGTCACTGGTGATGTCGCTCAGATTGCTCCTCGAGCCGTCCGCGATTGCGCTCGACAACGCGCTCGCGCTGCAGCGCGCGGAAGCGTTGTCAGTGACCGACGAACTCACGCGTCTATCCAACTCGCGCTACCTCAATCAGGTGCTGCGCCGGGAGACGAAGCGCTGCCAGCGCAACGGCAGTCCGCTCTCGTTGCTCTTCCTCGATCTCGACAGCTTCAAGTCGGTCAACGACGCGCACGGCCATCTTGCCGGCAGCAAGGTCCTGATGGAGGCGGCTGCCGTCATCCGCGGATGCGCGCGTGAAACGGACGTCGTCGCGCGATTTGGTGGCGACGAGTTCACGCTGTTGCTTCCCGATACCAACGTCGAAGGCGCCGTGCAGGTGGCCGAACGCATTCGCGATCGGCTGCGGGCGTCGCGATTTCTGGCATCCGATGGCTTGTCTGTCCGTCAGACGGTCTCCATCGGTGTCGCCACGCTTCAACCAGATAAGCCCCGTACCGCCGATGAGCTCATGAAAGCGGCAGACATGGCCATGTACCGCGTCAAGGCTTCCGGTAAGGACGGTATCTATGTGTCTGAGGAGGGCTTGTAATCTTGCCGCTCGGCTCGTTCTTTTCACTGTTCTCGAGTGACCTCGCCATCGATCTCGGTACCGCCAACACGTGCGTCTACGCGCGTGGCAAGGGCATCGTCGTCAACGAGCCGTCAATCGTCGCCATCAACAAAGTGAACGGTCGCGTCGAGGCGGTCGGCAAGGAAGCCAAGGACATGCTTGGCCGCACGCCCGGCAACATCGTCGCGATCAAGCCGATGAAGGACGGAGTCATCGCCGACTTCGAGGTCACCGAGAAAATGCTGACCTACTTCATCAAGAAGGCGCACAACCGCAACGTCTGGGTCCGCCCGCGCATCGTCATCGGCGTGCCGTCGGAGATCACGCAGGTTGAAAAACGCGCGGTGAAGGACAGCGCCTACCGCGCCAAGGCGAGCGAGGTTCACCTGGTCGAGGAGGCGATGGCGGCAGCCATCGGCGCCGGCATGCCGATCACCGAGCCGTCCGGCAACATGATCGTCGACATCGGCGGTGGCACCACTGACATCGCTGTGATCTCGCTCGCAGGAATCGTCTACAGCAAGGCCGTGCGCGTGGCGGGAAACGAGATGGATGAAGCCATCATCCAATACATCAAGAAGGCGTACAACTTGCTGATCGGTGAGCGTACCGCCGAACAGATCAAGATGGAAATCGGATCCGCGTTCCCGCTCGACGAGAAGATGACGATGGAGATCAAAGGGCGGCACCTGATCGAGGGGGTGCCTAAGACGATCACCATCAGCGACGAGGAGATCCGCGAGGCGCTCACCGAGACCGTCAACGTCATCGTCGACGCCGTCCGCGTCGCCCTCGAGCGCACGCCGCCAGAGTTGTCGGCGGACATCGTCGATCGCGGCATCGTGCTGACCGGTGGCGGATCGCTGCTCAAGAATCTCGACAAGCGACTGCGCGAGGAAACGGGTTTGCCGCTGGCGATGGCCGAAGATCCGTTGTCCTCGGTGGTGCTGGGGGCGGGCAAGATGCTTTCGGATTTCAACCTTCTCCGGAAGATCTCGATTGACTGATGGCAGTACTCGACATCCGACAACGCACCGGCTGGTTGTTCATGGCCGTGATCGTCGGACACATCCTCCTGATTTCGGCGCAGGTGAATACGCAGCGGGGCGTGCCGCTGCTCGAGGAAGTGACCTTCGGGACCTTCGCTGAGGTTCAGCGGGCGGCAACCTCGGCCATTGCCACGGTGCGCGACAACTGGACCAACTACGTCGCGCTGCAGGACGTCCGCGCCGAGAACGCCAGGCTCAAAGAGGAGAACGCGGCGTTGCAGGTAGGGCTCCAGCAGGAGCGTGCACTCGCGCAGCAGTCGCGCACGCTGCAAAGCCTGCTCGATCTGAAGACCGCCGTTCAGCTGAAAACGACGTCGGCTTCCGTTATTGCCGGAGGTGCAAGCCCAGAGTTCCGCACGATGACAATCGACAAGGGAACTGGAGATGGACTGGCGTCCGATATGGCCGTGCTCGCGCCGGGCGGCGTCGTCGGTCGCATCATCATGCCTGCCAGGCGAGCGGCGAAGGTCCAGCTGCTCATCGATCGCGACGCCGCGGCCGGCGCGATTGTCGAGCGTTCACGAGCGCAGGGGGTGGTCGTTGGAACGGGGACCGACCGTTTTCGTCTGGACCACGTGCCAGGAGCGGCCGACATTCAGGTCGGGGATCGTGTTGTGACGTCTGGCATCGAAGGGATTTACCCGAAAGGCTTCCTCATCGGTCAGATACAATCAATTGACCGCCAAAGTGGGGAATTCACGAACGTCGTGGTTGACCCGGCGGTGCAGTTTTCCGAGCTCGAGACGGTGCTCGTGGTCGTGACTCCGACGCCCGGCGAGGCGCAGTGAGAGCTGTCGGAGGGCTGATTGCAGTAGCGCTCGCGCTGGCGCTTCAGACCACGCTGGCGAAGTTGCTCGTCGGGGGGTCGGCGGCGATCGATCTCGTCCTCGTTGCGGTGGTCTCGGTCGCGCTGACGACGGGGCCGGTGGGTGGGATGCTCGCCGGCAGCATGGCAGGGCTCATCCAGGATTCGTTGTCGACCGGTGTGCTCGGCATCGGCGGGTTGGCGAAGTCGGTGATCGGGTTCCTGGCTGGTGCAATCAGCCAGCAGTTCATCCTGACATCGGCACTGCCGCGGTTTGTGATGTTTGTCGGCGCGACCGTCGCGCATGCGGCGCTGTTCATGGGTTTGAACGTGGGCCTCGGGCTGCGCGCGTTCCCGTCGCCATGGAAGGCGGTGGCGAGCCAGGCCGTTGGAAATGCGGTCGTGGGTATGGTTGCCTTCGCCATCATCGAAGCGCTCCCCGGAGTCATTGAGCGCCGGCGGATGGGCCGGCGGCCGCGAGGATAGCCAGTTATGTCCCAGGGTGAAAATCGCAGACGAATCGGCGAGCGATTGGTGGGGCTCCAGGTCGGCATCATCGTGGTGTTTGCCGCGCTCGGGATCTGTTTCTGGGTGCTGCAGATCGTCCAGCACGCGAAGTACCAGGAGATGGCGGAGAACAACCATCAGCGCACGCTCGCGTTACGTGCGCCGCGCGGGATTCTGTTCGACCGCAACGGAAGGGTGCTGGTCGAGAATCGTCACTCCTTTACGATCTCCATCCTGCGCGAGCACTCAAAAGATCTCGATCAGACGGCCCGGCTCCTCGCGCGCGTGGCGGGGCTCGACCTGAAGCAGGTGCAGGACGTCATCGAGCGACATCGCGGTGAGCCATCGTACCGGCCGATCGTCATCGTCGAGGATGCGACGCTGGCGCAGGTGGCGGCGATCACCGCCCGGCGGCTCGACTTCGAGTTGCCCGACGTGAGAGTCGAAGAGGTGCCCACTCGCAAGTACCCGGAATCGCTCGCCGCACACCTCTTCGGCTATGTGGGCCAGGTCAGCGACACGCAGGTGGCGTCCGACCCGGAGATCAAGAGCGGTGACATCGCCGGTCAGTCTGGGATCGAGAAGATCTATAACGCGGCCTTGAAGGGTGCCGACGGCGCCCGCGTGGTGGTCGTCAACAGCATGGGGCGCGAAATGAGCGTCCTGCAGGAAGAGCGGCCGACCGAAGGCAAGCGGATGCAGCTCACCATCGACTACGACGTGCAACGGGCGACAGAAGAAGCGTTCAACGCCGTGAGCATGGCGGGGCTGACGAATGCGGGCGCGGCCGTGGTTCTCGATCCGCGCACGGGTGAGGTGCTGGCGTTCACGAGCCGGCCGACATACGACCCGAACGCGTTCGCCGCGGGAATCGATCGGGGAACGTGGACCTCGCTGAACACCGACCAGCAGCGTCCGTTGAACAACCGCGCGATACAGGGGCGGTACTCGCCGGGATCGACCTTCAAGATGGCGGTTGGGCTGGCCGGTCTCGAGGAAGACGTCATCGACCCGAACTTCCACGTCACCTGTGGCGGCGGCGCCAATTTTTACGGCCGCTATTTCAAGTGCTGGAAAAAGGGTGGCCACGGGTCGGTCGACCTCAAGACCGCGATTGCGCAATCGTGCGACGTCTACTTCTATACCGTCGCCAACATGCTCGGCGTCGACCGCATCAACAAGTGGGCGACGCTGCTCGGGCTCGGGGTGAAGAGCGGCATCGATCTGCCGAACGAGGTCACGGGTCTCGTGCCGTCGACCAAGTGGAAGCAGGAAGCGCGGCATGAGAAGTGGTACGCCGGCGAGACCATCTCGGTCGGAATCGGCCAGGGCGCGGTCTCGGTCACACCGGTATCGATGGCGGTGTACATGGCGACGATCGCCAACGGCGGCACGCGGATTACGCCGCACCTCGTCAAGGCGATGGACGACGGGACCGGAAACGGCTGGACGCCGGTGGCGGCGCCGCCCGTGCAATCGAAATTCGACATCACGCCCGAGAAGTTGCAGGCGATCCGCGACGGGATGTGGGCGGTCGTCAACGGCAGCGGCACCGGCGGCCGGGCCCGTGTCGCCGGGAAGGACATTGCCGGCAAGACAGGTACTGCGCAAGTCATTTCGAACCAGGGACGCGCGGCGGCCCGCGGGAAGCGGGATCTCCGCGACAACGGCTGGTTCTCGTTCTTCGCCCCGCGCGACAACCCAACGATCGCCGGCATCGTATTTCTTGAACATGGGATGCACGGGCCGAACGCCGCGTCGGTCGCACATCACATCCTCGATACGTACTTCGCGAAACAGGACGGTCGTCCGCTCCCGCCGGCGCCGAAGCCGGAGGAAATGCGGCTCGACTTCTCCGACTCCGCCGGCGACAGTGGCCCGCGTGAGTATCCCGATCCGCCGGCGATACCGGCAGATGATCCGGGACCTGTCGAAGCGCAACGCGAGATCGCGCTGCTCCAGCGTCCCGCAGATGCCGCGCCTGCCGCGACGGGTGTGGCGAGGTAGGGAATGTTCGAACGTCGCCTCTACTATCACGTCGACTGGGCGATGTTGGCCGCCATCCTCGCGTTGTGTTTGATCGGGGTGGTTCAGATCTACAGTGCCACCGGTGGATCCAGCCTGTACGTAACGCAGTTGTACGGCATTGCGATTGGCCTGGTCGCGCTGGTCGTGTGCCTGACCCTCGACTATCGTTCACTCGCCGACAAGTCGCACTTTATCTACCTGGGTATCGTCGCGCTTCTCGTGTTCGTGCTCTTCTTCGGCGTCGTTCGCGGCGGGTCGCGGCGCTGGATCGATATGGGGCCTCTCAACCTGCAGCCGTCGGAGTTCGCCAAAGCCGCGGTCGCCCTGGTGCTCGCCAAGTACTTCGGCGAGAGCCGGCGCGGCGCCGTCGTACCGAGCGATCTCATCATCGCGGGCGCGATGACGTTCGTGCCCTTCCTCGTGATTTACCAGCAACCGGACCTGGGCACAGCGGCCACGCTGCTGCCGATTCTCTTCATCGTCGCGTTCGCGGCCGGCATGCCGATGCGCATCTTCGGGATCCTCGCGCTGGTCGGTCTGATGGCCGCACCGATCGCATGGAAATTCGCGCTCAAGGATTATCAGAAAGAGCGCGTCTCGACCTTCCTGGACCCTGAGGCGGACGCTCGGGGAGCCGGGTATCAGCAACTTCAAGCCCGCATCACCACCGGGTCGGGCGGGCCGTGGGGAAAAGGATTTCAGAAGGGGACACAGGGTCAGCTGCGTTTCCTTCCGGTGGCACATAATGACTTCATCTTCTCGGCCTTTGCCGAGGAGCATGGATTTGCGGGCGTCCTCGTGGCGCTCGGGCTGTATTTGTTCGTGATTCTGAGGGCTATCGAGTCGGCCCGCCTGGCAAAGGACCGACTTGGCGCGTACCTGGTGCTGGGAGTGCTGGCCAGCTTCACGTTCCAGGTGCTGTACAACATTACGATGTCGGCCGGCCTCGCGCCGGTCAAGGGTCTGACGCTTCCGCTCATGAGTTACGGCGGCTCCTCCATGATTGCCACCCTGGCAGGATTCGGCCTCATTCTCAACGTGCGGATGCGGCGGTTTACGAATTGAGGGCCATCGCGTGATTACGTTGCTCTTCGCGATCGTGCTGACGTGCGTGTTGCTGTGCACGTCTGTCGTCGAAGGCACCGGTGTCTCACGGGCCCCACGGAGTTACGGGCATGAGCAAGGAGATGATCATCTCCTCGAGCGCCCACGAAACACGGGTCGCAATTCTCGAGGACGACCAGGTCGCGGAGATCTTCATCGAGCGCGAGCGCTCGCGCGGCGTTGTCGGCAACGTCTACAAGGGCCGGGTCTCGAAGGTGCTGCCGGGGATGCAATCGGCCTTCATCGATCTTGGGCTCGAACGTGACGGCTTCCTGTACGTAACTGACGTCGTCGCGGCCATCGAGGAGCTGGACCGCTTCGAAACCGAAGAGGAAGATTCGGGAGCAGTGCCGGTACCAGGCAGCGGGAACGGCGCCCCGGCCGGCAGTTCGAGTGGTGGCCAACGCCGGGATCGCCCCTCGAGCCCTGGCGGACGCCGGGACTCGAGAAGCGATCGCGATCGGGAGAAAGGTCCCGAACCGAAGATCGAAGAGCTCCTCAAAGAGGGACAGGAAATCATCGTCCAGGTTGCCAAGGAACCGCTTGGCACCAAGGGCGCCCGCCTGACGTCGCATGCGACGATGCCGGGACGCTTCCTCGTGTTCATGCCGACCGTCGACCACGTCGGTGTGTCACGAAAGATCGAGTCGCGCGAGGAGCGTTCCCGGCTGCGTGGCATCGTCCGTGAGTTCCGTGAGCAGACCGGATTTGCCGGCGGCCTCATCATCCGGACCGCCGCGGCGGGGCGGCCCAGGGAAGACATCGTTTCCGACCTGAGCTACTTCCATCGCGTCTGGACGGACATTCGCCAGAAGGCCGAGACGTCGCGCGCCCCGGCCGTGGTCTACCAGGAACAGAGCCTCGTGGCGAAGCTGATCCGGGATCTGCTCACCGACGACTACTCGGCCATCCGCATCGACAACGATCTCGAGTACCGTCGCGTGCTCGAGCTCATCGAGCGAATCATGCCGTCGCTCGCGTCGAAGGTGAGGCTGTACGAGAAGGAGTACCCCATCTTCGAGGAGTACGGCGTGCAGGCGGAAATCGACCGCGCGCTGCGCAGCAAGGTCTGGTTGAAGTCAGGCGGCTCGATCGTCATCAACCAGACCGAGGCCCTGGTGGCGATCGACGTCAACACCGGACGCTACGTTGGCAAGAAAACGGCCGGTCGTCTCGAAGACACGATCCTCAAGACCAATCTCGAAGCCGTGAAGGAGATCGTGCGTCAGATCCGCTTGCGCGATCTCGGCGGCATCATCGTCCTCGACTTCATCGACATGGAGGAGAAGAAGAACCGGCTGAAGGTCTTCCAGACGGTGGAGCAGGAGCTGCGGAAGGATCGTTCGCCGTCAAAGGCGCTGCAGGTGTCCGACTTCGGTCTGGTCATCATCACCCGCAAGCGCGTCAAGCAGAGCCTCGAGCGCGTGTTGACCGAACCGTGTCCGTATTGCGCGGGCAGCGCCGTGATCAAGTCGGCGTCGACGATCTGTTACGAGATTCTCTCTGAAGTAAAGAAGATCAGCGGTGATCTGAATGGGCAAAGCCTCGTGCTGCGGGTCAATCCAGACATCGCGCGCGCGTTTCGGGACGAGGAGCGTGCGGTGTTCAAGGACCTGAAGCAGTCGCTCGGGCGTGACATCGCGCTGCGTCCTGACGCCCAGCTTCACCACGAACAGTTCGATCTGATGGCCATTGGGTAGCTGGGTCGCTGGGTCGCTAGTTCGCCAGGTCGAGGCGGTCGTGTAGACGTAGTGTCCGGCTTTAGCCGGACCATGGCCACATCGGCTATAGTTCACGCAATTCTCGTCGTCGCCCGGGGACCCTACTTTTCGGCGCCTGTATTCCTGGAGGCTTCCGATGGCTAGACGCGTTCTCACTCCACTCGGGCTGGTCAGCCTGTTCATCGCCCTCATGTTGTTCGTGCCTGCATTCGTGACGGCGCAGGCCCCGGGGGCGGCAGCACCATCAAAGACTTCGAAGCCGTGGAAAGTATCGCGCACGCCTGACGGTCAGCCAGACTTGCAGGGGTTCTGGACGAACACGACGTACGTTCCGCTCGAGCGGCCCAAGAACGTCACCAAGCAGTTCTACACAAAAGAAGAAGTAGCCGAGAACATCAAGAATGCCGCGGCCACTGAAAGCGAGCAGACCGAGCCCGGAACGGTCGCCGACGTGCACTACGACTTCACGCAATTCGGGCTCGATCGCAGCCAGAGCGCGCTGGCCCTGAATCTACGGACCTCGCTCATTGTCGATCCGCCGGACGGGAGAATTCCTGCGCTGACCGCGGAGGGAATGAAGCGGAACGCCGAGCGCGCCGAAGCGAGGAAGCGCGCCGGAGGGCCGCTGGACGCGGCGCAGAACCAGCCGCTCAGCGTGCGCTGCATCATCATGGACCGCATCGGACCGCCGATGCTCGCGGGCGCCTACAACAACAACTATCAGATCGTCCAGGTTCCTGGTTACGTGATGATCCTCGTCGAGATGATCCACGACGTCCGCATCATCCCGCTCGATGGCCGGCCGCAGCTGCCTGCGAACGTCCGGCAGTGGACGGGCAGTTACCGCGGTCACTGGGACGGCGATACGCTCGTCGTCGAGTCGACGAATTTCAATGGCAAGAACCCGTTCCAGGGCTCGAGCGAGAACATGAAGCTGATCGAGCGGTTCACGCGCGTGGACGAGGACACGATCCGCTATCAATTCACGGTCGATGATCCGTCGACGTGGACGAGGCCGTGGTCGGCCGAAGTCCCGTGGGCCAAGACGATCGGCCCGCTGTTCGAGCACGCGTGCCACGAAGGCAACTACGGCTTGCCGAACATCCTTGCCGGCGCGCGCGCCGAGGAGAAACGTGCCTCGGAAGGCGCGTCCAAAAACTAGCCCTTTCCATTGCGGAGAACGCCCTAATCTTTAGGCAGGCGGGCGAGGACCGTCATCAACTCGGTCTGACGGGACGTCTGGGTCTTGTCGAAGATGCGGCGCAAATGGCTTCTTGCCGTCTCGTAGGCCATGCCGATTTCGTCCGCCGCTGCATCGATCGGCTTCCCGGTTGAGAGCGCGGATGCCAACGCGGCCTCTCGCCTGGTCAGCCCGAACGCGCGCTTGAGCACGTCGATGGCAGCCGGACGCATGTGTTCGGGATCGACGATCAGCAGGACGACTTCGGGCTGTCGCACACCTGCAAACGTTGCGAGCCCATGCCGCAGCGGCGACAGCAACAGCTGATACGGACGTTTCGCTGACGTGCGATCGATGGTGACTGTTGCGGGCGAATCGATCGCGCGTCCGGCGCAGGCCGCGGCGCGGAGCGCCTCGCGAAGGCGCGCGTCCAGCCGTGGCTCGGTCGCGTGAAGCCTGCCGTTGATCACCGACAGTCCATCGGCGTTCGCGATGATCGTTTCGGCGGCCTCGCAGCAATGGATCAGTTCTCCGTTACTGGTCATGAACACGATCGCGACGTCGAGCGCATCGAGCACCGATGTCGAGGCATCGAACATCTGCAGGCGTGCGCCAACCGCCTTCGCGCGCGTGACGTGCGGGAGCAGCACCTGCAGACCCTTGCGCTCGGTCTCGCCGAAGGGTGGCCGCTGAGGTCCTCTCATCGCCGCCAGCAGGAGCGCGTCGCTGCCGTCGCCGTCAACCATCTCGGTTGCACCGTGTACGTCGCCCATGGGCGCCGAAGAGTCGTTGTAGAACTCTGACCGCACCCGATCAGGGCGGGGGCACATCTGATCGTCCAGGATCACGCTGCCGCGCAAATAGTGATGACGCGCATACTCGGGCGTCAGGCGAGGGGAGCTCCGAATGTCGGGCTCGACGAGCGGCAGGCTGAATCCAATTGCGGAGATCATCTCGAACGCGCGGATCCCGACACACTGGAGTTGATAGAACGCGAGGTCTGCTCCAAAAGCCCCGGCGTATCGCTGGAGGAATTCGGCCCAGAGGGAGGGGTTCTCGGTCGCGTCGTAAACAAGCCCAATCAGACCTATGAGGTCGGATTCGCTCAGAGTCAAGATAGCTCAACAGCAAGTCTATCAAAGAAGGCCGCGGCAACCTGTCCAGAATTGCACGTGCCTTGCCCTATCCCCTCCATTTGGAGGATGCGTCTGGCGGCGAACTTCAAGCATCGTGTCGCACGATGGGGCGCCAGGGACTCCGGATCACCGACGGCGATCGGCAACTCCTCCGCGCGTGGATTCTCGCCGGCACGACACCACAGCGAATCGTCCGGCGGGCGCGGATTGTGCTCCTTGCAACAGAGGGGTGCTCCTCGCGCGAAATCGCGTCGCGACTCGGCGTCAGCACGCACACGGTGTCGTTGTGGCGCAGGCGCTTTCAGACGGGCGGATCGCTCGCCCTCAGGCGTGATGCACCGGGTCGTGGCCGCAAAGTGACGGTTACTGCCAATGCCGACTCGCGCCTGCGCACTTTGCTTGCCACGCCGCCGCCAGCCGGGCGCTGGACCGTCCGTTCACTCGCGATAGCCATGGGCATCAGCCGCGCCTCCGTCCATCGTGTGCTCAAGGCCAGCAAGTTGATACTAGCGAGCCCCAGCAGCTTCGAGGTGCAGTAACCGGCGTTTGCGCCACAGCCCGCCACCGTAGCCGGTGAGATCGCCGTTCTTGCTCAGCACCCGGTGGCATGGAACCACGATCGAGACCGGGTTGAGACCATTGGCGCGTCCCACGGCGCGAATGGCTGTCGGGTTGCGCACACGACGCGCCATGGCGGTGTACGAGCGCGTCTCGCCGTATGGAATCTCCTGAAGCGCGCGCCACACGGTCATCTCGAATGGCGTACCGCGCATGTCGAGCGGCACGGTGAACACTTGTCGTGTACCGGCGAAGTACTCGCCGAGCTCCTTCCGCAGCATCGTGAGATGAGGGTGGCGGCCCGGCGCCAGTCCGGCTTTGAAGCGTCGCCGCACCGCGACGAGCTGGTGCTCGAGCATCCGTCGATCCGTGAAGTCGAGCAGGCACACGCCGCTATCCGTGGCGCCGGCGACCATCGGGCCGAGCGTCGTATCGAGCCAGGCCAGCCGGATGCAGTCAGCCTCGCCCGATCGCCCCGGTGGCAGCCCGAATGTCTTCTGAAACGCCTCTCGAAAGCCGCTGTGCGATTCGTACCCGGTGTCGAAGACCGCATCGTCGACCGTCCCGCCCTGTCGAATGCGCTCGAATGCCTGTGCCAGTCGTCGGGCACGACAGTAGGCTTGAAACGTCAGCCCGTAGCGGGTGGAAAAATAGCGTCGTACGCGCGCTGGCTCGACGCCCATGGTGCGCAGGTCGCGTTCGCGGATCCGCGAGTCGGGACGACGCTCCACGCGTGCAAGCAGGCGATTCACCCACGGGGGCGCCGCATCTCCTTCAAGGGGCCGGCAGCGGAGGCAAGGACGATACCCGGCAAACAACGCTTCTTTCGGCGTGGCGAAGAACTCGACGTTCTCCGGTTTCGGCTTCCGTGCCGGGCATGACGGCCGGCAGAAGATACCCGTGGTGCGCACGGCGATGTAGAGCACCCCATCGTACGAAGCGTCGGAACGCAGGTACGCACGCTCCATCTCGTGACGATGTGGCAGAGGAATCAGCGAGGGTGTCGACGTAGGCACTGAAGCGATAGCTGCGGACATCATCCGGCGATCATGCGGCACGATGCCCGCAGGACGCGACCGGAAAAAAGACGTTGATGTCAGAAGTACCGCTTGTACCCAACCGTGAGCGTAAAGCCGGTCGCGTCGGGAAAGCCCGTCGGGTGGCTGACGAGGTCGAACCGTGCCTCGCCTTTGATGGTGCCCTGTTGTGCGACGAAATACTCGACTCCCCCTCCGAAGTTCAACCCTCCACGCGTTTCGGAGTCGGGATCATTCTGGCCTTCCAGCAACTCCCGGACGAAATAGAAACCGGCACCGGCAGTTGCGAACGGGTGCAGCTTGCCCCTCTCCCAGTTGTACACGCCGTTGAAGAGGAACCTGACCTGCCGGAAGTGATCCTCGGTCCGGTTTTCGAACCCCGGGCTCGCCCAGCTAAACATTCCGCGAATACTTGCCCGCGGTGTGACGTAGTACTCGCCGAAGAAGTCATACGTGAACGTCTTTTCAAATGCCTCATCGGGGAAAAAGACGCCGATGTCTCCACCAAGAGCCGTGGAACCCTTATCAGGTGTCTGAGCTGAAGCAGGAAGTAGAAACAGACAGCTGAGTACTGCCGTCATACAGAGAAGTCGTCGCATTCGCATCATGCTTTCGAGAGTAGCATGATCGATGCTCAATCGAAGGTCGCGCGAGCTTTACCTCTTCACGATCACGATGTCGCCGCTGAACGATTGCAGCGTGAGTGTCGCTCCAGCATCGCCAAACGATCCTCGGATCGATCGGTTTCGTCCGGGTCCAACCAGCGAGTTGCTGGTCCCGCCCTGCAATGTCAGCGAGTAGTCGGATCGCACATCGCCACTGAACGTGGAGGCCTCGATCGCAAATCCCCTGACGTCCACTGGCGTCACGCGTACATCCCCTGAATGCGATTGAAACTGATACCGGCCACCCTTCTGAAGGCGGCCGACGTATTCGATATCGCCGGAGACCGATCGGAAAGACGCATGATTGACATCGACATCGGTCAAACGAAGATCGGCGCTGACGCTCTGGGCATCGAATCCATTCGCCTTCAGCTTGTTCACGATCAAATCGCCGCTGACGGTACTCACGCTGAACTCGTCGGCTTCTGCATCAGTCACCTCGAGATCGCCTGACACCGTCTTCACCATCCGGAGCTTCCTGGTGGACGATGTAATGATGTCTCCGCTGACGCTCTCGGCCCGAAGTTCCCCATTGACGTTCGACACCTTCACCGTTCCGGAAACGGTGCGCAGCCCGACGCTCGCATCGCGCGGCACAGCCACGGTGAAGTCGACACCGCCGGCCCAGTTACGGCCGCGTGGATATTCCGTGCGCACGTCGACGCGGCCGCCCCGTTCCTCCACCTGAATTTGGATCTCTGACAAGATCGTTTTCGCCTCGGCCTCGTTGGGGTGCCGCACGCGCTTCGTGGCATCGATTCGCACATCATCACCACCACCGCCCGTGATGGTGATGTCGCCGCTCACATTCTGAAGGTCGAATGTCCCGTTGCGGCCCAGCCGCACCGTTCGCGAAAATGCTTCCGTATACTCCGGGCCACGGCCAAAACCTCGTCCGCGACCGCGACCGCCCTGAGCATCGAACCGGCGCTCCATGTATCGGGCGACCTGGTCGGCCTGGCGCTCGACGTTCCGAGCGATCTGATCGACCTGCTGCTCGACCTGGCGTGAGATCTGGTTGGCCAGATCTTCCCAGTCACGAGTCTGCGCCGCCGACACTTGCGGCACGCCGGCGAGGGCGACGACGAGGACGACGTTTCGCTGGATGCTCATTGATTAATTCCTGAGACGATGCGTGCCGCGCCTTCAGGATTCCCTTTCCGCATTTCGTTGATGAGTGCGACGACGTCCTGCAGCAGTTCGAGCTTGCTGCGCAGCGCGTCGAACAGGCTTTCCTGCGCGGCCGGATTGTCGGGCTCGGTTTGGAGCGCCGCGCGACTCTCCGTGATTGCCCCGTCGATGACCGTGAGGTTGGCCTTCAATACGTCGGCGGTTTCCATGTCGAGCGCCGACTGCTCGCTGTTGGTGATCGATTCGAGCCCGGCAATCGCGTTCGTATATTGCATCTCGGCCAGGTCCAATTCCGCCTTCACGGAGGCGGGCTCTGGGCGATTCGCGGCGGCTGAAGCGAGCTGTCGCGGAGGCCTCTTCCCGGGCGCAAGGCCATTGCCGATCCACGTAAGGCTGGCGAGCAGGACGATCATGGCGAGCGATGCTGCCAGCGTCCGCCAGCTGAAGCCCCAGCGATGGATCGTGGAGCGGTGCTCGGCTTCGAACGCGGCCGACAGCCTGGTCCAGACATGCGGTGAGGGCAGTTCCGGCTCGAGCGCCAGCGTCGCGTGACGGATCGCGGAGAAATCTGCCACCGTCGCCTGGCATCGATCGCACGACGCCAGATGCGTCTCGAACTCGAGGCGCGAGCGCTCGTCGAGCGTTCCATCGACGTAGTCACCGAGCGCGATTTCGTAATCCTGGCAGTTCATTGCCCCGTCCCGCCCAACATCATCCGCAGCTTCATGCGCGCCTTGTGCACCTGCGACTTCGACGTACCCTCCGACACGCCAAGGAGCTTCGCCACCTCGTTGTGCTCGAATCCTTCGACGTCGTGAAGGATGAAAGCCGCGCGACACCCTTGCGGCAGTTTCGCGATCGCGCGGTCGAGATCGAGCCGGCTGACCGCGGTGGGCACAACCGGGACGACCGTCGCCGGCTCGGCAGCGCCTTCATCGTCCAACGAATCGGTGACTCGCGCCATCTTCGAGTGCCGGCCCCGCAGGACATCGAGGCACTGGTTGACGGCCAGACGATACAGCCAGGTGCCCAGGCTCGAGTCCCCTCTGAAACTCCCGAGTTTCCGGTAAGCATTCAGGAATACCTCCTGAAGAAGGTCTTCGGCCTCCTGCGCCGACCCGACCATCCGGAAAACCAGGTTATACAGGCGTCCGGCGTGTGCGCGATACAGCTCCTCGAACGCTGTCGCGTCGCCGTGCCGGCAGCGCTGCGCCAGCTCGAGGTCAACCGCTCTCACATCTTCTGAAGGGTTAGACGGGCGCGTGGTCCCGGCGGGTTGCCCCGGTATGGCCCGGTTCATAACCACTGTAGACGGAACATATTGCCAAGAAGACGGCGAACGGCATCATCAGGTTCGCCGCCCCTGCCAGCGGATCGAAGAAAAATTGCGCACCCGGGTCATTCCGACCTCGATCGCCTCGGCTCGCAACAGTTCACGTTTCAGCTGCAGATTGCCGCCATAGCCGCCAAGCGCTCCACCGGCTGCGATGACCCGGTGACAGGGGGTAGCCGGGTCGCGACATTCACGCATGATCGTGCCGACCGCCCTCCACGCCCGCGGTGACCCGGCGAGAGACGCGATATCGCCGTATGTCGAGACCCGTCCTGACGGGATTCGGCGGACGGCAGACAGAACTCGATGCTTGAATGAAGTGCTCCCCATCCATGCCCCGCAAGGCGGGTCTTTCTCTTCACGCCCGCCCGCGATCGCCGGGTCCGAAATTCACGACCCGGCCTACGGTAACTACGCTGACGATGATAGATGAACGAGCGGATCGATGGCGTATTCGGCTGGATCGACAGGGGCCTGGATCGATCGACTCTGGTCGGATTCCATTTCCCAGAGGTTCAAGTCACGCGGTTCGGCGAGCCTCTGACGATCCGGGCCAAGCAGGATGCGAACCTGCGGGCGATACGGATCCGGCGCATACGTCTTGAGGACGACGCCAATCTCGCCGGTGTCCAGTTTCACCAGATTGCCCTCAGGGTAGATGCCGACGAGCTGCACGAAACGGCGGACGAGATGCTGATCGAACTGCTTGCCGTCGTTCCGTTGCAGCACCGCGAGGATCCGGTCGGTTGGAAACGCGTTGTGGTACACGCGTTGGGATCGCATCGCATCGTACACATCGGCGATCCCCGCCATCGTCGTACCCAGGTTCAGCTTCGCTCGAATAGCCAATGGATATCCGGTGCCGTCAGCCCGCAAGTGGTGTTCGAATGCGACGACCGGAGCGAGCCCCGGCATCTCCGGTGTCTTTCGCAGGATCTCCGCACCATCGACAGGATGCCGCTTCAGGATCGTGAATTCTTCATCGGTCAGCGCTCCCGGCTTGTTGAGAATCTCGTTCGGCGTCTGCACCTTGCCGATATCGTGCATCAAGGCCGCCATGCCGAATTCGCGGAGAAGGGCGCCGTCGATGCCAACTCCACGGGCCTGGCCCATCGTCAGAATCGACACGTTCACCATGTGGGTGAACGTGTAGTTGTCGAAATTCTTCAATGCCGTGAGCGACAGCAGTGCCGTGCGGTTCTGTGCCACCGCCTGCGCGAGCGAGTCAACCATGCCACGCGCCGAGTGGGTATCCGGCGAACCCTCCGTTCGGGCGCTCTCCCACAGATCGCCGGCAACTTTCACCGCATCGTCGTAGAGCCTCCGGAACGAGGCGATGTCGCCGCTATCGGCGAATACCTGGTGCTCGACTTCGAGGCGACCCACGCGGAGGTGTGGAAGACGTCCGAGGGACGTCACCGCGTCCCCCTCGCCCCTGGCCACGACGTCCACGAGCTGCTCGATCTCGTCCTCGTGAACCCCGCGATCGATGACGATGCGCTCGATCCCGATTTGCTGGAGACGACGCATCAATTCGCCCATCGTTTCGGCGGCGCGGCCGATCGGCACCTCTCCGACGACGAGCTCCTCACCGACGATGCCGATGGCGACTGATGGTGACGATTGATGGACGAGCGCGAGCGTGTCGAGCAGCGCCACAATGTTCCGCCTGACCAGCGGATGCCTCGGGGCATACAGCTGTGCACCGCGGATTGCGGCGGCGAGGCGACGCGAAAGCTCGTCGGCGAGACGCGTCCGCTGCGGAACACTCATGCGCGATTCCTCTCCCGCACCATCGCGAGTTGTGTGTTCGCAATCCTTCTGACGCTGCGCCCGGCCGAGGTGACGGCGGCTTCGAGTACGGCGACCGCCTCCGGTGTGCCCAGGCGCCGCAGCGCGACGGCGGCAGCTTGCCGCTGTGTCGCGGTGCGGAACGGCGTCCACCAGTTACCTCGCAAAAGGACCTGCTGCAGCGCGCGAATCGACTCAGGACGGGGCTTCATCGTCCCGAGTGCCTCGATGATCGAAACGTGTATCCCGATCAGTCTTCCGCGTGGCTCTCCCCTGGAAAGCACATAGCTGAAGAGGGGCACTGCCTTGTCGTCGCGGAGACCGACCAGCTCGCGCAAGGCGCTGTCGCGCGGCGTGTCGGCCTCGAGCAGCAATCGATGCAGGACTGAGTACGCATTTGTATTCCCGATCTCCACGATGGCGTGGATTGACTCTCGTTGCACATCTGGATCGTCGTCGCCCAGCATCGAGGCGAGTTCCAGCAGTGCCTCCTGGCCACCTGCCCGGCGGAGGAGCGTGACCGCCGTCCGGCGCACGGCCGGGTTGGGCGAATTCTTCAACTGCTCGACCGAGCGACGGCCGGCGGTGCCAAAACTCAACAGCAGATTCCCAAGCCGACGGATCGCGACCGCATTCTCTTCGCGCGCCAAGGCATCGGCCAACGACCTGACCACGCCGGGACCCATCAGCTGGCAAAGCTGATTAAACCGCTCGACGTCCTCGTCGATGACGGTGCGGAAGTGAACGGCGATATGGCGCGCGATTGGCCCCGCGCCAAGATGTTCGACTGCCTTGGTGGCGGCCGGGCGCAGCGGCGCTCGCCCGTCCGTCCGGGTCTCTCTCACCAACGCGTCGATCAATGCATGCGCGCCCGCGACGTCACCAGCGAGCGTGCGCCGCTCGATCTCGGACGCCGCGACTACGGTTATGGGCTCCCACTGTTCCGGTGTGCCTTCGATTCGAAGCAGATCGAGAATCATCTCGAGGTCGAGCTTTTCGAGCGCGGCGCCACTTACCGTTGCGATCCATTCCTGAACCCGTTCTGGCGGATCGTCAGAGACGCGCTCGACTTCGATCGCTTGTCTCTTCGACGTTGAAAGCTCTTTCCCGTACTGATCTGAGATCCAGGAGCTGTCCGAGTAGGACAGCATCGAGTAGGACATCACCGTGTTGGCGACATTCGCCCACAGCTGCTCGAATCCAGCTTGTTCGCCGAGCGCGCTCTCGAGCGCCTCCGCCTTGGCGAGTTCGACGACGTGCGCTTTGTGTTCCTGGGCGGGGACGAGCGCATCAAGCGCCTGGGCCAGGCGCTCGGTGGCCGCGCGATCGCGAGCGACTGAGCGCGCCATGAACGCAGCGAATGTGTCATCGGTCATGCGATCGACGACTTGCTTGACGAGGGTGGCCTCGTCGCGGTTCGGCGACTCACGGCGTTCCAGCAACGCCAGCATCATGTCGGGCGTCAGGCTCGCGCAGGAGGCGGCAATCGTCTCGAGCGCTCGTTCGACTGTCTCCTCGCCACGCGCGCGAGCCGCGTCGATGGCGATTCGCAACAGTTGCAGGAGCGCTCCGACACGCGCGCCAACTTTGATGTCGCCCGCCGGCGCGAGCTGAAGCTGTTCGAGCAACCGCGAAAAGTGAGCCGGGTCGTCCAGCGCCTCGAGAAGCGACGCCAGGGCGCTCTCATCGAGGATGCCGCGCTCGCCCTGTAAGCAGAAGGCAATGATTCGATCCCAGTCAGCCTCGCCGCCGCCGCGCTCGCGAAGCACCTCAGCGTAATCGATCTCGCGGATCTCGACGTGCGTTCGTCCTGTCGCGGTCCACGCCTGACCGATGCCGCCATTCGCGATCAGGTCGTCGGGCGCACGCGCCAGGAGGAGCAAGAGGGCTTGCCAGTCGCCAGCGTCGGCCTCAGGCTGGACGGTGAGTCGACCGATCAATCGTTCGTGAAGCAACGTAGCGAGCTCGCCGATTGAGGAGTCGGGGCGAAGCGGGGCGCGACCGTCGATGGCGAGCAGGTCACGGTGAACGGCGAACTTCACCGGCCCATCGCGAGTCAGCCGTCCGGTGGCGGCAACCAGCCGCGAGAGCGAGACCCCGATTGCGGGATGCGTGATCGGATACAGCGAGACTGCGCGCGCGGCCGCCTTGCACGTTCGAGCGAAGTCAGTTAACAGCGCGCTTTGCTCGACGGCCATCGGCTCGGTTAGCGGCGGCGGCATCGAGTATCGATTCTAATAGGTCTGCGCGGGCTGAAGCCCGCGCGCGACGAGTCGGATCCCGAGTCGCGAGTTCCGAGCCCCGAGTCCCGAGTCCTGAGTTCCGAGTCCCGGGACCTTGGGACTTTCGTATACTGCGCTCGATGCCCTTCGTCGACATCATTGCCCGCAAGCGAGACGGGCGGGCTCTCTCGCGCGAGGACATCGACTCGTTCGTGACCGGAGTCACCAGCGGAGCCATCCCCGACTACCAGGCATCGGCATTGCTGATGGCAATTGTCATCCGAGGCATGAATGACGAGGAGACCGGATGGCTGGCCACTGCGATGGCGCGATCAGGCGCGCGCGTCGATCTTTCCGACGTCCCGGGTTTCAAGGTCGGTAAACACAGCACGGGCGGCGTGGGCGACAAGGTGTCGATTGTGCTCGCGCCCGTGGCCGCCGCTTGTGGCGTGATCGTTCCCAAGATGTCGGGGCGCGGGCTGGGGCACACCGGTGGCACGCTCGACAAGCTCGAATCCATTCCCGGCTATCGCATTGACCTGACGATCGACGAATTCAAGCAGGTCCTGCGCGATGTCGGGACGAGCATCATCGGCCAGACCTCGGCCCTGGCGCCGGCCGACAAGAAACTCTACGCGCTCCGCGATGTCACGGCGACCGTTCCGAGCATCCCTCTGATCTCGGCGTCGATCATGAGCAAGAAGCTCGCTGAAGGCAGCAGCGCGCTGGTGCTCGACGTGAAATGCGGCGATGGTGCTTTCATGAAGGATCTCCAGGACGCGCGAGCCCTCGCGACCTCGATGGTGGCGATTGGCACGCAGGCTGGCGTGCGAACCGAGTCCGTGATCACGGACATGAACGTGCCCCTCGGGCGCGCGGTCGGCAACGCGCTCGAAATCATCGAGTGTCTCGAGACGTTGAGAGGAACGGGTCCCTCGGAGCTCACCGACGTGATCCGCGTGCTGGCGACTCGGATGGTGATGCTGGGTGGAATAGAGCGGGACGAATCCGCCGCGGCGCGTCGCGTGGACGGGGCTCTTGCATCAGGGCGTGCGCTCGATGTGTTTGCAAAGATGATCGAGCGGCAGGGCGGCGACCGCCGCATCGTCGACGACCATTCACGCCTGCCCTCGGCGCCCGATCGGGAGCCCATACGCGCCACGCGTGCTGGTTATGTGATGACGATGCGGGCTGAGGCGATCGGTCGCGCGTCGCATGCCCTCGGCGCCGGGCGAAGTCGCGTTGGTGACACAATCGATCACGCTGTTGGCGTCATCGTGGCCGTCAAGCCTGGCGATGCTGTACGGGCCGGCGATCCGCTGGTCGAATTGCACCATCGGGGTGGCCGGAATCTCGAAACGGCGGTGGCGCTGTGCAAAGAAGCCATTTCTATCGGGGACGAGCCACCTGCTCTCCGTCAGAAGGTACTGGGCGAGGTGCGTTAATGACGCGTGTAAGAAAGCGGTGGCTGTGAGCACGGGCGTCGAATCCCGGCTCCCGAGTCCTGAGTCCCGAGTCCCGGCTGCGGGAAGACAGCCGTGGACGAAGGCCGACCTGACGCTGCTCGGCGGTCTCGCGGGGATTGCCGTGGTGGCCATTGCGCTTGGCTTCGCCGGTGCCAACCGCGTGCAACCGGTTGCGGGATTAGCGCTCATCCTGGCGCTCGCCTATTGTCTATCGTCGGCTCGGCGATCGATCGACTACCGCACGGTCGCGTGGGGACTAGGGCTGCAGTTTCTCTTCGCGTTGATTGTGCTGAAGACGAGCGTCGGCCGCGCGGTGTTTCAAAGCGTCGGCACTGTGATCACGCGTCTCTTGAATTTTTCCGTCATCGGGTCGGACTTCGTGTTCGGGCCGCTTGGTAACCCGGACGTTTGGCGGCGCGTGATCACGACGGTTCTCGGCCCCGATGGCGATCGGTACCTGAATCTATTCGCCTTCATGGTGCTGCCGACGATCATCTTCATCGCCGCGTTGTTCGCGATGCTGTACTACTTCGGCATCATGCAGTTCGTGGTGCGGCTGTTTGCGGTCGTCATGCGCCGGTTCATGCGTGCGAGTGGCGCCGAGTCGTTGAACGTCGCGGCGAGCATCTTCATGGGCCAGACGGAAGCGCCCCTGACGATCCGGCCGTTTCTTCCTCGTATGACCGAATCCGAGTTGATGACGGTGATGACGGCCGGGATGGCCCACATCTCCGGCGGCGTGATGGCGGCGTACATCCTCTTCGGCGTCGAGGCGCAGCATCTGCTCACGGCGGTGATCATGACGGCGCCTGGAACCCTGATGATGGCCAAGATGTTCGTGCCCGAGACCGCGCAGCCTGAAACGATGGGCACGGTGCGGTTGAAGGTTGAAAAGACCGACGTCAACGTCATCGATGCCATCGGGCGTGGCACCGGTGAAGGTCTGCTTCTGGCACTGAACGTTGGTGCGATGCTCATCTCTTTTCTCTCGCTCGTCGCGCTGCTGAATGCGGGGCTCGGACTGCTGGGCGACAATCTGCAACGCGCCGCCGGCTTCGGTGCCGGTTTGAGCCTCCAGTTGATTCTCGGCTACGTGTTTGCGCCGATTGCGTGGGCGCTCGGCGTGCCGTGGCACGATGCGGCCACAATCGGGAATCTGCTGGGCACCCGCATGGTGCTCAACGAATTCGTCGCCTACTCACAACTCGGCCCGCTGAAGGCCACGCTCGATCCGAAGTCGTTCACGATCGCGACCTTCGCGCTGTGCGGCTTTGCCAATTTCAGCTCGATCGGCATCCAGATCGGTGGAATCGGAGCGCTCGCCCCCGAACGGCGGCACGATCTGGCCAGGCTCGGGGTGCGGGCCATGCTCGCCGGCACGTTTGCCAACTTCCTGACGGCGACCATCGCGGGAATGCTGCTCTAGTGGGTGCCTACGAACGGGTTGAAGAGGCTGCTGCCGCAGTTCGCGCCGCTTGTGGCCGCCTGCCCGAGACCGCGATCGTACTTGGCTCCGGCCTTGGAGATTTCGCCGACACATTAGGTGAAGCCGTCGCGACCAATTACGCGGCGATTCCACACTGGCCGTCGTCGAACGTGGTTGGCCACGCAGGTCGTCTCGTCGTCGGCACCGTGGCGGGCAAGCGCACCGCCGCGCTGTCCGGCCGAGTTCACTTCTACGAAGGGCACGACCTGGCGACTGTCGTTTTTGCTACGCGCGTGATGGGTCGCCTGGGTGTGAAGCGGATCATATTGACGAATGCCGCCGGCGGCATCAACACCGGGTTCGCTCAGGGCGCGCTGATGGTGATCGACGATCACATCAACATGCTCGGGAGCAACCCCTTGGTAGGAGCCAATGACGAGCGCTTCGGCGTGCGCTTTCCTGACATGAGCGAGGTGTACTCGCGCCGGCTGCGAGCCATCGCCGATGCGGCAGCGCACGCGCTGGGCATCGAGCTGCGTCACGGCGTCTACGTCGCAGTGCATGGACCCAGCTACGAGACGCCCGCCGAGATCCGGGCGTTCCGCGGTTGGGGCGCGGACGCCGTTGGAATGTCCACCGTTCCCGAGGCAATTGCCGCAAGGCACATGGGCATGGAAGTGCTCGGCATTTCGTGCATCACGAACATGGCGGCCGGTGTGCTCCCGCAGCCGCTCGTGCATGAGGAAGTCATTGAGACGGCACGACGGGTACGCGGGTCGTTCGTCTCCCTGCTCGAGGGCATCATTGAGCGCCTCTAAGCTCGTAACAGCTGCTCGTCGCGCGCGTCGTCACGCGCACGCCGCTTACTCGAACTTCAAAGTCGGCGCAGCGCTCGAGGCCTCCGACGGCACGATCATCACCGGGTGCAACGTCGAGAATGCCACCTACGGCCTTACGATTTGCGCCGAGCGCGTTGCGATGTTCAAAGCACTCTCGGAGGGACATCGAAAGTTCGCACGTGTTGCCGTGGTGGCCGACACCGACGCGCCAACGCCGCCGTGCGGCGCCTGTCGCCAGATTCTGTGGGAGTTTGGCGGCGACCTCGAAGTGATCCTGGCGAATCTGCGGCGCGAGACCGGCCGACATCAGCTCAAGGATCTGCTGCCGCTGCCGTTTGATTCGAGGCTGCTGTCCTGAGTCGAGCGCGGGGGGAGCGGAGAGCGCAAGGCCCGCACCACGCGGGCAGCCTCTGAGTGTCTCTGCGGCCCCGCGCTCCCTGCGTTGGTCCTTGCCCGGCGCGCTCTGCTTCCTCAGCGGCCATCAGATATCATCCAAGAACAGATGCTGCCAACGATTGAGTGGAAAGACGACGTGATTGTGATGATTGACCAGCGGAAGCTCCCGGCTTCCGAGGTCTACGTGACGTGCAAAACGGCGAAGGAGGTTGCGAAGGCCATCACCACGATGGTGATCCGTGGAGCACCGGCAATCGGCGTCGCTGCGGCAATGGGGATTGCGCTGGGAATGCGCCGAAGCAGCGCCACCGGCACCAAGCAATTCACGACCGAGTTTCAGAAGATTTGCGATCTGATGGCGGGAACGCGCCCCACCGCCGTGAATCTGTTCTGGGCAATCGAGCGCATGAAGCGGACGTTTGCGGCGGCGGCACAGGGTGGCGGATCGGTGACCGAGATCGCGCAGCGGCTCGAAGCGGAAGCGCGAGCGATTCATGATGAAGACGTCGGCAGCTGCAAGGCCATGGGTGCGCACGGCGCGTCGCTTGTACCCGATTCGGCGAAGATCCTGACTCACTGCAACGCCGGAGCGCTGGCGACGGCAGGCTATGGAACCGCGCTGGGTGTGATTCGAGCCGCATCGGAGCAGGGAAAGAAGATCGCGGTTCTCGCCGACGAGACACGTCCATTCCTGCAGGGCGCGCGGCTCACTGCCTGGGAACTGGTCAAGGACGGCATCGATACGACTGTCATCACCGACAACATGGCTGCTTCGATGATGAGGCTCGGGCACGTCGATCTCGTGGTCGTGGGCGCCGATCGAATCGCGGCCAATGGCGACGTGGCGAACAAAATCGGCACATATGGCGTCGCGGTCCTCGCCAGGGAACACGGCATTCCGTTCTACGTCGCGGCACCGCTGTCGACTGTCGATCTGAATACGCCGGACGGGAGCAGGATCCCCATCGAGGAGCGAAACGATCGCGAGGTCACGCACGTGGGGTCGGCGCGTCTGACCCCCGAGGGCGCGCATATCCGGAATCCGGCGTTCGACGTGACGCCGTCGAAATACGTCACCGCGATCATCACCGAGCGTGGCATCGCGCGGGCACCGTACGACGAGTCACTTGCTGCCCTCATCCGAGCAGAGTAGGCCGGGTCTTGCTTTTTAGACGGCGGGTCCATAGGACCCGCCCTACACAACAGATAGGTCCTACGGTCGCGACAACACATAGACGAATGATCGTTCTCGGTATTGAAACCTCGTGCGATGAAACGGCGGCCGCGCTGGTTGAAGAGACTGGTGACGCGGCGCGGCCGTGGCGTCTGCTGTCGAGCAGCGTCGCATCGCAGGTCGCCATCCACCGGGAGTGGGGAGGTGTCGTGCCGGAGCTTTCGGCCCGGCAGCATATTCGCGACATCTGTGGCGTCGTCGAGCGCACGCTGCTCGACGGGGGACACGCACGCTACGATGCCGTAGCCGTCACGCAGGGGCCAGGCCTGGTCGGCTCCCTGTTGGTGGGCGTCGCCTTTGCGAAGTCGCTCGCCTGGGCGAGCCATGTGCCGCTCATTCCTGTGCACCACCTGGCAGGTCATGTCGAATCGCTCGTGCTGGACGGCGGTGAGATGCCGCTGCCCGCCGTCGTCCTCATCGTGTCGGGCGGCCACACGAGCCTCTATGTGACCCGGTCGCCTGGTGCGCTCGAGCTGATTGGCCGGACACGTGACGATGCGGCGGGTGAAGCGTACGACAAGGTCGCGAAACTGCTGGGTCTCGGCTATCCCGGCGGTCCTGTGATCGATCGCCTCGCCGGCGAGGGAAATGACCGCGCGGTGAGCCTGCCGAAAACACGGCTGACTCACGCCGATCGCAACGCACCGGACATGCCCGGGCGACGTGACTTCAGTTTCAGCGGCCTCAAGACGGCCGTCCTGCGTCACGTGAACACCAGGCGGTCGGCGTTGGGACTGGGCGACACCGATACGCTGCCCGAAGACGAGATTCGCGACCTCTGCGCGAGCTTTCAGCGCGTTGTCGTTGAAGTGCTACTCGATCGATTGTTCGAAGCAGCCCGGTCGTACGGCGCGCACAGCGTGGGTATCGCCGGTGGTGTTTCGGCAAACAGCCGGCTGCGTGCCGACGCAATCGTCCAGGGGGAGTCGCGCGATCTTCCGGTGTTCATCCCGAGCCTGGCCCTCTCGACGGACAATGCGGCGATGATTGCCGCCGCGGGATTGCGGACGTTTCGGGCGGGAACGACCGCCGGCTGGGATCTCAACGCTGACGCGGCGTTGAAGCTAGGTAGCTAGGTAGACTGGGTTGCTAGGTTGCTAGGTTGCTAGGTTGCTAGGTTGTTGGGTTGTTAGGTGATGCATGACGACGGCGACAGAGTATCTATGGTTCAACACGAAGAAGCGGCAGGAGTTTATCCGCATCACCGACGAGGTCGCGTCCGTCGTCAAAAAGAGTGGCGTGAAAGAAGGGATGGTCCTCGTGTCGGCGATGCACATCACTGCTGCCGTGTACGTGAACGACTGGGAGAGCGGACTCATCGACGACTTTCAAGTGTGGCTGGAGAAGCTTGCGCCGGCAGGACTCGACTACAAGCACCATCAGACAGGCGAGGACAATGCGGACGCGCATCTCAAGCGCACGCTGATGGGACATCAGGTCATCCTTCCAATCACGGCGGGCAAGCTCGATCTGGGTCCGTGGGAACAGGTGTTCTACGCCGAGTTCGACGGACAGCGAAAAAAGCGCGTCGTGATCAAGGTAATGGGCGAGTAGCGTGAACGACCGGCGCAAGTACCCCGATCGTCCCTTCGTCGGCGTTGGTGCCGTGATCGTGCACGAAGGAAAGGTCCTGCTCGTAAGACGGAAACACGAGCCGCTGGCCGGGCAGTGGAGCCTTCCCGGTGGGGCAGTCGAAGTCGGCGAGACGCTTGAAGCGTGCCTGGTTCGCGAGATGCTCGAAGAGACCGGGCTCGAAGTGAGCGTGGGCCCGGTGATCGAAGTGCTCGACCGCATTACGCGTGACGACGAGGGACGGGTGATGTATCACTTCGTGCTGGTGGATTACCTGTGCTGGCCGACTGGCGGTACGTTGTGCGCCGACTCCGACGTGGCCGAAGTGGTCTTCGCTGATCCCCACGATCTGGCGGAGTACGATCTCAGTTCGAAGGCAACCGCGGTGGTCGAACGAGCGCTCGTGCTGGATCGTGAAGCCGGCGGGTCTACAAAGCAAGACCCGCCCTCCCGGTCCATAAGTCAAGACCGACCTGCCTACGACGGATCGCGTTCATGACACCATCCCGTGACGACGCCTGGGCGCTTCTCACGGAGTGGACGCAGAGCGACAGCCTGCGGAAACATGCGCTGGCTGTCGAGGCGGCCGTGCGCGGATACGCACGACTCTACGGCGAAGACGAGGACGAGTGGGGAGTCGTCGCGTTGTTGCACGACTTCGATTACGAGCGATACCCGACTGCGGCCGACCATCCGTTTCGCGGCTGCGAAGAGCTCGGTCGGCGCGGCTATCCGGAATGGTTCATGCGCGCAATTCTCTCGCACGCCAATTACTCGGGCGTGCCGCGTGAGAGCCTGCTCGAGAGAACGCTGTTTGCGTGCGACGAGATGGCGGGATTCGTCACCGCCGCCGCGCTCGTGCGCCCCTCGAAGAGCGTGCTCGACCTCGAAGCTCCGTCGGTGATCAAACGGATGAAGGACAAGGCCTTTGCCCGCGCCGTCTCGCGGGATGACCTGCGCGCTGGCGCGGAAGGGTTGGGAATTCCGCTCGAGGAACATGCCGGGAATGTCATCCGCTTCATGCGCGAGCGAGCGGACACGCTCGGTTTGCGCGGCTCCCTCTGACGACTGCATGTGGCCGGGAACCTTTTGTACCGCGCGGAACGTATTGACACTCGTGAACAGGACTCTTTGTACCGCGTGCACCTGTGTGAGCCTCCTCAACCTCTGAGCCCGTGACCATTTCCTCCGTCGTCGACCTCGAAGGCGTCAACGTCCACTACGCGAAAAACTGGGCACTCCGCGATGTGACCGCCTCGTTCCCGACCGGGGCCGTCGGGCTCCTCGGCCCGAACGGCGCAGGCAAGAGCACGCTCATCAAGGTGGTGCTGGGGTTGCTGCCGCCAGAAGGTGGCCAGATGCGCGTGCTCGGGCTCGACGTGAAGCGGGCGCCTCTCCAGATCAGGTCGCGCATTGGCTATATGCCGGAGAGCGACACGCACTTTCCCCAGATGAACGCGGTGTCGTTCGTAGCGTACTGCGGGGAACTGTCCGGCCTGCCACCCGCCGACGCCATGCAGCGCGCGCATGAAGTGCTGTACTACGTCGGCCTCGGCGAGGCGCGCTACCGAACGATCGATCAGTACTCCACCGGCATGAAGCAGCGCATCAAGCTGGCGCAGGCGCTCGTGCACGATCCGGATCTCTTGTTTCTCGACGAACCGACCAACGGCATGGACCCGAAGGGGCGGGACGAGATGCTCGAGCTCATTCGGGACATCGCCCACAACAAGGGGCTGAATCTCATCCTGTCGTCGCATCTGCTTCCCGACGTCGAATACACCTGCGATCACGTTGTGGTCATGGACAAGGGGGCCATCGCGACGGCGGGACCCATCGTCGGTCTCAAGGGGCCCGGTGGACGTGTCTTCGAGCTGCGGATCAAGGGTGACACCGATCGCTTCATCAGCGTGCTGCACTCGGCCGGGCTCGAATGTCACGCGACCGACGAGGATGTCATGCGGGTCTTCGTCCCGGACGACACCGGTGCCCCCGCGCTTTTCCGGCTGGCAGCGCAGGAGCGAGTGCAGGTCAGACATCTGCGTGCGAGTGTCCCGACGCTGGAAGACGTGTTCGCGAAAGCAGTGGGCGAGAAATAGATGCCTATTCACGATCAGGGATATCAACGCTACCAGGGGCAGCGCGTGCCCGTCGGCCGAGCGTGGTGGACCATGGCGCGTATGCACCTCATCACCGCGTTCAAGCGACGCTGGTTTCTTCTGCTGGTGTTCGCAGGGTGGGCCAGGTTCCTGGGCTATGCGGCGTTCTACATAATCGGCCCAGTGTTCATTCCGCAGATGGCCAGCTTTGCCCAGACCAACCCTCAGACCTTCCGGAACTTTCTGAACGGACAGGGCTTTTTCGTGTTCCTCATCACGATCGTTCTCGGCGGGTTGATTGCGGACGATCGACGAGCGAACGCGTTGCAGCTGTACTTGTCGAAGCCAGTGACTCGTATCGAGTACATTCTCGGCAAAGCAGCACCGCTGCTGATACTAATCCTCGGTTTGACGCTGGTTCCCGCGCTGTGCCTCATCGTCCTACAGATTGTGTTTTCCGGAAGCGTCAGTTTCCTCGCAAACAACCTGTTCCTGCTTCCGGCCATTACGCTCGCGTCGCTAGTGCGCGCGCTGTTGTCCACGTTCATGATCCTCGCGTTGTCGTCGCTCTCGAAGAGCCGTCGATTCGTGGCGATCATGTACGCCGGCATCATCTTCTTCACGTTGGCAATGCAGCAGGTGCTCCGCGCGATTACCGGAAGTCGTGCATGGGCGGCGATTGCACCGAGCAACATGATGGACGTGTTCACTGACTGGATCTTCCGCGTTCGCACGCCACAGCCGGTTCCGGTCTATGTGGCGGTGCTGGTCATCGTGGGTCTGATTGCGCTGTCGGCGTGGATTCTCGAGCGGCGGGTGCGTCCAGTGGAGATCGTCGCGTGAGCGCCATCGTGACCGATCACCTCTCGAAGTGGTACGGACAGGTGTCCGGGCTCAACGACGTCACGGTATCGGTGCCGCCGGGGATCACGGGACTTCTCGGTCCCAATGGCGCTGGCAAATCGACATTCATGAAGCTGGTGACGGGACAGCTCAAGCCGAGCAAGGGAACCGTTCGTGTGCTTGGCGAACCCATCTGGCGGAACCACGAGCTGTATCGACGCATCGGCTTCTGCCCGGAGCAGGACGCCTTTTACGACCGGATGACCGGCGCCGAATGGGTGTCCGCGCTCGTGGGCCTGAATGGTTACTCGGAACAGGAGACGGCAGATGCCACGCGTCGCGCACTCGGCGCCGTGGATCTGCTGGATGCCGCCGACCGCAAGATTGGCGGTTACAGCAAGGGCATGCGTCAGCGGGTCAAGCTTGCGCAGGCGCTCGCCCACGATCCCGAGCTGCTCATCCTCGACGAGCCGCTGAG
>Ga0207645_10000245_pt1 | contig 45135 bp, 46 predicted proteins | sample KBSM53metaG_FD_184331 | JGI IMG/M metagenome (GOLD analysis project Ga0207645, IMG submission 184331) | Miscanthus rhizosphere microbial communities from Kellogg Biological Station, Michigan, USA - KBS M5-3 metaG (SPAdes) (version 2) | ecosystem: Host-associated > Plants > Roots > Rhizosphere >...
CGGACGATAAAGCAATCCCGAAACAATCGTCCCGTCTTTACTTTTTGATTTGAATCCTTCAACAGCCGCTAATTGTAAAGGAGCCAAAAAAGAATCCTGCACATTGGTTAGTCTTCGCAGGTTGCTTTTTTCGAGCGCATAAATTTCCAGCGGGGTTTGCGGGTCACTCATTGTCGTTACCCAATGACCATTTTGCATTTCAAGGTCGGCAAAACTTTTGTCGCCTTCTGTAATCTTTGTCGCCGGGCCACCCTGTACGGCAAACGATACAACATTACATTGCCTGTCATCTTCCATTAACACAGATATTGATTGTCCATCTATGCTCCACCTCGGGTTTCGTACAGGCCTGTCCGTTTGTTTGCTTAAAAGTTTTGGTTCACCGCCATCTTTTGAAATGACGGCGAGATAATTTTCACCGTACATTGTAAACGCTCTGTCGCTACTGCTTTGCAGGTAAGCGATCCATTTACCATCCGGACTCCATTGCGGGTTGACATCATTGCCCGGCCAGGATGTCAATTTTTTCATGGAGGCGCCTGCCTTTGTTTCCATTGTAAAAATGTCTGTGTTTTCGTTCTTATCCGGATCAAGCGTTCTGTTACTTACAAATGCGATCGTATTTCCATCGGGGGAATAAACAGGGTTCGTTTCATTAAAGTTGCCTCTTGTGAGCGTATCGATCTTCTTTGTTTTTATATCGAAGTAATAAAGATGGTCTTTTCGATTATCAAGATATCCTTCATAATCCTGTTTAAACTGGTAGCGATCCATGACATAGGGCTTACGGATTTTTGTTTTCCCGGTATCTGAATAATCAGGATCTTTCATTACCAATAAAATGCCCGAGCCATCCGGCTTCCACACATATTCCTGTATATCTCCTTTTACTTCAGTTAACTTTTTTGCTTCTCCTCCCCTGCGATCCAACAGGTATACCTGCGATTTTTTTTCTTCTTTATCATCATCATCACCTTCACGGCTTGCAGTAAAGGAAATATATTTTCCATCGGGACTGAAGCGGGCAGATGATTCGTTACCCGGTCCGTTGGTGAGTTGAACATTATCCTTGCCATCCCAGCTTATCATCCACAAGTCGCGGTTTCGTTTGTCTTTTACCGTATCTACTGAAGAAAGTGTGTACACGATCCACTTACCATCCGGCGATACCTGCGGATCTGAAATATTTTGCAAACGATAATAATCCATTGGCGCAACCGGTCTTTTTTGTTGCGCAACTATCGCAATACCTGGAAAACAAAATGCAAGCAGTAAGATTGTTTGTTTCATAAACGCGGAAAGTTTTTCTGTTCAAGAGTAATATTAAATATAAGACAGTTCCGGAAATGACGGTGAACAAGCCCTCAAACTTTATTCTCAAAATCCGTTATCGCATTGACAGAATAATTAACTTCACGCACTTTCATTTTATTTATTTCAAACGGAAGAAACATGTTCAGACTTGATGGTAAAACTGCAGTGATAACCGGTGGAGGAAGTGGTATTGGAAAAGCGATAGCCGCAGTATTTGCAAAGCAGGGAGCATTCGTTCACATTATTGAATTGACAGCGGAGCATGCAAAAGAGGCAGCGGATGAAATCAAGAAATCAGGAGGCAATGTGCAGACGTACGGATGTAATGTTGCCAACCAGCAAGAAGTGTTAGCAACGTTTGAAAAAATCGGTGCTATAAATGTTTTGGTTAACAATGCCGGTATTGCACATATCGGGAAAGCGGACAATACCTCTGAAGCAGATTTTGATCGTGTGATGACGGTGAATGTAAAAGGTGTTTACAATTGTTTACATGCTGCTATTCCGCAATTGCGAAAATCCGGCGGGGGCGCTATATTGAATATGGCATCTGTTGCAGCACTGACCGGCCTTGCAGATCGTTTTGCATACAGTACATCCAAAGGAGCCATCATGGCGATGACAATGAGTGTAGCAAGAGATTATATGAAAGAGAATATCCGATGTAATTCGGTTTCACCGGCCCGTGTTCACACTCCTTTCGTTGATGGTTACCTGCAAAAGAATTATCCCGACAACCGCGATGAAATGTTTGAGAAATTATCCAAAGCTCAACCGATCGGTCGCATGGGTAAGCCGGAGGAAGTAGCGAATCTTGTTTTGTACCTGTGCAGCGATGAAGCGTCGTTTATTACGGGGATTGATTACCCGATTGATGGGGGATTCCTGAAATTGAACAATTAAGTCTGAACCGGGATTTGGAAGTTTGAACTGATTTTGAGGAAATTGAAAAGTGCCCAATAAATGCCGGTGCTGAATAGAATTACTAAAGTATAAGGGTGCGACGCAACAAAAGTCAAATAGAATTACTATAGCTGGTACCATACTATTTATTAAACAATTAAATCAATACCGGAATCAAATCATGAAAAAGCTTACACTCATCTTATTCCTGGTTATTTTTCTTTTGCAAAATGCAATTGCACAAACGTATACCCCAACTCCGGAAAATCTTGCTCATCGCAAGGAGTTCCAGGACATGAAATTCGGTATGTTCATCCACTGGGGTGTGTTCAGTTATCTCGGCGATGGGGAATGGGTCATGAATAACCGCGGTATCACTGTCGAAGAATATTCAAGATTACGCAATTTTTTTAACCCTATTGATTTCGATGCAAAAAAATGGGTGGAAGCGGCGAAGAGCGCCGGTATGAAATATATTACGCTGATCACCAGACATCATGATGGATTCAGTGTATGGGATACAAAACAATCCGATTGGAAAATAACAAATACGCCCTATGGAAAAGATGCAGTGAAACAAATCGCGGATGAATGTCATAAACAGGGAATACAACTCTTTCTTTATTATTCATTGCTTGATTGGACACGGGAAGATTATCCGCATGAAACCGGGAGAACAGGACAAAAATCGGCACGCAAAGGACATGGCAATTATGCGAGTTACCTGCAGTTCATGAAAAATCAATTGACCGAATTATTGACGAATTATGGTGAAATAGCGGGCATATGGTTCGACGGTCATTGGGATCAGACTGCCCCTGAAGGTGAGCATGACCGTTCTTCACGCATCGACTGGAAGTATGACGAGATCTATAGTTTAATACATAAGCTGCAACCCAAATGCCTGATCGGTAATAATCATCACCTGACTCCATTTGCCGGCGAAGATTTCCAGATGTTCGAACGGGATTTACCGGGGCAAAATAAATCGGGTCTTAGTTTTCAAACCGCTTCGGAAAGCATGCCTGTAGAAACATGCGAGACCATGAATGATTCATGGGGTTTCAATATTACTGACCGGAATTATAAATCATCGAAACAACTTATCCAGTATGTTGTAAATGCTGCGGGACGTAATGCCAATTTTTTGTTGAATATCGGGCCAATGCCTAACGGTGTCGTGCAGCCTGAATTTGTTGACTCCTTAAAAAAGATCGGCGCCTGGATGCAACAAAACGGAGAAAGCATTTACGGCACAAGAGGAAAGTTTATCGCTCCACAGGATTGGGGCGTGGTAACTGTAAAAAATAAAACACTGTATGCACATATCCTCAAAACACCACAGGATGATTACATTTTTTTACCGGGAATAAAAGATAAAGTAGTACGGGCTGTAAAGTTTGCGGATAAAACCACTGTAAAGTTTAAACAGGTGCCGGAAGGTTTGTTTATTTATTTGAATGGTGCTGTATTGGATGATACAGACACGATTATAAGTATTGATCTCAAGTAAACAAGTATTCCATATTTATTATTTAGTATAAAATACTTTGAACCATACAGCGCATTTAATGCATACCAATACGATATATAAGAAGGTTATTCATCGTTGTATGGTTCAAGAAAATTTTTTCAATTCTTTTGCCCCTTTGTAAATTAAATGAATTGCTATGACCATCGATACTCACGTTCATTTCTGGAAATACGATAAGAAAAGGGATGCATGGATGGATGACATGAAGGTGCTGCAACAAAATTATTTACCCGAAAATATACTGCAGACCTTATCAAGAAACGGAGTAGACGGCTGTGTAGCGGTGCAGGCAGATCAATCGGAACTGGAAACTCATTTTCTTGTGGAGCTGGCAAAAACTCACCCGGTTATAAAAGGAGTCGTTGGCTGGATCGATCTGCAAAATGAGAACATTGAAGAACGCCTGGATTATTTTTCTCAATATCCTGCTATTAAAGGCTGGCGGCATGTGGCACAAGGCGAGCCACTTGATTTTTTACTGCGCAAAAATTTTCAGCGTGGAGTAAGCTACCTGCAGAAATATGGTTATACGTATGATGTACTGATCTACCATTATCAATTGCGGCCTGCACTTGAATTTGTTTCTTCCTTTCCGGAACAAAAATTTATTATCGATCATTGCGCGAAACCGGATATAAAAAAGAAAAACATCGATGAATGGAAAAGATTGATGCAGGAAATAGCAAAACTCTCAAACGTAACCTGCAAATTATCCGGGCTGTTTACCGAAGCAGCATGGAAACAATGGAGCCCGGCAGATTTTTATCCTTATCTCGATGTTGTCTTCGATGCATTTGGCGTGGATCGTTTATTATTCGGCAGCGATTGGCCGGTTATTCTTGTTTCCGGCATGTATGTACAATGGAAAAGTCTTCTTGAAAAATACATGGAGAACTTCAGGGAGGAAGATAAGCTAAAAGTATTTGGAGATAACGCCATTGTGTTTTACAACCTGTAAAAAATTTCTCCTTTCTTTATTCTGTGCATAGTTTTTTCAAAATATAAAGACCCGTATCACTACAGGTCTTCATGCCCAATTAGTTTTATCATCATTTTATTTCGAATAATGAAAATTATCGTCGCAGAGATAGTCATAATTCACCGTTAACGACGGACCTGGCTGATTGCTTATCGTCATTGAAATGATTTTACCCTTGTTATCATACACGTAACCAAATGAACTAAGATAGCCAGACGACCCCGATGACTTTGGGAGGTTTTTAGAAACAAAAATTCTGAAGCCATTTCCTACCACAATATTTTGATGTGTAAAATAATCACCGGGTGCAGATGGTTTATTCATGAAATAGTCAAACACTTCGGTTGCTTCGCCGGGACCTTGATAAACGGATGACTGCAGATTGGCACCCGACCACGTATACTTGTTTTCAGACGGAAGCTGATGCGGTGTAGTGGTAATACTTCGTATGAGTTGAACGCTGTTTTGATATTCAAAAGACATATCGCTCCAATCTGTACCATCGGCGGTGTACTCTGTTCTTTCATCCGTCAGCATACCCGCCTCATTCAACGTAAATATTTTTTTGTACCACACGTCTCCCGCTTCGCCCATAATAGTAATGTCACCGGGATAGTGTATCGTTTTTAATTGCCCGCCAGGCGACTTATAGGAAACAGTGCCATCATTGTTATAAACAACATTATTTTTCAACGTAAACGTTCCTTGTGAAGTAACCTGCTCTTCGGCGATAATGTTGCAGGATGGCTGATCGTATTTAATTTTTTTGCAGGAAACAATGGTTGTTGCGGAAAGGATAATCAGAATAAACAACCGGAAGTTGTAGCGACTTTTCATATTCTAAGGTTTAAAGGTGATGAGGAGTTATCTATTAAAGGTATATTCTTTCTTCCTGTATCTGCCAAACAAAACCGGGAAGAAACGTATACGTCTCTTCCCGGCTCCTGACAATTATTTATTCCATTTTATTCGCCCCAAATCTCATCTTCCCCTTTCAGCCATCTTTTCACCAATGATGTAGTGACTGATTTCGGCCTTTCGAGAGGAAATGCCAATGCCCTATCCCAGCAAAGGCTGGCAAGTACGCCTAGTGCGCGGCTTACGCCAAACAACACTGTATAAAAATCATATTCTTTCATACCATAGTGCACCAACAGCGCACCGCTATGTGCATCAACGTTAGGCCAGGGGTTTTTTATTTTGCCCAATGATTGCAGAATCGGTGGTACCGCATCATAGATATTCCACACGGTTTGCACCAAAGGATCTTTTGGCATATGTTTTTTACCAAACTCCATTTGCGCAGTAAATCTCGGATCAGTTTTACGCAACACAGCGTGTCCGTATCCCGGAACTACTTTGCCTTCACTCAACGTCTTTTTCACATATTCTTCAATCTGTTTTTTTGTCGGCATTTCCGTTTTCAATTCATCGCGCAATTCGAATATCCATTTGATCACTTCCTGGTTAGCGAGACCATGCAATGGACCTGCCAGCCCGTTCAGGCCTGCAGCAAAACTCAGGTAAGGATCACTGAGTGCCGAACCTACAAGGTGCGTAGCATGTGCAGACACATTACCACCTTCATGGTCGGCATGAATGGTCATATACAGGCGCATCAATTCTTTGAAGCTTTCATCTTCAAAGCCGAGCATATGCGCAAAGTTGCCCGCCCAATCCAGCAAACCATTGGGCTGTATATGCTCACCGAATTTGTATTTGCGTCGATAGATATATGCAGCGATGCGTGGGAGACGTGCGATAAGGTCCATCGAATCATCAAAGATGGCTTCCCAATAATCTTTTTTATTAAGACCCGAGGCATATTTTTTTGAAAACTGGCTTTCAGTTTGCAGGGCCATCACGCCAACAACAAACTGGGTCATCGGGTGTGTATTAATAGGCAATGCCTCGATCGTATTAAAGACATGTGTGGGTACATGGCTCCGGCGCTGCAATAATTCCGTGACTGTTTGTACATCATCTTCATCCGGCAATTCGCCAACCAGCATCAGGAAAAACAATCCTTCCGGAAGCGGCTCAGATCCACCGGGTGCTTTTGGCAATTTTTCCTGCAATTCCGGTATTGTATAGCCGCGAAAACGGATACCTTCCTGCGAATCAAGCAGCGAGGTTTCACTTACCAGCCCCGTCATACCGCGCATGCCCTGGTAAATCTGGGAAAGTTGCACTTCGCCGATTTTTTTTGATCCATGCTCTTTCAACAAATCTTTTATTTCTGCTCCTACTTTGTCGGCTTTTGCTTTGAACCGTTCTTTGATATCTGCTGCCATTAGACCACTTTTTATAACTGTAAAAGATGCAGGTTAGTGGGGCTAAAGTTAGGCAATGAAGGTTGTGCAGCAAAAAAAACAGGATATAAGTTACCTCGTGATAACGCTGCTAAAATATTTGCACAAAACAATTAATAATTTACTTCGGAGCCCTCTTATAAAAATAAACCGCGACAAATGAAAAAACAATATTTGGCAACCATGCCGCAATCAGTGGAGGCAGGCTGCTCTTTACCGAAAATACCGTTGAGAATCGGTCGGATATAATAAAAATCGCTGCAATAGCAATACCAATGGCGAGGTGTAATCCGCTGCCACCGCGGGTTTTACGGCTGGCTATAACGGCACCGATCAGGGTCAGCAGGATTACGGTGAAGGGTGTTGCGGTACGGCGATATTTTTCCACTCTCAATGTATTTAATCCCTCCGTTCCGCGCAATTCTTCTGCATGTATAAATGAATTCAATTGCGCAGTTGTCAATTTATCCTTCAGGTATTCATCCCGCCGCAGATCTTCCGGCTTTATATTCAGGTTGATCTTCATTGTCTGCGCTGTGGTCACTGTTTCCTTCATACTATCAATCGTACGTATGGTAGCATTAGTCAGTGTCCAGCTTTTTTTTGCTGTATCCCAGTACAATACATCTGCCCGCAGGTTATACACCATTTTATCATTCTTCACCCTATCGAGAAAAAAATTGGTAGCTCTTTTTGAAGCTGTATCATAATATTTAATGCCCACATAAGTATTGGAGTCGGAGCGCATGTAAAACTTACTTGAAAAACCTGACCCGGGCTCGCCCTTTTTCAGGTAGGTCATCTCAAAAGTGTTTTTTATGCCGTTGGCTTTGGGTATGAGGTAAGCATTGGCAAACCACAATATAGCAGCTAAAAAAATTCCACCGACGAGGTAGGCGCGCAGAAAACGATTGAAACTGGTTCCGCTTGCAAGAATGGAAATTATCTCCGAGCGTGCCGCAAGCCGGCTGGTAAAATAAATAACGCCAATAAAAACAAATAACGGGAATAACAGGCCCCATATAAACGGTACGAACCCAAAGTAGTAATCTTTTATTATAACCGCAGTGCTCAGACCGGTTTTTACAAAATCATCTGTTTTTTCGCTGGTATCAACAGCAACCGCTATCACCGTAAACAGCATCATGCAAAAGAAAAAAGTAACCAGGAATTTCTTGAGTATATACCAGTCTATCTTTTTCATCTCGCTGCGAAGTAACAGAATTCTGAGGGAACGAAATGTGAAAGTATGACAGCGGCTGAAGCGCCCTGATTTAGGTTTGTTTGCCGATTCTCCGGGATTGCGTTCATCGTTCCATTCACTGCTGAACCGGTAATGAGTTATATAATCATACAAGTGAAATCGATCACATTGAACGGCTCCCAATTTGAATAGTAAACCTTTTTAACTCCAATGACCTGTTGGACCTTTTAACAATATTTAGCGTCTGTCACCCTATTGACCATTTCACTATTTTCACTTCTTATATCTTTGTAAACTTCACCATGAGTATCAAAAACCGGGGCGCAATCATTTTTACATTAGGTGCGTTATCTGCTTTAGGGCCGTTCAGTATTGACATGTATTTGCCAGGTTTTCCATCGATTGCAGACCATCTTCACACTACTATATCAAGAGTACAGTTATCTCTTTCAAGCTATTTCATCGGCATTTCTGTGGGTCAGTTATTTTTTGGTCCTATCATAGATCGCTTTGGCAGAAAAAAACCGTTGTACCTGGGATTGATCTTTTACCTGGTAGCATCCATTGGCTGCATGCTCTCACCATCGGTAGAAGTATTGATCGGGCTTCGATTTTTACAGGCACTTGGCAGTTGTGCCGGTTCGGTAATTGCAAGGGCTATGGTCCGCGACATTTTCCCCGTGCATGAGAACGCCAAAATTTTTTCAATGCTCATTCTTGTTGTAGCTATATCTCCTATTGTGGCGCCCACGGCAGGAGGCTATATGAGTGAAGCGTTTGGCTGGCAAAGTATTTTTTTAGCATTAAGCATTATCTCTGCAGTTATTTTATATCTCAGTTACAGGATATTGCCGGAAAGTAAAGCAGCTGACCCTACTATGTCGCTGCATCCGCGAAAAATTTTATCTGATTTCAAATTTGTGTTGCAAACAAAACAATTCATTTTGTATGTGGTCGCTGCAGGGCTTTCATCTGCAGGTATGTTCGCCTATATATCAGGATCATCCTTTGTACTTATAGATTTATATGGTGTAAACGCAAAACATTTCGGCTGGTTCTTTGCGTTTAATGCATCCGGTCTTATTATAGCCAGCCAGGTAAACAGAGTGCTGCTATCTAAAAAAAGTTCGGAATCTATTTTGTCTGTAACGAGCGTAATTCAGCTGGTTGCCGCCCTTTTATTATTTATACTCACTTACGTTGATTTCATTGGGCTCACCGGTATAATTTTATTGTTGTTTACTTATCTCACGATGCAGGGATTTTCATTTCCGAATACATCGGCTCTTTCCCTGGCGCCTTTTCACACGCGAACGGGTATTGCCTCTTCCCTCATGGGTTGTTTTCAAATGATGATCAGTGCTATTGCTTCCGTCTCTGTCAGCATATTTCATAATAATACTGCGTTACCAATGATGGCTGTTATCGCCTGTTGCGGATTGTTGGGTTTTGTTTTTATATCGATGGCATTAAAGCATACGAAAGCAAAAGCCGATGTCCAGGTTGCTTTGGAACAGGTGCCGGTGGATTAATCAGCTTATCGATTATTTCCAAACCCGCTCAAAAAAGTCAATGCAGCAATTAAATTGCCGCCTTTACTGATCACACCATCAAAATTTCTTCCAAAAGAGAAAGTAATTTTTTTGTTTTGAAACAATGCATAATCTGCATTGAACACCAGCCGCCAGGACGGATCCACTGTATGCGAAGACAAAATGCTGCGATAAATCGCTTCTACACTGGCGCTGAATTTAGATTGCGGCCGGGCATATATGTAGCGCAGGCCCGCATCAAATGTTGTGATGTCGCCGATATCGTTCGGAGCGTTGTCTTTTGCAAAAACTTTGTCAGGATTATGCAAAAGGCGTAACAAAAATAAACCGGCGCCATAAACAGAATCTGTATAGCCTATCGTCGTCCATACACCAGCGTTATAAACCTTCGAGTCGTTGAATTTTTTTTGCCTGAATTCAGTGCTTATACCTCCAGACACATCCCAGGTCCATCCCATTCTGAACGTTTGAAAGGATGCAGCTATCTCCTGGATCTGTCGGTCCAGTTCAGCTTCGGCTTCCGTTCTTTCTTTTTCGGCATAATCGGCCAGTTTTTTACTTAACTTTTTCTGTGTGTCCAGAAAAGCATCGCTTCTCATCACAGAGTCAACCTCTGCTGCGGTCATATTTTCCCTGAACATCGATTTCATTTTTTGTCTCAGCTCTATCACTTCAGGATCGGTATTTGCTTTATAACCGGTCATTACTTTATCGAGATGTCTCAGTTTAATATCCTGCAACGATTTTATTTTATCTAATGCTTTCATGGTAGAGCCATCATATTTCCCTCTCAGTATATAAAATTTAAATCCTGCACCTCCATAAACGCTGTTTACATTCAGATCGGTTTCTGAAGAGTCCGTATTTCTGAATGCGAACGACAATACCAGGGTTTGTTTAAAAACATCTTTGCCTCCTGACTTAGCAAAACCTTTGGTGGTGATATCACCCTTTTTACTGTTTTTAAAAAACCAGTAAGGTGCTATGTCAATGGCATAGCTTGATGGCAATTTGGTAAACGAACCTGATGCCGTTTGAAGAGATACCATGAACGCCGAAACGTCGGTAGGTTTCTCTATATCGCTTGGAGAAATTCCCAAAAGGCTGGAAGCCGGAGATGCAGGCGCCTTCAACAGATCAACTTTAACAGTTGTATCGATGTCTTTTTGCGCAAATAGCAGGTTAACATATAACGTTAACAGCAGTACGAGTATTGGTTTCATCAGTTAAGGTTATGGTTTGAAAAATTCAATAAGACATAAATAATCCGCCGATTCGCCATCATTATCAACAGTTTTAGCCAATGGAAAAACTACAGGCGTAACGCCGCCCTTCAGATGGATAGTGAGGCTGGTCAGATTGGTTTCACCGGAAGTATCAGCAATGGTAGCAACGATGCTCAGCTTTTTTCCATTTAATTGATTATTGGCACCTATTGCCTTTTCCTGGAAATCGCCGGCGAGATTTTCAACGATTATATCGTTATCCAACCTGACCGTCATATCGCTTGTTTGTCCTGCTGCGCCAGCATTAACTTCCAGTGTTACGTCATTTGATGAAGCATTGACAATATAAAGTGTGTCAAGCGTGGTGTTTGCGGGTGTGCCAACGGGTTCAGCGGCAGGCATAGCAATCGTCACCGCCCTGGTTTTGGTTTCGGTAACTATCTTTATTTTTTTCGCCGGTTGCCGTGTTGATTTCTTTGTCGTTTTACGGACACTTTTTTTTGACTTTGCCATAGACAGGTTTTTTTATAAATAAAAACACAAACTGTTTATAAAAATTGATTCGTTCACTGCAATGCAACATCCTTAAAACCTGGTTTTATAACAAGGAGAAAAACTCCCTGGACGAAAGCCGTGTTTTCACTGTAAACACATAACTAATAAGGCGAGAAGTGGATAATTAATATACAGGTGGGCAACTAATCAGGACACCAAAACTAATAATATTTATTTTATTAATCGTAACCGTGCAGAAAAATTTTCAACCAACCAACGGGTTATATATTTCAATAACCCGGGCCGGTTGATTTCATAGAAAGACCCTGAAAGGTGGCTAATGATTAACGGGTTGCTGATTAGCTTACTTTAAAAACGTCAGCAGTACAAAGTTTGCAAAAGCCGGCAATCAATTCCAACGGGAAAAACCCCGGAAACAAGGAGCGTGATTTTCGCGGTATCATCATTAGTGTTTATCTCTTTTTTTTAACTGGCTGCAGTTTTAATTCAGTATGCTGAAAGCCTTACCGCTGCTATATCACAGCGGGTTAAAGCAATAGACAGGATTTGTATGTTTCCGTAATACCTGCCCCGGAGGTATTTCCGGGTTTATATTGCTCGTATTGATTAAACCACCTAAAACTACTATTATGCCCGACCCAATCTATGGAGGTCCAATTGACTTTAAAAACAAAAACTCAAAAATGGGAGCCGATGCAATGATCTCGCAGTTTTTAAATATCAAACAGCGTTACCGGCAACGGCTGACCGAAGTAACAGCAGGAGATGATGACGCGCAGCGTTATTTTTGCTCCGATGATTGCGCTTATGTATTTACAGCGCAAAAATTAAAAGATCTTATAGATTCATTGCCAAATAAGGAAAAAGATTGCGTGGTATTCTTCCAGGGCTTAAAAAAACAGGCCGGCACTGACGGTGTATTTAAATTTGGAAGGCCTATACTTATTGCCTGTGCTTATAAAATGGAAGGAGAAACGTTAACCTGGATACCCATCAATACAACCGATGAAAGTGATAACCCGGTAACAGCAGATGCGCTTGAACATCCGGGTGATGGCACCGGCGGTACCGGGGAAACAAACAATTCCGTTGTAGTAACACGAAACAATGATCCCGATGCAGACACTGAATTTTCAATCCGTTTATCCTTTAATGGCACTGACCTGAACAACTCATTTAACACATGACATAGCAATGCAGCTGTCTTCTATCACCTATCAATTGTCTATCTGGAGCGTTTTGGTGCCGTTGGTTACGGGTTTACTCTTATATAAAAAACTCGATCCTCCATCACGGATAATTTTTTATCTCGTCTTATTAGCGGCCTCGCCCCAGATCATTACTGAATTTATGCCATCAAACCCTGTACGAAATGTTTTTTATAACGTTTATACACCGGCCGAATTTCTGTTGACGTATTTCTTTATCGGCAATAAACTTCAAAACCGAGTCCTAAGGAATATTTCTTTTTCCCTTATCCTGTTGTTTATTGTTTTATCCGTTGTACTGATCGGGAAATACGGTCTCAGCGGCCGGTTTTTAAACGAATGGGTATGTGCAGCTAATATATCTTACCTGTGCTGGATATTTTTATTTATACTGGAAAGCCTTTTACAGGAGAAAAGCTTGCTGAACACCGATCTGCCGTTGTTCTGGTACATCAGCGGCTTACTATTATATACACCCTGCACCATCTTTGTTTTTGCCCTTTCCTATTTCATTTCGCAATCAAAAAATCCATTTATTCATAATCTCTGGATCATTCATGAAATTTTCAATACAGCGTTGTATGTATCCTTCGCCATAGGTCTTTATAAAAATAAAACCAGGAAATATCCACTGATGAACACCGTTATGATGGTAACCTGACGCAGCTTTTTAATTTCTGATTCGGAGATTGTTTTATAACTTCCCTCAAACCGCTGCGTTTTGGGTACTATAGACCAATCTAAAGAATTCGCTGTTGCAATACTGGCAGGTACATTTATCTTCCTGTTGTTTTCCGTTTTCCTGATCGCCTATATATTGATATACAGGAAAAAAAGAAACAGACATTTTGAAGAAATAAAACTGATCAATGAAAAATACAGGAACGAACTGGTACAAGCCCAGTTTGAAATACAGGAACAGACTTTTAACAATATCAGCCAGGAAATACATGACAATGTTGGTCAATTGCTGAGCCTGGCTAAAGTACAGATCAACATAATGAATGAAAGTGAAATCATGAGCCGGGACATGCTGAATGAAGTAAAAGAAAATGTGGGAAAAGCGATGACTGATCTGCGTGATATTGCCAAAAGCCTGAACGCGGAGCACATCCGTTTGTTAGGCGTATACACGGCGGTGGCAGCAGAAGCGGAAAGAATAAATAAAGCCGGAATCAGTAAGGTCGTTGTAAGTTCTGAAGGTGAAGAATATATCATGAACGATCAGAAAAAAATAATCCTGTTTCGCATAATACAGGAAAGCCTGCAAAACAGTATTAAACATGCAGAAGCGTCGCAGATTGACATATTGTTTTTATACCACAAAGACAACGTGCAGGTAACTGTTACGGATAATGGAAAAGGTTTTGATACGGAAATACCGTTCGAAAAAAATACAGGATTAGGTTTACAAAATATCAAAACAAGAGCCGCGCTTACCGGCGGTCAATGCACTATTGAAAGTATATTGAAAGAAGGCACAACGATAAAAATCATTATTCCTTATGAATGATGTAAAATATATAGCAGTTGTGGATGATCATGCCATGTTCAGAAAAGGAATCTGCGCCCTGATCAATCTTTTTCCGAACTACAAAATATTGTTTGATGCAGCCAATGGCCAGGATTTTATAAACCAGTTAAAACCAAAACATGTTCCCGATATTGTATTGCTTGACATAGCGATGCCGGAAATGGATGGTTATACCACTGCAAACTGGATCAAAGTCAATCATCCTGATATAAAAATACTCGCCTTAAGTACGATGGATGCAGAAACAGCTATTATTAAAATGATAAAAAGCGGCGCCAGGGGATATGTTTTAAAAGATGCAGAACCTTCTGAATTGAAACAGGCATTTGACAATGTTTTAAACCGAGGATACTATTATAATGACCTTGTATCCCGGAAAATCATTCAGTCGGTAAACTTGCTGGCCGACGATAAGAGCGGCATCAGCACTTTTGCAAAACTTTCAGAACGGGAACTGTCTTTTCTTAAACTGGCGTGCACAGAAAAAACTTATTTTGAAATAGCGAAAGAAATGTTTGTGAGTGAACGCACGGTGGATGGCTACCGGGACTCACTTTTTAAAAAATTAAATATAAGTACACGTGTAGGACTAGCGATGTATGCAGTTAAAAACGGTATTGTAAAACTATAATCATTACTGATCTCAATTTGCAATGATTAAAATCACTCCTGATAAATGGAAGCATTTTTATGTGGGTCTTATACTCGGCGTAATTATATACCTGTTCATTTATTATGTGTTTCAATGGCACACCGCCACGATCGTTGCCGTTACATTGGGTATAGTCGTTACAGTTAGTTATGTTTTCGAATTATTTTCATTGGCCACGGGCAAGGGTCATTATGAATTCCTTGATGCTGTTGCCGGCATTGTTGGCGGAGCGGTTGGCATTACAATTTTATTTTTTATTCTCCCCTGATTCAAAGTCGTTGCCTGAGCTGGGCAATCTGTTCATTTTTCCAACTTATAAAATCACCGGTTTCAATACGTTTTCTTGCTTCGGTAACGAGCCATAAATAAAAGGCAAGATTGTGCACACTTGCTATCGTGAGTCCGAGTATTTCCTGCGATTTCATTAAATGGCGCAGGTAAGCTTTACTGTAATGATTGCTTACTTCGCAATCCAGGCCATCATCAATCGGTGAGTAATCAAACTCCCATTTTTTATTATCAATGTTAATGACACCCTTTGTTGTAAACAACATGGCATTACGGCCATTCCGGGTCGGCATTACGCAATCAAACATGTCTATACCGTAACTGATGCATTCAAGTATATTCCAGGGAGTGCCAACACCCATCAGGTAACGTGGTTTTTCTTTTGGTAAATAATCACAGCACCAGTCGCATATTTCATACATCACCGGCTCAGGTTCACCGACACTCAAACCACCGATGGCATTACCCGTTGCATTTTTTAAACTGATATATTCGCAGGATTGCTTTCGTAAATCTTTATATGCCGCACCCTGTACAATCGGAAATAGATTTTGCGTGTAACCATATTTCGGGGAGGTAGAATCAAACTGGTGAAAACAGCGATCGAGCCATCGATGCGTGAGTTCCATACTTTTCCGGGCATATTCATATTCACTGCCACCGGGCGGGCATTCATCAAATGCCATCACGATATCGCCACCGATGGTGCGCTGAATATCCATTACATTTTCTGGTGTAAACAGATGTTTCGAGCCATCAATATGCGATTGAAATGTGACACCTTCTTCTTTTATTTTTCTTGTACCCGACAACGAGAACACCTGGTAGCCGCCGCTATCTGTCAGGATAGGTTTGTTCCAGCTATTAAACCGGTGCAGTCCACCGGCTTTTTCCAATACGTCAAGGCCGGGACGCAGGTAGAGATGGTAGGTATTGCCAAGAATAATTTGAGCCCTGATATCATTTTTCAATTGCTGCTGGCTCACGGCTTTCACGCTGCCGGCTGTGCCCACCGGCATAAAAATAGGCGTAAGCACGTCTCCGTGGTCTGTTGTTATCTTACCTGTCCGTGCTTTTGAACCCGGATCAGTTTTTTGCAACTCAAATTGCAATACCGCCATGCGTGAATTTTACCCCGGTGACCTTCGGGGCCGCAAATTTAATGTTTAACTTTAAACCGGTTTTGTGAGTACTGTTTTTGAATCCCTGGCATGTCTTTTATCAACAGTTGTTAAATCATTTACACAACGGGTTACAATTGTCTCCTTTAATTTCGCGCCGGATTGAACAGCCATCTTCAAAACTGCCTGAGACTATGAACCGGACACAACTGCAAATCTTTTTACCGCAAATTATTTTTTACCTGTTTGTCTTTGTTGCAATAGCCCAGCTATTTTATTATTTATATTTTTTCCGAAGGCTGGCTTTTTTTACAATCCCGCAACGAACCCAATCGCAGCAACATCCCGTGTCGGTTATTGTTTGTGTAAAAGATGAAGATGAAAATATCGCCCGCAATCTGCCGGGCATCCTGGTACAGAATTATTCATCGTCACATGAAGTCATTGTTGTCAATCACAATTCTGTAGATGATTCAAAATATATTTTACAGGAATTAAAGAAGACATTTAAATCACTGAATATTATTGAGCTGACCCAGGAAGCAAAACTGATCAGTGGTAAAAAATATCCATTATCAATCGGTATAAAGGAAGCGAAGCATGAAATCGTTTTGCTCACCGATGCAGATTGCGTTCCGGCAAGTGAATTCTGGATACAAAAAATGCAGGAAGCTTATTACAACGGTGTGGAAATAGTATTGGGTTATGGTGCATATCATAAACTACCCGGCTTTCTGAATAAACTGATCCGTTTCGAAACATTTCACTCTGCATTACAATACTTATCGTATGCTTTAGCCGGTGTTCCATATATGGGAGTCGGCCGGAATTTATCGTATAAAAAAGATACATTTCTAAAGAACAAAGGATTTGCATCTATTAATCATATACCCAGCGGCGATGACGATTTATTTGTAAATAAAGTAGCAACGAAACATAATACAGCCGTAGTACTCGATCCTGAAGCGATCACGTTATCAAATCCCAAAACAACATTTGCCGGATGGATGAAACAAAAAAAGCGACATTATACAACGGCCAAATATTATAAGCCAAAACATAAATTTTTATTATTGCTTTACAACTTCACTCAATTTTTCTTTTATCCGTTGATGATCGCTGCAGCCATTGTTTACGACTGGCGTATTGCTTTGGCAATTCTCGGAATAAAGTTGGTCATACAGGGAATCATTTATCAAAAGGCGATGAAAAAATTAAATGAAAGTGATCTTTGGCCACTGTTTATATTGCTTGATATCTGGATGTTTTTCTATTATATCATCTTTGCACCATCTTTATGGAAAAAGCCGGAGCGGACGTGGGGTTGATGTTGAGTTGACAGGTTAACAGGTTGAAATGTTAACTTGTAAACTTATCAACCTGTTCACTCATCAACGGTCAACTTTTCAACAACAACATGCAACTCATCGAAAAATACTTCGCGGATTTCACGTCAACACAACGTGAGCAATTAACAGCACTTGAAGGGATTTATAAAGAATGGAACGAAAAGGTCAATGTTATTTCCCGAAAAGATATTGATGGTTTGTATGAAAAACATGTATTGCATTCGTTGAGTATTTCGGCCGTTTTTGAATTCAGGCCGGGAGCTGAAATTATCGATATCGGTACCGGTGGCGGCTTTCCGGGCATTCCATTGGCTATATTTTTCCCGCTGGTAAAATTTCATCTTGTGGATAGTATCGGTAAAAAGTTGAAAGTGGTAGATGCTGTTGTAAATACGTTAGGATTAAAAAATGTCACGACTCAGCATACGAGAGCTGAAGAGATAAACGACAGAAAGTTTGACTTTGCCGTTTCGAGAGCTGTAGCACCGTTAAAAGATTTATGGAAATGGAGTAAGCCGTTGTTGCGAAGAGATAAATCGGGAGTCGGAAACGAGGAATCGAAAGTCGCTCCCGGCCTGATTTGTCTGAAAGGAGGCGATCTGACCGCAGAGATACAGGAAAGCGGCGTGCGTCCATATGTAACAGAGATTGAAAAATTATTTTCGGAACCTTATTTCAAAGAAAAATTTATTCTCTATGTGCCTTTGAAATGACGTCCGGGAAAAACGGAATGATGCAAATGGTCGTCCGGACTTCCGGTCAGTGCCCTCACGGTCTTTTATAAGTAAATTTCCGACGGATCCAATTATTAAATTACCACTTCGTGGTATTGTGTATCTGCCCCTTTAATATGAATTTCGTATTATGAAAGAAATCAGGGTTTGCATTGTGGATGACAATCCGGACTTGCGCAGTGCTTTGGAAGAAATTTTAAGAATGTCAGATAATTACAGATGCGTTGGTACAATGAGCAATGCCAGGGAAGCTATGCAAAAACTACCTTCATTGACACCGGACGTGGTACTGATGGATATAAATCTCGGTGGCGATGAAAGCGGGATAGATTGTGTTAAAATGCTGAAGCCGCAAATACCCCAGACCAATTTTATGATGTGTACAGTATATGAAGAAAATGAAAAAATATTTGAAGCATTGAGCGCCGGCGCCAGCGGTTATATCCTGAAAAAAACAGCGCCTTCAAAAATGCTTGAAGCGATTCGTGAATTGTACGAAGGCGGTGCACCAATGAGCAGTCAAATAGCGCGGAAAGTCGTTGCTGCATTTCAGTCGAAGGGATCGTCGTCGGCCGGGCAGCCCGTTGAAAAATTAGAGCAGCTTTCCACCCGCGAGAAGGAAATACTGGTACAGCTTTCAAAGGGTTTGATGTATAAGGAAATTGCGGCTGAATTGCATATCAGTGCCGAAACGGTGAGGAAACACGTGTACCATGTGTATGAGAAACTGCATGTTACAAACCGGATCGAAGCGGTAAACAAATATTACGGTCGTTGATCGTACGCAAGAATGTTGAAAAAAATACCACGAATGTGGTATTTTTTTGGCTCGGCCGGTACACTAATTTTATACGGAAAATAACACAGATCGTTATCTGGACCATAACCATAAACCATCCTTACCCTGATCATACGTGATTGTAAGGTGCTAGGCGGACTCTAATCAACGTAAAAAGCTCTCTGTTCGAGGGCTTTTCAGTTTTCTACCACTTCAGTTCAAGCTTGTTATTACGCCGGTCCAAATCAGCCAGGCGCTGCGAAGGATCTATTTCAACGGTGGTAATATCGGTTAACTTCCGGTCAGATTCAACCACATAATAGTCGCTGGTCCATTTCCACGCTTCATATACCTTTCGTGTTATTGAAGGATCTTCTGCCGGCTTTTCGCCATACATTAAATTCAGGGGAATATAATGCAGTTCCTTAGAACCGTCTTTGAATGTTAATTGCAGATCTATAGGCATTGGCATCAAGCCGATGCGGCGAAGCCGCACTTTTGTCTTGCCTCCTTCTTCCCATAAGCTGTCAACGCCATAATCAATAGTCTTCGTCGAATTCACAAAATATTCTTTGTACCAATCCAGTTTTATATCGCTTACCTTTTCCGCTACACGGATAAAATCATTCACGTTCGGATGCTTAAAGCGCCATTGCCGGTAATATTCCAGTAAAATCCTATCACGCACCGGTGCGCCGGTTATATAGCCCAACTGCTCCATAAATACTGTTCCTTTTGAATAAGCAGCCGTACCATATGCAAAATTGGTGTTGTAATGATCTGCATGCGTACTCAATGGTTCTTCCTTACCGCTTTTCACGAGGTTAAAGTATGCTCCATAACTGCCGGCGTACGGCCAGGCAGGATTATTTTCTAAAAAGGCCCTTACCCTTGCACTTGCATAATCGGTAAAGCCCTCATCCATCCAGGGATACAATGATTCATTTGTACCCATTAAGCCGTAATACCAGCTATGCATCCACTCGTGCAGCCATGCGCCCTGGTTAAAAAGTAATGTAGCCATCGGGTATTCCATACCGCCATCACCACCATGTATAAACGAATATTGTTTATAGGGGTAAGGCCCGAATGTTTTTTCTATAAATGGTAATGCCCGTTCTGCATTCGCCAATACTGCCTGCCAATCTGCATCGGTCGTATTGCTTGTTTTATAAAGTACGTGAATAGTAAGACTGTCTCTTACTTTTTTAGATATATGTTTATACTCCGGGTCGGCAGCCCACATGAAATCGTGCACATTTGGCGCAACAAATTTCCATGTTAATTTATCGCCTGCGGGTCTTACCACTTTTGCTCCTTCCGCTTCATAACCGTACCCGATCTGATTTGCATTTTGTAAATAACCGGTACCGCCAAGAATGTAATTTTTATCGATGGTTATGTTAACAGAAAAATCGCCCCATACGCCATAGAATTCGCGACCAACATACGGCGTCGGGTGCCATCCTTCATAATCATACTCGCATAGTTTCGGATACCACTGGCTCATGGAATATCGCACCTTTGTAACAGGATTATCTCTTCCGCTGCGCCTGACCTGGATGGGCACCTGTGCTTCAAAGTCCATATCAAACACGACTTTCGATTTTGGCAGGATCGGTTTATCCAGTTTTACTTCAAGAATCGTTTCCAATACTTTAAAAGTCTGCGCACGGCCATTCATCTTCAACGAAATAATTTTCTGATAACCTATTTCCTCCGGTTTTAAATTCACTATCCTGTCTCTTACACGTTCATCCCAATCGGAAACATCATTGCCATTCCTGTCTTTTCTGAAAACAATACTTCCCTGCCTGCGGCTTCTCGTGTCCATCATACTGCCCGGCTGAAACGCATTGAAGTATAAATGATAAAATACCTTTTTAAGCGTATCCGGCGAATTATTCCAGTATTCTAATTTTTGTTTCCCGGTAAATCGGTTTGTCTGCACATTCATATCAATGTCCATTGCATACTTTACCCGCTGCTGCCAGCGATCGGGTTGTGCAGAAACCGTAATGGATATAGTAAGAATAAACGCTGCAAATACGGTCTTCAGGTTCATCGGGATTTATTTTTAAAAGGGTCGAAAATACAAATAAAAAAGTGCTCCGAATTGAAGCACCTTGTTAATATGTTAAACGGTATCTTTTTAAAGCGTGACGGCCTCTCTTAATAAACGTCCCTTCGTATTGAAATAAAGATATTTTTTCTGTACATCACTCTTCCTCACACGAATGCGGTATTGTTCGCTGCCGCCAGGCAGGTACAACACCTTCGTTTCTGTTATATCCCATTCAGCAAATTTGCTTTTTTGAAATCCATCTTTTATTTGTTCTTCCAGCTCATCGAAACGATAGTCTTTTTCAGTACCTCTCCAATCGCCTTTATTGGTATACGTTGCTACCAGCTGTTCGCCATTCATTTCAAAGTTTACTTCCACTTTAGCCAGGAAGTCTTTGAAATCGGTATTCTCTGCTTTCGGATATTGATTGGCGAAAGTTTCGCGTACTGCCTGCGGTATTTCGCGAAGCTGCGAAAAAGATGTAAGGGTTATCGTAAATAAAATAACTCCGGTAAGTAAGAGTTTCCTGTTCATAGATTCAGATTTTGGTTGTGCAAAAATGCAAATGAATTCGCATAAACGGCCGCGTGAATATTATTTTAATAAATTTTTATAAAATACTAAGCAGCGATCTCATGATTTTCCCTGGATCACGATCACAATTTCACCTTTTACGGCTTTTTCTTTGAAGTATCCGGCCACTTCAAACAATGAACCTCGTTTATTCTCTTCAAACAGTTTTGTGAGTTCACGGCTTACGGAACATTGCCTCTCTTTCCCAAAATACTCCATCAACTCTTCCAATGTCTTTACTAATCGCAAAGGAGATTCATACAGGATGATTGTCCTTTCTTCTTCAGCGAGTTTTTTGAGTAATGTTTGTCTTCCTTTCTTTATCGGCAAAAAGCCTTCGAACACAAAGCGATTCGCAGGTATGCCACTATTCACCAATGCGGGAACAAATGCTGTAGCACCCGGAAGACATTCAACCTGTACCCCGGTTTTTATACATTCTCTTACCAGTAAAAAAGCCGGATCGGAGATACCGGGTGTGCCGGCATCGGTAAGCAACGCCATTTTTTTGCCGCTTAATAATTGATTGACCAGGTGCTGCAATACCTTATGTTCATTGTGCTGGTGATAAGGTGAAAGCGGTTTTACAATGCCGTAATGATTTAATAAGTGTGAAGTAGTACGTGTATCTTCTGCAAGAATGAGATCAACTTCTTTGAGCAATTCCAGCGCCCTTAATGTTATATCTTTCAGATTGCCAATGGGAGATGGAACGAGGTAGAGCATAGTTGATAAGTTGATATGTTTGTACGTTGATAAGAAGGTTACAACCCTGTCAACTTATCAACCTTTCAACTAATTAACCAGGATTTCAAAATACTCCATAACCGGATTTGCCAGCAACTTTTTACCCGCTTCTTCTGCTATCTGTTTGGCCTGATCGGCAGTAGCTGCATTTATCTGGAGCATGATGTTCTTTCCCACGCGAACATCTTCTACATTTTCCAAACCAAGATTTTTCAACCCACCCATAACGGCTTTACCCTGCGGATCGAGTAATTCTTTTAACGGCATTACTTTAACCTGTACTGTATACGACGTCATTGTTTATTAAAATTTTTAATCGTTCAAATCGAACCTGGTTATTCTGATTCACTCAGAGTAATATTTTTCTATTTCTGAAGGCCAAAGATAAGATAACATAGAGAATGATAATGACGGGCAGGGCCAGCCATTTTAAAAATATCAATGCGATAATGGCAAGCAGGATCACCAAATACTTCGGTAAATTATTTTGAAGAGAATAGTCTGAAAATTTAAGGCTGATTAACGGCAACGAGCTTACCATCAGCGAGCTCAACAAAACTATAATTGCGAACAGCACCCATTGATTGATAAGATACACCTGTAAACCAAACGCAGCATCAGGATACCAGATAATTAATGGCAAGGCTGCAATAAATAAACCTGCAGCAGGAATCGGTAAACCTCTAAAAAAATAAGTCTGCTCCAAGTCAATATTAAATCGCGCCAGGCGCCAGGCGCCCGCAACAGGGATCAGCAAAGCCGGGAGCAACCACGCAATAGATGTATCCAATCCATTTTCCTGTTGCGCAAAACCAATGCGAAGTAACTGGTATAAGATCATGGCCGGTGCTACCCCAAAACTTACAACGTCCGACAGTGAATCCAGTTGCTTTCCCATCTCCGACGTCGCTTTAAATAATCTCGCCAAAAATCCGTCGAGAAAATCAATTATCGCTGCAGCAAAAATGCAATAAGATCCCCAGGTAATTTTTTCCGGCAGGTTCACATTGGAAGCACCATCAGGTCCCAGCAATACAATCTGTTCGCCGTTTTGTAAAATGAAAATGATGGCGAGACAACCAAAGACAAGGTTCAATAAAGTAAAAAGATTGGGAATCTGCTTCATGCCGGAAAGATAAATCTTATTTCTTCATCAATGCTTCGATCTCCTCTACCGTAATCGGTATATTTTTCATCAGGTCTTTATTGCCGTTCCTCGTTATCCATACATTGTTTTCAATCCGTATACCCATTTTTTCTTCTTCAATATAAATGCCGGGCTCAACCGTAAATACCATTCCCGATTTTATCGGTTCTGTCCTTGTTCCAAGATCATGCACATCAATACCGAGATGATGGGAGATACCGTGATATAAATATTTGCGATAAGCGCGGTTTTCGGGGTTTTCGTTTTTTACGTCTGATTTTTTTAATAATCCTGTTTTTAAAAATACCTGTGTCGCTTCTTCGCCTACTTTATCCGTATAATCAACAATCGTGATACCGGGTTTTAATAAACTCTTTGCATAGTCATGCAAATGCAAACACGCATTGTATACAGTCTTTTGGCGTCGTGTAAATTTTCCGCTTACCGGAACTGTTCTTGTGAGGTCAGCATTATAGCCACCATATTCTGCACCAAAATCCATCAAAATCAATTCGCCTTCTATGCACTCCTGGCTATTGCTTATATAATGTAAAGTTCGTGCCCTGTCTCCACCGGCGATGATACTCGCATATGCAGGACCTGTTGCCCGCTGACTGAGAAAAGAATGAAAGATCTCCGCTTCGATTTCATATTCCATTACGCCGGGTTTTATAAATTTCAACAAACGGCGAAATGTATTTTCGGTGATATCAATTGCTTTTTGCAACACCTCTATTTCCAACGGCGTTTTTATACCGCGCAGCTCCTTCAGAATTTTCGCCGCTCGTTCATAGTGGTGTAAAGGATATTTCGATTTCATTTCATCGATAAAACGATAATCTCTCGTTCTTACCAGACTTGCTTTACGATCATTCTCATTACTGTCAAGGTAAATTATATCTGCCAGGTGAATCCATTGCTGTAATGAACCTTCAATAGAATCGAGCCATACAATTGTTTGAATGCCGCTGATTTCCTGCGCTTCTTTTATGCGTAATCGTTTACCATCCCATTTTTCTTTCAGTTCATTCGGTCGCACCAGTACCAATACTTCCCTGTATTTCGGATCCGGGTTGTCTGGAAAAAGAATAATCACGCTGTCTTCCTGCACGATGCCGCTCAGCCAAAACACATCGCTGTTTTGTTTAAATGGGTACAAGGCATCGCCGTTGCTCGGCACCTCGTCATTGCTGGTAAAAATCGCAATTGAGCCCGGTTTCATTTCTTTACTGAACCGTTCCCTGTTCTTTTTAAATATTTCGGGATTGAGTGGAAGGTATTTCATAATAATTCTTTCAATTTTTAAAGGTAACCAGCTGTGGGTAACTTCCTGCTAATCATGATAAAAAGTGGAAAAAATTTCAAAAATGCACAAATCTCCGCCGGATAGCCGGATTCTTTATCGTTTGTCTAAAAATCCCGCCGCTTCTTTACCAATCGTCCTGCCCCCGGTGTAAATATTTGAGTTTGAAAAAATAATTTATGCTAACATACGTTTGTACTTGATGCAAATTCTTTATTATTTTGCAGAATAAAAGCAGAGAAGTATGTCAGCAGGCATTATAGCGATTGCGCCACAGGACCTTTTGAAGATTGGTCTCAAAAACCTCAGGAATATTAATTACCAGCTTTCCCCGGACGAATTGATCATGGAAACAATAGGGCGGGGAGAGGGAATATTAAATGATACGGGTGCGCTTGTTATCAACACCGGTGAGTTCACGGGCCGTTCTCCAAAAGATAAATTCATTGTAAAGGATGAAACGACTGCTATTACGGTTAACTGGAATGAATTTAACATCCCGATCAGCGAAGGGAAATTTGATATTATTTATAAAAAAGCCGTTAACTATCTCGACAACCGTGCCGAAGTCTGGATACGCGATGCGTATGCTTCCGCAGATGCAAGATATCGGTTAAACATCCGCGTTATAAATGAAAAATCGTGGAGCGACCTGTTCGTTCATAATATGTTTCTCCGTCCATCAGAAGACGAACTGGAACGTTTCAAACCGGAATGGCATGTTCTTACAGTGCCGGGGTTAAAATTAGATCCGGAAGAATGCGGCACCCGCCAGCACAATGCCTCTGTTATTTCATTTAAACGTAAAATAATCATCATCGCCGGCAGCGGTTATACAGGTGAAATAAAAAAAGGAGTATTCACTATACTCAATTATATATTACCACTAAGAAAAAATGTGTTGAGTATGCATTGCAGTGCCAACATGGGTAAAGATGGCGATACAGCGATCTTTTTTGGTCTTAGCGGTACCGGCAAAACGACACTCAGTGCAGACCCTGACCGTAACCTGATTGGTGATGATGAACATGGCTGGACATCAAACAGCATATTTAATTTTGAAGGTGGTTGCTATGCAAAAACGATTAATCTTTCGGAAGAAAATGAACCCGATATTTATCATGCTATTCGTCCGGGCGCACTGGTAGAAAATACCGTTTTCTTACCGCACACCAATACAATTGATTTCAGCGATACAACGATCACTGAAAACACGAGGGTCTCCTATCCTATTCACTATATCAGCAATGCAGCTGAACCATCTATCGGTAACGTTCCAAAGAATATTTTCTTTTTAACCTGCGATGCCTTCGGTGTTTTACCTCCCATATCAAAATTGACTGCGGCACAGGCCATGTACCAATTTATCAGTGGCTATACCGCAAAGGTTGCAGGAACTGAAACCGGCGTTACTGAACCAAAACCAACTTTTAGTGCCTGTTTTGGTGCACCGTTTATTCCACTGCATCCGGGCCAGTATGCAAAAATGCTGGGTGAGAAAATGCAAAAGCACCAGGTCAATGTATGGCTTGTCAACACGGGTTGGACCGGCGGTCCTTACGGCGCCGGCAAAAGAATAAAATTGAATTACACAAGAGCGATCATTGCTGCAGTATTGAAAAACAATCTAAACGGGGTTGAATTTGAAAATGATCCTGTTTTTGGGTTTGCAATTCCCATACAATGTAACGGAGTTCCTGCAGAGATCTTAAACCCAAGGAATACCTGGGCCGATAAACATGCATATGATGAGAAGGCAAAATTTCTTGCCGGATTATTTATAAAGAATTTTGAAAAGTTTGCAGACGGTGTCACATCAGAAGTATTAAGTGCGTACCCAAAAATTTAGACGAGGCGCTCACGATTGCTTGTCGTTACCCCGCTGCGCCTATGCGGCGGGGTTTTTTATTTTATTTAACCGTTATTGAACTTCAGGTATAAAATTTTTGTTGATAGATATCGTTAAGAAAGCTATGCGATTGATAAAAAAGACTGTTGTTGTTTTCATTTTTTTCCTTCCCTTTATTGTCAATGCCCAGCCGGATGAAGACCTTGTCAAATGGTCTTCGGATAGAAAGTTGCGTTGGACCGATTACCTTGCCGAGCCCGATACCCGCTCAGGCGCGGCAGCTTCCACCAGCACGCAAATCGGTTTTGAGTATCATGTACGCGATAACAATCTCACCTATACGATCAGTTGTAAATTTTCGAAAACAAAATCGTGGGGCCGTTATAAAAACGATTATATCTTATCCCATGAACAGGGTCATTTTGACATTGCAGAAATCTACACCCGCAGGCTTGTAAAATCAATTCGTACGTACACATTCAAAGCATCTTCTTATAAAACTGATCTGCGAAAAATTTATTCAGATACAATGGGAGACAAAGAAAAACTCCAGCGGCAGTATGATAACGAAACTGATTACAGTCGTAATAAACCGAAACAGGAAGATTGGTTGAGGAAGATTAAGAAGATGCTGGAGGAATTGCAAGAGTTTTCGAACTATAATTAAACGAACAACTGTTAAAGCCTGCCCGTTAAAATAATGTCTCTGTCTGTTCCTCATGAAGGGCATCGTCAATCTTTCAAAAGTTCTGCATTTAGCTCTTTGACGGAAAGATAAAAACGGCGAAAGACCGAAGAATTAATCAAAACAACCCGTACAACTGGCTGTCTACTTTCCTGATTATTTCCCCAAGATGCTCATCGCTTTCAGGGAATTTGTTCCTGTCAACATTAATGACTAACAGGGGACCTTCTTTATAAGAATCGATCCATTTGTTATAATATTCGTTCAGGCGTTTCAGGTAGTCGAGACGGATATTTTCTTCATATTCTCTTCCCCTTTTTTGTATCTGTCCTACCAATGTAGGAACAGAGGCCTGTAAATAGATAAGCAAATCAGGGGGTTGCACCATTTGCTTTAACGTCTGGAAGAAATTAAAATAATTATCAAAATCTCTTTTGCTCATCAAACCCATCTCGTGCAGGTTGGGAGCAAAAATGTGAGCATCTTCATAAATGGTCCTGTCCTGTATAACAGTTTCCGTACCACGATGTATTTCTACCAATTGACGGAGACGGCTGTTCAGGAAAAATATCTGCAGGTTGAAACTCCAACGCGGCATGTCTTCGTAAAAATCCATCAGGTATGGATTATGATCAACGTCTTCGAAGTGAGGAATCCATTTATAGTGTTTGCTGAGTAATTCTGTAAGCGTGGTTTTGCCGGCTCCGATATTCCCGGCGACAGCGATGTGTTTTGGTTTCTTTGCTTTTGCCATAATCCAATTACGTTACTATTCGCTTACAGATGCTATAATTTCCTTTGACAGAATGGCTAAAGTAATTAAAATCTCAAATCTGGGGTAGAAAATCAAAAATATTTAAGTCCCATTGCCTCATGCACCAATTTCATGGTAGCCTGGGCACTTTTCCTTGCTTTCTCGGCTCCCAGTTGTATGACCTGTTGCAAATGTTTTTCGTCGGCACGGATCGATTTGATCCTTTCTCTTAATGGTGCTATGAATTTTACCATGTCCTCGGCCAATTGCTTTTTCAGATCACCATACCGTATTACACAATTATTAAAATCTGACTCGAATTTTTCCAATACATCCTTAGCACTTACCAGTTGCATCAGTCCAAAGAGATTTTCGACTGCCTCCGACTTTTCTGAGTTCGGTACAGTGGGCACAACATCACTCTTCGCCTTTGTTATTTTCTGCCGGATCAAATCATCTGTATCGGTGAGATAAAGAGTAGCCATTGCATTTTCACTCTTACTCATTTTTCCTTTTCCATCAAGACTCATGATTTTTGTCAACTCACTGCCATAACTAAACGCAGTGGGTACAGGAAATACCTCGCCATAGCGGTAATTGAATCGTTCAGCGAAATTCCTCGTCATTTCTATATGCTGTTCCTGGTCTTTGCCCACAGGCACTTTCAAAGCGCGGTGTACAAGTATATCAGCGGCCTGCAAAACGGGGTACGTCAGCAAACCGGTATTCACATTGTCCGGATGTTGTCTCACTTTGTCTTTAAATGTTGCAGTTTTTTCCAATTCACCTTTATAGGAAAGCATATTCAGGTACAGGTACAGCTCCGCAATCTCCGGTACATGGCTTTGTACATAGAGTACACAGCGTTCGGGGTCAAGACCCGAAGCCATGAGTACGCTCATCAGGCTCAACACATTTTCTTTCAATTCCTTTGTATCGGGATGTGTAGTAAGGCTATGCCAGTCTACCACGCAATAGTAGCAGTCAAATTCTTCCTGCATCATCACCCAATTACGTATGGCACCCACGTAATTTCCAAGATGCACAAAACCCGTGGGCCTTATCCCGCTGAGAACAATTTCTTTTTGCATAAGGACGGCGAAGATAAAAAACTGTTAGCAGTTTAAAGGTCGGGAGGTGAAATGGATCCCTGAAGTTCATTTTTCTCCATCGTTGACGGTGGCATGCATGACACCTATGACCTATTTGACTGTATGACGATCACAGCTAACCGACTGTCAACTAACTCCAAAATCCAAACTCCAAATTCATATATTTGTCCGATGGAAGTAAATGACGCCCTGGTAGATAAATTGGCGAATCTTGCAAGGCTGAAATTTGATGCTGCAGAAAAAGAAGAAATAAAAAGCGATCTGCAGAAAATGATCGCGTTTGTAGAAAAACTGAATGAACTCGATACGACAGGTGTAGAGCCGTTGCTGCATATGACGAATGAGGTGAACGTACTCAGAGATGATGAAATAAAGGGATCGATCACCCGTGAGGAAGCGCTGAAAAATGCACCCTTACATGATGAACAATTTTTCAAAGTACCGAAAGTGATAAAAAAATAAGTACTTTAATTTTGATAGTTTACAGAGAGGAAACCAATATATAAACTTAACCTTCCTTTACAAGGTACGGCCACTATGAGTGCAATAATACATCTTGAAGACATACGAAAGAGTTATTTCATGGGCAAAATGGAATTGCCGGTCTTAAAAGGCATTACCCTGGAAATATTCAAAAACGAATATGTTGCACTCATGGGACCTTCCGGATCCGGTAAGAGTACGCTGATGAATATTTTGGGTTGCCTCGATTCTCCGACCGCAGGTAAGTATATCCTGAATGATAAGGATGTAAGTAAAATGGAAGACAACGATCTTGCTGAGGTAAGAAATAACGAAATCGGGTTCGTGTTTCAGCAATTCAATTTGCTGCCACGTCTCACAGCTGCTGAAAATGTGGCGCTGCCTTTGGTGTATGCAGGTATGACTAAAAAATTACGGACCGAAAAGGCGATGCATGTGCTGGATCTGGTGAACCTTACAGACAGGAGTCATCATAAGCCAAATGAGTTGTCGGGCGGTCAATGTCAGCGTGTAGCGATAGCAAGGGCCCTGGTGAACGATCCGTCAATTATTCTTGCTGATGAACCTACCGGTAACCTGGATTCGAAAACCTCTTATGAGATCATGAGCATCTTTGGTGAAATACAAGGCAAAGGAAATACGGTGATACTGGTAACCCATGAAGAAGATATCGCCAATTATTCGAACAGGATTGTGAGATTAAGAGATGGTGTTATTGAAAGTGACAGGCAAAAACCTATGGCGTCAAAAAATGAATACGCACCTGCTTAATGAAATGAATGTTTTCAACTAAGTCATATCTGTCAAATCAAATATCCGGGCTGATTGACTTCACCTGGCTTATTTGACCTGAATGACGGATATAAGATTTCTACCCTTCCGACTTTAAATTCTTCCCGTACAATGTCTTCAAAGATTTATACAAAAACCGGTGATAAGGGAATTACCTCGTTGATTGGCGGAACGAAAGTTGCCAAATCAGATTTACGGATAGAAGCATACGGCACAGTTGATGAACTGAATTCGTATATCGGTTTGTGTAAAGATTTGTTGAATGGTGTTGTAAAAAATGTGTTACCTGAAATACAGGACAGGCTCTTTACCATTGGCTCTTCGTTGGCCTGCGATCCGGAAAAAGAACCTAAAATGCGGATACCTGATTTACAGGAAGCAGATATTACCCTTTTGGAAAAAGAGATGGATCTAATGAATAATGTACTACCGGCTATGAAACATTTCATTTTGCCGGGCGGACATACCACCGTATCCCATATTCATATCGCCAGGTGCATTTGCCGTCGTGCAGAACGCTGTTGTGTACGGCTGGAGCAGGAAACAAAAGAAACAGAACTTTTGATCGTAAAATATCTCAACCGGTTGAGTGATTACCTGTTTGTACTCGCACGCTATGCTTCACATTCCTTAAAAGCGGAAGAAACAATCTGGCAACCGAGGGTGTAATTTGATAATTAGCTAATCAGCATTGTAGCACATTAAACAATCTTCCCGTCTTTCATATAAAGAACCCTGTCGCCCAACTTAGCGAGCTCTTCATTATGGGTGACTATCAGAAATGTTTGCTTGTATTTATTCCGTAAATCCAGGAAAAGCTGGTGAAGTTCTTTTGCATTGGCGGAGTCAAGATTACCGGTAGGTTCATCGGCGAAGACGATGGACGGGTTATTTATCAGCGCCCGCGCAACCGCCACTCTTTGCTGTTCACCCCCCGACAGCTGGTTGGGCTTATTTTCAAGACGCTCTTTTAATCCAAGGATCTGTAACCATTTTGCCGCGCTTTCTTCAACTTCTTTTTTGCGGCGACCGGCCAGCCAACCGGGTATACATACATTTTCCATGGCCGTAAATTCCGGCAGCAAATGATGAAACTGGAAAACAAAACCAATATGTTTATTGCGAAAAGAAGCGAGTTGTTTTCCATGGAGCGAGCTTATAGCAACACTATCCATATTTACCTCCCCTTTATCGGCTTGATCCAAAGTGCCCAGTATGTGCAACAACGTACTTTTGCCGGCGCCTGAAGAGCCCACGATGCTCACAATTTCGCCCTTATTTACACTGATGTCTACCCCTCTCAGTACCGGTACCGTGCCATATGTTTTGTGAATATTTTTTCCTGTTAACATGCAGCCAATTCGCTGTTTAGTAAATCAAATATCTGTAAATACGGGCCGGAAACAAAACCTAATCGCATAATATCTAGTTTTTTAAGAAATCATTCCGCCCGGTTGTACAACTATGATTTGGAAAATTCGTTAATAAAATTACTTTTGCGGAAAATTGGGGAGCAGGCTGTACCCTTTTCCCGGAGTTAAAACTTTGAAGAATGTTTTGGACACTAGAATTGGCCTCATATCTTGAAGATGCGCCCTGGCCGGCGACAAAAGATGAATTAATTGACTACTCGATCCGTAGCGGTGCACCCATTGAAGTTGTGGAAAACCTGCAGGAGCTCGAAGATGAAGGGGATGTTTACGAAACGATCGAAGACATTTGGCCGGATTATCCTACACAGGATGACTTTCTCTTTAATGAAGACGAATATTAAGAAAGCTGTTAGCTTTTAGTGCAAGCTACCAAGACTAATTATAATGAAAACCTCTGATCAACGAGGTTTTTTATTTTGTAACAGCTGCATTGCTGCTATCATCGTCCCTTGCGACGCTCCGTTCAACTACAGCACCATACTGAACAACCTAACTAACCGGCTGTACGTTATAATGATCATGATAAAGACTTTGATCAGCTTATTGTTTTTAACCTGTCTTGCATTTTATACCGGCAATGCACAGGGAAAACATCTAGGGCCGGGTGATACAATTCCATCTTTTTCATTAAAAGATCAGGATGGAAAAACATTCAACAGTATCGATTTTATAGGAAAAAATATTCTTGTTGTTTATTTCTATCCAAAAGATGAAAGTGCTGTGTGTACAAAGGAAGCCTGCTCATTCAGGGATAATTATACTGAGTTTACAAAAGCAGGAGCTGTTGTAGTTGGGATAAACCAGGCTTCAGTGGAAACGCACAAGAAATTTCAGCAACATCATAATCTTCCTTTCATCCTGTTAAGCGATCCGGGTAATAACACGTTGAAAAAATTCGGAGTCAGGAGCAAATTCTTTCTTACCGGCCGGGAAACATTTGTAATCGATAAGAAGGGAAAGATCGTCTTCCGTTTCGACTCGTTTACGAAAGGCAAAGAGCACCAGGAAGAGGCCCTGAAAGTTATCCGGAAAATGAATCAATAAACTGATCACGTGAAATGTAACGTAAATAACGTCAGGGATGCATTTGCTCAATCACAGCCTGGGTTACACCAGTGAAACTGAAACCGCCATCGTGAAATAAGTTTTGCATTGTGACCATTCTTGTAAAATCACTGAACATAACGGCGATATAATTCGCGCAATCTTCGGCAGTGGCGTTTCCTAAGGGACTCATTTTGTCTGCATAGGAAAAGAAACCATCAAATCCTTTCACGCCACTTCCGGCCGTTGTCTTCACCGGTGACTGTGAAATAGTATTTATTCTTACCTTTTTCTTTTCACCATAATAATAACCGAAAGTGCGGGTAATACTTTCCAAAAGGGATTTTGCATCAGCCATTTCACTATAATCCGGAAAAACTCGCTGCGCAGCGATATAAGTGAGCGCTACAACACTTGCCCATTCATTCAGTGCATCCAGGTCCCAGGCTGTGCGCAATACACGATGAAGACTGCTGGCGGAAATATCCAACGTTTTCTGGTTCCATTCATAATTCAATTCTGTATAGCTTTTCCCTTTTCTCACGTTTATGCTCATGCCAATGGAGTGAAGGATAAAATCAAACTTACCGCCAAAATGCTCCATGGATTTTTCGAAAAGATTTTTCAAATCATCCATATTCGTTACGTCCGCGCCTATTACCGGTGCATCGCCGCATTCTTTTGCCAGTTTATTGATTTCACCCATACGCAATGCAACCGGTGCATTGCTCAGTACGATCTGTGCGCCTTCTTCATAACATTTCAAGGCTGCTTTCCACGCAATTGACTTTTCATCCAACGCACCGAATATGATTCCTTTTTTTCCTTTCAGCAGGTTATTCGCCATAAGTATTGATTTTGAATTGCGGGTAAAAATATGAATTATTGATTATTCAGTTGATGACAGAAAATTATAAACTTTAGCCATTACAAACAGGCCACCAAAATATAACATACCAAGTGTTACAAATAAAAGAACAGAATAAGCCAATAAAGCTAACATGCCAGCGCTTTCCTTTATTTTCCGGTTCAGAAAAATATATGAATAATATCCTCCGGTTAGCATGAATGCCCCAATGGCGACAGTTATTAAAAACTTAATCATTGTTACAATGTCAATTTAATTGACATAGGATTAATTTCCCACCATTTCTCTTGCATTTTCAATAGCGGCCAAGGTCGGTTTTTCACCACTCAGCATTTTAGCGATGGTTGTTATCCGTTCATCTGTGGATAAGGGCCGAATATTTGTTTTCACCTTATCTTTTACAATTTCTTTATATACGAAGTAATGTGAGTCCGCTTTGCCTGCAATTTGGGGCTGATGAGTAATACAGATAACCTGCCTTTTCGCCGCCAGCTCTTTCATGATAATACCTACCTGTTTCGCCGCTTCGCCCGAAATACCGGTATCAATTTCATCAAAAATCAGTACGGGTAAGTCAATAGATTGCGCTACCAGTGATTTAATACAAAGCATTAACCGGCTCAGCTCACCACCGCTGGCAACTTTGCCTACCGGTTGAAAATGCCCGCTTTTATTGGCATCAAATAAAAATTCGACAATGTCGGCACCGAACAAATTTAATTCGCCGGTCCCGCTGATATTTACTTTCAATTTTGCATTCGGCATACCCACCTGGACAAGCAATTTATTCACCTTGTCTTCCAGCGGTTTTACCTGTTTTTTCCTGGCTTCAGAAATTTTCGCGGCAAACGATTTTGCCTCAGCATATAGTTTTTCCTGTTCCTTTTCTTTTTGCTCTATTTGCGAATCTATATTCAATACGGCCTGCAGTTTTTCTTCCAGTTTGTTTTTTATTTCCAACAATTCATTGGTTGTATGCACAGCATGTTTTTTCAGCAACTTGTATCCCAATGAAAGCCGTTCATTCAACTGTTCAATCTTTTCCGGATCGTAGTTAATATGATTACTGATAGAATCTATTTCGTCGGCAATATCTTTCAGCTCCACTTGCGCAGCCTGCAGCCGTTGCAACAAATTGGGTAAATTATTATGGTAGGAAACGTATGCTTGAAGTTGATTCAATAAAGATTTCAATTGCTGCACCACCGGGTTATCACTTTCCTCCAGCTCATAATATACTTTGTTTAATGCAGACTTAATTCCTTCTGCATTACTCAGCAGCTTTAATTCTGCATCTGTATCTTCCAGTTCGTTTACGGTAAAGCCAGCTTCATCGAGTTCATTAAACTGAAAGCGGTTATAATCCGCCTCTTTATCAAATTGCAATTTTTGATTTCTTAATTCTTCACGCTCCTTACGAACCGTTTGCCACTCATGATAAGCATGGCGGTATTTCGCCAGTACATCCGCATGACCTGCCAATGCATCGACTACCTGCCGTTGAAAACCAGTTTCGCCCAATGAAAGTGTATCAAATTGCTGGTGCAGATCAACCAGCAATGAAGTGAGTTCATTTAATTGCGTGAGATTAACAGGGGTATCATTTACAAAGGCCCTGCTTTTTCCGTTCGTTCCAATCTCACGACGAATAATCAACTCATCATTGCTGTCAAAATCATTTTCTTTTAAAAAAAATTTTACTTCTGCTTTCCCTTTCGCATCAAAAATGCCTTCAACTACAGATTTCTTTTCTTTATTAACCAGTACTGAAGAATCGGCACGTTCGCCTAGTATCAGCCCTAATGCACCAATGATGATTGATTTGCCGGCGCCGGTTTCGCCTGTGATAATATTGAGCTTTGAAGAAAAATCAATTTCCAGTTCATCTATGATAGCATAATTGTGAATCGAAAGTTTTTGTAACATAGAGAGTTTATACCGGCTTTAAAAAAATGTAAAAGCAAATTAACCAAAGTGTTCTTATTGCCCAATAAAAAACCCCGTTCTGCACTGAACGGGGAAAAATAAAAAAGAGAATGTATAAGCTTCGACTGACACTATTTAGCCTCGACTGAATTATTCAGATCATCATCCACCAATATACGTCCGCAGTTTTCACACACCATTACTTTTTTACGCTGGCGGATCTCACTTTGCTTTTGCGGCGGGATATAATAGAAACAACCACCACAAGCATCACGTTCAACCGGTACTACCGCAAGACCATTGCGATAACTTTTACGGATTTTTTCATAACTCGCCAGCAAACGGCTATCTACATGCTCTCTTGCATCAGAAGCGAGTTTATTAAAATGTTTTTCTTCTTTTTCGTTTGCCGCAATGATTTTTTCAAGTTCGCCTTTCTTCGTATTTAAAACGCCTTCTTTGCTCGCAATAGTTTTCTTTGCTTTTTCCAAAGAAACCGCTTTCTCTGCTATCTCTTCATTGGCATCTTTAATATGCTTTTCAGCCAGCTTTACTTCAAGCTGCTGCATTTCTATTTCTTTATTGATCGCTTCAAACTCACGATTATTCTTTACGTTGCTGCTCTGCTTTTCGTATTTTTTTGCAAGCGCCTGCGCTTCCTTTATGGCTTCCTTTTTTTGCTCTATAAACTGGGTAATGCCATTTATCTCTTCTTCTATGCGAAGCTGCCGTGAATGCAAACCCTGAATTTCATCTTCCAGGTCTGCAACTTCCATCGGAAGCTCGCCTTTCAAAATGTGTATTTCATCAAGTTTGCTTTCTATTTTCTGAAGAGTGACTAAGGAGGTTAATTTTTCTTCGACGGAGAATTCTTTAACGTTTGCCATTTTTTTATTTCGGATTTAGAGCGTCAGAAGTAATGTACCGGGTTGGTATCCACCTCTGTTTTTAGGACGGCAAAGTTAGGGAATTTTTGTTCCAAAATTTCCTGTAAAAGGTTTATAGTAAACTGTTCGCTCTCATAATGCCCAATATCGGCTATTACAAGCTTATCGTTGGCGTCAAAAAACTCATGATACTTGACATCTGCCGTGATGTAAATGTCGGCCCTTTCTGCTAATGCCCTGGAAATCAGAAAGCTTCCGGCGCCGCCACAGACTGCTACCCGCCCGATCGGCCGCCCGGTCAGCTCCGTATGCCGCACTACCGGTACGCCAAATACTTCTTTCAACCGCGTCAGGAAATTTATTTCATCCATCGGCGCGGGCAGACTTCCGAGCACACCGCTGCCGGTTCCGCTGTGTGTATTCGACAAATTCAACACATCGTAAGCGACCTCTTCGTAAGGATGTGCATCTTTTAAGGCATCAATGATTTTATTTTCAAGAAAAGCGGGAAAAACCGTTTCAATCCGTACTTCTTTTTCATAATGACGGGTGCCTGTTTCACCCACATAGGGATTTGTTCCTTCTTCACCTTTAAATGTGCCTGTGCCTTCGGTATTGAAACTGCATTCGCTATAATTACCGATATACCCAGCTCCTGCCGCAAAAATGGCATTGCGCACCGCTTCCGCATGATCTGCCGGTACAAACGTATACAGTTTCTTCAGCGTATCTGTTTTTTCCGAGAGAACAGTTATATCTTCCAATCCCAGCATTGCGGCTATTTGTCCATTCACGCCCGTTATAACGTTATCCAGGTTTGTATGAATAGCATAAATAGCAATATCATTTTTAATCGCTGTGATCACGGCTTTTTCAACATAGTTCTTGCCATTAATTTTTTTCAATCCGCTGAAAATAACCGGATGATGCGCGATGACGAGATTGCATTTTTTGACAATTGCTTCTTTAATGACTTCTTCCGTTGAATCCAGCGTAACAAGTACACCGCTGCAATCGCGTGCTGCATCACCGATGATTAAACCGGCATTATCATATTTTTCCTGCAACGAAGGATGGGCCAGCGATTCGAGATAGGAAACGATAGCAGAAATTTTCATTTGCTAAAGATACATTTCACGCATAATATGGATCGAATTAAGGCCATTGTAACCGCAAAGCACCACACATAATTCGGTATCTTTGGATGAATGGGAGTAAATCCAAATTTGCAGCAACTGGTCGTGCAGCAGGTGAAAAAAAATCTTGGTGCAGACAGTGACAAAACCTTTAGCCGGTACGAATACGCAAAAAACGCGTGGAAGCGGCGTAAAGACACATGGAACGCAGTTCGTAGTATTGCTTTCATGGCTGCAGGTATAACTTCTGCGGCGTTTGGCCTTGAAGGTTTTCTTATTCCCACCGGTTTTATCGATGGCGGCGTAACGGGAATTTCATTGCTGGTGAATAAGGAAACCGGTGTATCTTTTTCACTCCTCCTGGTTCTTTTCAATCTTCCGTTTATCCTGTTGGGATGGAAGCAAATCAGTAAAGCATTTGGCATCCGGGGTATCCTTGCCATAACTGCACTCGCCATTGTGGTCGCCGTCGTTCCATTCAAACCGGTCACCAATGATAAAGTTCTTGTGGCCGTTTTCGGTGGCTTTTTTCTTGGTGCAGGCATTGGTCTCACCATACGTGGAGGCGGGGTAATCGATGGTACCGAAATACTGGCTATATCGCTTAGCCGTAAGCGAAGTTTATCCGTTGGCGATTTTATTCTCATTTTCAATATCATTATTTTCTCCATTGCCGCTTTTTTGTTATCAATTGAGGTGGCGCTTTATTCCATCCTCACGTACCTCTCCGCATCCAAAACTGTCGACTTTATCCTGGAGGGAATAGAAGAATTCACGGGTGTCACCATCATATCGGTTCACAGCGATGAGATCGCCGATATGATCAAGAACAAATTAGGCCGCGGCTTGACTATTTATGCAGGAAAAAAAGGATTTGGCCGGAGAGGTGAGAATCCGTCTGCATCTGAAATCATCTTTACCGTTGTAACAAGGCTGGAAATAAGCCGCCTTACCGGTGAAGTAGAGAAAATAGATCCGAATGCGTTCATTGTGATGCAAAGTATCAGGGATACACATGGGGGAATGGTAAAGAAAAGACCATTGAAATAATATGTCAGTAAGGTTAAATAAGTCATATTGAGCGAATAGGAGTCGAAAAAGCTTGCAATGTTGAGGAAAACTGACTTATTTGACACATTCCACCCGCATCGGCAGTTTACCTGCCTGTTTACCCTTAATAAAAATGTTTTTTTACCAACCAAAATCCTTTGTATCTTTTCAACAGCTTGCCATCCCGCCCTGGATAACTCCCAATACACTGTTCGAACTAAAAATTAATCTTGACATGAGAAGAAAAAAAACAGGTTATATCCTGTTAGGTCTGCTCGTTATAACAGGATTAGCAGGGACAACTTCCGGTTCTATATCAGGTAAAGAAAGGAAGAGTGCCGTGGGGCTAATGAAAAATACACGAACCGATGTGCTGAAAAGCATAAAGGATTTGTCTGCCACACAGGTTAATTTTAAAACAACCGGTGAGCAATGGTCCGTAAAAGAATGCGTATATCATATTGCCGCTTCTGAAAATAAAATGTGGCAATGGCTGGAGGCCAGCCTGAAACAACCCGCCAACCCGGAAAAACGTGCTGAGATAAAACTTACCGATGAAGAAGTGATAAACCTGATGCAGGAAAGGGCCTATAAGGGAGAAACCAATGAATCACCCGAGTTTTTGCATGTAACGTTTAATTATAAATCCCTCGAGGAAGCCATTGCGGATTTCAAACAGAAAAGAGCAGAACATATTGAATATATAAAATCAACTACCGAAGATCTGCGCAATCATGTGGTGCAAACGCCGCTCGGATGGATCGATTGCTACCAGTTGTACCTGGTAATTGCTTCGCATGCCAACCGTCACATACAACAGATCAGGGAAATAAAACAGGATTTTGCTTATCCCAAATAATTGAAGGTGAAAAACCCTCCTTTAAGCCCCGGCCCTGCAAAGGTTTCCGGGGCTTATTTCTTCTCTTTATACATGGATGGCCTGTTTATCGTCATCATTCGTTCCGGTTGTGGGTAAGCAACGAATCCGAACTGCGCATATAAACTATGCGCATCTTTCGTGGTCAGCAGGAAACGCCTCAAGCCTTGCAGATCGGGATAATTCATGATCACCTGCATCAGCCATTTCGATAAACCTTTACCGCGATGACCGGTTAAAATAAAAACATCTCCCAGGTACGCGAATGTTGCATAATCGCTGATCACCCTTGCAAAACCAACCTGTTCATCATTCCGGTAAACACCAAAACAAAGCGAATTCTCAATACTTCGCTTAACTATATCCATCGGAATCCCCTCTGCCCAATAGGATTGGTTACACAAATAGTCCTGCACCACCGCGAGATTAATTCTGGACTTATCGGTCGATATTTTATAATCTTCTTTTACCCACTCCATATTTTGTATCGTGATTTAGGCTAAGGCTATTTTGATTTGAAGTTTTAAATTCGCCCCGGCAACAAATTTCCAAAAATGACTCCATTGCCAAAAGATAATTTTTCAGTTCAATCCGATCTGTATGTAAAATACAGGCCGCATTACAGCCCGGAGGTTTTTGATTTTATTTTGCAATTTGTAAAAAGCAGAAAAAAAATGCTTGATTGCGGAACCGGCAACGGACAGGCAGCCGCTGTACTGAGTGATTATTTCGAACAGGTGGATGCAATTGACATTAGCGAAAAGCAAATTTTAAATGCAGTTAAAAAACCGAATATCTTTTATCAAATTTCCTCTGCTGATAAAACAGTTTTTGATGACAACAGCTTTGATTTAATTACCTGCGCAACCGCTATTCATTGGTTTTCATTTGACCAATTTTTTACAGAAATAACGCGGGTGGCAAAAAATGAAGCCGTATTCGCCTGCTGGGCCTATGATTTGATTCGAACAGATAATGATGAAATAAATAAATTGATACGTGACTTTTATGGAACAACGGTAAAACAATACTGGGATGCTGAAAGAAGTCACGTAGATCATCTTTACAAAACAATTCCATTTCCTTTCAGGGAAATACCCAATCCGGGTTTCAGTACAGTGTTGACATGGAATATTGATACACTCGATGGATACCTGAACACATGGTCTGCGGTGCAGCACTATATAAGGACGAACCATACGAACCCGGTAAATGATTTAATCAAAGCAATACGTGAAAAAACGGGAAGTTCAATTAAAATAAAAGCTACTTTCCCGGTCTTCATGAGAATCGGTATTATTGAAAAATGATTTTGACTATGACAACAAGCGAACTCTATAATTCGTACAGGGAACAAATGCGTCGCGTTGCTGACATTAAATTTTCATCTGCCTTATTGCAATGGGACCAGGAAACATACCTGCCGGTAAAGGCAGCTGCTATTCGTGGCCAGCAGATTGCAACGCTTTCAGAACTGGCGCACCAGTTATTTACCGATGAAAAACTCGGTTCAGTATTAAATGAATTGAAACAGCGGGAGGATCTTGCTGAAAACGATAAAAAAAATGTTGACCTGACCTTTGAAGATTATACGAAAAACAAAAAGTATAGTTCGGAGTTCGTCCGAAAAATGAGTGAGCAGGTAAACAAAACATTTCACGCATGGATAGAAGCAAGAAAACAGGATTCATTTCCTGTTTTTGAAAATAAACTGGATACTCTTATTGATCTTAAAAAACAGGAAACCGATATTCTTGGTTATGAAAAACATCCTTACAATGCATTATTAAATGAATTTGAAAAAGGATGCACCGTTGACCTGCTGGATAAAACCTTCACCGGGTTATTGCCTTCACTGAAAGAACTATTAGACAGGATCACAAAAAAAGAACAGGTTGACAATTCTTTTTTAAAACAACATTTTCCCAAACAGGATCAATGGAGCTGGGGAATGCATTTGATCAAAAAACTGAATTTCGATTTTAACGCCGGCCGACAGGACATCAGCGAACATCCTTTTACTATTAATTTTTCAAGTACCGATGTGCGTATCACGACGCGTGTCGATGAAAACAATTTCAGCAATATGACATGGAGTTGTATTCATGAAACAGGTCATGCGTTGTACGAACAGGGTTTACCTGAAAACCAATATGGTTTACCGTTAGGTGAAGCCGCATCTCTCAGCATGCATGAATCACAATCGCGTTTGTGGGAAAATAATGTGGGGCGGGGCTTATCTTTCTGGCGATATTACCTGCCCGAACTGCAACAATATTTTCCAAAACAATTGGGCAATGTATCCTTGCATACATTTTATAAAGGCATCAACAAAGTAGAACCGTCTTTGATTCGCACCGAAGCGGATGAAGTGACTTATCATTTCCACGTTTATATTCGTTATGAACTTGAAAAGCGGTTAATTGAAGGTTCAATTAAAACAAAAGACATTCCTGCATTTTGGAACGAACAGTATAAAAAATATCTTGGCATAAGCGCTGAAACAGATAAAAAAGGTTGTTTGCAGGATATACATTGGAGCCATGGCAGTTTTGGTTATTTTCCAACCTATAGCCTGGGTAGTTTTTATGCGGCGCAGTTTTATTCTTTTGCAAAACAAAATATTGCCGGACTCGATGATCAATTAGAACACGGCAAAACTGAAAACCTGTTGCATTGGTTAAGGGATAATATACATCAGTATGGCAGAAAATACACCAGCGAAGAATTATGCAGTAAAATAACCGGCAAACCGCTGGACATAGCGGAATTTATGGCCTATCTCTTGCATAAATACACAAGGATTTATAATTTGTGATACATAAATCCATCCGATGAAAAAAACTTTCTTCTTGTACATCATTGCAAGTATCGTCTTACTACCCGCCTGTAAGAAAGCAATTGAAAATCAGCTCAACGATGTTATCGTAAATTCGATGACTGACGGTCAGTGGGTTATTACCAGTTTTAAAAATAATGGCACAGACATCACTACTGATTTCTCCGCTTATAAATTTCAATATCACAGCAATAAAACAGTCGATGCTATAAAGAATGGCGTCGTTGAAATAACAGGCGATTGGGATGGTAACGCGCTTGATAAAACCACATGGGCCAGTTTTCCGGGTAATTCTTTACCCGTTACATTACTAAATGGCAATTGGAAGATCACCAACAATACCTGGACTTACGTGGTAGCCACACAAACAATCGGGACACAAACAAAATCATTCCGGCTTGAAAAAAAATAATTCATCAACGAGTACAACAACTATTCCGGCAAGGTTTTTTCAGTATCATAGAACCTGTTGTTAAACTATGCGCACCGGAAACCGTCCTAAAATTTCATAGCCAATCCTTTCCCTCTCTAAGCTTTTGATGGAATGTTTTATTGAACAATAGTATTTTTCCTAACCCTTTGGAAAATTGGTTGATTTACATTTACTCAAACAACTAGAAAACCAGGCCCTTGAACGAGAAATTGTGCCCGCGGAGAATCACTGCTATTCTATCGCTTTTGCTTGCCTTTACAACAGTAAATGCGCAACTTCCTGTTGCAAACTTTACTGCAAGTCCGCTGGCAGGTTGCGCACCACTCGTTGTTCAGTTCCAGGATCTATCATCCGGAACTCCCACGTCATGGAGCTGGGATTTTGGAAACGGTAATACATCCGCGAAACAAAATCCTGCCGCCACTTACCTCGTCTCAGGAAGCTACACGGTAACATTAACCGTTAAGAATGCAAATGGAACGAATACATTAACCCGTACACAATACATCACCGTGTATGAAGCTCCGACAATAAATTTTATCGCTTCACAAACAACGGGCTGTTTTCCCCTGAATGTCCAGTTTACCGATAATTCCAATCCCGGTGCAGGCAACACCAATGCCGGATGGTTTTGGGATTTTGGTGATGGTACAATTTCAACTGAACAGAATCCTCTGCATACGTATACCACGGCGGGTTCGTTTGCAATAACAGTAAAAGTAACCAATGACAAAAGTTGTTGGCGGGTGGTAACATTTCCAAATTCCATCACTACTAATCCCGGTATTACAGCTGATTTTACCAACACGTTGCCTGCGGTATGTCGTCCACCTGCAGCTGTTACGTTTACAAACACGTCTACCGGTCCGGGCGTTCTCTCCTATCTATGGGATTTTGGTGATGGCAGCACTTCAAATGCGATAAGTCCTGCGCATACGTATACCGCAACAGGCTTGTATAATGTGACCCTTACAGTGACTAACGATAACGGATGTACGGACTCTGTAGTTAAAAATAACTTGATCCCGGTCGGTCAATATAATCCTTCATTTACAAAACCAGATAGTATCTGTATCAATATACCGGTGACTTTTACCAATACATCTGTTCCTGTTCCTTCGGCACAGACATGGGATTTCGGTGATGGTACAACATCAACCGCCGTAAACCCGGTTAAAACGTACACTGCCGCAGGCACGTATCCCGTGAAATTGTACACGACTTATGGCAGTTGTTCCGATTCCATTTCGAATACCATCGTTGTATTGGATAAACCTGTGGCAGCATTCACAGCTCCGTCGGTAGCTGCATGTCAGGCTCCGTTAACGGTAAATTTCCAGGACCAGTCGACAAATGCAGCTACCTGGCAATGGAGTTTTGGTGATGGTACTACATCTACCGATCAAAACCCGGTACACACGTATAATGACTATGGCACTTATGATGTAAAATTGATCGTATCAAGCGGGTTCGGGTGTGCTGATTCAATAATAAAAACGGCCTTTGTAAAAATCATAAATCCCCAGATCGCGATTCCTTCTTTGCCGGCAGCGGGTTGTATTCCATTTACAATAAACCCTGTGCCGACTATTACTACTGCTGATGCAGTTACTTCTTATTTGTGGGATTTTGGCGATGGTGCAACATCTACATTACAAAACCCAACACATACGTATCCAACACAAGGCACCTATACCGTTCGTTTGATAATTACTACAAGTACGGGTTGTACGGATACGCTATTAATTAACAATGCTGTTCGCGTAGGAAGCCTGCCGACTGCCAATTTCAGCGCTGCACCAATTCCTGTTTGTGCGTCGGACCCCGTTCAATTCACCGATCTGTCAACGACGGCTGATGCGTGGCTTTGGGATTTTGGAGATGGCACTACATCAGGAGCACAAAATCCAACGCATACTTACCTGAC
>Ga0207645_10000255_pt1 | contig 44205 bp, 44 predicted proteins | sample KBSM53metaG_FD_184331 | JGI IMG/M metagenome (GOLD analysis project Ga0207645, IMG submission 184331) | Miscanthus rhizosphere microbial communities from Kellogg Biological Station, Michigan, USA - KBS M5-3 metaG (SPAdes) (version 2) | ecosystem: Host-associated > Plants > Roots > Rhizosphere >...
GACGGTCGACGGCATGCAGTTCGACCGCGGCTACCTCTCGCCGTACTTCGTCACGGATCCAGACAAGATGGAAGCGGTCCTCGAGGACGCGCTGATCCTCATCCACGACAAGAAGATCTCGTCGATGAAGGACCTGCTCCCGATCCTCGAGAAAGTCGCGCAGATGGGCAAGCCGATGCTCATCATCGCCGAGGATGTCGAGGGTGAGGCGCTGGCGACGCTCGTCGTCAACAAGCTGCGTGGCACGCTCCGCATTGCCGCTGTGAAGGCGCCAGGCTTCGGCGATCGCCGCAAGGCGATGCTGCAGGACATCGCGGTCCTCACGAACGGCCAGGTGATCAGCGAGGAAGTCGGCTTCAAGCTCGAGAACGCGGTCATCACGGACCTCGGCCGCGCGAAGCGCATCGTCGTCGACAAGGACAACACGACGCTCATCGACGGCAACGGCGAGACGGACAAGATCCAGGGTCGCATCAAGGAGATTCGCGCAGCGATCGACAAGAGCACCTCGGACTACGACAAGGAGAAGCTTCAGGAGCGCCTTGCCAAGCTCGCCGGCGGTGTTGCGGTCGTGAACGTTGGCGCCGCGACCGAGAGCGAGATGAAGGAGAAGAAGGCTCGCGTCGAGGACGCGTTGCACGCGACCCGCGCGGCCGTGGAAGAGGGCATCGTCCCGGGCGGCGGCGTTGCGTTGCTCCGCGCGCAGGCGGCGCTCAAGGGGCTCAAGCTCGATGAGACCGACGAGCAGATCGGCGTCGACATCGTGCGCCGCTCGCTCGAGGAGCCGCTCCGCATGATCGTGCAGAACGCGGGTGGCGAAGGCTCGATCGTGGTGGAGAAGGTGCGTGGCTCGAAGGACAAGAACTTCGGCTACAACGCCCTCACCGACAACTACGAGGACCTCGTGGCCTCGGGCGTCATCGACCCGACGAAGGTGACGCGCACGGCGCTGCAGAATGCCGCGTCGATCGCGGGCTTGCTTCTCACGACGGAAGCGATCGTCGTCGAGAAGAAGGAAGACAAGCCCGCTCCGGCTGCGCCGGGCGGCGGTGGCATGGGCGGGATGTACTAAGCCAGCACTTCAGATAAACGAAGCGGGGACCCGAAAGGGTCCCCGCTTCAGTCATGGACTGTCATCAGTCAAGCGCTAACGCCAACTGTTGCGCCCGTCCGCCGCGGCGGCCGGCGACGAACGCGCCGTGCACCACGTCCTGTTGTGCCGCAGTCACGCGCCCGCGGAATCGGGACCGCGCCAGCGCCGCCGACACACTCGCCAGCGCGTGATCCGGCGTGTTGCACTGTTCGCTGAGATGCGCGAGCACGAGATGCTGCAGCCCCGAGTGTGCACACGTGCGCGCGATCATCGCGGCGTCTCTGTTGCTCAGATGTCCGGACGCTCCGGCAATCCGGCGCTGCACGGAAATCGGATACGGGCCGCGCGCGAGCATTGCTTCATCGTGATTGGACTCGAGCACCAGGATGTCGAGATCGCGAATCGCGTCGCGCAGCTGCGGGGTCATGCGGCCAAGGTCCAGCACGACCGCTGCACGCGCGCCTGAAACGATGTCCGTCGCGACGACACCAATCGGCTCAGTCGCATCGTGCGAGATCGGCACCGTGTGCACGTTCATAGTGCCGAACGTCAGCATCGCGCCGGAATCGAACGTCCGGACGTCCGCGTTCACCAACTCGGGAGCGCCTTGCACGGTGCCCGCCGTCGCGTGCAGCGTCCAATTCCAGCGATGTGCGGACCTTGCCGCGCCGCACATGTGGTCGTTGTGCTCGTGCGTGACGATCACCGCTTCGATGCTTTCGGGCGCGATTCCCGCGGTCGCTAAGCGACGCTTCAGCTCACGCGATGAGAAGCCTGCATCCACGAGCACGCGCGTGGAGCCATTGTCGATCACCGTCGCGTTGCCGCGACTTCCCGATCCCAGCACCCAGACCTTCATGCTACCTGCCATCGGGCGGCATGCGCCGCAGTCAGCCATCGTCGCGCTCGGTCGCTGAGCGCAACGTGTCGCCGGCTCATCACGCGTTCGGCGACACCAAGAAATCTATCGAGGTCGTACGTCGGCGCGTCGGGTGTGCCGCCCCACGAGAACGGGGAAATGACCTTCGGCGTCATCAGCGGAACGAACACATTCGCGCCCGTGCCGACGACGCTGCCCGTAGTCAGGCGCGTCCCGATCGCGGTCTTCGCGTGGTCACCGAAAAATGTCCCGAGGAACTGCATCCCGGTGTCGCGCATGCCCCGCGGCGACCAGATCGCAACGGAGCCGTACGTGTTCTTCAAGTTGCTCGTCACGGTGCTCGCACCGAGGTTCGTCCACCGCCCGAGATACGAGTGGCCTACGAATCCGTCGTGGGATTTGTTCGCGTGGCCGAGGAAGATTGTCGTGCTCACCTCACCGTGCACGCGACAGTGGTCACCGATCGACGTGTTGGCGATCTTCCCGCCGCCGAGCGTCGTATCCTCGCCCACGTAGCAGGGGCCCACGAGTCGCGAGAACGGTGCGACGGTCGCTCCGCGCCGTACGAGAATAGGGCCCGCGGTCACATCGAACACGACGTATGGCTCGATCGACGCGCCCCGCTCGATGCGCGCGGCGTACGCCCCCACCACCGCGCCACCGGCTTCCGCACCGCTGATCGTGTCGAGTCCTTCCACTCGACTCGGGATATCCGACGCCAACATCTCACCGAGATGTCGGATGAGGTCCCAAACGTCATCGAGCCACCACCCGCTGATCTCGGTGGACGTCGCCCCGTCGCCGGCTAACGACTCGATGACGGCGCTGCCATCGCGGATCGCGGTCGCTGCGACGGCCCGCGAGAGTCGCACCGCCGCGACGCGTCCATGGCACGTCCAGACGTCCGCCCAGGGATCCGCGGGGGCGAGCACTGGCGCGCATCGCGCGTTCACGAGAATGGTGCCGGCGGCGATCGGGCCGGTGGTGCAGGGCGGCGCGTCCAGCTCGTCGAAGTCGGCGAGATGCGCCGCCCCAATGAACCCGGTGGCCTCGGCGCCGAGCGCGGTCTCCCACCGGCGCCTAACGATTTCCGTGCCCGCGCGCAGCTCCGAGACCGGCCGCGTGAGCGCGAACGGCTCGAATCCGCGTGCCGCCTCGTCATCGTAGAGCACGAGCGTGTTCATTCGCGGTCCCGAATGTCGGGCGGCAGCTTGGAGATCAGCGTCTTGAGATCCGCTGCGGATTCCTTGGTCGTCACGAGCGTGAGACCATCCCGCACCACTACTACCAGGTCGCGCACGCCGTACAGCACGACATCGGTTCCCTCCGCATACACGACGTTGTCCTTCGCGTCCACGAGCACCGCGGAGCCGCTGGCCGCATTGCCCCGCGCATCAAGCGCCCGCACCCGGCCAAGCGCCGCCCATGTACCCACGTCATCCCACTGAAACGCGCCGGGCATCACCACGACATTGGAGCTCCGCTCGAGCACGCCGACGTCAACCGTCACCGGAGTCGCAGTCTGGAAGAATCGTTCGGCGTCCCCGTTCGCGGCCGCGAGTGCCGGTGCAAGCTCGGGCGTCAGGGCGCGAACGTCGTCGAGGAAGTCGCCCACGCGCCACGCGAAGATGCCGGAGTTCCAGAGCGCGCCCTCATTGATCATTCGTTCGGCCGCCGCGCGGTCCGGTTTCTCGACGAATCGGTCCACGCGGAACGCCCCGACGCCGATCGGCGACCCGGGCCGGATGTATCCGAAACCGGTGTCCGGACGCGTAGGGACGACGCCCACCGTGACCAGCACCGACTCTCGTTCTGCAACCTCCGCCGCTCGGCCCAAGGCGGCCCGAAATCCTTCGTCGTCCCCGATCGCCCAGTCCGCATGTACCGAGATCATCGTCGCGTCAGCACCGTCGCGTCGCTCGATCTCGCTCGCGGCCCACGCAAGCGCTCCGCCGGTGCCAACGGCGCGCGGCTCCGCGATCACGTTCTCCGCGGGAACCCGTGGTGCGTGCTCGCGAACGACATCACGAAGCGATGCATTCGTCAGGATCAGCGTGCGCTCCGCGGGGACGAGCGGTGCCAGCCGATCGAGCGTCGCCACGAGCAGTGGTCGATCATCGACGAGCGGCAGTAATTGCTTGGGGCGTGATGGTGTGCTGAGCGGCCAGAAGCGCGAGCCGACACCGCCGGCCAGCACGACGGCCCATCGGCTCACGCGGTCTCCGCGCTGTCGTCCTGCGTCAGCCCCGCGAGCTCCGCCGTTCGCGCGTACAATTTTTTGGGACTGAACGGCTTGGTGAGGAACTCGGTCGCGCCGAGCTCCATAGCCTTCTGATGCTGCGCCTCCTGGCCGGCTGCCGTGAGAATGATGCACGGCAGGTGCTTCAGCCGATCGTTCGACCGAATGCGTGCGAGCACATCCAGCCCGCTGAGGTTTGGCATCATGAGGTCGAGCAACACGAGGTCGATGTCCGACTCGGTTTCCAGGACATCGATCGCTTCCTGTCCGTCGTAGGCGAGAGTGACGCGGAACGGCCCCTGCTCGAGCTTCATCTTGATGATGCGGCCGATGTGAGGCTCATCATCGGCGACCAGCACGTGGCGTAGATCCATATCGACGGTGTCAGCTCAAACCAGTGCCGCCATCTGCTCGCGATTCCGCCGGAGCTCGAACAGGAGCTGACCGATGTTCGCCTCCGGTTGCACGAGCACGAGGAGGATGGCGTCCGGCGAAAGCACTGATACCACCGCGAGGCCGCGTGGGTGTTCGAAGACACCGGTGACGAGCGGACCACGTTGGCTGGCGGCACCAAACTCGTCGGCGGCGGTAATGATGGAGGGCACGTGCGCGGCGAGCCCTTCGGCATCCAGGTTCGTGACCGCCTGGCCGTCGATCAGGAGCCCGTCGCGACCGAGGACGATCGCCGCTTCGACGCCGTCGCGCTGCCGAATGGCGGCGACGAGTTCGCGGATCGTCGGCATGCGCGCTCCCGAAGAAAAGTCGTGCGAAGCATAACCAGAGGCAGGGGGTTGTCAAGCGAGCAATCGCTTGAAGTCTCGTGTGTTAGGCGATATGCTTCGATTCCCTTGTACCCCGCTCGACCTCGCTATTAGATGAAGTTCAGACAGCTTGTTTCGTCCGTTGGTCTCGCCGCCGTCGTTTCCGGCGTGTCCGCCTGCGACAATCCCAACCAGACGAGTACGCTCATATCGGTCATCGCCGATACCCTCCAGGTCTTCGCGCTGACCGGCACGCCGCCCTCCTACCCGGCCGCCTTCCTGGCTTCGTCGGGCGCCGTCACACGCGCTGATGGCAACTTCAACTTCGACGTCGCGTTCGACATCAACGCGTCGAACGAGGTGATCGTCTATCCTCAGAAGCTCGTCGGCGTGCCCTGCGTCGCAGGAGCGGTGAACTGCGGAGGCGCGGCGGGCGGGAAGCCTGTCGGGCTGCAACGCATCACCGTCGCATTCGACTCGCTGGAACGCGCGCCGACCGCCGGATATCAGTTCGACTCGACCTTCGTGCTCACACCGGGCCAGGGGCTCGTGATGCAGGTACAGAGCTCGAGCGAGTGTCCGCTGTCGTTCTCGACGGTGATGTACTCGAAGTTCGTCATCGACAGCATCGATACCGGACGTCGGTCCATCTACTTCCGGTCCGTCAACGACCCGAATTGCGGCTATCGTAGCCTCGTCCCCGGGGCGACGCCCAAGAACTGATCTCGCCTCATGCACGATCTCAAATCGCTGCGAGACCAGATCGACGCGCTTCGCGATGCGATGCGCCGGCGCGAAAAGCTCGACCAGATCGGCCCGCTGCTCGATCGTGCCGAGGCGCTCGACCGCGACCGCCGCACGAGCATCCAGGCGGTCGAGGAGCGGAAAGCAGCGCGCAACGCGGCGACGCAAGAAGTCGCTCGACGCAAGAAGGCGAAAGAAAACGCAGACGATCTCGTCGCCCAGAGTCGCGCGTTAGGGGAAGAGATCAGCCGTCTCGAATCCGAGCTTGCGACATCCGAGTCGGAGCTCGAGCGCATCTTGCTCGAGATTCCGAACATTCCGCTCCCCGAAGTTCCGAATGGCGGAGAGGAGTGCAACGTGATCGTGCGCGAATGGGGAACGCCGCGCATGGAGTCGGGCCTTCGCCCCCACTGGGAGATCGCCGAGGCGCTCGGGATCATTGACCTCGCCCGAGGCGCCAAGATCAGCGGATCCGGGTTCGTCGTGTATCGCGGCGCCGGTGCTCGTCTCGTTCGCTCGTTGATGAATCTGTTCCTCGATGTGCATACCGGCGAGCACGGCTACGAGGAGGTGTGGGTTCCCGTCGTCGTCAACCGCGCGACGATGACCGGCACTGCGCAGCTCCCGAAGTTCGAGGACGACATGTACGCGCTGCGGGATGAAGATCTGTTTCTCATTCCAACGGCCGAAGTGCCCGTCACGAATCTCTATCGCGACGAGATGCTCGACGGCGCCAGGCTGCCGCGGGGCTTCTGCGCGTACACCCCGTGCTTTCGCCGCGAAGCGGGAAGCGCCGGCAAGGATACGCGTGGCGTGCTTCGCGTCCACGAGTTCGACAAGGTGGAGCTCGTGCGATACGCCACGCCCGAAACCTCAGCCAGCGAACACGAGCTCATGACCAAGCACGCGACGACGCTGCTCGAGCGACTCGGGCTTCCGTACCGCGTCAAGCTTCTGGCGGCGGGCGACACCGGGTTTGCCAGCGCGAAGACGTACGACCTGGAGACGTATGCGCCGGGCGTGGGTGCGTGGCTCGAGGTGTCGTCGAGCAGCACGTTCACGGACTTCCAGGCTCGACGCGCGAACATTCGGTATCGGCCCGCGCCGGGCGAGAAGCCGCGCTTCATTCACACGCTGAACGCGTCCGGCCTCGCGTTCCCGCGGATCATCGCGTCGATCATCGAGCACTATCAGCAGCCCGACGGCACCGTCACGATGCCGGAGGCGTTGCGGCCGTATCTCGGCGCCGACTCGATCCGCTGAACCGTGCGCCGCGGCGCGTCGTTCATCGTCGTCGCCGTTGGAGTCGTGCTGCTCCTCGGGTCGTACATCGTGTACACGCAGCGCGTCGTGGTGGAGCTTCGCCGAGAGGCGGAGCGCTCCGGGCGGATGTATGCCCAGGTGTTCGAGGCGCTGGCCGATCCCGCATCCGATCCGTCGAACGCGTTGCTCGAACTCTCGCGCCAGATCGCCGACTCGAAGGTTCCGGTTCTGCTCACCGACGCTGACGGAAAGCTCACTGGCGCGGTCAACACGCCATTCGACAAGTTGGCCGCGAGCGGCGAGCGCACCGACCCGCGTGTCCCCGGAAACGAGCGGCTCAGACGCTACATCGCCACGCTCGATCGGCAGAACGCGCCGATAGTCGAGACGGGAGTCGGGACGGTCCATATCGGCGACACGCCGCTCGTTCTCGGGCTTCGATTCATTCCGCTCCTGCAGGCAGGCACGCTCGCGCTCCTTCTCCTCGCGGGTGTTTACGCGGTTCGCACGCGTGGACGTGCCGACCGCGAGAAAGTGTGGGCGGGCATGGCGCGCGAGTCCGCGCATCAGCTCGGAACGCCGCTGTCATCGCTCAGCGGGTGGCTCGAGCTGCTCAGTGAGCGCGAGGATGATCCGCTCGCGGCGCAGGCGGTGCAGCACATGCGCGGTGATCTCGACCGCCTCGAGCGGGTCGCCCATCGCTTCGAGCGCATCGGCCGACCTCCACGCCGAGATCCGGTGGATGTGCGACAACTCGTCGACACGGTTGGCGGATACTTTCGTGCACGCGTACCGACCCTCGCGCACGCTGTGGATATCGCCGCGTCAGGCGGAGACGAGCCGCTGATGGTTCACGGCGACGCGGTGCTACTCGAGTGGGCGCTCGAGGTGTTGATGAAGAACTCGGTCGACGCGCTCGCCGGGCGTGGGGGGCGCATCTACGTCACGTCCGCACGAGTGCCCGAGGGCGTCCGCATTCGTGTCGCGGATGACGGCCCGGGCATTCCTCGCGAAATTCGCGCGCGTGTGTTCGATGCAGGGTTCTCGACGAAGGACCGTGGATGGGGCGTCGGTCTCTCGCTCGCGCGGCGCATCGTGGAGGAGAATCACGGCGGCCAACTGCTGCTCGTGCCGGCGCCGCGAGGCGCGACCTTCGACGTTATCTTGCACTGATGTCCACGACGGTGTCCCGAGACTGGCTGACCGGTCTCAACCCCGCGCAGCGTGACGCGGTGCTCCACTTCGAAGGGCCAATGCTGGTGCTCGCCGGCGCTGGATCCGGCAAGACGCGCGTGCTGACCACGCGGATTGCGCATCTCATCGATCACCACGGCGTCGACCCGAAGCACATTCTCGCGGTCACGTTCACGAATAAGGCAGCTGGGGAGATGCGCGAGCGGATCGCGCGCCTCCTTGGCACCGAGCCTGTCGGCATGTGGTGCGGGACGTTCCATTCGGTCGGCGCTCGGATGCTTCGCACGGCGGCGCACCTCGTCGGCCGCACGCCGAGCTTCACGATCTACGATGAGGATGACGCCATTGGCGTCGTCAAGCGGATCATGGAGCGTTTGCGCATCTCGGCGAAGGACCATGCGCCGCGCGCCATCCTCGACGCGATCTCCGACGCGAAGAATGCGCTCGTGACCGTTGGCGAGTATGAAGCGATGGCGAAGGACCCGCACGCGCGTGCCGTCGCCCCCGTGTACAAGGAGCTCGAGGGCGCGCTGCGGCAGGCGAACGCCGTCACGTTCGACGACCTCCTCGTCCTGCCGGTGCGTATCCTCGAAGAGCACGTCCACGTGCGCGCGCAGTATCAGGATCGGTTCCGCTTCATTCTCGTGGACGAGTATCAGGACACGAATCGCGCGCAGTATCGATTCGTGAAGCTGATCGGCGGCCAGCACGCGAACGTGATGGTCGTCGGCGACGACGATCAGTCGATTTACGGCTGGCGCGGCGCCGACATTCGCAACATTCTGGATTTCGAGCGGGACTTCCCGCAGGCCGCGATCGTTAGGCTCGAAGAGAACTACCGGTCGACTCCGCAGATCCTCGACCTGGCAAACGTCGCGATCAGTCCGAATACCGAGCGTCGCGGCAAAACGCTGCGCTCGACTCGCCCGCCGGGCGAGCGCGGGACCGTGGTCGGCGCGTACGATGATCGCGACGAAGCGGACTACATCGTCGAGGAAATCGCGCTTCGCCGTGGATCGCCGGGCGGCAGAGCGCCCGGTCAGCCACTCGGCGCTGGCCTCACGCTTCGCGACTTCGCGATCCTGTACCGCACGAATGCGCAGAGTCGAGCGCTGGAAGAGTCGCTGCGGCGCAAGGGGTTCGCCTATCGCCTCGTCGGCGCGGTCCGCTTCTACGACCGGCGTGAGATCCGCGACCTCATGGCGTATCTCAAGCTGATCGCGAACCCTAACGATGACGAGGCGTTCCGGCGCGCGATCGCCGTCCCGAAACGAGGCATCGGCGACACCAGCATCGACACGCTCGCGGCGGCCGCCCACGCCGAGCGGACGCCGCTGCTCGCCGCCTCGGTTCGACCCGACCTCGTCGCCGGCTTGCGTCCCGCGGCGCGTACCGCGCTCGCCGAGTTCGCGGCGCTCATCGGCAAGTTGGGGGAGCAAGCGCGAGAGGCGTCGGTCGACGAGTTGCTGCGCGACCTGATCGACGCCATCCGCTACGGCGAGCATCTCAAGACGGAGCCCGACGCACAGGACCGGATGGACAACGTGCGCGAGCTCGTCGAGGGCGCTGTGGAAGTCGTCGCCGACGATGGCGGGGAAGTTGGCCTGACCCCGCTCGATCACTTCCTGCAGCGTGCAACGCTCGTCACCGGTGTCGACACCATGGACTCGCAGGCCGACGCCGTGACCATGATGACGATGCACAACGCGAAGGGGCTCGAGTTTCCCGTGGTCTTCATCGCGGGGATGGAAGACGGGCTCTTTCCGCTATCCCGAGCGTTCGATGATCCGCCCATGCTGGAAGAGGAACGCCGCCTCTTCTACGTCGGCATCACGCGCGCCGAGCAGAAGCTGTACATCACCCACGCGCGTTCCCGACGGCGCAACGGCGAGTTGATGCCGTCGATTCCGTCGAGCTTCCTCGGTGTGATCCCGCCGGGCATGCTCGAGGAACGCTCGACCATCAAGCTCCGCGCGACCGGCCGGAGCGTCATGCCGCATCCATCCGCGGCCACGCGTCGCCCGGGGGCCCGGGTGTCCTTTGCCGCCGATACCGACGTCGAGGTGTCCCAGGACGCCCCGCGCTTCGTGAAGGGAGAGCGGGTTCGCCACGGCCGCTTTGGCTCCGGCACGATTGCCGAGCTCTCGGGCGTCGGTCGCGATACGAAGGTCACGATCGACTTCGATGACGAGGCCGTGGGACGGAAGCGACTGGTGGTTGCGTACGCGGGTCTCGAGCGAGGGTGGGACTAGTGTCCGTCACAGATGCAGAAGTCCGTCATGTGGCGGCACTGGCGCGCCTCGGCCTCGATGCCGGGCAGCTTCCGACCATCGCGGCGGAGCTGAACGGGATCCTCGCGCACATGGAGGTTCTCTCGAAGGTCGACACGTCCGCCCTCGGCGCGGTGACAGGCGTCGGTACGGCGGGTACGCCGCTGCGCGTCGACGGCGGAAACCAGATCCCGCTCGCGCGGCCGCGCGAAGCGTTCGCGCCGGCCATGCGAGATGGCTTCCTCATCGTGCCGCGCCTGGCCACCCACGAGGATCAAGAGTCGCCGTGATGGTGCCTGGACCTTCGGCCGCCGAGCTCGCGCGTCAACACGCGGAGGGGAAGACGCCTCCGAAGAAAGCTGTCGAGCAGGCGTTCGCACGGGCCGCGGAGGTCGACGCCGGACCAAACGGGCTGAATGCGATCCTGTGGGCCGATCGCGAGGCAGCGTTAGGCGCGGCGGCCCAGGTCGCGGAGCTCTCCCGGCAGGGCAACCAGCCGGGCCCACTCGCCGGCGTGCCGGTCGTCGTGAAGGACAACATCGCGACGTTGACGATGCCGACCACCTGCGGCTCGCGCATCCTCGAGGGATACGTCAGTCCCTTCGAGGCGACCGTCGTGACGCGTCTTCGCAATGCCGGAGCGATCGTGATCGGCAAGACGAACATGGACGAATTCGCCATGGGATCGTCGACCGAGAACTCAGCGTACGGGCCGACCCGAAATCCACTCGATCCCACGCGGGTCCCGGGAGGCTCCTCCGGCGGATCGGCCGCCTGTGTTGCGGCCGGTATCGTTCGCGTTGCGCTGGGCTCGGAGACCGGCGGCTCCGTGAGGCAGCCCGCGGCGTTCTGCGGGATCGTTGGCGTCAAGCCGACCTACGGTCGGGTGAGCCGCTATGGCCTCGTCGCCTTCGCGTCATCGCTCGATCAGGTCGGCGTATTCGGGCGAAGCGTGGAGGACGCCGCGATCGGTCTCGGCGTCATCGCTGGGCGAGATCGCTACGACTCGACCAGCGCCGACGTCGAAGTCGACGACTACGTTGCCACCGCCAGCGAGACGCTCAAGGGCGTGGTCATCGGTCGCCCTCGCGAATACTTCCCCGACTCGCTCGACGCACGGATTCGCGCGCGCTGTGACGCCGCGCTCGACGCCCTCCGCCAGCTCGGCGCAACCGTGCGAGACGTGTCGTTGCCGCACACGGACCTCGCCATCCCGACGTACTACATCATCGCTCCCGCCGAGGCGTCGTCGAACCTCGCGCGGTTCGATGGAGTCCGGTACGGCGCACGGGCCAAGGCTGCGGCGCTTCGCGAGATGTACGCGGACACGCGCTCGCACGGCTTCGGCCGCGAGGTCACACGCCGCATTCTGCTCGGCACCTACGTGCTGTCCGCGGGCTACTATGACGCGTACTACAAGAAAGCGCAGGAAGTGCGTGCGCTCATCGTCAACGATTTTCAGAACGTGTTTCAGGGCGGCGTCGATGTGCTGTTTACACCGACCGCCCCCACGCCGGCATTCCCGATCGGCGCGAAGTCCGACCCGTACGAGATGTACCTGAGCGACATCTTCACCGCGACGGCGAATCTGGCAGGCATTCCAGCCCTCTCGCTTCCGATCGGCCGCGTGGACGGACTGCCCGTTGGCGGCCAGGTCATGGGACGCCACTTCGGCGAGGCGGCACTGTTCCGCGTCGCGTTCGCCCTGGAGCGCGCGTTAGGCGAGGCCGCCCACCGATGAGTGCCACCGTTGGAGCGCCGGCGCTCGCGAAATACGAGATGGTGGTGGGCCTCGAGGTGCACGTGCAGCTCCGCACGCGGACGAAGCTCTTTTGCAACTGCTCGACGCAGTTCGGTGACCCACCGAACCGCAACACGTGCCCGGTCTGCCTCGCGCTGCCGGGCAGTCTGCCCGTGCTGAACGAGTCGGCGGTGGAGCTGGCGACGCGAGCGGCGCTCGCGCTCGACGCAAGCGTGCAGGAAGAATCCGTCTTCGCCCGCAAGAACTACTTCTATCCCGATCTCCCGAAAGGCTACCAGATCTCGCAGTTCGACAAACCGCTCGCGCTCGATGGCCGGCTGGTGATCGGCGAGCAGCATGACGGCTCACCCATGCGCGTCCGCATAACGCGAGTGCACATGGAGGAAGACGCAGGAAAGTCGATCCACGACCGATATCCGGCCGCCAGCGCGATCGATCTCAATCGCGCCGGCACGCCACTCATCGAGATCGTGAGCGAGCCCGACATTCGATCGTCCGCGGAGGCAGGCTCCTACCTGCGCCTGCTCAAGCAGCTACTCGAATACGTGGACGTGAGCGACTTGAACATGGAGGAGGGAAGTCTGCGCGTCGACGCGAACATCAGCATCCGCGAGCGTGGCGCGACGAAGCTCGGCACGAAGACGGAAGTCAAGAACATGAATTCGTTCTCCGGCGTCGAGCGCGCGCTGGACGCCGAGTTCGCACGACAGGTCGCCATCGTGGAATCGCAGGGGCGTGTCGAGCAGGAAACGCTGCTCTGGGACGCCGATCGCGGCACAGTGCGCCCGGCGCGCAGCAAGGAGGGGAGTCACGACTACCGGTATTTCCCCGACCCCGACCTGCCACCGCTTCGCCTGACGAAAGAGTGGATCGCGGGCATTCGCGATCGCCTCCCGGAGCTCCCGGACGCGCGCCGCCGGCGCTTCGCGACCGAGCACAAGCTCAGCCCGTATGATGTCGATGTCCTCACCGCCAGCCCACACATTGCCGAGTATTTCGAGGCGGTGGCGCATGCGCACGGCGACTCGAAGACGGCTGCCAATTGGGTAATGGGCGACGTGCTCGCCGTACTGAAGAACACAGGCGTGCCCATCGACCGATTTTCGGTGCGGCCGGCAGACCTCGCGACGCTCCTCGACATGGTGCGAGGTGGTGCGGTGAGCAACAGCGCCGCGAAGCGCATTTTCGCCCTGATGGTCCAGACCGGCGATCGTCCGGAACAGATCGCCGAGCGTGAAGGTCTCGCTCAGGTCGGCGATGAAGCCCAGGTCGCCGCATGGGTCGACGAGGCCATTGCCGACAAGCCTGCAGAGTGGCAGCGCTACCTGGCGGGCGAGAAGAAGCTGCTCGGTGTCTTCGTTGGAGCGGTGATGAAGCGGTCAGGCGGGCGAGCGGACCCCCGCAAGGTGAATCAGCTGCTATCCACTCGGGCGAGCGGGTAGAGCGGGGATGGCAGCGCTCGAGCGAACTGCAGGGTCGAGCTTGGCATGCCGAAATGCCGCTGCGCCTCGGTCGCGACCAACTCCTCGCCACCGTGCCGCAGCGCGGCCCGCCGCACGCGCTTCGCGAGCCGAAGCGGCGCGTCGCCGGAGGGGTCCAGCGCATAGGGCTCGGAGCCTTCCACACGGCGCAGGAAATCGACGATGAAGTCGAATGACCGCGTCAGGTATCCATCCACGTCCGATTCGGGCAGGTCCCATCGGCTCTTTTCCGACATGAGCTGAAAGATCCGCTGCCACGATTCGGTGTCGGTCACGTAGACCATCCCGCGGAAAATCCGCCGATTCGTCGGAGTGCTGAAGATCGTCGGACTCAAGATCCGATCGAGATGGGCATCGGATCTCGCATGGTCGAGCAGGATGAGCTCGCGCGCACGGCGGGCATACCGCTCGCCGAGGTGTGTCTCGAACCGGCTCTCCCAGTAGCTGTGGCCTAACGCGGCCGTGCTGGACGTGGTAGCGAGCTGCCGCGGCACGAAGTAGTTGTGCGCGACCGCGTCGGCGGCCAGGTGCGCGAGGTAGCCGAGCGAGAAGGCGTGGAGCGGCTCGTCGCGCGCCTGCTCGCGGATCTCGAGCCCGACGTGCCAGGCGTGGCAATGGCGCCCGGCCGCGGCGTACTTCTTCGCGATGCTCGTGTCGGCCGCGATCGACCCGTAGAGGAAGTCATACGGGAACGCGGCGAGCAGCTCGGCCACGCTCGCCGGAAGGAGCGTCAACGACCGCAGTACCGCTTCGCCGAGAAAAACGTGAGTGCCCGGCGTCCACGCGAACGCCGGCGTCGGAATCAACGCGATGATCGCGAGCGCGATCGCGACAGGACAGGCCATCGCGATCGCGCGGGTGCGCCAGCCCGACGGGCTGCGCCTCACGCTATATGCCGAGACGCTTACGCTGCCGCCGGATTGCCTTGCGCAGATCGCGAAGCTCGGAGTCCACGACGTCCGCAACCTTCTCGCGCGCCGAATCGAGAGCGTCGCCAAGCTCCTCACGGACCGTATCCACAGGGACGCGGTCCCAGAGCTCGCCGCCGCGCTTCGCCGCCCATTTCGCTCCACGTCGTCCACGCTTGTTCGCCCAGCGGGCCGCGCCCAGCGCTGCACCGCCGGCTGCGCGTGCAACCGGAGAGAGGGGCCGACGCCCGCTCGGACCGCGACGCAGCATCAGTGCAGCACCGGCGCCGATCACCGCGCCGAGCACCGCTGCCGTCAGCAGATCGTACTGCTGATCACGATCGCTCCTCGGTCGCCCGCGGTCGGACTCGCGGTCGCTCGTCGTTCCATTCGCTCTCGGTCTCACCGTAGTCGCCATGAGTCTCCTCGGTCTCGTCGAACACGTCGTCTTCGTCCAGGCGCTCCATGTCCGCGATCACGCCGTTTTCGACCTGGTCACGAAGCGTCGTAGCGCCGGCCCGCACACCCCGCAGCGTCGATGCCGTCGACACGAACGCATCCTCGGCCTCGCGCTGCACCACTCGCATGAGCGCATCGAGCTCGTTGAGCCGGCGCTCTGCGGTTTTCACGGCCGTCGTCAGCCGCTCGTTCGCCAACGTCACCGTCTGGTTGAACTGCTGGACATCGACGCGGATCGCCGTCGTGATGTAGTTGACATTGTCGGCCACCGCGTTCGCGTTGCGTACCAACGGTCCGATATCCCCGTAAAATCGGTCGATCAGATCGTTGACCTTCTTGTAGCTGGTCCGGAAGTTCCACGCCGCGGGGATCAGCACGACGGTCAGCGCGAGAATCGCGATCGACATGAGCCCCTGGGCGACCGTCGCGACCTTGGCAAACGCCCCCTGCTCGACCGCCACCTGTTTCGTGATGATCGTGTCGGGCAGTGTCTGTGCGACTTGCAGCAACAACTCACCAGCCAGCCGCGCGAAACCCGCTGTCATGCGATCGGGGGATTGATGTGTTACCCTTCGGCGTCCAACGAGTCATCCGCGCGGCCCGCCGCCGCCCGCGTATGTGCAAGGCTGAGGCCACCATGTGGTCGAGCCAAGCGCGATGCTTTCACGTGATCGCGGATCGTATGGGCGCCAAAATCGAGTGTCAAGCAACCCTCACCCTCGCCGCGTTCCCAAGTCATGGCCGCAGTGCAGTACATCGTCGAAGGCGGAGCCACACTCTCCGGCACCATTCGCCCCTCGGGAAACAAGAACGCTGCGCTGCCAATCATTGCGGCCTCGCTGCTGACGGAGCACCCGGTCACGCTCTCCAACGTCCCTCGCATTCGCGACACGGAGACGCTCGTGGAGTTGATTCGGTCGGTGGGGGCGAGCGCGGACTGGACCGATCGCAACACGCTGCAGATTCACGCAAAGTCCATCCGGCCATCGGACCTCGATCCCGAGCTCTGCCGGAAGATTCGCGCATCGATCCTCCTCGCCGGGCCACTCCTTGCACGATGCGGCGAAATCACGCTTCCGCCACCCGGCGGAGACGTGATCGGTCGCCGGCGGCTCGACACGCACTTCCTGGCGCTCGAGCGGCTCGGTGCCGACGTGAACGCCGACGACAAGTTCGAACTGCGCGCGAAGACACTCGTCGGCGCGGACGTCTTTCTCGATGAGCCCAGCGTAACTGCGACGGAGAACGCCCTGGTCGCGGCGACGGCGGCCCGAGGAACGACGATCCTGCGCAACGCCGCTTGCGAGCCACACGTGCAGGACCTCGCGCACTTCCTCTGCACGCTCGGCGCGCGAATCGATGGGATCGGAACCAATACCGTCACGATCCATGGGGGGCAGACGATCGGTGGCGGCTCCCATCGAATCGGGCCGGATCACATCGAGGTCGGCTCGTTCATCGGGCTGGCCGCGGTGACGCAATCGCAGATTCGCATCCAGCAGGCGGGCGTCGAGCACCTTCGCTCCACGTTGCTCGGCTTCGCCCGCCTCGGGATCTCGTGCCGGATCGAGGGAGACGACCTCGTGGTCCCGGCGGATCAGACGCGTGAAATCCAGGCGGACTTCGGTGGTCACGTCCCGAAGCTCGAGGATCAGCCATGGCCGGCGTTCCCCGCCGACGTCATGTCCATTGCGATCGTCACGGCGACGCAGTGCACCGGGCTCATTCTCTTCCACGAAAAGATGTTCGAGTCGCGAATGTTTTTCGTGGACAAGCTGATCGGCATGGGCGCCCGTATCGTTCTGTGCGATCCGCACCGAGCGCTCGTGGCTGGACCATCAGCGCTGCGCGGTGCGGGCGTCGAGTCGCCCGATATTCGGGCAGGGATGGCAATGCTCCTGGCCGCCCTATGCGCGAAAGGCACGAGCACGATCAACAACGCTGGCCAGATCGAGCGAGGCTACGAACGCATCGACGAGCGGCTCAACGCGCTCGGTGCGCAGATCACTCGGGTGGACGAGCGGAGAAAATGACGACGCAGGCGAGCCGCGAGACGTCGCGGCTCTACGAGGAGGTCCCGGAGCTCGCGGCCATCGGCATGCGGGCGTTCACGACCACGCGGCTCGCTGGCAGCTTTGCGGTCGCCAGTGACGAGCCGGTTCGCGATGTCATCGCAAGGTGGGACCGGCTCCGCGATGAGCTATCGACTGCCGGTCCGCGGCTCGCGACCGCGCGCCAGGTGCACGGCGACCGTGTGATCTCGCACGGAACGGGATGGGCAGGTTGGCTGCGCGGCGGAGACGCAGACGGGCACTTCGCCCTCGACCGCGGAACGGGCATGGCCGTTTCGATCGCCGATTGCGTTCCCGTGTTTGTCACGCATTCGTCAGGCGCCGCGGCGCTGCTTCACTCGGGTTGGCGCGGCACCGCCAGCCGCATTGTCGAGCGGGCGATCGACCTCTTCGAGTCTCGGGGCATGCCTGGGAGCGAGCTGACGTTGCACCTTGGCCCCGCGATTTGCAGCGATTGCTACGAGGTCAGTCCCGATGTGTTCGAGCGGTTGACTGGTCGGAGTGTAGGCCGCGCAACGACCGTCGACCTTCGTGCCCTGATTGCCGATCATGCTCGGCAGCGTGGCGTCCGCCGCATCTCGATCAGCGAGGACTGCACCCGATGCAACAACGATCGCTTCTACTCTCATCGCGCCGGCGACGCGGGAAGGCAGCTCGGTGTACTGATTGCCCCTCTGTGACATAGCGGCCGTTTGGCTTGACGGCATCTTGGCGGCCGTCTAGATTCACCATGCTGGCGTCTCGCCAAGCGTCGGCGAAATGTGGGGGAAGGTTCCCCACATTTTTTTGTTCTTGGCGGGTACCTCGACATAACATGAACCAGGCGTTGCAAGACGTTGTAGTAGCCGAGCTTGATTCGCTTGGTTTCGATCTCGTCGAGATCCGGCGGGGTGGTACGCGAACACGGCCGGTAGTCGACGTTCGCATCGATAGGCGTGACGGACAGAAAGTGACCGTGGACGATTGCGCCCGCGCGTCGCGCGCCATCGAGGCGCGCCTCGACGCGGGCGCCGTGTTCCAAGGCAAGTACGTTCTCGAAGTGTCGTCGCCCGGAGTCGAACGCCTGCTCCGGACGCCCGCGGACTGGAAGCGGTTCGCTGGTCGCCGCGCTCGGCTGACGAGCGCGGCGGTTGGCGGGATGGTCGAGGGAGAGATAGTCGGGCTCGAAGAAGATGCTGGCCAAGCGGTTGCCGTGGTGCGCGACGACAAGGGCGAGACCCATCGCGCCCCGATCGACGCCATTCGCGAAGCACGGCTGGTATTTCACTGGAAAGGGTAGAGGGTGCCCGTAAATGATCGGTTCCGCTGACATCCTGAACGCGATTCGCGAGCTGACGAATTCCAAGCAGCTCGACCGGTCCGAGCTCCACGGACTGCTCGAGGACGGTATTCATGCCGCGCTCGCGAAAAAGCACGGGCCGAACGTCCAGGCCGAGGTCGAGATCGATGAAGATCGCGGCCAGATCCGCATCGTGCTGTTGAAAACCGTCGTCGACGAAGTCACCGACGCCAGTCGCGAAGTCAGCGTCGAAGAGGCGCGCTTCGAAGATCCCGAGTTCCAGGTCGGCGACATGATGGAGATTCCGGTCGACTTCGCCGAGTTCGGACGCACCGCGGTGCAGGCCGCCAAGCAGCGAATCATTCAGAGGGTTCGCGAAGGCGAGCGCACGCGCATCCGCGATGAGTTCGCCGGTCGCGTGGGCGACCTCCTGAGCGGTGAGATTCAGCAGATCGAGCGAGGCAAACTCGTGGTCATGCTGAACAAGTTCCGCGAGGCCGAAGCGATCATCCCGTACCGCGAGCAGAACCATCGCGAGCACTTTCACCAGGGCGAGCCGATTCGAGCGGTGCTCAAGCGGGTTGAGGAAACCCCCAAGGGACCTCGCCTGATTTTGAGCCGCGCCGACCCGCTCTTCGTGAAGGCGCTGTTCAAGCTCGAGGTGCCGGAGATCCAACAGAACATTGTCGACATCCGGGCGGCGGCCCGCGAGGTCGGGAGCCGTACGAAGATCGCGGTCTTCTCGCGCGATGATTCGATCGATCCCGTGGGCGCGTGCGTCGGGCTCAAGGGGTCGCGCGTGCAGGCGGTCGTGAACGAGCTCAATGGCGAGCGCATTGACATCGTGCCGTGGTCTGCCGATCCGGAGCGATTCGCGAAGCTCGCCCTCGCGCCGGCGCGCGTCGCGCGCGTGTTCTCCGATCCCACGGCCAAGACCATCCAGGCCGTGGTGGACGAGGATCAACTCTCGCTCGCGATTGGTCGAAACGGCCAGAACGTCCGACTCGCGTCCGAGCTCACGGGTTGGAAGATCGACCTGTACTCGAGTCGGGAGTGGCTCGATCGCGGCGGCGACGCGCCGCTCTTTGCGCCGCTGCCTGAAGAGGCAGACGAGGCGGCGGACGTCAAGCTGTCGGAGATCGAAGGGATGTCACCCGCCACGGTGGCGGTGCTCGAGGAAGGTGGCTATCGCACGTTGAACGACATCATCGACCTCGAGCGCGAGGATCTGCTTCGCCTTCCCGGAATAGCGCCGGAGGAAGCGGACAGGATCATCGCGATGCTCGATGAGTTGACTGAGGAGGGTGGTGAAGAAGGTGGCGCCGAGGACGGCGCCCGCGGGTCGAACGACGCACCGCGTCGCGGTGGGTCGGCGGCCTAACGGGAATCATGGACGCTTCGACGTCCCGCAGGCTGCTCCGATTGCTCGGAATCGGGTTGAACGGACGGCTCGTGGTCGTTGGCGTCCAACAGGTGCGAGATGCGGCACAACGGGGAAAGCTGCGCCTCGCGGTAGTCGCGCCGGATGCATCGCGGCACAGTCTCGACAAGGTCGTGCCGATGCTTCGGGCAAAAAACATTCGGATGATTGAGGGCCCGTCGGCGACCGAGTTGGGCGCCACGTTTGGAAGGGAATCGACGGCCGCAGTGGGTGTCGTCGATCTACAGCTCGCGAGAGGCATTCGTGCGCTCGTCGAGTCGGCCCCGCCTGGGGGGCATGCTGCGGACTCGATTCGAGTCCGCTAGGAGGACTGTTTGAGCAAGCTTCGCGTACACGACATGGCAAGCGAGTTCGGGATATCCAGCGACGACGTCATCACGTTGCTTCGCCAGATGGATGTCCCGGTGCGCAGCCATCTCACTCTGCTCACCGACGATCAGGTGGCACGCATTCGTGCGCGTTGGGAGCGCGAAAAGCGCGTCCGCGCCGAGAAGCAAACGGCACCGCCAGCCCGTCGTCGTCGAGGGACTGCCGCACCTGCTCCCACCGCCGCGGCTCCCGCCGCGCCGGCATCGGCGGAGGCGTCAGGCATCCGGCGCCGACGGCGTCCCGCCGAGGTGGCGGGCGACGCCGGCATCGCCACCGAAGAGCATGAGATCGAGATCGCGGCGCCGGACTTGGGCGACGCCGATCACGCAGTCAGCGTCGAGCACGAACCGGAGGTACCACCGGCTCCCGAGATCCATGCGCGTGAGCCCGAGGAAACCAGCGCGGTCGAGGTGGCCCCCGCGGCGCCGCCAACGCCCGTCGCGCCTCCAACGCCTCCCTCGCCGCCGGTCGTGGCTGCACCTTCCGCTGCGCCTCGCGCAGACAGTGCGGACCGCGCCCCGGCTGTCATCGAGCCTCCGCAACCGCCGAGACCCGCCGCGCCGCCATCGGCTCCGGTGTCCGTCGGTTCCGATCGCCCGCGCCCTCGGCCCATCGTGCCTGGGGCACCGCGTCCCCGTCCCGTCGCGAGCGGTACGCCTTTCGTTCCGCCACGTCCCGTGGCCTCGGCCGCGCCCGGTGGAAACATCGCGCCCCCGCGTCGCGACGATCGTCAGCAGCAGCGCCCCAGCGGCGGCGGTGGTGGTGGCGGGAACCAGCAGCAACAGCAGCAGCAGGGCCGTCGCAAGAAGGGCAAGCGCGGCGCTGTCGATCAGGAAGCAGTGTCTGCCAACATCTTCAAGACCATGTCCGCGCTCCGCGGACCGGCTCAGCGCCGAGGCGGACCGCGACGCTCGGACGACGCGGCGTTTCGCGAGGAGCAGGAGGCGCAGCGCGAGGCGGATCGTGAGCGCGAGCGGAAGACCGTTCACGTCAACGAATTCATCACCGTCAGCGAGCTTGCGGAGATCCTCAAGGTTCCCGCGACGCAGATCGTCGGGTTCGCGTTCAAGAACCTTGGCCTCATGGTCACGATCAATCAGCGACTCGACTTCGATCAGATCGAGCTGATTGCTGGGGAGTTCGGCTTCCAGGCCGTCCGCGAGGAGGAGTACGCCGCGGACGCGGGGCAGGAGACCGAAGCGGACAAACCCGAGGACCTCGAGGCGCGTCCGCCGATCGTCACGATCATGGGCCACGTCGACCACGGGAAGACGTCGCTCCTCGACTACATCCGAAAGGCGAACGTCGTCGCTGGCGAAGCCGGCGGAATCACGCAGCACATCGGCGCGTACCATGTGACGTTGCCGAGTGGCAGGCTGATCACGTTCCTCGACACGCCAGGCCACGAAGCGTTCACGGCCATGCGTGCACGCGGAGCCCAGGTCACGGACATCGTCGTGCTGGTCGTCGCCGCGAACGATTCGGTGATGCCACAGACCGTCGAAGCGATCTCGCACGCGAGGAACGCTGGTGTCCCGCTCATCGTCGCGATCAACAAGATCGACTTGCCTGACGCGAACCCGCAGCGTGTGTCGCAGGACCTCCTGCAGCACGGCGTCGTGCTGGAGGCGTTCGGCGGCCAGGTGCTCTCGACGCCGATCTCGGCGAAGAAGGGCACCAACGTCAACGATCTGCTTGATCAGGTTCTCCTGCAGGCCGAAATCCTCGACCTCAAGGCGAACCCGCACAAGAACGCACAGGGCACGGTCGTCGAAGCCCAGCTCGACCCGGGCAAGGGTCCGGTTGCTACCGTCCTCGTGCAAAGCGGCACCCTCAAGGTTGGCGATGACTTCATCGTCGGCCTGTACTCGGGTCGCGTTCGCGCGCTGCTCGACGAGCGTGGCAAGCAGGTGAAGCAGGCTGGCCCGGCGATTCCGGTCCAGGTGTTGGGCCTAACGGGCGTGCCGATGGCCGGCGACGAGTTCCGCGTCGTCGAGGATGCCACGCAGGCGCGCGAGATTGCACAACGCCGCGAGCGGCTCGACCGCGAAGCGAAGAGCCGTCGCACGAGCAAGAGTGCCGTCACGCTGGAAGACTTCATGTCGCAGACGTCGGCGGGCGAGAAGCGGACGCTGCGTGTGCTGATCAAGGCCGACCAGGGCGGTCCGGCCGAAGCCCTGGCCGACGCGTTGGCGCAGCTCTCCAACGCCGAGGTCTCGGTGGAGGTCATTCACCGTGGCGTCGGTGCCGTCACCGAGAGCGACATTCTCCTCGCGCGTGCGGCCGGCGCAATCATCGTTGGCTTCCACGTGCGTCCCGATAACAACGCACGCGCGGCGGCCGAACGTGAAGGCGTCGACATCAAGCTCTACAAGGTCATTTACGATGCCGTGAACGACGTGCGTGCCGCGCTCGAAGGCATGCTCCGTCCGGAACAGCGCGAAGTCGTGCTCGGCGAAGCCGAGGTGCGACAGACGTTCAAGGCGCCGAAGGTCGGTGTCGTCGCCGGGTGCTACGTTAGGCACGGTACGATTACTCGTCAGGCGCGCGTCCGGGTCGTCCGCAACGGCGTCGAGGTCTACGACGGTACCATCGGCTCGCTCCGTCGCTTCAAGGACGACGTTCGCGAGGTGAAGGAGGGCTACGAGTGCGGTATCTCCGTCGAGAATTTCAATGACGTGAAAGTCGGCGACGTCATCGAGTGCTATCGCACCGAGGAGGTTGCTCGCACGCTCCAAACCGAGACCACGAGCTGATCGTCATGCCGGGCCGCCGGCACCCGCCACGGCCCGGCACTCTTGCTTTCCCTTTCCCGCGATGCTGTGGGTTTCATGGCGTCGCGTGCACGCCCGATCCGCTCCGCGGTTCGCGAACGTGGTGTCCGTTGATCGAGCGAAGGATTCCGCAAACGATGCCGCACGATACCCGTCGCCCGGACCGCGTTGCCGAAGCGATCCGAGAAGAAGTGGCGACCTTCCTTGCTGAAGGCGTCAAGGATCCCCGCGTCGTCGGCCTCGTCACCGTTACCGGCGTGGATGTCACGCGCGACCTTCGTCACGCGAAGGTGTTCGTGAGCATCCTCGGAAGTGATGCGGAGCGCGCCGCGACGCTGGACGGACTGGGAAGCGTCGCGAGTCATCTGCGGTCACGCATTGGACGCGCGCTCCGACTTCGCCTGGCGCCCGAGATCGCGTTCAAGCTCGATCAGAGCGTCGCGCATGCGGCGCGGATCGAGTCGCTGCTCGCGCAGATCCACGATGAACGGCCAGTCGACGACACCGCGACCGACTCCGACCAACGGCAATCGCCCCCGACTGGAGGGCCGACCGATTGACGGCCTCTTGCTGGTCGACAAGCCAGCCGGTGTCACGTCGCACGACGTGGTCAACGATGCACGCCGCGGGCTCCGAACGAGGCGAATCGGCCACGCAGGCACGCTCGATCCCTTCGCGACCGGGTTGCTCGTGCTTCTCGTGGGGCACGCGACGCGGCTGCTCCCGCATCTGAACGGCGAGCCGAAGGTGTATCGAGCGACGATCGCGTTCGGGGCAGAGACGGACACCGACGACGTGACGGGATCCGTCACGCGCACGGCTGGCCTGCCCGACGCCTCGCGCGTGCGCGAAAGCATCGGAACACTCACTGGTTCCATCGAGCAGGTTCCGCCCGCGTACTCCGCGAAGCAGGTGGAGGGCCGCCGCGCGTACACCGCGGCCCGCCGGGGCGAAACGCTCACCCTCGCCCCCGTTCGCGTGACCGTGCACGCCTGGGAGATTCGCGAGCTGTCGGACGAACGGCTCGACACGGTCATCACGTGCGGCGGCGGCACGTACATTCGCGCGCTCGCACGAGACCTGGGTCGCCGGTGCGACAGTGCCGCGCACCTCGCGAGCCTGCGGCGAATGCGCAGCGGATCGTTCGACGTCGCGAACGCGATTTCGGTCGAGGCGCTGCGGGCTGGCACCGCAATGGCGCAGCCCGCTCTGGCGGCGGTTGCTCATCTGCCGGCCGTCACGCTCTCGGCCGCCGATGTGAGCCACGTTAGGCAGGGGCGAACGATTGCAGCGACTGAGAGCGATGGCACCGCGGCCCTGGTGGACGCGACCGGCGTGCTCGTCGCGATCGCCGAATCGGTCGGGGAACGCTGGCAACCGAGAGTGGTGCTCCCTGATGCGTGAGTGGGTAAACGGCAGCGCCGACTCCGGCCTTCCGCCTGACGTGAACGCGACCGTCGTCACGGTCGGCACGTTCGACGGCGTGCATCGCGGCCATCGCGATGTGCTCGATCGCCTCGTCGCCCGCGGAAAGGCGCTGGGGCGTCGGACCGTGCTCGTCACGTTCGAGCCTCATCCGCTCGAGGTCGTGAACCCCGCGGCCGCTCCGCTCATGCTCACGGTCGGTGAGGAGAAGCGTGAGGTGCTTGCCGAGTCGGGGATCGACTATCTCGCGGTCATGCCCTTTACGCCCACCCTCGCTCGTTATGCGGCACAGGATTTCGTCATCTTGCTGCGCGACCGGTTCAGCATGGAGTACCTGCTCATGGGGTACGACCATGGGTTCGGACGAAATCGCGAGGGCGACGTGGAGGTACTGCAGGCCCTCGGTGCTCGCGTTGGGTTTCACGTCGAAGTCGTTCCCCCCGTTTCCGTCGGCGATGGCAGGCCCATTTCTTCGACGTCGATCCGACGCGCCATCGCGGGCGGCGATCTCGAGCGGGCTGCTCACGGCCTCGGTCGTCCGTACGCGCTTGGCGGTCGAGTGGTGCGGGGTGCCGCGCGAGGACGTGGGCTGGGATTCCCGACGATCAACCTGGCGCCGCCCAGCCCACGGAAGCTATTGCCTCCCCACGGTGTCTACGCCGTCCGGGTGCAGACTCCCGGCGGAGCCCACGGCGGCATGCTCAACCTGGGTGCGAGGCCGACTTTCGGAGACGCGTCCGTGGGAATAGAGGCCCACCTCTTCGACACGAGCGGCGACTGGTATGACGCCTGGGTTCGTGTCGACTTCATCGCCCGTCTCCGCGATACGCAGAAGTTCGAGAACGCAGCCGCGTTGGTTGAACAGCTGCGACGTGACGAAGACCATGCGCGCCGCGCGCTCAGCCTCCGGGGATGATAGAAACCGCCAATGGCAGACTGCCCATCGGCGCGCAACCGACGAGGGGCCAACCATTTCGCGCACAACTTCCGTTGACTCCGCCCGACCCGTTCCGTAACCTTCAAAGCTTCCCGAAACCAACCCTCCCACCCGCAGTCGCATGTCCAACCTGAAGTACCGCGTGCTGCTCATCATTGCGCTTCTCGCGGCGTCCGCCTGGTCGCTGTTCCCGCGCAAGGTGATCGAGCGAGTGAAGCGCGGCGACCGTTATGTCTTCGACACTGTCACTCGAGTTCCGCTGAAGCGAGGGTTGGATCTCCAGGGCGGAATGCATCTCGCGCTCGAGATCGATGACTCGAAAGGCACGGTGCCGGATCGATCCGAGGCGCTCGATCGCGCCATCAAGGTCGTCCGAACCCGCATCGACGAGTTCGGTGTCGCGGAGCCGGTTGTTCAGAAGAGTGGCGACAGCCAGATCATTGTCGAGCTGCCCGGTATCGACGACCCACAGCGCGCGATGGCCGTCGTACAGAAGAGCGCCTTTCTCGAGTTCCAGATCACCGACAAGACGCAGGCGCTCGAAAAGGTGCTTCCGCGATTCGACGCGATCGTGAAGGAGAGTGGGCTCGCCGGAAAGGTACCGAGCGTTCTTGGCGATACCGCCAAGGCCGACAAGGGGCTGCAGGGGCTGTTGTCGTCCGGGAAGGATTCCACGCGCAAGGACTCGACGGCGAAGAACGACTCGACGAAGAAGGACTCGCTCGCCCTGACCGCCGGGGGAGCGTTCTCGAAGCTCATCCAGCAGGGCCAGTTTCCGGGTGAATACTTCGTTGCCGACCGCGATGTCACTACGCTGCAGAACTACCTCGACCTTCCCGGAATTCAGGCCGCGCTGCCCCCGGGAAAAGTGCTGCGCTGGGGCAGTGACACGGTGTCACTCGGCGCAACGGCGTATCGGCCCATCTACATGGTGGACTCTCGTCCGATCATCACCGGCGAGTCCTTGATCGGCGCCAAGCCGAACCAGGTGCCGATCGAAGGCACGGTCGTCGAGTTCACGCTGAGCAATGAAGGCGGCCGCCGCTTCCGCGCCGAGACCGCCAAGCACATTCGCGACTACATGGCGATCGTGCTCGACCAGCGCGTCATGGGCCGTCCACCGATCATCCAGAGCGCCATCGGCACACGTGGACAGATCACTATGGGCCAGGGCCGCTCGTTGCAGGATGCGCAGGACCTCGCGCTCGTGCTTCGCGCGGGCGCGTTGCCGGTGCCTCTCAAAGTCGCCGATTACCGGAACATTGGGGCGAGCCTCGGGGCCGACTCGATTCGCAACGGCATCCGCGCGCTGCTCATCGCCGTCGCGCTCGTGGTGCTCATCATGATCGTGTACTACCGGTTCTCCGGCGTGCTGGCGGTTGTCGCGTTAGGCATGTACGTGGTGTACACGATGGCCATGCTGGCGTACTTCAACGCCGTGCTGACGTTGCCGGGGCTCGCGGGCTTCGTGCTGTCGGTCGGTATCGCCGTCGACGCGAACGTGCTGATCTTCGAGCGAATCCGCGAGGAGCTCGATCGCGGGAAGACCGTTCGCACGGCGATCGATGAAGGATTCCGGCACGCGTTGACCGCGATCGTCGACACGAGCGTGACGACCATTCTCACCGCGGCCGTGCTGTATCAGTATGGAACCGGCCCGGTCCAGGGCTTTGCGGTCACGCTGATCGCCGGCATCACCGCGTCCTTGTTCACGGCGATCTTCGTCGTCCGAACGTTTTACCTCCTGTGGCTTAGCCGCTCGCGTGGCGCCCAGACCTTGAGCATCTAATGCTACGCATCCTACACGACACGAAATTCGACTTCATCAAGTGGTGGCGCTGGGCGGCTGGCCTCACGGCCGCTTTCATCCTGCTCGGTCTTGCGAGCTTCGTGATTCGCGGCGGTGTCAACTACAGCATCGAGTTCACCGGCGGGACGCTCATGCAGCTCCAGTTCGCGAAAGCGACGGACGTCGGGCGAATCCGCTCCACCATGGACCGCGCGGGGATCACCGGCGCCGAAATTCAGACCTTCGGCTCGGACAGTGGATTCACCATTCGCGCGCAGAACCGGCAGGAAGTCGCGTCCCAGGCTGCCGGAGCCGAGAGCGTCGCTCAGCGCGTGCAGGACGCGCTCACGAAGGAGTTCGGATCGAACACGTTCCGCGTGGTCCGTACCGAAGCGGTCGGGCCTCGCGTTGGTGCCGAGCTTCGCCGGAACGCCGCCATCGCGATGCTGCTCGCCTCTCTCGTGACGCTCGTCTACCTGGCGATTCGCTTCGAGTGGCGATTCGGCGTTGCCGCCGTGCTCTCGACGGCGCACGACGTCCTCGTCACACTCGCGTTCATCAAGCTGTTCCACATCGAGGTGTCGCTCACGGTCGTCGCCGGCATCCTGACGCTGCTCGGCTATTCAGGGAATGACACGATCATCATCTTCGATCGCGTTCGTGAGAACCTGAAGAAGGACCGCAAGTCACCGCTCTATGATGTCCTGAACCGGTCAATCAACGAAACGCTGCCGCGGTCAGTGCTCACGCACGCGACGACGCTTGCGGCAACGCTCGCGCTACTCTTCTTCGCTGGAGAAGTGTTGCGTCCCTTCGCAGTCGTGATGGCGTTCGGTATCTTCGTCGCCACGTTCAGCTCGATCTACGTGGCGTCGCCGCTGCTCCTGTGGATCGAGCATCGGTGGCCGCGGACCGCTACCGACAAGGGTGCCAACAAGGCCGCGGTTCAGGCGTCGAGAACCGAGATTCCGGCAGCGCAGCGGGCCACGCGCGATCGACAACCGGAACGTGCCGCCAGCCGCTGACCTCTGACACAACGACACCGCCGCGATGTTCGCGGCGGTGTTCGCTTGTATGCGCTACATCGATAGCCACGCCCACCTCGCGGACGCCGCGTTCGATGTCGATCGCGACGACGTGATTGCTCGCGCTCGTGATGCCGGTACGACAGCCATTGTATCCATCGGGGAGTCGATTGCCGCGGCCGATCGAGCCGCCGCAATCGCCGCGAACCACCCGAGGTACGTCTATCATACCGCGGGCGTCCATCCGCACGACGCGGTGGATTTCGATGAGGTGCGCGACCTGGAAGCGATTCGGCGGCACGTGGCTGAAGGCGCGGTTGCGGTGGGAGAGTGCGGGCTTGACTACCACTACGATCATTCGCCACGCGACGCGCAGCGGCGTGCGTTCGAATCGCAGTTGCGAGTCGCCAAGGAGCTTGACCGTCCCGTCGTCGTGCACTCACGTGAGGCGGACACTGACATCACCGCGATGGTCGATTCTGCAGCCGGCGCCGGCGTTCGCGGTGTACTGCACTGTTTCACTGGCACGCACGCCGTTGCCGAGGCGGCGCTGGCCGTCGGTTGGTATGTGTCGTTCAGCGGCATCGTGACGTTCAAGAAATGGGACGATCTCGCCCTGCTGCAACTCGTGCCGGATGACCATCTCCTCGTCGAGTCGGATTCGCCGTACCTCGCGCCCGTCCCGTTTCGAGGGAAGCGAAACGAGCCTTCGTTCGTGCGCCATACGATCGAGCGATTGGCTGGCGTTCGTGGTACGACCTCGGACGCATTGGCTGAGCTGACCGCAAATAACGCGCGCCGATTCTTCGGGCTGGCGATGGTTGACCCTCGCCCGTAGTATCTGCGCCGCATGATCGCGCGAGGCGGCGACACCGCGCGCGGCGATTCTCGCTTCACGAGCACGACTGGAGGATTCGTGGCCCACGTACCGTCAGACATCGAGATCGCACAGAACGCAAAGCTGCGCCCGATCGTCGACGTCGCGAAGGAGCTCGGTCTCGGAGCCGATGATCTCGACCTGTATGGGAAGTACAAGGCGAAGATCGGGCTCGATATCGCCGAGCGCTCCGCTCGCGGGAAGCTTGTTCTCGTCACCGGCATCAATCCGACCGCCGCGGGCGAGGGCAAGACGACGACAGCGGTCGGCGTCACGCAGGCACTCAGAAAGATTGGACAGAACGCCACGTTATGCATCCGCGAGCCCAGCCTCGGCCCGGTCTTTGGCGTGAAAGGCGGCGCAGCGGGCGGTGGGTACGCGCAAGTCATTCCGATGGAGGACATCAACCTTCACTTCACGGGTGACTTCCACGCGATCTCGAGCGCGCATGCGCTGCTCGCGGCGCTGCTCGACAATCACCTGCACCAGGGCAACGCACTGAAGATCGACCCGCGCCGCATAACATGGCCACGCACGATCGACATGAACGATCGAGCGCTCCGCGACATGGTCATCGGGCTCGGCGGCGTCGCAAACGGTGTGGTGCGCGAGGATCGTTTCGTCATCATTCCCGCGAGCGAGGTGATGGCCATCGTCGCGCTCGCAGCGGGGCCGGCCGATCTCGAACGGCGACTCGGACGCATCATCGTCGGCTCCACGGCGGGAAGCGAACGTAAACCGGTGCTCGCCTCCGACCTGAAAGCGGCCGGTGCGATGGCGCTGTTGCTCAAGGATGCGATCCGTCCGAATCTCGTGCAAACGCTCGAGGGTGGCCCCGCGTTCGTGCACGCCGGCCCGTTCGGTAACATCGCGCATGGCTGCAACAGCATTCTCGCGACGCGCTCGGCGTTGTCGCTTTCGGACGTCGTCATCACCGAAGCCGGATTCGGATCCGACCTCGGCGCCGAGAAGTTCTTCGACATCAAGTGCCGTTTTGGCGGGCTTGACCCGAAGGCCGCGGTGCTCGTTGCGACCGTTCGCGCCCTCAAGCTGAACGGCGGCGCGCACAAGAGCAGCCTGCAGAAGGAAGACCTGGGGGCTCTCGAGCGCGGGCTGCCGAATCTCGAGTGTCACATCGAAAACGTTAGGCAGTTCGGCGTGCCGGTCGTCGTCGCCGTGAATCGCTTCACGACCGACAGCGACCGCGAGCTCGAGATGGTGGCCGACTGCGCCGCGAAGGCTGGTGCGCGTGTGGCGCTCAACGAGGTTTGGGAGAAGGGAGGCGAGGGCGGCATGGAGCTCGCGCGCGAGATCATGACCATGCTCGCTGCCGGTGACAGCTGCTTCGCGCCGATCTACCCGACCACGGCGCCGATCCGTCAGAAGATCGACGCGATCGTGCAGAAGGTGTACGGCGGTGAAGGCGCCGACTATTCGGCGAAGGCTGAGCGTTCGATCCAGTACCTCGAGTCGATTGGGCTTGGCGACACTCCCGTGTGCATGGCCAAGACGCAGTACTCGCTCACCGACGATGCGACCCGACTCGGTCGGCCGCGCGGATTCCGTATTACCGTTAACGAGGTGTACCCGGCAGCTGGCGCGGGCTTCGTGGTGGCGCAGGCGGGTGACATCATGACCATGCCCGGGCTTCCGAAAGAGCCGGCAGCCGAACGAATGGCCATTCGCCCCGATGGTTCGATCGTCGGGCTGTTCTGAGGAGACATTGTGAGCGTTCGTATCGTCCACACCGAGAATGCCCCGGCCGCCATCGGCCCGTACTCGCAGGCCGTCGTCGCGGGCAATTTCCTGTTCACCGCGGGGCAGATCGCGCTCGACCCGGCCACCGGCCAGATCGTGCAGGGCGACGTCAGCGCGCAGACCGAGCGCGTCATGAGCAACCTGGCGGCCGTGCTGGAGAATGCCGGGGCGAGTTGGTCCGATGTCGTGAAAACGACCGTGTACCTTCAGGACATGGCCGACTTCCCGCGCGTGAACGAAGTGTACGGTCGCGTGATGGGTGAAGCGCGCCCCGCACGATCGACCGTGCAGGTTGCGGGCCTTCCACGCGGCGTCCTGGTTGAAATCGACGTCATCGCAATCGTTAGGTAGGTCGCCGGACGGGTTTTATGACGAACTCTCGCGAGGACATCTTCCGCTTGACGCAGTTCGCGCGCTGCGCGGGTTGAGCGTCCAAGATGGGTCCGGGCGACCTGTCCTCCGCGCTCGCGCCGCTCGCGCGAAAGTCCGATCCGCGAATCCTCATCGGTCACGAAACGTTCGATGACGCGGGGGTTTTTCGCGTATCCGATGACGTCGCGATCGTGCAGACGGTCGACTTCTTCGCGCCGATCGTTGACGACCCGTACGAATTTGGACAGGTCGCGGCGGCGAACGCGCTTTCGGACATCTACGCGATGGGCGGGACGCCGCTTACCGCGCTGAACATTGCCGCCTTTCCCACGGGGCGCCTGCCCCTCGAGATTCTCACCGAGATTCTCCGTGGCGGTCAGGACAAGGTCCACGAGGCTGGCGCGCACATTATCGGCGGCCACACGGTCATCGACGACGAGATCAAATACGGCCTGTCTGTGACTGGACGCATCGACCCGGCGTCGATGCTCACGAACGCGAATGCGAAGCCCGGTGATCGGCTCGTTCTCACGAAACCGATCGGCAACGGCATTCTTGCGACCGCACTGAAACAGCAAACGCTCGACGCCAACGCCGTGGAGGCGGTCATCGCTCTGATGTGCGACCTGAATGCGACGGCCAGTCGTGCGGCCCTCGATGTCGGTGCCCGATGCGCAACGGATATCACGGGCTTTGGTTTGCTCGGCCACCTCTCGCACATCGCTCGGGCGAGCGACGTCACGATACGAGTGCGGATCGCGTCCGTGCCGATTCTCCCGCGTGCCATCGATGCATGGCGCTCGGGCGCACGCCCGGGCGGAGGGGGCCGAAACCTCGACTACGTGCAGCAGATGGTGGACTGGGGGTCCGCAACAGAGGTGGAGCGTGCGTTGCTCACCGACCCGCAGACGTCGGGTGGTCTCGTCGTGGCGGTCCCCCCGTCTCGGCTGCTTGACTATCTTGAAAAAGTCCCGCGCGCCGTTGAGATCGGCGAAGTGCTGCCGAGAAGTCGGGCCGCGATCGTTCTCGGGTGACGCGTGGGGGCGGCTGGGGTCTGGTGGTCCCCTCAGTCTTCAAAACTGATGCGACCCGACGCCGTCGGGTTGGGTGGGTTCGATTCCCACACGCTCCCGCCACTCTGTTTCCTGAATCCCACGTGGCTGCTCGTCGTCGCGCTGCAATCGTAAACGCACTGCTGGTCGCTGCCGCTCTCATGGGGCTCGCGCTCGTCCCGGTCGTGCGAGCGCATGCCCAGCAGGTCGACAGCGCACGGGCAGGTGCTCGGCACAAGACGCCGGCTCGAACTCCCGCGCCCGACACCGTCAAGCCACCGATCTCTCCCAAGCGAGCGTTTTTCTATTCGCTTCTCATCCCTGGCTACGGGCAGTCAGTGATGAACCGTCCCATCGCCGGGAGCCTGTTTTTCGGCGCTGAGGTGACGTGGATTGCGCTCGCGACGAAATCGGCGTTCGACCTGCGATACGCTCGCGCGCATCAGAAGGACAGTCTCGTCGTGGCCTACGCGTTCGACTCCACCGGCGCGGTCCAGCGGGATTCGCTCGGCAGACTGGTCGGCGCGACGTACGCCCCGAATCGTTATGCATCGGACCGTGTGGCCGCTCGCCGGAAACATCTCGAAGACTATTACGCGCTGCTCATCGCGAACCACCTGCTCGCCGGGGCGGAAGCGTTTGTTTCGGCACAGCTGTGGGATGTGCCCGAGCACGTGTCGATCAGGGCGCTCCCCTTCGGACCCGCGCTGGTCGCGTCGTTCCGGTGGTGACGTGGCGCGCGCTGTCGAAGTCAGATGGTCGTGAGCACTCCATCGTCACCAATCGGCATCTTCGACTCCGGGATCGGCGGTCTCACGGTCGTTCGCGAGGTCATCCGGCAGCTTCCTGACGAGCGGATCATCTACTTCGGTGACACGGCTCGCGTTCCGTACGGGCCGAAGAGTCCCGACACCGTTCGGCGCTACAGCCTCGAGATCGGACAGTTCCTCCGGTCGCAGGACGTGAAGGCCATCGTCGTTGCCTGCAACACCGCCACGGCGCATGCCCTTCCGATGTTGCAGCGCGAGTTCACGCTGCCCGTGATTGGCGTCGTCGAACCGGGAGCGCGGGCCGCGGTCGCCGCGTCGCGTCGTGGGGAGCTGGGCGTCATCGGCACTGCAGGCACCATCGGGTCGGGTGCGTACGAGCGGGCGATCAGGGACATCGCGCCTAACGCGCACATCATGGCGCGCGCCTGTCCGTTGTTCGTGCCACTGGTCGAAGAAGGGTGGCTCGACACCGAGCCGACGCGACTCATTGCGCGCGAGTACCTCGCTCCGATGAAAGCCGCGGCGGTCGACACGCTCGTCCTCGGCTGCACGCACTACCCGCTCCTCAAGCCGCTGCTGGCGGAGTTGCTGGGCCCAGACGTGGCGCTCATCGACAGCGCGCAGGAAACCGCGGCCGAGACAGCGCGCGTCCTGCGCGCGCGTGATCTGCTCGCACCGACGAACGGGCACGGGTGGCGACGAGATGCGAAGGTCGACCACCGCTTCGTGGCCTCCGACGCGCCGGACCACTTCCTTCGCTTAGGTCAGCGCTTTCTCGGCTCGGCGATCGAGTGTGTCGAGACAGTCACCCTCGGCTGACCCGGTCCATTCCATCAGCGCAATTCGTCGTTCGTCGAGGCGGAGAAACGTCGGCCTGGTCATCCACGATCCGGCGTTCGCGTAGACGCTACCCGCGCCAGACCGCTCGAGTGCGGACACGTGCGAGTGACCGTAGATGACGAGGTCGACCGACGGGTCCGCGGCGAGCTGCGCCATCGCGACCTCACGGAGCCCGCGCCCACCGTCGCGTGCCTGATACGTGCGGCTTGCGTGCGATGACCCCGCCGCGAGCCGACTGCCGAAATCCGGATGCAGAAGGTGGCGGAAGGCCCAAATCGATGCGGGATGGCGCAGCACGGTGCGAAGGCGTCGGTACTTTCGATCCTCGACCTTGCGCAGCCCGTCGCCGTGCTCGATGACGGTTTTCCAGCCCGCGAGCGCTCCGATCCACGGCCCAACGTGATAGTCAACGCCGACATCGTCGCGGAGCACGTTGCCACCCCAGCAGTCATGGTTGCCCGCTACCCAGAGGACTGGGATGTCGGACTCCACGAGGTCGGCGAGCGCGGCGAGAACTCGGAACGCAGGTCGAGGGATGACGGATCGCCACTCGAACCAGAACTCGAACAGGTCACCGTTGATGACGAGCGACCCCGCGCGGCCGCCCAGATGGCGCAGGAATGACAGGAGCTTCCGCTCCACGTCATCCGGCGCTGCGCCAAGATGCGTGTCGGAAAAGACGTAGCACGGACTCGGGAGCACGCGCACAGTCTACTCCGCTCCCGCTCTCTTTACAAACGATCCAGGAGCACTCATTTTCGCGCCCGATGCTCCAGCATCGGTGCCGCGGCGCCGATGGTGCACTCACCGGTCGTTCGGAGGACTGATGGCACAGAACGCACTTGGCCTGATCGAGACGAAAGGACTCGTCGGCGCAATCGAAGCAGCCGACGCGATGGTCAAGGCGGCCAACGTTCGCCTCGTTGGGAAGGAGAAAGTTGGCGGTGGCTACGTCACGGTGATGGTTCGAGGTGACGTCGGCGCAGTGAAAGCCGCGACAGACGCGGGCGCCGCCGCAGCCGAACGGGTCGGCGAGTTGGTCTCCGTCCACGTCATCCCACGGCCACACGCCGAGCTCGAGGCGATTCTCCCGCAGGGCCCCGCGGGTGACGCCGGCTGATCCCTGGGCCCACGGCGCGCTTGGACTCATCGAGACGCGCGGGCTCGTCGGCGCCATTGAAGCGACCGACGCCGGTCTCAAGGCGGCTGACGTTCGACTGCTCGGTACCGAAAGAGCCGACGCTGGTCTCGTCACCGTAAAATTCGTTGGCGAAGTCGCAGCGGTGAAAGCAAGCGTCGATGCTGGTGCTGCGGCAGCGGAGCGTGTCGGTCACCTCGTGTCGGCACACGTCATCCCGCGACCCCACCCGGAGATGACCATTGTCGTTTCGGACACCGACGACCCGGCACCGACGGTTCCGATGCAGGGTGGGCGGATCGACATGGCGACGCTCGAGAACGCGCGCGTCGTCGATCTGCGAGCCATGGCGCGCCGCCTCGACAACTTCCCGATCAAGGGCCGGGACGTCGCACGCGCCGGCCGAGATGAGCTGCTCGCTGCGTTCCGGACACTGAACGGCTGAGCGCGTGCCCGTGGACGCTGACCTGCGAAGCGTTCAGGAGGCGCGCGACCTGGTCGCCCGGGCAGCTGAATCGCAGCGCCGTTTCGCGAGCGCTGACCAACGAACCGTCGATGGCGTCGTGCGTGCGATGGCCTCGGCGGCATCGGCAAACGCCGAACGTCTTGCCCGCCTCGCGGTCGACGAAACGGGAATGGGCGTCTACGAGCACAAGATCATCAAGAACCGCTTCGCGTCGGACTTTCTCGCCGACTACATCCTGCCGATGCAGACCGTTGGCGTGTTGCGCGAGGATCGCGTGCGAAAGGTCCGCGAGCTCGCGGTGCCGATGGGCGTCGTCGGGGCGATTATCCCGACCACGAACCCCACGTCCACGGCGATCTACAAGGCGATGATCTCCGTCAAGGCACGCAACGCGATCGTGATGTCGCCGCATCCGCGCGCGGCGCGCAGCGTCGTGGAGACCGCCCGGGTGTTGGAGGAAGCGGCGCTAGGCGCTGGGGCGCCCGCGGGCCTCATCAACTCGATGACGGTGCCGACGCTCGAGGGCACGAATGCGCTCATGCGCCATAAACTGACGGCGGTGATCCTTGCCACGGGCGGCGCGGACATGGTGCGCGCGGTGTACGCAGCCGGAAAGCCGGCGTACGGAGTGGGGCCGGGCAACGTACCGGCCATCATCGAGCGAACGGCGCACATCGATAAGGCCGTTGCCGACGTTGTCGACGGTAAGACATTCGATGCCGGCGTCCTGTGTTCTGCGGAAAATTCCGTGGTCTGCGATGCGCCGGTCGAGCGTCAGGTGCGGGATGCATTTCGACGGGAGCGTGCCCACTTCTGTACGCCAGAGGAAAAGCGCGCGCTCGAACGCCTGATGATTCCGCCGTCGGGGAAGGGGATCAATCCGGACATCGTGGGCCAACAGCCGCAGACGATTGCTCGGAAGGCCGGGTTCTCCATTGCGCCCGACGCCAAGTTGATGATCGTCGAGCTGTCGAGCGTCGGTCGTGAAGATCCCCTCAGTCGGGAGAAGCTGTGCCCCGTGCTCGGATTCTTCGTCGAGGACGGCTGGGAGCGTTGCTGCGAACGGGCCATCGAGCTGCTGAACTATGGGGGCCTCGGACACTCGTTAGGTATCCACAGTCGTGACCCGTACGTCATCGACCGATTCTTCGCCGAGAAACCTGCCTTCCGCATCATTGTCAACTCGAACGTGGCCATCGGGGCCGTCGGCTATACGACGGGTTTCGCGCCGGCGATGACGTTGGGGCCGGGGTCGTGGGGGGGAAGCATTACATCCGACAACGTGACCCCGTTGCACCTCCTCAACATCAAACGACTAGGCGAGGAGATCCGACCTTACGTTGACCCGCTCCGCACTGCCATTCCGTCCAGACCCGCGCCATCAGCGCCAGTGCACGCGGTCGCATCGGGAGCGGCTGCGCTGCCCGCAGCGCCACTCGCCGCCAGCGAAGTGCAGCGCATCGTGGATCAGTTCCTCGCGGACTTCCGGAGCGGGCGACCATGACCGACGCCGAGCTCGATCGGCTGGCCGAGATCATCGCGCGAGCGCTGCTCGAACGGCCACACGCCTCCGACGATACTGGCCGTGCGACCACCTGGCTTCCGACTCCGGTGCGCCCGATGCCGCCCGCGCGAGGGGGCGAGCCCCCGAGCTGGTCGGGCGCCGCCCAGGACTTGGGCGACGTTGCGCCCTCGCGCGATCGGGACCGGTCGCCACGGTTCCGCGCAGCCACGGCTGACCTGACGCGCGCCACGCGAGCGGCCGCCGCCGGCAAGGGGCCGCCAGTGGAGCGGAACGCGCACGCGCCCGAGCGTCGCCTAACGCGGCAGCGGCCCGCGAACGCGCCTGCCTTCGACGTCCGCGTCGGCGTTTCGAACCGTCACATTCACCTCTCCGAGGCTGACGCACGCACGCTGTTTGGGAGCGGGCCGCTCAGCGTTGCGCGGTTGCTAAACCAGCCGGGCCAGTTTGCTGCAGCGGAGACCGTCGCGGCGCACGGACCAAAGGGGAGTCTCGAGAGTATCCGCGTGGTCGGCCCTGCACGCACCGAGACGCAGCTCGAGATTGCCCTCTCTGACGCTGCGGTGCTTGGCGTTGCGCCGCCGGTCGCGACGAGCGGATCGCTCGCCGATTCGATCGGCGGCGTAACGCTCGTCGGACCGGCCGGCCGGGTTGAGCTGCGTCGAGGGGTGATCGTCGCGGCAAGGCATCTGCACCTCTCGCCTACCGACGCGAAACGATGGGGACTCCGTGACGGCGATCGCCTGGACGTTCGGTGCGGCGTCGGCGCGCGCGCCGCGACGCTCCACGACGTGGTCGTCCGGGCCGGCGTAGGTCACGCCACCGAGCTTCATCTCGACAGCGATGAGGCCCGCGCGGTCGGCGTCGCGACAGGCGATACCGCAACCGTCGTCGCTTGGCATGCCGCAGGGCCGGCCAAACGCCCGCTCATCACGGAACGTGACGTCGTGCGCCTCGCGCGAGAGGGCGCGCGCATTCCGGCGAACGCCCTGCTCACGCCGAGTGCTCGCGATCGGGCTTCGGCGTTAGGCATCCTCGACCGGTGAGCGCCCCACGGATCAGCGAGTTTCGGGTGCGATATTCCGAAACCGACCAGATGGGTGTGGTGTATCACGCCGAATATCTCGTCTGGTGTGAAGTGGGTCGAACGGACTACATCCGCAGTCTGGGGTTGCCCTACGCGGAACTGGAGCGGCGAGGCACCGCGCTCGCCGTCGCCGAAGCGTCCATTCGCTACCACTCGCCGGCGCGCTACGATGACTTGATCCGGGTCGAGACGAGTTTAGTGGAGGTCCGCTCCCGCGCGATCACCTTCGATTACCTCATTCGCAATGGAGACACGGGTGATCGGCTGGCGACGGCGCGAATTCTGCTGGTGTCGCTCGACTCGTCCGGCAAACCGGTGCCCATGCCACCTGAGGTTCGCGCGCTCATGGAAAGCGCGGTCGGAAAGGACCGTCAGTGAATCACACGATCGCTTCGACACGTTTCCCGCAATGGCTCGCGGTTTCCGCCCTTGCTGCCTTCGCATGCGCGCCGCGCGCGGGCAAGCTCGCTGGTACGCCAGCGCCGGCTCGCTTTCCTGCCACAGAGCTGCCGCGCGGCAATCAGCGTATCGTCTTCCGCTGGGATTACGTCGACCAGGCGCTGGCCGCGAAGGGAGAAGGCGTTGCCCGCATTTCGTCACCCGACAGCGTCCGGCTGGATTTCTTCCTCGACGGTGGACTCGGTGGCGGGTACGCGATCGTGATTGGCGATTCCGTTTCGACGCCGGGTGGCGATCAGGTTCGTCGGTATCTGCCGCCGGTCGCGCTCCTCTGGGCCTCGCTGGGCAGGCTGGCTGTGCCGCCGGTCCCGGACACCGTCGCAAAGGTTGACGGAGGCACATTGCGCGCCGACATTGGGCATGATCCTGCTTGGCGAGTAACATTCGTAGGCGACCGACTCACGCGCCTCGAGCGGATCGTCGATGGCCGCCGGCTCGAGTGGGTCGCCCGCGACGGCGCAGACATTCGCTACCAGAACGAACGATCCGCGCGATCGCTCACGCTAAAGATTTCCAGCAGCAATGACGCTCCACCGTTCGATTCGGCGATTTGGCGTCGTTAGCCTTCTGCTGCTCGCCGGCTGTCTCTACAAATTCTCCGGCGGCGGCTTTCCGAGCCACATTCGGACCGTAGCTGTACTGCCCTTCGAAAATCAGACCGCGGCTGCCGAGGTTACTCGGGAGCTGTCCGACGCGCTGCGAAAAGCCATGCAGTCGCGCCTCGGACTTCGCGATGCGTCCGAGGCGCGAGCCAATGCGGTCGTTCGGGGCACCATTACCAAGTACGAGCCGGACGTTCCCGTTGCGTTCAGCTCGGACCCCAATCAAGCGACGTCGGCGAGACGACGCCTGCAGATCAGTGTCGACGTGGAAATCGTCGATCAGACGAACGGAAAAACGTTGTGGCAGCGCAAAGGACTCTCCGCCGAAGGCGAATATGCGGAGCGCAATGAGCCCGACGGCCGTCGGCAGGCGCTCGAGCGAATCGTGAACGACGTGATAGACGGGGCACAATCGCAGTGGTAGCACGCCGCCGGGGACGCACGAACTTCGGCTGCCTGTTCAGCGTCCTATTGCTCGTCACTGCCGTCTACTTCGGCGTCAACGTCGGTGAGCCGTATTTCCGCTACTATCGCTTCCTCGACGGCATGAAGCAGGAAGCCCGGTTCTCGTCGCAGTTCACTGACGAGCAGATTCAAACGCGGCTCGCCGCGCTCGCTGATTCGCTGGGACTCCCCGAGGCAGCCGGGAAAGTGAGCGTTCGGCGCGAGTCGAATCGGATCTCCCTCTCGAGTTCGTACAACGAGCGCGTCGAGATGCCGCTCATCGTGCGCGACATCCCGTTCTCTCCGCACGTCGAGTGGGCGCGCTGAACGACTGCGATCCACGCCGGAAAGTCATGTCGTGGCATTCGCTCGCCGAGTGGCGCGCGCGACAGCCCGGTCGCGTGGTCTTCACCAACGGCGTATTCGATCTCCTTCATCCGGGACACGTGGATGTGCTCATCGGCGCGCGGGCGCGAGGCGACGTTCTTGTCGTCGGCCTGAACAGCGACGCGTCGGTGAAACGCCTGAAAGGCCCCGATCGGCCTGTCCGTTCCGAGGGCGAACGTGCCTACGTCCTCGCAGCCCTCGAGGCAGTCGACGCCGTTACGTTGTTCGAACAGGACACGCCGCTGCAACTCGTTCAACTCCTCCAGCCCGACGTGATCGTGAAAGGGGGCGACTACTCACCCGATACCGTGGTCGGCGCCAATGAGGTGCGAGGACGCGGGGGAGAGGTCGTCATCATTCCCTTGACGCCCGGGCACTCTACGACATCAACCATCGATCGCCTCCGTGGCCGCTGACACACCGCCTAACGAAACCCGCCGCCCGACAGAGCTTCGCCCGATCGCGCTCGAACGGAACGCGGTTCCGTACGCCGAGGGCTCATGTCTCGTCTCGTTCGGCGAGACGCGGGTGCTATGTGCCGCGTCGGTGGAGCTCGGCGTACCATCGTGGAAAAAAGGACGTGGCGAAGGCTGGATCACCGCCGAATACGCCATGCTCCCGCGCGCGACGCGTACGCGTACCGCCCGCGAGCGCGCGCAGCTCGGGGGCCGGACGCAAGAGATTCAGCGGTTGATCGGGCGCAGCGTTCGAGCGATGGTCGACGACTTCCGCTTTGGCGAGTTCACGATCCGCGTGGACTGCGACGTCCTCCAGGCGGACGGCGGGACACGCACCGCGGCGATCACTGGGTCGTGTGTCGCCGTCCACGACGCGTTCACCTGGCTCGTTGGACAGGGACACATGCCGAAGTCGCCGGTGCGACGACGTGTTGCCGCAGTGAGCGTTGGCGTTATCGACGGCGTGCTTTGGCTGGATCTCGACTACGACCTTGACGTTCGTGCCGAAGTCGACATGAACGTGGTGATGAGCAGCGAAGGCCGTTTCGTCGAGGTTCAGGGCACCGGCGAGCACGGCACGTTCGACCGGTCCGAGCTCGATCGGCTGCTCGACTTGGCGACTCGCGGAATCGCAACCCTCGACGCCGCGCAGCAGACCGCGCTGGGCCTATGAGCGCGACTGCACTATTGGTCGCCACGCGGAGCGAGGGCAAGCTGCGAGAGATTCGGCCAATCTTTGCTGCTGCGGGGCTGACGCTCGTCTCGCTCGACGAGCTCGAGATCGAAGAATCCCAGGAGGAAGACGAGCTCGAGCCGTACGCAACGTTCGAGGAGAATGCCCTGTCGAAGGCCCGATACTTCTATGAGATCAGTGGCGGGATCCCCACCGTCGCGGACGATTCTGGATTGGAAGTCGCGGCACTCGGTGGTCAGCCCGGGGTTCGAAGTAAGCGATGGTCCGGGCGGGAAGACCTGAAGGGCGCGGATCTGGATTTCGAAAACAACCGGGCGCTCGCCACGTCGCTCGATGGGATAGCCGACACGAGTGCGAGGTACGTGTGTGTTGCCGCGTATGTGGCGGTCGGGCTCGAGCTCACGGCGCGTGGAGAGACATCAGGATCTATCACGCGCGCGGCACGAGGAGCAGGCGGCTTTGGTTACGATCCCTACTTTCTCTCCTCCGAGCTCGGCCGGACGTTCGGCGAGAGCACGCAAACCGAGAAGGAGCGGGTGAGCCATCGGGGACGCGCCTTTCGAGAGTTGCTCACGCGTATCAAGTCAGGGCGTTGACCGGGTTTATCGAGCCAACTAAGATTGGTCGCAGCGGGGCGTAGCGTAGCCTGGTATCGCGCCTGCTTTGGGAGCAGGAGGTCCCCGGTTCAAATCCGGGCGCCCCGACTAGCGGCGCTCGGCAGGAGGAGCGCCGATCCGGCAGTTGCGCCAGTAGCTCAGCTGGATAGAGCGACAGCCTTCTAAGCTGTGGGTCGGGGGTTCGAGTCCCTCCTGGCGCGCCATCTGTAAGCGCCTGCAATGGTCGCACGAGCGGTTCGCGTGCGTCGTTCGGGCCGGCGTTAGGCGGGTGCGCGCCTCCCGGCTTGGTACATTTTACCGATTGCACTCGTAGCTCAACTGGCAGAGCAGCGGACTCTTAATCCGTAGGTTGAAGGTTCGACTCCTTCCGAGTGCATTGCCGCCTTTGCGGCGGCACTATTTCAATCGGCCTGACGGGGTTCCGTCAGGCCGATTTTGCTTTCGCGCTCGTGTGACCGCTGCTCCGAGCCACAGGCGAGGCGCCGGTGCAAGGTTGCGTGGTACTGGCGCTACAGTCCGATTGCACGCATCGTAGGCTGCGTTCAATCGTCGAGTTCGCCCAATTGGTTAATCGCAGGGGGAACCATTCGTTCGCGCTTGACTGACGTTCGTTGCGGAAGTGACGAATCCAGTGGCAGTTGTCCCACGAAGTTGGGCCGAAAGCCACGAGCCGTGAGCCTAAGGGCCCAGGTGGTTGCGCCTCCGGGTCGTTTAAAGCACGAGTCCGGCACAGTCGCTGCCTCGTAGCACCGCGAAAAAACGTCACGAAATGAGGCGGCTGTCGTTGTGAAACGTATCGTGCTTCTGCTACTGGCGGTTCTGCCGGTGGCCACTGCCCAGAGCCAGTCCGCTTCCGGGCGGCAGGTCGCTGCGTGCGGATGCCCTAAGTCTGCGAGTTCGGCATCGAGAAAGCCGAAGTGGCTTCTGCCACTGGCCGGCGGCCTCGGGTTTTTGCCGGTTGCGATGTCTCGCGGTGGTCCCGGGCCGGTGGGGTTGTCGGATGTCATGGACATTCGAGACATCCCGGGAGGTGGTCCCGCGAACGCGCTGACAGGTGAGCGGGAGCTCGCGGTCGGGGCGCTCGCGCCGGACACCGCGACATCGCTCCCGACGCTGATGGTACTTGCGGTTCTTCTTATGGCGCTGGGTGCGTCCTTGATGACACCGCGACGACGCCGACGTCCGTGGGTGTTTTGGCGAAGGCACGCCGGACGGATGCGAGGCGGCTGGAGTTTGAGGACGGCTCACCGCCGTCGCATTGGTGGCGTCGTGACCGCGTTAGGCGGGCTGCTGCTGGTGCTCGGGGCGCGCGAATACGCCGAGGGGGCTGAGGCGCAACGGGAAGCTCGCGCCGAGTGGCTCCGGATCGCCGCCACGCCTGCCCGAATCGATCAGAGCGAAGGCTCGGGCGCCTCGCCATTCGGTGGCGAGCGCTCCGGAGATCCCAGCGTCCCGAGTGCCGAGGCTTCGCGTGCGATACGGGAACGCGCGCCTAACGCTGGAAGCCCGTCGGCCGTGCCGCTGCCAGTCGTCGCAATGTCCGGCCGCGAGATTCGGCGTGGAGCGGTGGTGGCGCGCCTCATCATTCCCACGATCAATCTCGATGAGATCGTGATGGAGGGCGTTGGGCCCGTGGAGCTCAACGGTGGGCCCGGCCATTTTCCGGGAAGCGTTCTGCCCGGCGAGGCCGGGAACGCCATTTTGTCGGCCCATCGGGATCGTCATTTCCGGCGGCTCGGTGAGCTTGCGGTTGGGTCGCGCATTCGCACAGAGACACGGAAGGGGACGGTCGAGTGGGTGGTTACCAAGCGGAGGATCGTGTCACGCGACACGCCGGCGTTGTTCGGTGAATCCGAGGCGACGTTGACGCTGACCACATGCTGGCCGATTCGATATTTTGGCTCGGCCCCGGATCGTTTGCTCATCACCGCGAAGCCGGCAAGCTGATCGAGCAGATGCTGGTGTCGCAAAGTGAGCACGCCCGCGCCGGTGATCAGGCGCGGGCGTTTTCGCATACTGCCCATCAGGGCACGGAACGGCTTGTTAGATGGAGGGTGATCGACTAGGATCCGTGTCCCGCCGGCGCCCCGAGTTACCGAGTCGCGGGGCTGTTGCAATGCGCGATGCGGCTGTGAGTCGGCGGAGAAAGTGGGTGTTGAGAAGTGGTTTCCGGTTGACAACGCCTGAGCGTGTCGGTATTATGCTAGGCTGTTGTTTTTCAAGCTCTTGCTGTTTGATAATCGAGATTGAGATCGTAAGGGTGTGCGAGGCGAACTCTATGATCCGAGGCAGTTCAGGGCTTCGGGGAGAGTTCAGACCTGATCATATCTAAGTGATTCGGACGCGCTGTCGAGCAAACAGCGCGACAGCAGTTCGAAGAGCTATGAGCATTGAATTCTTCTCTTGGAGAGTTTGATCCTGGCTCAGGACGAACGCTGGCGGCGTGCTTAACACATGCAAGTCGAGGGCGTGGGGCAACCCACGACCGGCGAACGGG
>Ga0207645_10000259_pt1 | contig 43634 bp, 40 predicted proteins | sample KBSM53metaG_FD_184331 | JGI IMG/M metagenome (GOLD analysis project Ga0207645, IMG submission 184331) | Miscanthus rhizosphere microbial communities from Kellogg Biological Station, Michigan, USA - KBS M5-3 metaG (SPAdes) (version 2) | ecosystem: Host-associated > Plants > Roots > Rhizosphere >...
AACCGATCGTCAAACTCTTCGCGGCGAATGTCGCCGCAATCGTGTGGTCCGCCTCCACCATGGTGAACGGATAGCTGGCCACTGCTCCCACGGAGCCGCCGTCCACCTTGACGTCAGAGATGTAAAAACCGGAGTTCGGCGTGATGGTGTAGGTCTGGCTGCCATCCCAAGCCACCGTCGTGGCCCCTAGGGGCGCGATGCTGCCGCCGGAACCGGCCGATGAGGTGATCTTGTGCGGGCATTGCGTGCCGATAGTCGTCGTGACGCTCGAATTCGCGATCCTGAATTCAAAGGTGTCGCCGTTGAAGGAGTTTCCAGCGAACGCCTGTCCTGCCCACGTATATGTGTTGCAGGAGCTAGCCAGGGTTGCGGTCACGTTGAAACTGTACGAGCAAGCAACTGGAGAGCAGCCTGCCTTCGCTACGCTCGGGAGGTTCGCGACACAGATCGAGTTGGCCGGCACCGGAACCGTTTGGCCCAGGCTATTCACGGTCGTTGCGGGGCAGGTGACTTTGTTTCCGCCATTAGGGAAGGAAGTGCCGGTGACAGTGACCCCGATCGGCGGAGTCAGGATGACCGTGTTGATCACCGAGTTGCCATTCGGCGTCAGATTGCTGTACTTCGCCGTCAGTGTTACCGCCGCCGTCGTCGCCGTCGATGGCGACATGTCCAGTCCAAAGAGTTTCGCCGGCGCGGCGATTGTAGGCAGCGAAATCGCTGCGAGGGCCAGCGCCGATATCAAGGTACCGAGCCACTTGCGCATGCCGTTCATCGTAAATCTCCCCAAACCGTTAAAAATCTCTTAAACCCGTGTTGCCGAGGAATACAGGCAACACGGGCAATCCGTGGATGAAGTGAGGACCCTTTGTACTCTCTCTCAATGTGAAGTCAAGACACTCATTTCGGCGTGACGTGGAACTGGCGTTGGGGACGTCCCAGCTTGTAGTCCGCAACCACTGACCATCCTATCGACGCATCCGCCTCCGCTTCATGCGCACAGCGGCTGTCCGCAGTTTTCGTGGCGGCCGCAAGGCGCGTGGGTTGTAGGATTCAATGTACTGCGCGTGCACCGTTGGGCGGAGCGAATATTCCGCTTCGAAGCGATGGATTATTCGGCCGTGCAACGCCGGATAAGGCGAACGTCTATGTCGTTGTCATAGAACCGGGAGCGCCGTCGGACTAGTGCAATTGCGATTCGTCATCAAGCCACCTCGTCGGTCCAGACCTTGAAGCTCGACAGCGTGTTGAAACCGAATGCGTTGCTGAGCGCGACGTCGGCGGCGTCGCGGCCACGCGCGATGAGGACGCGCCCGATGCGCGGGATGTTGTTGCGGGGGTCGAACGTGTACCAGCACCCGTCCAGGTATGCCTCGAACCACGCGGCGAAATCCATCGGGCCGTAAGGCGGCGGCATCCCGATGTCGCCCAGGTAGCCGGTGCAATAGCGCGCGGGAATGTTCATGCACCGGCAGAACGTTACCGCGAGATGTGCGTAGTCGCGGCAGACGCCGGTCTTGTCGTGGAAAGCTTCGAGCGCCGTACGCGTCATGCGCGCATGCTCATAGCCGAATGCGATGTGGCGATGCACGTAGTCGCAGATCGCCTGGACCCGGTCCCATCCGGTAGGACCGCTGCCGAAGAGATTCCATGCGGTCTCGGACAGGCGATCGGTTTCGCAATACCGGCTTCCGAGCAGAAACAGCAGCGTGTCCTCGGGCAGGTTCTGCACGGGGATCTGCTGCGCCTCGCGGACGATCACATCGGGAAGCCCGGAATCGTTCACGATCGCATCCGCACTGACGCGCAGGCGCCCCTTCGGCGCGACGATGCGCGTGCACCAGTTGCCGAAACTGTCGCGATAAGCCGTCATCGGGATCGGCGGGTCGAACATCAGATCGTCGCGGCCGACGAGGTCGGACACGCGCGTGAAATGCACGTTCAGAGTAATCACCATCGGTGTCGGCTGCGGGCAGTCGTAGATCATTTCGAAGCCGACGCGAATCTTCATTGCGGGTCTCCAGTATTCAACATGGATCAATCAAACGCATGCGCGGCAAGCAACGCTTCTACCAGGACGCCGCGGAGCCGTGACCAGGGGCGCCCCGCGGCAAAGACGATCTTCTGGTTGACTTCGAGTTCGATTCCGACATACAAAGCCGGCGAATACCGAAGGCGCAGGTGCGACGTCAGGCCGTCGCCTTTGCCTGCATACGGGTAATTGCGTCGAACGCGCAGCTCGGGCGCCGCTTGCTCGAGAGCGGCCTTCCAGCGCGAGGCGAGCGCCACCTCGCCGACCCGCTTCGGATCGTAGAGCAGGCCCACGTCGGCGCGACGCACGTTGCCGTCGAGTTCCGGCGTGAAGCTGTGCGATGAAATGTGGATCACGCGCCGGCCGCGCGACACTGAGCGCCGGACGAGACGCTCGACCTGCTCGCGGTACGGAACGTAATGTTGTTCGACGATCCTCGCGCGGACCGCCAAAGGCGCCGCACGCGACGCCGCCGAAAAGATTCGCGGGTGGCCAATCGAGCGATTGAGATCGACTAAGAGCCGGCTGACCGTGGCCGTCACCAATGGCGCATGCAGCGCGCGCGCGAGTTGTCGCGCCATGACCAGCGCGCCCGGGTCGTACCCCCGATGCGTGCCGAGCAGCGCGGCCTGCCCGTGAAATAGCGCTCGATACCGGGTCGGAATTCGATTGCCGCCATGCTCGCAGGTTACGAGAAAGGAATCGCTCGCCACCACCGTCGGTCACCAGAATGACTGGGGCAACGGGCGAAACAACTGACGCGTCCCCTCGAACCGTTCGTGGCGACCGCCTGGCGCCGGCCGGTCGAGCTGTGTGTTGCGCATGTCGAATACTATCCTGCCCCGCCTCATGTTTTCCGGACGACCCCGAGTCGACAGCATCGAGATACGCGAACGCCACTGCGACAGCAAAAGGGACCGGTGCGATGCACCGGTCCCTTGCCGAGCCACTGCGTAACTTGGCGTCAGCCTTTCGGCTTGCGCGCTTCGTCGTCGCGCTTCTGTTCGTCGGCATCCTTCTTCTTGTCATCAGGCTTATCCGACGCGGGTCTTGAACCTTGTCCGCGCGGGGGCGCGCTCGTACCAGGCTGCGCTTGCGCCGGTGGCGGCGCATTGGGCGACGCTGCCGGTGGACGCGATTGCGGTTGCGGCGCCCGCACTACCGGAGCGGGCTCAGGTTTCGCGGCTTGCGGTACGGGCGGCGCGACCGGAGCGGTTTGCCGCGGCGGCGCCGATTCCGACGGCGGCGCTCGTTGCGGCATTGGACGCGCTACGGGAGCAGGGGCCGGAGATGGCGGAGCTGCCGCCTGCGGCTCGACCTGCCGTTGCGGTGGCGGCGCCGTCGTCGGTGCAGGCGGCGCGACAGGCTGTCCGCGTCGTTCCGCGTTGCCAGGTTGCGGCGGCCTTCCGCGTGTTTCCGGAGCCGGGGCGGCCGCAACAGCCGGCTGGACCGGCGGCGGCGGTGCCACTGCTGGCGGCGGGGCAGGCTGTCCGCGTTGTTGAGCATTGCCCGGCTGATCCGGCCGTCCGCGTGTTTCCGGAGGCGGTGTGACCGGAGCGGGCGGCGCGGCCTTCGGCGGCGGTGTTACTACTGGCGGCGCGACAGACTGCGCGCGCTGGTCCGCATTACCAGGCTGCGGTGGTCGTCCGCGCGTATCAGGAGGCGGCGCCGCCGGAGCCACCGGCGATGGTGATGCCACGACGGGCGGCGGGACCGGCTGTCCGCGTTGTTCTGCGTTGCCAGGCTGCGCTGGCCGTCCGCGCGTTCCCGGAGGTTGTGCCGCTGGGGCAGCCGCAGTAGGCGATGCCGCTTCCGGAGCCTTGCGTTCATCCGCCTTGCGGGGCGCGTCAGCCGGCATCGCGGTACGGGTGGCCGGCGGAGGACGCGCCGTGGGCGGCGCAATCTGCGTCGGCGTCACGACCTTGAGGGTGGGCACAGCTACCGGTGCGGCTGTCTTGATTTCCCTGCGCGCAGTGTCATCAAGCGGCTTGCCCGGCTTCGCGGCGAGCTGTTGCTGTTGTGCGGCAAAACTGGCCGTGGCGGCGGGCGGTGCTGTGCGGGCCACAGCGGTCCGCTCGAACACTCGCGGCGGCGGCTTGTCGCCTGCGGCGCCCGCTCCGCGCACGCTGCGCTCCGTCGGCGCAACGGCCGCAACTGTAGCGACCGGCGCGCTGGCCACCATCGCCGGCGATACACGAACTGCGGCTCGTTGCACGGGCTGCGATTGCACGAATGTGGCCGTCGGCACAGCGACGACCGCACCCTGTACCTGCCGGTTGGCGTAGACGACGTTGGTGACGTTCGAGTTGTTGTAGTAATTGTTGATCACCGTCGTGTTGATGACGGTGTTGCTGCGATTGACGTTCTCGAAATAGCCGCGACTCACCGCATAGGACGGCCGGTAGACTTCGCGCGGTCCGAGCGGGAACCACGCCACGCCACCGACGTTGCCGCTGGAAATTGCGATCTGGAAATTGCTGCCGCCCACAAACGCGACGAGCGCCGGCGCGTAATAGGCCCGCGTACTCACGGGTCCGGGCACCCAGCCCCACGTGCCGCGCATGTTGGTCCACCGACCGTAATGGGATACGGCGAACCCCCACGGCGCGTCGTCAACCCATGTCCAACCCCAGGGGTCGACCCATGCCCAGTGGCCATCGCGGTAGGGCGCCCAGTCGGAAGCCACTCGAGTCGGTATCCACACATTGCCGTAGGTCGCGTCGACGCGCCACGTGCCGTTGGCATCCAGGTCTTGATAGCCGACCACGTCCTGTGACACATAGCGCGCGGAGGCGGAATTATCGTAGCTGCGGTCGCGATCGCTGGACCAGCGATCGAATTCGTCGAGGCGCGGTGCGTCGAGAAATTCATAGTCGCGCAGGCCGGTCCCGGTGAAGCGATAGGGCTGCCGCGAATCGATCACATATGCAGCGCCTTCGCCATAGACCTCGCCCTGCCCCCTGCGCACGACGATGTCCGTCGCGTTGCCGTCCGCGTCGACGGCGATCCGGTATTCGCCGGGTTGCCGAAGCGTGAACGCGAGATTGGGCGTGTCGACCTCGTATACCTGGTTGGGCTCGACGCGGCGCACACGCACGTTGAGCGTCCCCTGCGTCAACTGCAGTTGCACGATGCGGTCGTCAAGATTGAGAATCGAAAGGCCTGTGCCGGCGTTCATGCGAATTATTGCCCCGCCGAGTTGGATTTCGGCGCGCGCGCCTGCATCCGCCCAGAGACGGTCGCCGGTTGTCAGCGGACGATTCATGACGGCACGCGCCCAATCGTCCTCGCCCGCAGGCGAGAAACTGATTTCGCCGGTCATGTAACCCAGGCGGGCGACGCGCGATGGCGGGTCGGCGCTGGCCAAGCCGCTCAGGGCCAAGGCTGCGACGCCGATCGCGATGGCGAAATTTCTAAGTCGAACGGAATGTATCTGCATGATGATTCCTTAACATTAGAGTCGGTATTTGCTACGACAGACATTCACGCGCGGAGCTGCTAATGACGCGGTGCATTGCGTCATCGGTTCCAGGCAGCGGCTCGAGGCGCTCATGTCGTTACAGCCAATAACGCCTCGGGCGCTGCATCGATAGCGACGGTTACGTGTTGTTACAAGTCTTGTTGCGCATTTGATGTCGAGAATAGACAGCACCGTGTCCCGCGTCTGTTCGGTGCCGCACCGATTCCGCCGTAGGACTGCGCCGGACTCGCGATTGGTGCGGTGGCATACAGACAACCCCATTAGAGATCGATAGTCTTTAATGTGGGAGGCATCGTCGTGCCGGGCCCATTCGGGAGAGACGACATGAACGCAATGAAGCTGCTTGGAATCGTGCTGCTCGTGGGCGGCATCCTGGGGCTGATGTATGGCGGTTTCACCTACACCAAGGAGACGCATGAGGCCAAGATCGGGCCGATTGTGCTTTCGGTGAAGGACAAGGAAACGATCAACGTGCCGATATGGGCCGGCGTGGGCGCGATCGTCATCGGCGGGCTGCTGCTGGTCTCGGGGATCAAGCGGGGCTAGGCACGCTTGAGAGCATCGAGCGCGACGACGAATTGTCAGGCGTCAAGTCGAGGCAAGGCCGGTGCCGGGAGTTTCGGTGCGACACGTACCTCGACGCTATGGTCCATTCGATCGTCGGCAAGCAGCACGACGTTGCCTGACTGCACAATGCCGTCTACGGCTACGATGATCCCTTGCGGATTCCCTTCGACCGCGCCCTCCTGCCGTGACACCGAGATGTGATACAGGGTTTCGCCATACCGGTAGCGTATTGCAAACTCATTCCACTCCCTCGGCAGGCAAGGCGCGAGGCGAAGGCGATCCGCTTCCAGGTTGAGTCCCAGCAGCGACTCCACGATAAGACGATACATCCAACCTGCCGAGCCCGTGTACCAGGTCCAGCCGCCGCGACCCGTGTGCGGCGTGAGCGCATAAACATCGGCCGCAACAACGTAGGGCTCGACCATGTAGGTGCGAGTTCCCTCTGCGGTTAGAGCGTGGTTCACCGGGTTGATCATCGCGGCCAATTCCCACGCGCGCGCAGAGTCGCCCAACGCGGCGAACGCCATCGCCGCCCAGATCGCCGCATGGGTATATTGGCCGCCGTTTTCGCGTACGCCGGGGACGTAGCCTCGAATGTACCCAGGATCGAGCGGCGATGCGTCGAACGGTGGATCGAGCAACTGTATCAGCGTGGCTTCGCGACGGACCAGCCGCTGGTGCACGGCGTCCATCGCCTTGCGTGAACGCCCGACATCACCCGCGCCGGAAAGCACCGACCAACTTTGCGCAATCGAATCGATTTGACATTCCACGTTCGTGCTGGAACCAAGCGGCGTGCCGTCGTCGAAGTACGCACGGCGATACCACTCGCCGTCCCATGCGTTGTACTCGATCCTTTGGCCCAGAAGCATTGCCTCCTTCTCGCATCGGTCCGCGAACGCCACGTCGCCATGCAGGCGCGCCACCTTGGAAAATTCCACGAGGACGTTGCAAAGGAAGAACGCGAGCCAGACGCTTTCCCCTTTGCCCTGATTGCCGACGAGATTCATGCCGTCGTTCCAATCGCCAGAGCCCATCAGCGGCAAGCCGTGCGTTCCGAAACGAAGGCCATGCAGAATCGCGCGCACGCAATGCTTGTAGACATCCTCCTTTTCATCGGAACGGGATGGCAAGTCGTAGTAGGAGTCATCTTCCGCCCTGACCGGCCGGCCTTCGAGCAAGGGGGCGGTCTCGTCGAGAATCGTCCTGTCGCCGGTGGCCAGAATGTACCGGCAGGTCGCCAGAGGCAACCACAGGTAATCGTCCGAACAGTGCGTGCGGACGCCCCGGCCAGACGGAGGATGCCACCAGTGCTGAACGTCTCCCTCGATGAATTGACGGCCCGCGCAAAGCGCGATTTGAGCGCGCAGCATGCCCGGTTCGGTGTGAACCACGGCCATTGCGTCCTGCAATTGATCGCGAAAGCCGTAGGCTCCGCCGGACTGGTAGTACCCGCTGCGCGCCCAGAGTCGGCACGCGATGGTTTGATAGATGAGCCAGCCATTGGCAATGATGTTGAGTGCCGCATCGGGCGTTTCGATTTGCACGGCAGTCAACGTCTTGCGCCAGTGCCCGACCACGGCCTCGAGTGCCTCGCGCGCCGCCGCAGGTCCCCGATGCCGTTGCGTCAGCAGGCTGGCCGCTTCGGCATTGCTACCCGCCCCAAGGCGGAAGACGATCTCACGCTGCTGCCCTTCGCCCAGGTCGAACGCCACCTGCAGCGCGGCACAGGGGTCCAGCGCCGCGCCAACCTTTCCGGATAGCCGTGTCCGGTGCATGGCAGCCGGATCGTGCAACGTTCCATTGCGACCCAGAAATTCTGTGCGGTCGCATGTCGCACTTCGCGTCGCATCATCGACATCGAAGAAGGCGATCCTGTCCGCGAACTCGTTGTCATAGGTATTGCGCGCGTACAAGGCACCATTCCGGGCATCGATCTCAGTCGTCACATGCATCGCCGATTTCGCACGCAGGTCACCCATCACCCACTCGATGTACCCCGTCGCGGACAGCCGTCGCGAACGGCCCGATTGGTTGCTCACTTTCAGCGTGAAGAACTTGATCGGCTCGTCGAGGGCGACGTAGACCGTGAGTTCCGTGCGGATTCCGTCCTCAAGGTGCTCGAAAACGCTGTAGCCGAAGCCGTGGCGGGTCGTATAAGGCGCGTCACCGCCCCGCGGCGACGCTGTGGTCGACCAAAAATGACCGGTCTCCTCATCGCGGACGTACAGCACTTCTCCGCTGGGCTCGCGAACCGGATCGTTGTGCCATGGGCTCAAGCGAAACAATTGCGCATTTTCACTCCACGTGTAACCGAGGCCGCTTTCCGACACGATCGAACCGAAGCGGGCATTCGCGAGTACGTTTACCCACGGCGCGGGCGTGGAGTCCCCCGCCGACGGAGCGATGACGTATTCACGCCCATCCTGCGAGAATCCCCCCGTGCCATTGAAGAGGACCAGCCCTTCCGGGGCGACTTCGGTCTGCTGGTCCGGCAGAGGTCGATATTGCCGCGTCGGCACCAGCCGGGGCGTTCTCAACTCGGCGGGCACGCGCCTATTGATCTGCTCGGACAACGTGCCGCGCCTATCGGTGATGATCGCCCGCGCGACCGATTGGAAGAGCGCGCGATCCTCGGGAGCAATCTGTTCCGCATGGCGAACGAAAATGCCTCCTGGCCGATCGACGAAATGGGCCTCGACTCCGGCTGCGATCAGTCCGAGGATCTGTTCCTGGAGTCGCTGCCTATAGCCGTCGTGATCCTCGTTCCAGATCACCAGATCGACAGCCAGACCCTTGAGCCGCCAATAGGCATGCGCCTGGACGAGTTGGCGCACCAGTTCAAAATTGGCAATGTCCGCTACCTGCAGCAAAACAATCGGCAGGTCACCGGAGATTGCATAGCCCCATAGCCCGGATTGCCGGCGGTGACTCTTGACGAGAACGCTGGCCGCGGCGCGCAACGACGCGTTGGCGAAAATGATGGAACCGGCGAGCCGCGCATAGAGTTGCGAATCGGCCTCCGTGGCGTTGAGTTGCCGGAGCACCACTTGGCCGTGCGTCCACGCCAATTCGAACACGCGGTCCGCGAGGCTGCGATCCTGGTACCTGTCGACGAGATGCAGAACGGCGTCGCGCGTGTCGCCAATCCCCGTAACCATATCGATCGTCGCGGTGGCTCCGCCTTCGACAATGATGCGATGGCGAATTGCCGCGACCGGATCCAGCACCGAGCCCTCGGTGTCCGACAGCTTTCCGGCACTGGTCATTGCGAGCGGCGCCGTCAGCGAGCCGCGGCGCCCGATGAAACGCCTTCGGTCGGTTTCGAACGAGATCTCGGGGTCCGAGGCACCGTGCACCGACATCAGGTGGAACATCCACGGCACCTGCTCTTCACGGGATCGCGGACGCCGTGTGCAAAGAATTGCCTTTCGGGTCTTGCTGATTTCCGTCTGGACAAAGAGATTGCTGAACGCCGGGTGCAACGCATCCGCCGGCGCAGGGGCGAGAACCACTTCCATGTAGCTCGTGACGTCGATCGTACGGGTTGTTCGGGAACGATTCGTGATGCGGACGCGGCGGACCTCGATATCGTCTTCGGGTGAGACCACTATTTCGGTGTGCGTCTCGAGATCGAAGTCGCGGCGGCGAAACTCCGCACGACCCTCGGAGAAAATCGCCTCGTAGCGGTCCGCCGGAGTCAACGTGGGTTGGTATGCAGTCGACCAGAATTTCCCCGTCGCCACGTCGCGGATGTAGCAGAAGGTTCCCCAGTTGTCGGAGGTGCCATCCTCGCGCCAGCGTGAAACGGCGAGGTCTTTCCATCGGCTGCTTCCTCCTCCAGCATTCGTGACCATTACGTGATAACGGCCATTTGACAGCAACTGGACCTCTGGAATCGCAGTGTGGGGGCCGTCGAACACGCGCACCGGCGACTCCGTGCTGTCCCCCGCCACACGCAGATTGGACAAGTCCGGCGCGTTCGTGTGGAGAGGAGTGGCCCTTGGAATTCGCTCCTGGAGGAGCAGCAGCGTCGCCTGCATCAGCGGGTCCGATTCGAAGCGCCTTTGCATCGGGCGCCCCAACAGCAAGGAGGCGAAGGAGAGGAGGCTCATCGCCTGGTGGTGCGCCATGTACGACCGGACGACCGCGCTCGACTCGCCGCGCCGCTGCCGCGACGGCGTGTAGTCGATGGCCTCGAACAAACCAAACCTTCCGGCCAGACCGCTGCCGGCGAGACGCTGCAGATTGAGACACGCCGCTTCCGGCGCGACCATCAAGGCCAATGCCGACGCGTAGGGAGCCACGACCAGGTCGTCACCAAGCCCTCGCTTCAAACCCAGCCCGGGAACCCCGAACGCGCGGTACTGGTAATTCTGGTGCACGTCGACGGTGTTGTAGCCGCTCTCCGACATTCCCCACGGCACCCCGCGTTGCCGGCCATATTCGATCTGCCGCTCCACCGATGCGCGGTAGGTCTGATCGAGCAGCGTGTTCTCAAAGGTCGGCATCACCAGCAACGGCATCAAATATTCGAACATCGAGCCGCTCCACGACAGCAGAACCGGCTCGCGTCCCCCAGCGGTCAGGAGGCGCCCCAGCGCAAACCAGCTTTCCTGCGGCAGCGCTCCTTGGGCGATGGCGACGAAATTGCACAATCGTGCTTCCGAGGCCAGCAGATCGTAATAACTGTTGTCGGAGCGGCGATCGGCAACGTTGTACCCGATCACCAGCTGCCGGCGCACCTTGTCGAACAGGAAGTCGTAGTCGATCGTGGCAAATTCCGCTGCCCGCAGCGCAAGTTGCCCGATGGCGGCTATTCTTTCGGTGGCACGCGCGGCGCCCTGCGCGTGAAGCGGCGAGAGCATGTCGAGCGCGGCAAGTTCACGGAGCGTGGGGATCCCGTCGCCTGCATCCTGTACGGGAACCGTTCCTGGCGCCTGTTGCAGCGCGAGCCATGGCGCGAGAAACACCAAGTCTTCGCTCAGGTCCGCACAATGCCTCACGAGTGCGTCGGCCCAGAATTGGGCCTCGGTTGGCAATCCCGCAGGGGTGCCGACAGCAAAACCAGCGCAGGCGTCAGCGGCGCATGCAGCCAGCCGGTTCACGTGGACCCACGCGGAGGCAAGCGAGGCGGAGCCAGTCGCCGAAGCCTGTGCGAGCGCGGATTCAAATTGCGCGAATTGCGCAGTCCCTCCCCCCGCGTCCTTTTCCAAGGCATCGAGCAGCACCGCGTACGTGTCGCTCACACCTTCGACCCAGCGTGGATTCAGGATGGCGACATCGGGAAGCGCTGCGAGACCCGGTCGCAGCGTCAGGAGGTGGCCCGCGAGATTGCCGCTATCCACTGTCGACACGTACAAAGGCGCCAGAGGCAACCGCGTCTGCGTGTCGTACCAGTTGTAGAAATGGCCCCGATGTCTCTCAAGCAACGCCATCGTGTCGAGCGCGTTCGTCGTGCGCTCGATCAATTGTCCGGTCGAGATGTAGCCGAAGTCATGCGCAGCCAGATTGGCGAGCAATGACAATCCCATGTTGGTCGGCGAAGTCCGATGCGCGACGCCAACCGCCGGACTTTCCTGCAAATTGTCGGGCGGCAGCCAATGGTCGTCCGGGCCGACGTGCGTCTCGAAATATGCCCAGGTTTTTCGCGCCAGCTTGCGCAGGAAATGCAGTTGGCTAAAAGCTAGTCTGGTGCTCCGACGCCCAAGCGGGCGGCTCACCCACCAGGCAATGGCAGGCGACCCGCCCCAAAGCAACAGGATTGGCGCGGCCACCGGCAGTGCCAACGGGTGCGCGATGGCAAGGCCAATACCCGCAACTACAGCGATGGCCGGGGCTATGACCATTGAGCGATAGGAAGCGAGAAGGCTGGTGCGCCCGCTTAGCTCAAGCTCCCGGCTCGCGTCGCTGGACGGGTTCCACTCCAGAAGGCGGCGGTGCGTAAACAGCATCCGCCCGACCGTGCGGATGATCGCGTCGAGACAGTAGTAGGTTTCATACGGCAGAAAAGCAAGCGCGAGCAGCGCCTGCCAGCCGTGCCGTCGTGCGGCGATCTCAACGGCCGCAAGATGCTGCCGGAATCGCACATCGACCGGCTTGTCCACCAGATCGGAGAATGCGGCAATCAAAGACGGCGCCAGCAGGATGCCGACCACGACTTCCGTCCATAACCATGCCGGCGAAAGGACAGTCCATCCCAACAGCAGGAGCACCGTCAATGCGGCCGGGACCAGGCTGCGCCGAAGATTATCGAAAATTTTCCACTGGGACAGCATCGACAGCGGATTTCGCTCACTTCTCCCGTCCGGACCTTGCACACGCCGCCTCAGCCATCCCGCGAGTTGCCAGTCGCCGCGGATCCAGCGTCGGCGGCGGGCGACGTCGGCGCTGTAGCGCGCGGGATACTCTTCCTGCAATTCCGCGTCACTCAGCAATCCGGCGCGCGCGTAGCACCCTTCCAGCAGGTCATGGCTCAGTATGCGGTTTGCGGGAAAGCGCCCCTTGAGAGCGCGCTCGAAAGCATCGACGTCGTAGATACCTTTGCCAATGAACGAACCTTCGCCGAAAACGTCCTGGTAGACGTCGGAAACGGTGCGTGTGTACGGGTCCACTCCGGCCTCTCCCCCGAACAGCCGCGCATACAGCGACCGGTTCGTACAGGGCAGGCTTATGGTTACGCGCGGCTGGAGGATGCCGTACCCCGCCGTCACGATCTCCTTGTTCGCACCCCCGGGGCGTTTGCCGAAGTGAGGCGCGTTCAAAGGGTGGGCCATCGCGCCTACGAACTGCCTGGCGGCATCGCGTGGCAGTTGCGTGTCCGTATCCAGGGTAATCACGTACTTGATTTCCGGGAGCACGGCGGTCGCGCCAACGATCAGCGAAAAACTGTCACTCTTGCCGCCGCGCAGTAGAGCGTTCAAATCGGCGAGCTTGCCCCGCTTGCGCTCCTCGCCCATCCAGATGCGCGCGTCCGCGTTCCAGCGACGAGGACGGTGGAACAGGTAGAACATTCCGTCGCTCGCGGGCGTGCCGGCATCGCTTTCATTGCTCACCTCAATCGAGCGCGGCGCCGCACGGTTCTCGCCCACCGAGTACTTCAGATTCAACTCGTTGATCCGTTCCTCCGCCAGCCGCAGCAGCGGCTCGTCGTCGGGGAGCGTTTCCTCGCGCGCATCCGAAAAGTCCGTCAACAATGCGAAATGCAGGTGCGCATCGCGGTTCGCGAGAAACCGGACCTCGAGCGCCTCGACCAGGTCCTCGACGTTGCGCAGGCTGGTGATCATCGTTGGGACCACGACCAGCGTCCGCGCCCTCGCCGCGATGCCCTCGGAGAAATCCATACGTGGCAGCGAATGCGGCGTCACCAGCCGCATGGCAAACCAGTTCACGATTGCAACCGCCAGCTGGCTGGCGGCGAGCAGCGAAAGCACCGCGACCAGTGACAGCAGCTCGCGGCCCGCTCCAGCCTGGTGGGCGCTCGCAACGAAACCGCCGGCCAGGCCGCATGTAAGCAAGCCAATCGCGCCGAGATAGATCTGCAGTGAAAACTGTCTTGCGAATCCTTGCGCAGACCTCAGCATCGAGCCCTGGATACCGGCAACGCGTTCCAGTTCCGGAAGGCCCTGATCGATCAGGAAGAAGCCGACGTGCGCGGTTCGATCTGCGTCCCCATTGCGGGATGCGTTTGTCCGCGCCAGTTCGATCGCCTCGCGGGCCACATCCGCTTCCGTCAGGCGACCCTCCCTGGCGATGCGCTCGACGGTGTGGCGATAGCGGTCCCGGGTCGCAAAATCCATAAATCGATAAGTGTCCTGCGGGTCCGTGCGCAGAATGCTTTCGACCATGCCATTGGCCTCGACGAACTCGCGCCAATCGATGGCGCCCAAGCCGCGGAGGCTGCCGATGCTGTTGCTGATCGAGACCTGGTCCGATGCCTGTTGCTGGTTCTCAAGCTGAACCAATTGTTCGATCGTCTGATGCGATTCCGCGAGCCGCTGTTCAATCCACGTCAATGCCAGGGCCAGACCGGCGCTGTGTCCCTGCAATCGGCGTGCAAGCTCCGCCACGAACGCGCTGCTCATGGGCGGCGACGATCGCGCCATGTCAGCGATGACGAGAATGAGGCCTTTGGGCTCCCTTTCCGCGGTCTCCATCATTCGATCGGCCCAGGCGTTGGCCAGATCGCGCTCGACTATGCCGGCGGCAACGCGCACACCCACGCGGCGAAGATTCTCGATCAGGGCGAGCCGAAGCATGATCGGAATGGCCCAGAGCTCGCCCAGCTTCAGGGTGGCGACCGACTGATAGGAGGCCACGAAGCGATTGAGGGACTCCGAGTCGACCCGTCCATCACCGTGCGAGATTGTTTCCAGCGCAATGTCGTATACGCGCGGCAGACCCGTCGACGGACCCAGTGCCAGGCGCGGCAGTTCCCGGCTGTAGCCCTTGGGCAAGTGCCGTTTGGCCGTACCGATCTGCTCTTCGATGAGATGGAAGTTGTCCAGCAGCCATTCGCCGGCAGGACTGATCCGCTGGTTCCCCGACGCCGCCTCCGTCAAACGAGCGCAAACGCCGATCAGCACGCTTTCGTTTGCGGCCAACCGCTTTAGCAACGGGTCCTGCGGGCGTCTTGGGGACAGCCGATGTGCGGCGGCCAGGGTCCTGCCGTATCGCTCCATCTGATCGGTACTGAACAGCTCCGACCGAAGCGGCAGCTCCTCTACTGGCGCCGGCCGCGACCGGATGTTTGCGCGCAATAGCGACTTGAACCAAGTCCGAAGCTCAAGACTCGGCGTATTGTTTGTGACCAAAGGCGTTGTCCGATTTCGTGCTGCATTGGCTGCTACGAGTCAATTCAATCGCCCAGCAACTCCGCAACAGGTTGCAGCTGCTCGACGTGCTCCGACACCACCTTGACGATAACGATAATCGGGATGGCGAGCAACATTCCCCAGACACCCCAGAGCCAGCCCCAGAACAGCAGCGAGATGAAGACGGCGGCTGAGTTCATCTGCGCAATCCGCCCGACCATCCACGTGGTCACGAACGTGCCGACGACGGTGGCGATTGCCATTGAAGCGCCGGCGACGACCAGCGCCATTCCGAACGACTCGGACTGCGTAAACGCGGCCATGGCCGTCGCCGCGGCCGTGACGCCCGGCCCCAGGTAGGGGATCACGTGCAGCAGGCCCGCGGCGACAGCCCAGGCACCTGCATTTTCGAGTCCGATCCAGCTGAATGCGACCCAGCTCAGCAGCGCGACCAGCACGTTGGTCGCGAGCAGCATGAACATGTATTTCTGAATCGAGTCGTTGATGTCGTCGAGAAGCTGGACGGTGATCTTCCGCTTTGCCAGCGACGGACCGGTCAGCCGCACGAGCTTGCGCTTGAAAGTGTCTCCTCCCAGCAGTAAGAAGAAGACCAGGAATGCAACCATCACCGCTTCGCTGAACGCGCCCAGCGCGCCGATCGAGCCTTGCCAGAGAAAGCTGCTCAGCTTGAAAGTCGGCGCATCCACGATGACGTGGGTGGCAGCCTGACGGGGAGCTACCGGTCCTCCCGCGGCCTGCGTCGCCGCCTTTTCCATCGCGGCAGCTGCACTTTGCACCTTCTGCAGGTTACCCGTCTGGCCAACTTGTATGCGCGCCAGTCCGGCTGAGAACTTGGCCGAAGCCTCGGGCAACCGCTCGATGATGGCTTGCACCTGGCCGCGCAATGAATAAGTGCCCAAGCCGAGCGCCCCGATCACGCCGGCCATCACGATGACCGTGGCGATAACGCGCGGCAGCCGCAGCGCTTCGAGCCAGGTGACAACCGGATTCAACGTGTAGGAAATGACGATGCCCAGCAGCAGCGGCACAACGAAGGGTTGTGCCCAGGACAATGCATAAATCGTCGCCAGCACCGCCAATACGGCAAGCGCCAGGCCGCGCGCGTCCACCGGTATGCCCGTCGCGGGCAACGCCGGAATGTCGGTTGCTACCGAATTCGGGGGCATGCGCTTGTGTCCAGTTTTGAGGGTAGGAATCGCGCGGCTACGCAACGGCGGGGTTCGGACATGCCGAAGGGGCAGGTCGTGAACTTCCCGACCCGCCCCTCCGTTGACTGCCCTTCTTACTTGAGCCGCATGTCGTCCTTGACCGACTTCACGCCCGCCACGGTGCGCGCCACGGCGACCGCCTTGTTCTCCGCGTCCTTGGAGCTGACGAAGCCGCTCAGCTGAACCACGCCCTTGAATGTCTCGACGTTGATTTCGGCCGACTTGAGCGTGGGCTCATTCAGGATGGCCGCCTTCACCTTGCCGGTGATCACGGTGTCATCCACATACTCGCCCGTACCTTCCTGCTTGGCCGTCGACGCGCATCCCAGCGTCGCCGCGAGGGCGATTACGCCGAAAAAATATGCAATTCCGCGAATGGTGCTTTTCATTCAGTTTCCTTTGGGTAGAGTTGTGTTGCGTGAGAAGTGGTATTACAAGCGCCCCATGACCAGCAGGACGATGATGACCAGAAGGACTACGCCGAGCGCGCCACTCGGGCCGTAGCCCCAGCTCGACGCATGCGGCCATACGGGCAGGACCCCGACCAGCATCAGGATCAGTACGATCAACAGGATGGTGCCGATACTCATGACTTGCTCCCTTGTTTGCCGCCACCACGTCGCGGGCATCAAGATCGATGCGTCCACCAGGCGGGTAGGTGTGGACGATAGCCGCGCAACCAATGCCGGTCTGTCTGCTAGCGCACACAGGTCCGAGCAAGTTGTAAACTCGGACCGGAGGTTGCATTGGCGGCCCGGACTTCGTGCCGTGGAACGGATGTCGGGAACGCGGTGTCGTTTTTTTGCCAAACAGGAGAATCGATGATGCCGAAACAAAAGAAATTGCTGACCAGGATCGGCGACGCCGCGGAAGCGGCCAAAGGCAAGAGCAAGGAAGTCGGCGCCTCGCTGATGAGGAATGCGGAGGTCGTCGAGAAGAAAGCGCGGGCGGCGACGGCCAGCGTGAAACGCAGTGCGAAGACCGCTGGTACGAGTGCCAGGAAAGTTCTGGGCAAGGCGCAACGCAAGGTGAAGAGCACGGCCAGGACTGTCGAAGCAGAAGCGACGAGCGCCATGGGCAAGGCGAAGCGCGCAGTGAAGCGCAACGTCAAGGCGGTGGCCTCGGGCGCGAAAAAGATGGCCGGCAAGGTGGAGCGCGCGATGAGTTCGCGGAAACCCGTGGTGAAACGGAAAGCCGCCACGGGCAAGTCCGCGGCAAAGCGAGGCGTCGCCAAGGTGAAGACTGCCGCCCGGAAAACCGGCGCCGCTGTCACCAAGTCGGCCAGGAAGGTTGCCAATAGACCCGTGAAACGGCGCACCAAAAAACACACAGCGAAATGAACTGCCACTCAAAGGAGAACAACATGAAGTCACTCGGGCAATGGAGTTCCGCAATCCTGGCCGCCAGTATTCTGGTTTTCGGGCTGTCCGCCTGCGAGAAGAAGGAAGGTCCGGCGGAACGCGCCGGCAAGGAAGTCGACAAGACCGTCGAAAAGGCCGGACAGCAACTCGAGAAGGCCGGCCAAAGCATCCAGGATGCGGCAAAGGACGCAAAGAAATAGGCGCGGACGGCTGAACATGCCCATCGCGGGTCCCCGGATGCGTTGATGGCCATGAGTTCCAGAATGCGCGCCGCCGACCTTCGCGGCATCAACAGGCTGACGATCGCCGGCATTGCCGGCATCGTCGACCTGGTCGAAGCGATGCATCAACAAATCGCCAGCGTCCCGGGAAGTCTTGCCCGGCCGTCGCGGAATCGGACGTCCGGCATAACGCGCCTTGTCTACCGCAGTATCCATGGCGTGATCGGACTCGTCGGGCATGGCCTCGATCGGCTCCTGGCGGGTTTCGAGCCGCTGCTCGGCGAGGGCAGCAAGTGGCGAGGGCGAGAAACCTTGCTTGCCGCGTTAAACGGCGTGCTCGGGGATTACCTGACCGCATCGAACAATCCGCTGGCCATATCCATGCACCTGCGTCGGCAGGGTGTTCCGTTGCCGGCTGAACGCGAACTCCTCGCCGAATCGATCCCGCAGGCGGGGGGCCGGCTGTTGGTGCTGCTGCACGGCCTGTGCATGAACGACCTGCTGTGGAAGCGCAAGGGACACGATCACGGCGTGGAGTTGGCGCGCGATCTCGGCTACACGCCGGTCTACCTGCACTACAACAGCGGCCTGCACATCTCCACCAATGGGCAGGAGTTCGCCCGGCAACTGGAAGCGATGGTGCAGCGGTGGCCGGTGCCAGTGACCGAGCTGGTGCTGATCGGACACAGCATGGGCGGACTGGTCGCGCGCAGCGCCTGCCACTACGGCGGGCTTGCGAAGCACGAATGGAGGCGCCGACTCTCCAAGGTTGTGTTCATCGGCACGCCTCATCACGGCGCTCCCCTCGAGCGGGGCGGCCACTGGGTGGATGTCCTGTTGGGAGCGACCGCCTACTCCGCTCCCTTGGCCCGCCTGGGAAAGATCCGCAGCGCGGGCATCACGGATTTGCGCTTCGGGACCTTGCTTGACGACGACTGGATCGGACGGGATCGCTTTGCTCGCGACAAGGATCGTCGTGCTCGTGTCCCGTTGCCGGAAGACGTCGCGTGCTTTGCAATCGCCGGATCGACGGCCAGGAAGGCGGGCAATCGTTCCGACCGGCGGATTGGCGACGGCATCGTGCCGCTCGCAAGTGCGCTCGGACGCCACGCCAATCCGGCGCTCTCGCTGCGCTTCGACGACGCGCGCACGTGGGTAGCCCACGGCACCAACCACCTCGACCTGCTCAGCCGGCGCGCGGTTTACGCGCGGATCAAGGATTGGCTGGCTGCGGCGGACTGAACGCCGACGGGAAGACGCCATAGGGAGAGCGCGACGGCCGCATTCCCGCTACAGCCGTCGCGACTGCGGCGTAGGCCGCGCCGCAGGCTCATTTCAGATGGAAGTTCCCCGTACCGAACAGTCCCAGCAGCCCGATGACGATCAGGTAAACGGCGACGATGTAATTCAGCATGCGCGGCACGATCAGGATCAGGATGCCGGCGATTAGCGAAACGATCGGGGCAAGACTCAGCGTCATATTCATAGTCGACTCCGTTCGAGGTTGAAGGCGTGGCCGCAGGCGCGTCGGCACCGCAGGATCGGATGATATACGTCAATCGGGCGGTCCTATGTGTCCCAGCGCACAGACAGTGCCTTCCTGCTCCGTCACCCTCCAATCCCGCCGGAGAGGTTTTGGGCGTCCGGCCGCCTGTGGCGTTCGCGATCAACTGCCGCCCGCCACGAATGCGGCCGCACCCGCTCCGATTCATAGCACGCTCGTCACCGAAAACTACCGATGCCCATAACAGAAGAGCTATTACCCCGCGCGGAAGACGCAGGCAAGACGGGTGGCATCAATGAACTGCTGCGCCAGGAAACCTTGCTGAAGACCGGCGCGCTGCAGACGGCCATTCTCACCAGCGCCAATTTCTCGATCATCGCCACCGACGAAAAAGGCATCATCCAGCTCTTCAACGTCGGCGCCGAACGCATGCTGGGTTACCTGGCTGCCGAGGTGGTCAACAAGATCAATCCGAGCGACATCCACGATCCGCAGGAAGTGATGGCGCGCGCGGAGGCCCTGAGCCGCGAACTCGAAACAACGATTACGCCAGGGTTCGAAGCGTTGGCATTCAAGGCGTCGCGGGGCATCGAGGATATCTACGAACTCACCTACATCTGCAAGGATGGCAGCCGCTTTCCTGCGATCGTGTCGATCACCGCGCTGCGCGACGACTATGGCGACATCATCGGCTACCTGCTGATCGGGACCGACAATTCCGTGCGCAAGCAGGTCGAACTGGAACTCAACAACGCGATGGCCGTCGCCGAGAAAGCGAACCTCGCCAAATCCGACTTCCTCTCGAGCATGAGCCACGAGTTGCGCACGCCGCTGAGCGCAATCCTGGGTTTTGCGCAACTGATGGAATCCGGCTCGCCGGCGCCGACGGTCTCGCAAAAACGCAGCATCGACCAGATTCTCCAGGCGGGGTGGTACCTGCTGGAACTGATCAACGAAATCCTCGACCTGGCGCTGATCGAATCCGGCAAGCTGTCGTTGTCGCTGGAGTCCATATCGCTGGCCGAGGTGATCCAGGAATGCCAGGCCATGATCGGGCCACAGGCGCAAAAGCGCGGTATCGTCGTGCACTTTGCCACGTTCGCGACCCCGTACTTCGTCAAGGCCGACCGGACACGCGTCAAGCAGGTGCTGATCAACCTGCTCTCCAATGCGGTCAAGTACAACAAGGCAGGCGGATCGGTCGACGTGCAATTCGTCACGAGCACGCCGGGGCGCATTCGCATTTGCGTCGAGGACACCGGCGAGGGATTGACTCGGGAAAAACTGGCGCAACTGTTTCAGCCGTTCAATCGCCTCGGACAGGAGGCGAACGTCGAGGAGGGCACGGGCATCGGCCTGGTTGTGGCCAAGCGGCTCGTCGAATGGATGGGCGGCACCCTGGGCGTGGAAAGCGTCGTTGGCAAAGGCAGCGTCTTTTGGATCGAAATGACACTGACGGCCGAACCGCAGATCGTCGCCACGGCGCCGGAATCATTGGCGTTGGCGCAAATTCCGATTGAAGTCGGCGCGCAGTTGCGAACTCTGCTGTATGTCGAGGACAACCCGGCCAATCTGATGCTGGTCGAGGATCTCATCGCACGCAGGCCCGATATACGGCTGCTCAGCGCGCGGGACGGCATCAAGGGCGTTGCCATTGCGCGCGCCGCGTTGCCGGATGTCATCCTGATGGACATCAATCTGCCCGGCATCAGCGGCATCGAGGCGCTGCGCGTTCTCGCCGACGACCCGGCGACTGCGCACATTCCCGTCGTCGCCCTGAGCGCCAACGCGATGCCTCGCGATATCGAGAAGGGATTGGAGGCGGGCTTCTTCCGCTACCTTACCAAACCGATCAAGGTCAGCGAGTTCATGGACACGCTGGACTTGGCATTGAAGTTCGCCGCGGCGCATTCGACCGTCGCGACTCAGGAGATTGCGAAATGAGGATTGACGCCGACATTCTCGCCGCCGCCATTTTGATCGTCGACGACCAGGAGCCCAACGTCAGCCTGCTGTCGCAGTTGCTGGCCGACGCCGGATACACGCAGGTTGCCTCGACGATGGACCCCAAGGAGGTCTGCGCGCTGCACCGCAGGCACCGCTACGACCTGATCCTGCTCGACCTGCAGATGCCCGGCATGGACGGTTTCCAGGTGATGGAAGGCCTCAAGACCAACGATTCCGACGGTTACCTTCCGGTGATCGTGCTCACCGCCCAACCGGGTCACAAGCTGCGAGCGCTGCAGGCGGGAGCCAAGGACTTCATCAGCAAGCCGTTCGACCTGGTCGAGGTCAAGACGCGCATCCACAACATGCTGGAAGTTCGGCTGCTGTACAAGAAACTCGAGAATTACAGCAAGGAACTCGAGCAGACCGTGCAGGAACGAACCGCCGAGCTGCGCGAAAGCGAAGCGCGGTTCAAAAGCCTCGCCGAACTTGCCTCCGACTGGTATTGGGAGCAGGACGACGCCGGCAACTTCACCAAGATTTCCGGTCCGGTGCTCGAAATGCTGGGCATGCGGGTCGACACGCTGGCGGGCGGCGCGCCCGGCACCCAGGTTGCCGGCTGGAACGAGGCCGAACGTGCCGACCTCCAGGCGAGGATTGCAAATCGGCAGCCGTTCCTCGACTTCCTGTTCAATCGCGTCAACCCGGATGGATCGCAGCAGCAATTCCGGATAAGCGGAGAGCCGATGTTCAACCAGTCGTCCCGCTTCATCGGCTATCGCGGCATCGGCGTGGAAGTCCTCGCGCCCAACTAGAACGCAAAGGTTCGACGCTTCAACGATGCCAATATCCCACAGTCCGAATCAGAATCGTCTCCTCGGCGCGTTGCCCCCGCCAGACTTCGAGCGACTTGCCCCGCATTTGAATCTGGTTCCATTGCCGCTCGGCGAAATCCTTTACGAGCCTGGCCAGCAGTTGCTGCATGCCTATTTCCCCACCACCGCCATCGTATCGCTGCACTATGTCATGGAGTCCGGTGCGTCAGCGGAAACCGCGGGCGTGGGCAACGAAGGCGTCGTGGGCATCGCGCTGTTCATGGGAGGGGACACCACGCCCAGTTCGGCCGTCGTGAAGACCGCAGGCCACGCATACCGGTTGGAGCGCCGCCTGCTGAAAGAGGAATTCGCACGCGCCGGACTGCTGCAGCGATTGCTGCTGCGCTACACGCAGGCGCTGATTACGCAGATGACGCAGACCGCAGCGTGCAATCGACACCATTCGGTGGAGCAGCAGCTTTGTCGCTGGCTATTGTCGACGCTCGACCGCGTCCCGTCGCACGAATTGATCATCACGCAGGAGCTGGTCGCCAGCATGCTGGGTGTGCGGCGGGAAGGCATCACCGAGGCCGCCGGAAAACTGCAGGACGCCGGCTTCATTCGCTATCGCCGCGGCCATATCTCCGTATTGAACAGGGTCGGTCTGGAAGCCGGCGCATGCGAATGCTATGCGGTGGTCAAAGTCGAATTGACGCGCCTGCTCTCCGATGTCCAGCACCACCGGGAGATCCGCGCTGTCGCCTGAGAATCGCTTGCGGATTGCCGGCCGGCGGGCATCGCAAGCCGAACGGCGGGCATCGCAAGGCGAAAAAAGGCCGAGGCTGTCGCCAGCCCCGGCCATAAAATACCCGATCCCTCAAGCTGCTCGCGAAAAAAATCGGCTAGCGGAACAGTCTCAGGACTTGGCGAACTGCGTCTTGGCGGCGGTGACGCATGAATCCTTGGCGGCGCCGGCCAACGCGTCGCACTTCTCGATCGCGACCTTGTAGTCCGCATCGAGCTTGTCGGCGTTCGCTTCCTTGCGGGCATCCGTCTGCTTGACGGCCGCGTCCTTGCGCGTATCGGCCACGACCCGGTCTACCTTGGCGTCAGCTTTGCCTTTGACCAAGCCGGCCTTGGCTTCCTTGACGCAAACGTCCTTCGTGTTGCCAGCCAGGTCGTCGCACTTCTCGATCGCGACATCGTAGTTCGCCTGGGCGTGCGCAACGCGCGCGCTTTCGCGATGTTTTGCCGTGTTTTGGTAAGCTGCTTCGGCATCAGCCTTGGCGATGGTGTCCTTGCCCTTGGCTTCGGCCATGCAGATGTCCTTGGCGTTTCCGCTCAAGGTCGAGCAGGCGTCCTTATCGGTCTTGTACTGGGCGTCCGCGTTGGTCTTGGCCATCGCATAGCCATCCTTCGACATCGGCGTCGCAGTCGTCTTGGACGCGTACATCTGCGCCGATGCGGATCCGGCAACGCTCAGGCCGGCAGCGACAAATAGTGCAATCATCAATCTGGACATATTATTTCCTTTGGGTTTGGCTACACCGTCGAATGTACGTGCAACGCTCCTCATCGTCTGTTCGCTGGCGAACCCACCCGACGGAAACCTCGCCACCTTCACGTCTCGAGTTTGGCGTCCATCGTGATCCGGGCCTTCAGCAACTTCGATACCGGACAGCCCGCCTTGGCCTTGTTCGCGATTTCCTGAAACTTCGCGTCGTCGGCGCCGGGAATTCGCGCGGTGACGGTAAGGTGGCTCGAGGTGATCTCGAAGCCGCCACCGACCTTCTCCAGCGTCACGTCCGCGTGCGTCTCGATCTTTTCCGGCGTCAGCCCGGCCTCGCCCAGCATCAGCGAAAACGCCATCGAGAAACAGCCCGCGTGCGCGGCACCGATCAACTCTTCCGGGTTGGTGCCTTTGCCATTCTCGAAGCGCGACTTGAATCCGTAAGGCGCCTCGTTCAGAACGCCTGTTTCCGTGGATATGGTGCCGCCGCCTTCCTTTATGCTGCCCTTCCAGACCGCCCAGGCTTTCTTGATCATGTTCGCTCCTGAAGTTGTAGTCCCAAGCGGGACTAGCCGATATTGTCGGCGGCAAAGCTCCAGTTGACCAGCTTGTCCAGTACCGCGTTCACATAGTCGGCGCGGCGGTTTTGATAGTCGATGTAGTACGCGTGTTCCCAGACGTCAATGACCAGCAACGGCTTGGCGCCCCGGGTCAGCGGGTTCTCCGCATTGCCGGTCTTGACCACTTTCAGCTTGTCGCCTTCCAGAACGAGCCAGGCCCAGCCGCTGCCGAACTGGGCTGTAGCCGCCGTCGCCAACTCCTTCTTGCACGCTTCCACCGTACCGAATGTGGCTTCGATCTTTTGCTTCAGTGACGCAGGAGGCTCGCCACCGCCCTTTGCTCGCAGCGAACGCCAGTAGAACGTGTGGTTCCAGGTTTGCGCCGCGTTGTTGAAGATGGCGGCCTTGTCGGCCTTGCCGGCGGTCTCGTTGATCAGTTGCTCCAGCGACAGGTCCGCGAGTTCCGAACCGGCGATCAACTTGTTCAACGTGTCGACGTAGCCCTTGTGGTGCTTGCCGTAGTGCAGCCGGAGCGTGTCGGCCGAGATCACTGGATCAAGCGCATCTTCCGCGTACGGCAGCGGCGGCAGAGAATGCAATTCGATTTGCTCCAAGAGGTCGGTACCTGGCATCTTATCCTCCTATCCAGTTCGATGAACTGGTGCGATCAATGCGCTGCGGGTTGCAGCGCGGAAGCCGGAGGGGGCGCAAGATTGCCGCCTTCGTTTTCCCACGTCTTGAGGTTCGTGCTGTGCTGAGTTTCGCCCGTCGCGCGGGCCTGGTGGCGAAGCGTGCGCGAGGCGAACGCAGCGCCTGCGGCAGCACTGGCGGTAACGGCAAGCAGAAGCATCCAGCGTTTGTCGATGTTCATCGAGGTCTCCTTCAAGGAATTGACGGGCGCAAAAAGGCGCTTACGGTACTGCGTGCGCCAGCATCGTTGCCGCGAGCGGGTATTGGGTGAACAGCAATATGGCGGCTCCGGAAACACACAGGGCAACGTATCTGATCGCATTCATTGGGTACCTCGACGCTGGTTGGATGATTCGACGACAGAGTCTTCGTGTTCACGATTGTCTCTGCCAGTGAGGCGAGAATATTCGCGATTGCAGAAGCAGTCGGTGCGCTGGCACTCATTCACGCCCGATTCGAGTCTATGTGCGGTGCGAGACATAACAACGGGCAAACGGTATAAGATGGTCCGATGGCCTCCAGAAAGCCGAGCCAAAGCACGGCGAGAGCGCCGATCTCGCGTGGCGATGTTGGCCCGCGGGGGGCTGCCACCGTGCTCCACAGCCCTCACCAGAATCACCTCCTCGACGCCCTGCCCCCCGTCGACTACGACCGGATCGCATCCCATCTGGAACTGATAACGATGAAGCTGGGCGACGTGCTGTATGAGTCCGGAGCCAAGCTGCGCTATGTCTATTTTCCGACCACGTGCATCGTTTCTCTGCTGTACGTGATGGAAGATGGCGCGTCGGCCGAGATTGCCATTGTGGGCAACGAGGGCATCCTCGGTATTTCGCTGTTCATGGGTGGAGACACCACGCCGAGCCGCGCGCTGGTGCAGAGCGCGGGACATGCGTTTCGTCTCAAGGCCGAATTGCTCAAGGACGAGTTCGGTCGGTTCGGTCCGACGATGCACCTGTTGCTGCGCTACACGCAGGCGTTGATCACGCAGATGGCGCAAACCGCGGTGTGCAACCGGCACCATTCGGTCGACCAGCAATTGTGCCGTTGGCTATTGCTCAGCCTCGACCGCCTGCAGTCGAACCGGCTGTCGATGACGCAGGAACTGATCGCCAACATGCTCGGCGTGCGCCGCGAGGGCGTCACCGAGGCCGCCGGGAAGCTGCAGGATGCCGGCCTGATCAGCTATCGTCGGGGCACGATCACCGTTGTCGATCGACCCGGCCTGGAGGCCAACGCCTGCGAGTGCTACCAGGTAGTCAAGACGGAATTCGATCGGCTCCTACCCTACGCACTCAAGTAGCGCCTCAGGCCCCCGACCGCTACGCCGAAGTACGCGCCGCACGGCGCCTATGTGCGGTAACGCGCAGACGGCACGAAGCTGCGGCCGTATCCTCGAGGAATCCCGGCAGCCGTTGCCGCGCTTTTCATCCTCGTGGCATCGGGGCGCACCCACCGGCCACGCGTCTTGATCGGCGTTCGCCCAGCGGCCTTGCCCGGCTTCGCAGGAGAGCCCCAGGTGCCATCGCTTCAACGCACACCCGTCGTGAATCAGTTGCTCGAGTCGCTTCCTGCCGGCGTGCAGCGGACGATGCTTGCAGGATGTGAAACGGTGGAGCTCGGGTTTGCCGATGTGCTATGCGCACCCGGCGAGAAGCACAAGTGCGTCTATTTTCCCATCGGAGGCTTCATCTCGCTGATCATGCCGATCGACGATTCAGCTGCCCTCGAGGTGGGCCTGGTGGGAAACGAAGGCATGCTGGGGATTCCGCTCGCGCTCGGCGTGGATGCCTCGCCTGTGCGCGCCGTCGTGCAGGGCGCAGGAGCCGCATTGCGCATGGACGCCGCGGCCTTTCGCCGCGAGCTCGAGCGCAGCCCGGCATTGCGACGCAGGATCGACAGGTATGTTTATGTCCAGCTGACTCAGCTCGCGCAAACGGCGGCCTGCACTCGCTTTCACGTAGTGGAGGCACGGCTGGCGCGCTGGCTGCTGATGACGCAGGACCGGGCGTGCGCGAGCACGTTCCACGTCACACAAGAGTTCCTCGCATACATGCTTGGCGTTCGCCGCGTTGGCATCACCAAGGCGGCGAGTTCCCTTCAGGATCGCCAGCTCATTCACTACAGCCGAGGCAACATCACGGTCCTGGACCGGCGCGGGCTCAGGGCCGCGGCGTGCGGTTGCTACAGGGCCGACCTGGATTCGTACGATCTAATGCTGGGATCGTCGGCCGTTGCGACTGGGTGAAGCTCGCCGCGCCATGCGCGACCTCTGCCCGAACGTAGATCGAAGACCGCCGAGACGGCCGATCACGGGATCATGCCGCATTCGAACATCTTGTTGGCGATCGGACCTGCGACCTTGTTCAGGAACGCGGCGCGCGCCTGCGGATCGTTCTTCAGGAACTCCACGGCCCTTTGCTCCTCCGGCGACTTCGGTTGCCCCTTCTGCTGCCACAACTGCTCGCAGGACGCGCTCTGATATTTGGAGACGACCTTGTCCGCGACCATGTCCATGATCCTTCCCTGTCCTACCGCAATGCCCGCCGCCCCTAATGCCGCCAAAGCCACGACCATATAGCCTCGCTTGTTCATCATCCGCTCCTCAAAAGTGCTTCACAGGGGGAATCGCTGCTGACGGCACCGGGGCCGCAGCCCGCGACTTCGACGCTCACTTGCGCACGAAATAGACGTCGAATTTCTGCTTCATCACGGCTTGGTAGTAGATTCCCTTGAGCCGGTCGCTCGCCGGATCATAGATGAGATCATAGGTTGAGCCCGCATAGCCGCCCGCCTGCAGTTCGAACGCCGCGCGCAGTCTCGCGCCGTCCATCGTCGCCAATGCCTTCTCAAAGGGAAGCCGATTCGGGTTGAAATATGTCGCCGCAATCTGTCCATCCGATGCGACGTTTGCGATTTCGATTCGATATCCGCCGTCTGGACGAACCCACGTTCCCTTTAGCGAAGCGAAGGCTGGTGTTGCCGCAACCGGGGAGGCTGCCGCGCCAGTTGCAACGGGCACATTGCCCTGCGCAAACGCGCATCCGGCGGCCAGCCACGCCAGCGCGAGTCCCGCAAGCCATGCGACGACGAAGCCCCTCGTCCGGCCTTTCGGCATGGTCACTCCTCGACTTCGGTGGTCGGAGATTTGATCCGCATCGACCGGACCATGATTCCCGCCACTGCGGCATGCAGTACGGCGGCGGGCCACAGCAGCAGTCCGCCGAGGTGCCCAACCGCGCCGAGATAGGCGAGATAGGCCGCAGTCAACGCGTTGTAGATCAGCATTCCGCGAAATGCCGCCGTCGTGCTCACCGATTTCTGTGTGTCCGGCCAGCATGCGAAGGAAAGGCCGAACAATCCGATGCCGAAACAGCGGGCGATCACCATCTCCATGCCCGAAGCATCGATGCCCAACAGCAGCTTTAGGACGAGTGCCGGCCTGAATATCAGCGCAAGCCCCGTCGCAACCTCCAGGACGACGGCGAAAGCGAGCGTCTTGGTCAGCACATTGGGACCTCGGTCGTTCACTTCTGCCATTCAGTCGCTCTCCGCTCCACGTGGATGGTATCCATCGTATAGAGTCTCGCGCGCAACGATTCTGTGTTGCCATTGAGACCGCTCGTTGGCGTGGGCCGCGCCACGCCAAGGTGAAGACGAATGTCAGTCCTTCGCTCTCGCGGCCGCGGCCGCCGCCTTTTGCTGTTCGGGCGACAACATCAGCGGCGGTCCGAGCTTGACCGTAAGCTTGTCGATCTTGCCATTGAAGGCGAATGGCACCTGGTAATCCTTGTCATTCACGCCGGTGCGGGTGTCGATTCCCACATCGAAGGTTTCGTCGGCGATTTGCAGGAACGCGATCGAATTGGCCTGCTTGCCGGTGGCGACCACCTTGCCGTCCACCTTGAGCTCACCGCTTCCGCCCTTGGCGATGCCGGGTCCGTCATAGGTGTAGTCGAAGGCGATCGTGTGCTTGCCCGGCGGGAGCGCATCGGAACCTTCCCAATGGTACTGGGCAAGGATCAGCATGTTGTAATGGAACACCGGCTTGCCCTTCAGGATGTACATTCCCCATCCGCCCCAGCGTCCGCCGGCCGTGGCAAGCATGCCGTCGCCGCCGCCCTGCGGCACGTCGACGTCGGCGGTAACCGAGTACGACCGGGCCAATATGTTCGGCGCGTTGGCAAGCGGAATACCCGGCAGCACACCCGAGTAGGTGAACTCGGTCTTGCCCGCCGTAGCGCTCGGCCGCGGCGCTAGCGCACGCGCAAACGTATCGTTGTTCAAAGGCAGGACGTTGTATTTCTTCGCTTCCTGCTCCCAGATCGCCTGCATCTGCTTCAGCTTGGCCGGCATCTTGGCCGCAAGGTCGTTCGACTGCGTGTAGTCTTCGCTGAGGTTGTACAACTCCCACTTGTAATCCTTCGGCGCGGGCAGCGGCGCATTCAGAATCCACGGGCCGTGCGGCGGAGTCGTATTGGCATACCAGCCGTCGTGATAGATCCCGCGATTGGCGATCATCTCGAAGTACTGCGTCTTGCGCGTCGAGGCCACGTTGGCATTGGCCTTGTCGAACGTGTAGACCATGCTCACGCCTTCCATCGGCTTCTGCTTGATGCCGTCGACGATTTCCGGAGCCTTGACGCCGGTGGCCTCGAGGATCGTCGGGACGATGTCGATGATGTGGTGGAACTGGTTTCGCACGCCACCCGCATCCTTGATGCGATTCGGCCACGATATGGCCATGCCCTGACGCGTGCCGCCAAAGTGGGAGCCGATCTGCTTGGTCCACTTGAACGGCGTATCAAATGCCCACGACCACGCGACCGCCATATGCGGGTAGGACTCGGCCGAGCCCCAGATGTCGTAGAACTTGAGCTGCTCGGCAATCGGAAACTCGAGTATGCCGTTGTACGACGTGTACTGGTTGGGGGTGCCGGACAGCGTTCCCTCGGGGCTGGTGCCGTTGTCGCCGTCGATATAGATGATCAGCGTATTGTCGAGCTTGCCCATATCCTCGACCTGCTGGATGACGCGGCCGATCTCGTTGTCGGTGTAGGCGGTGTAGCCGGCGTACACCTCGGCTTGGCGAGCGAAGAGTTTCTTCTGATCAGCCGATAGACTGTCCCATTTCGGAAGGCTGTCCGGCCAGTCGGTGAGCTTGGCATTGGCGGGAATCACGCCCAGCTTTTTCTGATTGGCAAAGATCTCTTCGCGCATGGCGTTCCAGCCCATGTCGAACTTGCCCTTGAACTTGTCGCTCCACTCCTTCTTCGGCTGGTGCGGCGAATGGCTGCCGCCAGGAACGTAGTAAACGAAGAACGGCTGGTTGGGCGCTGCTGCGTTGAGCTGCCGCATGTAGTTGATCGCCTCGTCCGCCATGTCGGTGGTGAGGTTGTAGCCGGGCTTGCCGATCCACGGCTGAATCTGGCGGTTGTTCTGAAACAGATACGGCTGCCATTGGTCGGTCTCGCCGCCCATGAAGCCGTAGAAATAATCGAAGCCCATCCCTGACGGCCACTGGTCGAACGGACCACCAACGCTGTACTGGAATGATGGCGTGTTGTGATTCTTGCCGAACCACGACGTAGCGTACCCATTGTCCTTGAGAACTCGGCCGATCGTCGCGTTGTCCTGGCCGATGATCGAGTCATAGCCAGGGAAGCCCGTCGACAGTTCGGTGATCACACCGAATCCGCCGGAGTGGTGATTGCGGCCGGTGATTAGCGCGGCGCGCGTGGGCGAGCACAGCGACGTGGAATGGAATTGGGTGTAGCGCAGACCCGCCTTTGCAATACGATCCAGCGCCGGTGTCGGGATTACGCCGCCGAAAGTGCCGCTTACGCCATAACCCTGGTCGTCGGTCATGATCAGCAGGATGTTGGGCGCGCCCTTGGGCGGCACGATGGTGGGCGGCCACCACGGCTTGGAGTTTGTTGCATTTTCGTTGATCACGCCGCCGAATTTGGGCTCCGGCGCGGGGATCTGATTGCCTTTGATCGTGCTCGTTGCGCCGGGCTGGCCCAGCACGCCGGTGACCACCTGCGCCGTCACGGGCGTGGCGCCCAGCAAACCGGCGAGCACGAATATCGCGACCGCATGTGCGGTGAGGATGCGTCGAAAAACTTGGTTCATGCTCGGATCTCCGGACAGCTAGATTGCGGCGTAGCGCATCGGAGTTCGACTTGCCTGCGGACAGTCACATTGCAACTCGATCGCTCAGCCAAGGTGGCAGCAGCCGACAAGAATACACTTCCATGCAAAATGCATGGTTGGGCCGGGGCTTTGTCGAGGATGATGGTGACCGCCGGCGGACCGAGCATGCGGCGTCCGAACGTGGTTCCGCAATCGGCACATCGCGATGGGCAAAAAAATACGCCGCGCCTTTAGCAATACTGTGGCCGGCGCGGCGCGGAAAACTGATGGTGAGGCGGGCTTGCCGTACGTTCGTTCGAGCAAGCCGGAGGCGTTGTCTAATGGGACATATAGGTTCGATAAATCGCCCAGAAAGTCACCAGCCCGAATGTGCAGACCACGGCTTGCAGAGCGGCCTCCGCCGCCAGGATCTTGGACCCGCGGCGCCAATGATGAACGTACCTGATGGTCGCGGAGATCATGCCGAGCAGGACTGCAACAGCGCCAAGCCAGAAGACCCAGGTTACCAATTCATATTCCATAATTGCTTCTCGCAGGATCCGCGCACGTCCCGAACTGCGCCCGCACGCTCGTGGCATGCGCGTCCAACCGGCCCACAGCCGACTGACAGAACGGCGCAAGATAGTAGTGCCGCGGCGAGCCCCGCACTACGGAATATTTCGCATAGGTGATATGCACATGTTCAATATCAGAAGCGTCGACCTGAACCTATTGCCGGTGTTCGAAGCGGTCTTCGAGGAACAAAGCCTGTCGCGGGCAGCCGTGCGTCTGGCGATGACGCAGTCGGCCGTCAGTCACGCCATGACGCGGCTGCGCGCGTTGTTCGGCGACGAGTTGTTCGTGCGCCGCTCGAGGGGCGTGGCGCCGACGCCAACGGCCGACGCACTCTATGCGAAGCTGCACGACGCGCTGGGGTCGATGCGCGAGACGGTTGCCGAAAGGCGGGGGTTCGTCGCCAAGACCTCTAAACGCAGGTACTTCCTGGCGATTGCCCATCCACTTGGACCGATGATCGTGTTGCGTCTGCTGGAGCGGCTGGCCACGGTGGCACCGCATGTCTCCGTGGCCGCCAGCACGCGCTCCCGGCCCATCGAGCTGGAACGCGCGCTACGTGATGGCCAGATCGATGCGGCGATCGACTGGATCGAACCCGAAGGCGATCAGTTCAAGTCCACGCTGCTATTCGAAGATGCCTTGGTGGCAGTAGCGCGCGCGGGGCACCCGGCGCTGCGTCGGCCGGTATCGAAGAAGACCTTGCGCGACGGCAGATTCGTGGCGTTGCGGTCCCGCGTTGAAGGAGAGCATCCGGTGGCAGGGATGCGGGAGTTGCAGCTCCTGAAGCTGAACGTCGTGCTGGAAGTGTCCGAGATCCTGGAAGTGTTCATGGTCACCAGCCAATCGGACCTGTTTGGCCACATACCCCGGAGCATGGAAAAAGTTGCGCGGCGTACGCTTGGATTGCGTTCACTCGGCGCCGGCCCAAAGACAGCGTCCGTGCCGATCAAGCTCATCTGGCATGCGCATCGGGATGCCGATCCAGGACACGCGTTTCTGAGGAAGGAACTCGCGACCGTCGCCCGGAAACTTGTGGAGAAGGGTTAGGAGCAATTGCGATGTGGTGAGATCCGTCTACGATTGTTCACAAGCGATGCGACCGATCGATTACGGCAAATCCCGGCCACGCAATGTCCTCGCCTTTCGCCAGCGCCAGCACCTTGAACAGTTCGCCCATTTCGGCCGGCGACGTCAGCTTTTGCACGGCGGCGGATTCACGCAGATAACTCACCGACGCGGAATCGCCGCGTTCACGCAGGCGTTCGAGGATGCCGCAACCGATCAAAAACGCCGCTTGCGGCGCGTAGCCCGCCACCCGCAGGCCCGCGCGTTCCCCCGCCAGCGCCATGGCGGTGAAATCGATGTGCGCGGTCAGGTCGGACAGGCCGGGCCATAGAAATGGATCGGCATGCGAGTGATGGCGGTAGTGGCCCATGAGCGTGCCCTCGCTGCGCTGCGCGTGATAGAACTCCGCCTGAGGAAATCCATAGTCGATGATCAGCATTGCGCCGCCGGTCATGCGCCGGCCGACGTCCTCGACGAGCGCTTCCGCGGCCGGATTGATTTCACTCAGGTAGTCCCCTGCTTCCGGAAATCGCGAGATTGCGGCCGCGCGCAGAGAATCGTGGGCCAGCGGACGATCCTCCCAGTGCAACGCCTCAGTGCACGCCACACCGCGTTCGAACCACGCACCCTCGCGTCGCAACACGAGATGTGGGGGAACCGCGTCGAGCACCTCGTTCATCACCACGGCGCCGTCGATCATCGCGGGCAGGGCCTCGAGCCACTCGAAGCATCCGATATGGTCCGGCGCGCGGCGCGCGATTTCCGCGCGCTGGCGTTCGCGCAACTCGGGACTGACGTCGAGGATCGCGTAGCGCGATGGCAACGCGCCCACCTTGGCCAGCGCGTTCATTAGATCGGCCGCGAGCGCGCCGCTGCCCGCGCCGAATTCCACGAGTTCGCCCGCGGTCGTCGCTGCGAGGATGGGCGCGACCTGAGCGGCCAAGGCCTGAGCGAACAACGGCGTGGTTTCCGGCGCGGTGACGAAATCGCCGGCACCGCCGAATTTGCGCGTGCCCGCCACGTAATAGCCCAGTCCCGGCGCGTACAGAACCAGCTGCATGTAGTCCGCAAACGTGATCCAGCCTCCGGAACGCGCGATTTCGCCGCGCACCGCTGCTACAACACGGGCACTGTGATCTCGGGCGGCGAGGTCAGGCTCGGGCAGGTTGGATAGTTCGGCGGAATTCATGGCGTGACAAGGGGTCGGCATGCGCCGTTCGCGCGCGCGAGCACCATGTGCTAGATTGCCGCGAAGTCTAGCGGAATCGGCGCGAAGGTCCAGGAAGCCCGTGCAAGGAAAGACCGTATTGATCACCGGTGGCGCCAAGCGCGTCGGCGCCGCCATCTGCCGCCGACTGCACCTGGCGGGGGCGAACCTGATGCTGCATTATCGTGCCTCCGCCGGCGAGGCGCGCCTGCTTCAGGCAGAACTCAACCACACGCGGCCCAATTCCGTCTCGCTGATCCAGGCGGACCTTCTCGACCTGCACAAATTGCCGTCGGTCGTCGAGCAGACGCTGCAGGCGTTCGGCCGCCTCGATGCGCTGGTGAACAACGCGTCGTCGTTCTTTCCTACGCCCGCCGGCGATATCACCGAAGCGCACTGGAACGATCTGGTCGGCACCAATCTGCAAGTGCCGCTGTTCCTGGCGCAGGCGGCGGCGCCCGCCTTGCGGAAAGCGCAGGGCGCCATCGTCAACCTGTCCGACATCCACGCAGAGCGCCCGCTGAAGAATTACGTCGTGTATTCGATCGCCAAGGCCGGATTGGCGGGCCTCACGCGTTCGCTGGCGCGCGAACTTGCGCCCGACGTGCGCGTCAACGCCGTTGCCCCCGGTCCCATCCTGTGGCCCGACGATGAATCCTTCGACGAGCTGTCGCGGCAACGGATCATTTCACACACTCCGCTGAAGCGCGAAGGCACGCCGGACGACATCGCGCGCGCCGTGCATTTCCTGTTGGCGGACGCCGGTTACATCACCGGCGAAACCATCAACGTGGATGGCGGCCGCAACATGGCCATGTGACGTAAGGCGCGCGGCAAGCTAGCCGCGCAACACCGCGACCCTGGCGGCGATGCCTTCGAGGTACGGATCGATGATTCCATGCGTGACCAGCGCGACGCGCGTGCGCTCGAGGTAATCGAGCGAGGAGCCGAACGCGCCTTTGGCCCCGGCGATTACGCGCGCCTCCTCTTCGAGGGATAGTCTCCCTGCGTATTGCGGGTGTGCATGGCGAACGGCGAACGTCAGCGCGTGAATTTCGCGCTCCCCCGATCGCACCCGGACCCAGCGCGGCCGATAGGCGCCTACCACCATTTCCCGCCGCCAGAGCAGATGCAGTTCGTCCATCGCGACCGGCGCCGGCAGCCGATACGCGACGCCGGTGCACGCACCGCCGCGATCGAGTCCGAGCACGAGTCCGGGCAGGTCGGGCGTGCCGCGGGACGCCAATGAGCGCAGACAGAAGCGCCGGTGCAATCCTCGCAGGATCGCCGGCCGCGCCTCCGCGAATGGGAACAACGGATTCCACAGCAGCGACCCATAGGCGAACACCCACCAGCCTGCGCCTTTGGGACGGGCTTTGATCATCGCCGTCAGCGAATCGGACAACTGCTCGTCCGTCAGCGCCCATTGCGGATCGCCCGCCGCTTCGATATACAACGCACGCATCCGCCCCGACTCGAGGTCGCTGCGGCACAGCGTCGTCGGGTCACTCGTCGGGATGCGGGGCACGCTGCAGCTTCACGAGATCGATGTTCGCCTGGCGCCGTTTCGCCGCGTTGGTCTTGCCGTGCGGTCCGCCCTTGGCAAGCAGAGGCGAGCGCGCAACCGGGTTGCGCACCTTCGGTGGCGCGGGCGGGGAGTGGAGTTTGGCGCGCTTCATGGCACGTTAGTAACGCGGCAGGGGCACGTGCCGTCTACACGAGGCCGTGAAACGGAAGTCGGGCGCCACACCATGCCGCCGCAGCCAGCAACGAATCGTCGCAATCTTGCGGTGCCGCCAGTTGCAGGCCAATCGGCATTTGCCCGACGCGACCCACCGGAAGGCTGATGGCCGGGAAACCGAGCAGCGACCACAACGTGCAGCACGACGGGTCGCCAGTCGTATCGAGGCCTCGTGGTGCAGGGCCCGGTGCCGATGGCGCCAGGACCGCGTCGTAGCCGTCCAGCCATTTCGTGAAAAATACTAAGGCACGTTCCCGCCACGAACGCGCGTCTTCGTACGCTGCGGCGCTGATGGCCCGTCCCTCATCGAGCGCGGCATTGACCGCGGGCGACATGCGCACCCGTTCGCGCTCCTGGAGTTCGCCCAGATTGCGCGCGGCCTCGTGCAGCATGATGGTCCGCATCACCGACTTGGCGTCATGCCACATCGGAGGAATGTCGACCGGCACCACTTCCGCGCGAGTCCGCAGCTGCGCCACGACGGCGCTGATCACGCCTTCGGCTCTTTCATCGTTCACCGTCCGTGGAAACGCACTGAGGTAGGCGAAGCGCGGCGCCTGCACGCGCGGCGCCAGCATCCCGGCGATGCGGCCGGGATCGGCCAGCGCGCTCGCGAGCCGCGCCGCGTCCTCCACGGTGCGCGTGAACGTGCCGACGGTGTCGAACGTCTCGCTGAATGGATTCACGCCCAGCGTCGGAATGGCATTCAGCGTCGGCTTGAACCCGACCACGCCGCAATAGGCGGCGGGCCGGATCACGGATCCGTTGGTTTGCGTGCCGATTGCGCCAGCGACATGGCCCACCGCGACGGCCGCAGCCGACCCCGACGACGATCCGCCGGGCGTGTACGCGGGGTCCCAAGGGTTGCGCGTCTTGCCCGGGTCCATGAACGCAAAGGGCGTGGTGACCGTCTTGCCGAACACAAAGGCGCCGGCGGCTCGCAGGCGTGCAACACAAGTGGCGTCGCTGGCCGTCCGGTGCCCCGCGAAGATCGGCGAGCCCATCGTCGTCGGCAAATCGGCCGTGGCGATGATGTCCTTGACGCCGATGCCGATGCCGCCGAGCGCAGTGGCATCGGGAGCCGCGTCCCAACGTGCTGCATCGCGCAACACGTGCTCAGCGTCCAGCGTCTCCCACGCGCAAACCGCCGCATCCGTGGCGCGGACACGCGCCAATTGCGTAGCGGCAAGCTCCACCGCCGTGAGCTGCCCGTCGGCAAGAGCCTCCGCGGCTTCGGTCAGCGTCAGCGCATAACTGCGCACGTTGCTCGTCATCGCTCGATCCCAGTCGCTTCCATACGTACCAGCGGCGCGGCATGCGATGCCCCGCGGCCGCGCGTTGCGCCGGCGAGAAACAGCGACTGCAGGTCGTTCAGGAAGCGGCGGCCGAGGTCGGTGGGCTTGAGGCTGGCGGGGTCAGGCTCAAGCAGTCCTTTTTGGGTCGCCGTTTCAATCCCCCTGGCGACAAGCGCCAGCGGATATCCGGTGCGTCCGGCAAACAGAGCGGTAGGCACGCCGGAGGTGAGCCGCAGCGCATTGAGCATGAATTCGAACCCGACGTCGTCGCGCGCCACTTCGATCTCTTCCTGCAGCGGCCGGCCGAGCGCGACACTTTCGAGATAGCGCTTCGGCTGCTTCCAGCGCAGCTGGCGCACGATGCGGTCCGCAAAGGAAAGCTTGGAGTGCGCACCCGCGCCGATGCCCAGGTAATCGCCGAATCGCCAGTAGTTCGCATTGTGTGCGCACTGCCGGCCCGGCTTCGCATGGGCCGACGTCTCGTAATGCTGGTAGCCCGCGCCTCCGAGCGCGGCGTGGACAGCGTCCTCGATGTCGGCGGCCGTGTCCTCGTCGGGCAGTGGCGGCGGATAGCGATGGAACAGCGTGTTGGGTTCCAGCGTCAGGTGATAGAACGACAGGTGCGGCGGCGCGAACGCCAGCGCTTCGGCGAGGTCGGCGCGCGCCTGCTCCACCGTCTGGTGCGGCAACCCGAACATGAGGTCGAAATTCACGTTGCCGAATATCATCAGCGCCGCTTCGGCCGCGCGGCGTGCTTCGTCGGCATCGTGGACCCGTCCAAGCGCCAGCAATTGCGCCGGATCGAAGCTTTGCACGCCCAGCGACAGGCGGTTCACGCCCGCGGCGTAGAAGCCCGCGAATTTCTGCCGCTCGAACGTCCCGGGATTGGCTTCCAGCGTGATCTCCGCGTCGGGGAGCAATGGCACGCGCGCGCGCACGCCGCCCAGCAGCCGGTCGATCGCCTCGGCGGAAAACAGGCTCGGCGTGCCGCCGCCGATGAAGATCGATACGACCTTGCGGCCCCAGATCGACGGCAGCGCAAACTCGAGATCCGCGAGCAGCGCGTCGACGTAGGCAGCCTCGGGAGCATCGCCGGCAACCTCATGCGAATTGAAGTCGCAGTACGGGCATTTCTTCAGGCACCACGGAATGTGGATGTATAGCGCGAGCGGTGGCAGCACGGAGAAAGAGGGCCGCGCCAGCGCGCCGGCATCCAGCGTGATCTTTTCCGGCGCAGCGCCTTGCGTCATTCGTCGGTCCGGAGTGCGTCGAGTTTCGCCAGCAGCGCGCGCATCGCCTGGCCGCGGTGCGACAGCGCGTTCTTCTGCTCGAGCGGAAGTTCCGCGCCGGTCAGGCTCGTCGCATTGTCCTGGAAGTAGGAGTCGTAGCCGAATCCCCCGATGCCGCGCGGCGTATCGACGATGCTGCCCTGCCACGCGCCTTCGGCGATCAGAGGCTCGGGGTCGTCCGCGTGGCGGGTTAGCACGAGCACGCAATAGTAGTGAGCGCGCCGATCGGCGATGCCCTGCAACGCGGCGACGAGCTTTGCGTTGTTGCGGGCATCCGACGAAGGCAGTCCCGCGTAGCGCGCGGAGATCACGCCGGGCGCGCCGCCGAGTGCGGCCACGCACAGGCCCGAATCGTCGGCGAGCGCCGGCAATTTCGCCATCGCGCTTGCGTGGCGCGCCTTGGCCAGCGCGTTCTCGATAAACGTCGCGTGCGGCTCGTCAGCGTCCGGTATGGAGAGTTCCGCCTGGGCAATCACTTCAATGCCACGCGGCGCCAGCAAGCGGCGGAACTCGCGCAGCTTGCCTTCATTGCCGGAAGCCAGAACAAGGCGCGGGATCAACTGCGCAGGGCCACTCGTTGCGCTGCCACCAGCCGCGCGATGCCGTCCTGCGCCAATGTCACCAGCGCATCCATTTCCGCACGCGAGAACGGGGCGCCTTCGGCCGTCCCCTGCAGCTCGACGAAACCGCTGGCGCCCGTCATCACCACGTTCATGTCGGTGTCGCAGTTCGAATCCTCGGCGTAGTCGAGGTCGAGGACCACCGCGCCGTCCACCACGCCCACCGACACCGCGGCGACGTGATCGCGCAGCGGCGTGCCGGTGATCAGTCCCTTGGCCTTGCACCACGCGATGGCGTCGGCCACGGCGACGCAGGCGCCGGTGATCGATGCGCAGCGCGTGCCGCCATCCGCCTGCAGCACGTCGCAGTCGATCTTCAGCGTGCGCTCGCCCAGGGCGGTCAAGTCCACCACGGCGCGCAGGCTGCGGCCGATCAGCCGCTGGATTTCCTGCGTGCGACCCGATTGCTTGCCTTCGGCGGCTTCGCGGCGCATCCGCGTGTTCGTCGCGCGCGGCAGCATCCCGTATTCGGCGGTGAGCCAGCCCTGTCCCTTGCCCTTGAGGAACGACGGCACGCTTTCCTCGACGCTCGCCGTGCACAGGACGTGCGTGTCGCCCATTTGCACCAGCACCGAGCCCTCCGCATGACGCGTGAAACCGCGCGTGAATTGCACGGTGCGCAATTCGTCGGCGCGGCGACCTGAGGGACGTGTGGACATGGCGGCCTTGAACGGGAACGAATGCCGATTATAGAGGCGGCGGCGATGCCTGGTACCTGGCGCGCGCCATGCCGCCCAATTCCTCTGCCATCGGGTACGGCGGCTGCCAGCCGAATGCGGCGCGGAAAGCGCTGGCGTCGACTACCAGCGAACCGGCCAGCCGCTCGAACGTCGATGTCTTGCCCACGCATGCGCATGCCAACCGGAGGAGCCACGGTGGCACCGGCACGAGCTTCGCCGTGACACCGAGCGCGGTGGCAATCGCGTGCGCGAACTCGGGCGTCGAGATCGGCACCGTGTCGGCCACCAAAAAGGTAGTGATGGTGCGCGGCGCGGGCGCGGCAGCACTGAGCAGGGTCTCCAACCCACTCGCGAAGTTTCCGACCCCCAGCAAGCTGCGCCTGTTGTCGATGCGCGCCAGCGGCAGCGGCATGCCGCTCGCGATAGCTTCGGTCAGGCGGGCGACGTTAGCCTTGGCCCGAGGTCCGTACATCAACGGCAGTCGTAGCACCGTGACCGGCATGGACGTCGAACGCGACACGTCGCCCAGCATGCATTCAGCCTCCCATTTGCTGATGGCATAGGCGTCGCGAGGGTCGGGCGGGTCGCTCTCGCGAAAAGCTCGTTCGGGCGGCGCCGACTCGCCATTCACCTTGACCGAACTCGCGAACACGAAGTGCGCGACGCCCGCCGCCGCCGCGGCACGCGCAAGGTGCTCGGTCGCCGCGACATTCGCGGCGCGGAATTCCGAGACAGGATCGGCGGCGTCATCGCGCATCGCGTGGGCCCGGCCGGCGAGATGCACGACGGCGCGCGCATCGCGCAACACGTTAGCGAGGGTCGCCGAGGAGACCGTGACGAGATCGCCCACCGGCAGCATATCCGGCCGCGCGGCGGTGAACGGCGAAAGCGCCCGCACCAGGCCGCGGAACGGAATGCCTGCGGCGCCAAGGTGCGCGCATACGGCGCGGCCCGCAAAGCCGTCGGCACCTGTCACCACGACGGGACCATTCACCGCCGCGCGTGCCGGACTCAGAACCACTTCCAGCCGTGCCGGCGGTAGAAGCGCAGCGCGCTTTTCGTGAAATAGTAGATGTGCTTCAGCCCCTTCTTCGCCGCGCCCCCGCCGTGGTGGCCGATCTGCACGGACGGCACGTACGCGGTCTTGGTGATCTCGTTGAGCCGGACGCTCCAGTCGAAGTCTTCGAAATAGAGGAAGTACCTCGGATCGAAGCCGCCCGTGCGGTCGATGGCTGCGCGCTTCGCCAGCATGAACGCGCCCGACAATGCAGGTATGCCGACGATGTCGCGCGGCGGCTCCACGTCCATCACGTCGCGCATCTCATATCGGTCGAGGCGGCGGCGAAACAGCGTGCGCAGCATGCCGGGGCCGAATCCGCGCAGGAACAGGTCGAAGATCGCCGGGTAGCGTTTGCACAGGTATTCGCGATTGCCGTCAGGCCCGAGCACGAGGGGCGCAAGCGCGCCGACATCCTCGTGTTCGTCGAGCCAGTGGACGGCGTTGGCAAGCGAATCCGGCGCCAGTTCCACATCCGGATTCAGTACCAGGTGGTAATCCGATCCCGTGCCGTGCAGCACCAGGTTATGCGCGGCGCCGTAGCCGATGTTCGCGTGGCCATTCAAGTAAGTAACGTGCACGCCGGAATCGGAGAAGCGCATCTTGCCCAGCTTCATGACCGCGTCGGCCACCGCGCGGTCCTCGCTGTTGTCGATCAGCGCGACGTGCACGGTGCGCAATGCGCCGTCCTCGCGCGCCGCACCTATCGCAAGTGCCAGCTTGCGCAGGCAACGTTCGAGCAGCTTCTCGTCCGGCCGGTGGGTGACGATCGATATCTGCAGCGAGGAAGGAAGCACGGAGGGCTTGAGAGGGGCGGTAAGGTACGGTGACGGGCGGCATGCGCGGAATGACGGCGTTCGAAACAGCGCCGTTCTCCATGCGGGCAAAAGCGCTAGAATCCTCGGGCAATCGAGTGTCCGCGTCAACCCGCACAACACCTTCACACCCGGAATTTCATGCCCCCTGCCTCTTCCCTGCGTTATCCGGCTGACGCTCTGGTCGCGTTCGGACATGCGCTGCTGCGCGAATCCGGCGTGCGCGATGACATCGCGTCCGATGTAGCGACGGTCCTGGTCGAAGGCGATCTCCTCGGCCACAACACGCATGGCCTCGCGCTTCTCCCCGCCTATCTCGCGGAAATCGCCAAGGGCTCAATGGCGAAATCCGGTGCGCCGACTGTCGTCAACTCGCGCGCAGCTACTCAGGCCTGGGACGGCAACCGCCTGCCGGGCCCGTGGCTCACGCTGCGGGCATTGGAAGCCGCGATGACCATGGCGGATGCCTGCGGAACGGGCTCCGTCGTCATTCGCCGCTCGCACCATATCGCGTGTCTTGCCGCGTATCTGCGCCGTGTGACTGATCGGGGCAGGATGGCCCTCATCTACTGCTCGGATCCGTCGACGCATAGCGTGGCGCCCTTCGGCGGCGTGTCGTCGGTGTTCACGCCCAATCCGTTCGCCGCTGGCATCCCGACGTCGGGCGACCCGATCCTGCTGGACATCTCCGCGAGCTATACGACCAACGGCATGACCGCGCGGCTGCACAAGGCGGGCGAGAAGCTGGCGCATCCATGGGTGCAGGACGCCCAGGGCAACGCGACGACCGACCCCGGCGTGCTGTTCAACCAGCCGACGGGTACGCTGCTGCCTCTGGGCGGGCTCGAGGGCGGGCACAAGGGCTACGCGCTCGCGCTGCTCGTGGAAGCTCTGACCGGCGGGCTCGCAGCATTCGGCCGCGCCGATCCTGCCGAAGGCTGGGGAGCGACGATCTACGTGCAGGTCATGGATCCGGCGGCGTTCGGCGGCGCGGAAGGCTACGCGCGGCAGATGGATTGGCTGGTCGGCGCGTGCCATGACGCGAAGCCGCGGCCCGGAGTTGAGCGCGTGCGCCTGCCCGGCGAGAACGGATTGAAGCGCCATCGTGAGCAAACCGCCAATGGCGTCGCGCTGTTCCCCGCCATCATGCCGTCGCTGCAACCGTGGGCGGAAAAGCTCCTGGTGCCGGTGCCTGCCGGCATAGGCGGTTAACGAGATGATTATCACAACGATCGAGGACTTGCGCGTGTTGGCACAGAAGCGCGTGCCGCGCATGTTCTACGACTATGCCGATTCAGGCTCGTGGACTGAAAGCACCTACCGCGCCAACGAGAGCGATTTCCGCAAGATCAAGTTGCGCCAGCGTGTGGCTGTGAACATGGAGGGCCGCAGCACCGCATCTCGAATGGTTGGAGTCGACGTCAGCATGCCGGTGGCGCTGGCGCCGACGGGCCTCACCGGCATGCAACACGCCGACGGCGAAATCCTCGCGGCAAAAGCCGCGGAAAAATTCGGTGTTCCGTTCACGCTGTCGACGATGAGCATCTGCTCGATCGAGGACGTCGCCGCCAACACCACGGCGCCATTCTGGTTCCAGCTGTACGTGATGCGCGACCGGAACTTCATCGAGCGCCTGATCGACCGCGCCAAGGCCGCCAACTGCGGCGCGCTGGTGCTCACGCTGGATCTGCAGATCCTCGGGCAGCGCCATAAGGACCTAAAGAATGGCCTGAGCGCGCCCCCGAAGCTCACCCTCCCCAACATCGTGAACATGATGGGCAAGGCACGCTGGTGCCTGGGCATGCTGGGCACGCGCCGCCGCGCTTTCGGCAACATCGTCGGGCACGTCAAGGGCGTCGGCGACATGGGGTCGCTTTCAGAGTGGACCGCGAAGCAGTTCGACCCGAAGCTCAACTGGGGCGACGTCGAATGGATCAAGCGGTGCTGGGGCGGCAAGCTCATCCTGAAGGGCATCCAGGACGTCGAGGACGCGAAGCTGGCCGTCGCGTCCGGCGCCGATGCGCTGATCGTCAGCAACCACGGTGGGCGGCAATTGGACGGTGCGCAATCCAGCATCGAAGCGCTTCCCGCTATCGTGGCCGCGGTCGGCGACAAGATCGAGGTGCATATGGACGGCGGCGTCCGCTCCGGACAGGATGTGCTGAAGGCGCTGGCGCTCGGGGCGCGCGGTACTTATATCGGCCGCGCGTTCCTTTACGGCCTGGGAGCAATGGGCGAAGCCGGCGTCACCCGCGCGTTGCAGATCGTTCACAACGAACTCGACCTGACCATGGCCTTCTGCGGTCACACCCGCGTCGATACCGTGGACCGCAGCATCCTGCTGCCGGGCACATTTCCCACCTGAGTTGCCGCGTGACGCGTGCCGCGATTCGGCGGCGCGAATCGCGCGAGACGGGCTAGCGTCCC
>Ga0207645_10000260_pt1 | contig 43610 bp, 34 predicted proteins | sample KBSM53metaG_FD_184331 | JGI IMG/M metagenome (GOLD analysis project Ga0207645, IMG submission 184331) | Miscanthus rhizosphere microbial communities from Kellogg Biological Station, Michigan, USA - KBS M5-3 metaG (SPAdes) (version 2) | ecosystem: Host-associated > Plants > Roots > Rhizosphere >...
ATGGCGATGTTATGCCAACTATCAGCAGGTTCCGGTATTCCGCGCGGTTCCGGATCTTCGGAAGTTGTTGAAGTAAGGCGCCTTCATTCCTGCGCCATGGCATCCGAGACGACTCGTTCCTCGCCGTTCATTTAATGCTAGACTTCCGCCGCGAGGCGCACTGGTGTCGGATGACAACTCATCTCGGATTGTTAGGTTTGGCGTATTTGAGGTTGATCTAAGGGCAGGCGAACTGCGCCGTCGTGGCTTGAAGGTGAAGCTACAGGAGCAGCCATTGCAGGTTCTGACTGCCCTTCTGGAGCACCCGGGGGAGGTGGTTACCCGCGAGGAGTTGCGGGGCAAACTTTGGCCAGCGGACACCTTCGTCGACTTCGATCATGGTCTCAATGCCGCGATCAGGAGGTTGCGCGATGCATTGGGCGAATCGGCGGAGACGCCCATGCTCGTTGAGACAGTCGCTCGACGAGGATATCGCTTCATTGGAAATGTTGAGAACACGGCAGGCAGAACATCAGCCCGGCCCACACCCTGGCAGAGGCTGCCCACTACCAGGCATGTTGGTGTAGCGGGACTAATTGTGTGCGCTCTTGTGCTTTCGTTTTTACTCTACCGCCATTCGGTCAGACCAAAGGCGGTGGAGATGACCGTAACTCCCGCAGTCACCAACCTTGGCGAAAAATACGCTCCTGCGCTTTCGAGAGATGGCCAGCGTTTGGCTTTCGTGTGGGATGGCGGCGTTGGTCCTTACTTCAACTTGTATGTGAAAGTAATCGGTACTGAGGAATCACTACAACTGACCAAGCAGGCGTCGCTCGACTTTAGTCCGGTTTGGTCCCCCGATGGTCGCTATATTGCATTTTGTCGCATTCTTAAAGGTGCCACAGGCATCTACATTATTCCGTCGTTGGGTGGCGCCGAGCGCAGGGTGCGCAACACTCTTTGGGATGATCAGGAGTTCCAGGAAGCCTTCAGGTTCGCGCACCGTCTCTCCTGGTCGCCTGATGGAAAATTCCTCGCATATTCTGACCGTCCATCCCGTAGCGAAGCTGCTTCTATTTTTCTACTTTCGCTCGATTCATTTGACGTTCGTAGACTCACTTCGGCGCCACAATCCAGAGGGGACTTCAGTCCTGAATTCTCACCGGATGGTCTTACTCTGGCCTTCGCCAGAGACACTCAAGGAGTCGAGTCAATCTATGTCACCCCAGTTTCTGGAGGAAAGGAGGAGCGCCTTACATCGGATACCAAACAAAAGTGGGGTCTTACGTGGACTACGGACGGTCGAGAAGTGGTTTTCTCAGACGTTGGCTGGCTATGGAAGGTATCGCTTCGAGGAGGCGCGCCGGAACGACTGCAGTTCGGCCAAGACGGAGTTGACCCTTCGATTGGAGGAAACCGACTAGTCTATGTGCGGCACAGATCCAACAAGAACATCTGGAAGAGGGACCTCAACTCATTGATCCCGACTAGCGCTGCCCAGAGGCTCATATCGTCCACCAGAATGGAGAGTGGTCCTCAGTTCTCGCCAGATGGACGTGAGATTGCCTTCGAATCTACCCGCAGCGGCGCATATGAAGTCTGGCTTTGCGGGAGCGACGGAACCAATCTCAGGCAGCTCACTCACTTCGGCCCTTCGGTGACCGGAGCTCCACGTTGGTCGCCCGACGGGCAGCAGATTGCTTTCGATTCTCGTCCTGCCGGCAATCCAGACATTTTTGTCATCGACTCTCAGGGCGGCCCCCCGCGAAAGCTTACGAGTGAGGCTTCGAGTGAAGTCCTACCAAGCTGGTCGCGGGATGGACGTTGGATCTATTTTGCATCGGATCGGACTGGTGGTTGGGAAGTTTGGAAAATGCCTTCGACAGGTGGGTCTGCTGTACGAGTGACGCGCCAGGGCGGATTTGCAGCGTTCGAATCGACCAACGGAAGATTTTTATATTATGCAAAAGGCCAGAATGTTTCCGGATTGTGGCGCACTCCGATAAACGGTGGCGAAGAGATCGAGCTCATAAGCTCCCTGGAAGCAGGTTATTGGGGCTATTGGGCAGTGGTCGAGAACGGCATCTATTACCTCGACACGACCACGAAACCTGGGATCGCGCTCTTTGACACTACTACCCATCGGATTACGCAAATGTTCAATTTGGAGGGTCGCCCAGCCAGGGAAGACACGGGATTGGCCGTCTCGCCGGATGAGAGGACCATTCTCTACACACAATTGGATGCGTCAAATAGCGACATCCTTCTTGTGGAGAACTTCCAATAAATTCAACTATTCTGGCGTACAACGATTCGCGAACAAGCTTCTAAGTACTGGCTTCTCGCCAACGAAATGGGCGTGCCCGAAAACTGTCCGATCAGCGCGATATCGCTGCCGGCAAGTCTAACTGTTGTAAACAGGCTTTTACACTCAGAACCCATCTTCCGGGCTTCCTAAGGCATTCATTCGTAGAGGTGACGAGTAAGTGGAGACCCTTCTAAACTCCCGTAGAAATCCGAGAGCGGAAAACGGCTGCGATAATCAACCAGAAAACACCTGATTCAGTGTGGATATGCACGATCGCAAGGTCGATTCCGTCCGACTTAAAGATTATGATAAGCGCCAGGTCTTATTCTCGGGCGAATTGAAATAGGGGGTGGGGGCAAAGTGCCTAGCACTTCCAACACGATTTGGCGTCGGGAGTGGCGCTCTTCCCGCCGGTTGCCTGGGGTGCTTGTTTTTGTCCTGCTCGCGCTCGGGGCAGTGCGCATCGTTGCAACCTACCATGTCCTTTCACAAGCGGCTGACGAACCTGCCACGATCGCCGCAGGCATGGAGTGGCTCGACAAGGGCACTTACAATCTGGATCCTTTGCATCCGCCGCTTGCGAGAGTGGCTGCCGCGGTTGGGCCGTTTCTGGAGGGACGCCGGCTGCCCCAAGGACAGGTGATCGAAAGAGGGCCGGAGTTTTCGATCTTCAAGGTAGGCAATGAGATTTTCTATGAGGGGGGCAGGTATTGGCGCACCCTTGCGTTGGCTCGCCTCAGCATGCTTCCATTCTTTGCATTCGGCGTCGCCATTGTTTTCTTTTGGGGTCGCAGGATCGACGGCAACGTTGCAGGTTTGCTCGGTGTCTTCTTCTTTACCAGCTTGCCGGCTATTTTGGCCTTTGCAGGCTTTGCATATACCGATATGCCGGTTGGCGTTCTCATTGCGGGGAGCGCGTTCATGTTCGTGCGTTGGCTGGATCTTCCGTCAATGCAGAACTCGATACTTTTCGGGGTTCTCACTGCACTCGCTTTGTTATCGAAATTCACCGCACTGCTGTTTTTGCCCGCTTGTTGGGTCGCGATTGTCTTTTGTTGGATAGGTACTAATCAGCGTCGCGAATGGCGTCTCTATTTCCGGCAGGCGGTCTGGATAGTCCTTACATTCTTCGTGATCTTTTGGGGCGGGTACAGGTTTTCCGTCGCTCCTCTGAAGACTGTTTTCCTAAACCCCGGGCAGGACATCCACGCCCTCCACGTGCCCCAGCCCGTCAAGCGCCTCCTTTACTTTGCGGTTGATAAGCCCATACCAGCCCCAGCGTTTTTTAAGGGAGTAACTGCGAGTATACGCAGCGGTGCCGTGTTAGGGCGCCCATCGTACCTCCTAGGCGAGATTCGTCAGACGGGATGGTGGTACTTCTTCATCGTAGCGATCGGTGTTAAGACGCCGCTGGCATTCCTTCTGTTGGGAGTTCTTGGCTTATTCCTAAGCCTGATGCGCGGTTTAAAAGAACGCAATTGGCAACTAGCCGCGCCGGGTGCGTGCATAGTCGCGATTCTTGTTGCGACCTTTCCCGCGAGAGTGAACTACGGGGTCAGACACATACTCTGCATCTATCCCTTTCTGTCCGTGATGGCAGCATACGGTGGGACGAAAATCTATGAGCAGCGCGAAAGATGGGGCTTGCAAGGCCGCGTAGCGCTGACCGGACTGCTAGCGTGGCACCTGCTGGTAACTTCCCATGTACATCCGGACTACGTGACTTACTTCAACGAATTGGCCGGGAGGCAACCACAAAAAATATTGATGTGGGGTTGTGACTACGATTGCGGTCAGGATGTGGCGCGACTGGCGCGACTGCTCGGCGAGCGCAAGATTCAGCATGTAACACTCGGCGTCTTCGGAAATAATGATTTCAAACGGTCTGGCCTTCCACCATTCGAGAGCCTGGATCCCTATCAGCGACCCAAAGGATGGGTCGCAGCAAGCGTGCGAATAGTTGAGACTGGAGACGCGTTCCTAGGTGGCTCTCATCGTGACGCTTTTCAATGGCTGTCGGCCTGTAAACCGTTGGCACGTGCGGGAGAGACGATCTATCTCTACGAGGTCCCTTGTGGCTCCAGCGACAGTGTAATGAGTAATCACTGATTGGGTTGCCGGAAAGGCAAAGTAACGGTCTCGAAATCGTTGGGCCTATCTTTCCGGATAAACATGAAATAGATCCCCGCATCTCTTCAGTTGCTAACCCCTTGGGCTTGCCAGCGCTGATTTTTTTCGTCCAGTCTTCCGGAGCATTCTCGCCGAATATCCACTGCAATCATCCAGCTCAATGAAGTTTGGCTTTGTTGTGTGACTGCTGGTTTTTGGCGCTTACTTTGCCAGAAGGGCCTTTAATACGGCTCGGCGAAGCATCACTACAACAGTATGAATACTATGCGCCTACCCGAACGGGACTTTTGGCGTTCAATTGTTGTAACAGGCGATTACACTAACTACTTGGCGGCGAGGGTCAGTAGTTGGTGAAATGGCGATGTTTCACCAATCGACGCTAACTTTTTACGAGCCATGGTTTAGCTCGCATCCCGTTCTCTTCACTTCATGCCTTCGCGAACATTGACCAACAGTTGATCAAACGCTTGGAGGCGGATCAAACCGGCCCGTGGGTATTCAACATCAATGATCACATATACGATGATGACCGTGATGACCGCGAAACTCAGGATATGGAGCCAACTCCGGTGCTGGCCAATTGCCATTCGATACCCAGCCAGCAGGGAGCAAATAAGACCGAGGCTGAACAACAGTGCATAGATGATGTTTGGCGGGTGGGTTTGCAGCGCCATCGCACGAATCGTAGTAATGTCGATCATGTCGTTTAGCGCGGGCAGCAGGAGCTTACCTACGTCAGGATGGGAGTTCGGAAGCCGTGTAGCGGCAATTGCTTTTGTCCAAATCTCTTCCTGGAACTTTTTGGATCGAGCCATCTCGATCTTAGCGGCCTCCATGTTTGGCAGCTTGCGATAGGTTTCCAATCGAGAGTCAACATATCCTCGAAACAACTCTTGCAGTTCGGGCCGCGCTTCTTGCGACAATAACTGCAACCGGAGATATGCGGTTTCGATGGTGTTAGCTTCCTCGGCGATTAGCGTCCGTTTCTCATTGAAACGCGATGCCGCACCCGAGAACGTAAACGCCACCACCAATCCAAACAGGGCAAACATCGCGCCCTCGATGGTACCCAGACTGGCCCGCTCGCCTTCCGACTCTTTCGGCTTGCGCCTGATGCCAACACGACGGCCGATTTCCAGCAGGCCAAGCATACCGACGAAGAGCAGTGCCGCAAAAAGTAAAGGGCTAATAGCAGGTTCCATCTGACTCTCCGATCCGGCCCAATTTTACCCAAGGATAACGATTCTTGTGGATCGGGCGTGTTCATCCGGTCCCAAAGGGTGTTAACTGGCGCTTACACCAACTACCCGGAAAACGGCGTCCGGGCCAAGCTAGTTTGGTGAAATGGTGATTTATCGCCAATCGACTTGAAGATGTAAAATCCCGGTGGTCGCGTTAATCGATGTCTCGGAAGCAGGCTGCCTCTCATTTTGGCACGGTGACTTCGATATGGCGCTGTGTTCTATGAGGTAGAGAATGTTGTTACGCGAAAAGGCGAGTACTTGCTCTACCTAAGACGTCTGCCGCGCAAGGTGCGAACAGAGATGCCAGAGGCGTACCATGACCGTCGCTCGTTACTCTTTTTCGCACAGCAGACCGTATTTGATTCCCGCTGGACATGGCTTGTGGTGTGTGTAACCGCCGCCTTGTCTTACCTTGTCCCAAAGCTTGCCAGGTTCGCGACACCAAATCCCCAAACGGTCTGGCCGATTTGGCCAGGCTGCGCGATTTTGGTGGCAGGATTGTTATTGGTCCGAATGAGTGTCTGGCCAGCGCTCATCGCTGTGTGCTTTGCCGCATTTGGTCTTTCTGACTTGCAGGCAGGCGTCTCAGCTAGTGCGATTGCCTGGTTCGTTCCTGGCAATACGGTCGAAGTCCTTACCGCGGCACTTGGTCTCAGATATTGCTTCCAGGGTGTGCCTCGGCTCAACACCGTGAGGGCACTGGCTAAGTATTCGCTCTTTGCGGTCATCCTGGCGCCGTTGGCTGGATCATTTCTGAGCGCGCGCGGCATCGGCCCCGATTATTGGTCCAGTTGGAGGATTGCTTTCTTGTCCGAGGTGCTTGCATTCGCCACGGTGACCCCGGTCTTATTAAGCTGGATCACCGGCGGCCGTGCATTGATGCGGATGCCGAGGGCCTGTCACGTGGAGGGATTGATCCTGATCACAGGATTGGTTCTGCTCAGCTATGTAACCTTCACCAGCCCTCAGAACCTGAGCTCGCCCGCACTGCTTTTTTCGTTGGTGCCATTTCTGCTGTGGTCTGCGTTGCGCTTCGGATGGTTGGGCATCAGCACCTCGTTGATAATAGTCTCCTGTGTATCAAGCTGGGCGGCTCTCCATGGCACGGGTCCATTTTCTCGTCTGGTGCCGTACACCAACCCGCTGTCGCTTCAACTGTTCCTGGTTTTCGCTGCGGTACCCTTCATGGTTCTGGCCGCCCTCGTCGAAGAGCATGAACAATCCGCGCATGTGATCCGTGAAAGCGAAGAGCGCTTTCGACTAATTTCCAACTCAGCCCCAGTAATGATCTGGTTGGCTGGAACAAACAGGCTTTGCACCTACGTCAATCAAGCCTGGTTGCAGTTCACTGGACGTCCGCCTGAAGCTGAGTTGGGGAATGGTTGGGTCGAAGGAGTACACAGTGAAGACCTGAAGCGCTGCTTGGAAACCTATTCCCAGGCGTTTGATAAGCGTCAATCGTTTGAAATGGAGTACCGCCTTCGTCGTAGTGACGGAGCGTACCGCTGGATTCTGGATAGCGGTGTGCCGAGATTCAGCCCTGACGGCAGTTTTGCTGGTTACATTGGATCTTGCCTGGACGTCACCGATCGAAAGCTGGCCGAAGAAGCAGTGGCCAGTGTTGGGCGCAGGTTGATTGAGGCCCATGAAGAAGAACGTACATGGATTGCTAGAGAACTGCATGATGATATCGCACAACGGATTGCATTACTGGCCATCGAATTAGGCCGCTTCGATGATCATGGTCCTGATTCGGTCGTCGATACACATGAGTACGTTCGGCATGCGCAGCAGCGCATCTCTGACCTTGGGCAAGACATTCAGGCGCTCTCGCATCGACTACATTCCTCGAAACTCGAATATCTCGGCCTCGTCCCTGCAGCCAAGAGCTTCTGCTCTGAATTGTCGGATCAACAAAAGGTTCGAATTGAATTCCAGCATTCGGATATGCCGGCTGAAATTTCAAAGGAAATCTCGCTTTGTTTGTTTCGCGTACTTCAGGAAGCAATGCAGAATGCTGTTAAGCATAGCGCTGATCAGAACTTCACAGTGAGCGTACGCGGTACAAAAGAAGGAATCAGTTTGATTGTGAGTGACTCAGGAGTTGGGTTCGAATGGCAGGACGCGATGAATCGTCAGGGGCTAGGTCTGATCAGCATGCGCGAGCGGCTCCGTTTGGTAAATGGAGAGTTGTCCATCCAATCGGTACCAGGTCGTGGAACCACTGTCCTTGCTCACGTACCCATCGGGCAAAAGGGCCGCTCGGAATTAGCGAGCTAAGACACGCGTTTGTTCGCCAAAATCCGATCGACGAGTGAAATGGCGATGTTACGCCAACTGCCAAGACCGTAACTGACGACAACCTATTTCACTCATTGACCGTGAGCCGTGGGAAAAGCGGCGTTCCGCGCGGAAGAGGTGAGGAACGACTGAGCTGGCTTATCTCATTTTTGTAGTGTCTTTCTTGGGGCGCAGCTTCAATTCTGGCATTGCTTCTTTCCCGCTCATGCCGGCTAGCAAGCGCTCGAGATTACAGGTCGCCGCTTGAAGCATTTGGACATCTTTCTCTCTAGCCTCTTTGCGCCGGGCTTCTTCGATGTCCTTCAACATTTGATCGAGACGGGCGGCGGCGGCTCTCAGCGTCTGGACATCTGCTTGCGCCACCCCTTCGGAACGGGCATGCCCGTCCGCCTGCATGAAGTTCGCTATCCGATCCCGGACTTCGACTTGCCGACTGTTGTTGGAATCGCTAGACATTGTGCTGGCTGCGAAAACCTATCATGGAATCAAAAATACGCGTTGTCCATTTACTGGACGGGAACCTTCGACGCCCATACCGCACACGAGGTGGGCGCCCACATGGCCAAGATTCTTGAAGACCATGAGGAGAGCGTGAAGCGCTAGCCTCTAATTCCCGCAGCTGCTCCAGTGGATTCATACCGAATCGCAAAAAGCTGTCGTTGTTGTTAACAGGCGATTACAGCAACTACTGTGCGGATGCCAGTTTCTTCTGTTGACCTGATGCGTTGTTCTCAAACAGATGCCGAAAGACGGCCTCCCGAATCCGAGTTGTCCTGGAGGTCAACGGGCGTCGCCATTGTATTGATTGAGGCTTTTCCAGTTGGTGTAATGGCGATTTTCACCAACTGCCGGCTTGGATTACTTCAGTCGCGTCCACGCGTAAAGTGTACGAGATGCCCGAATGGAGGCCTGCAATGTTGGTAGATCGACGCGAGTTCCTTAATGTCGCCACAGCAAGTACAGTCGCGACAGCTATTCATCCGTTCGGGAGCGAGAAAAACAAAAAACAAAGGCCTCAAAACAACTCAACTGTATTTGCTTTTCAGCAGGTTGACGTATTCTCGTCCACGCCATTGCTTGGCAACCCTCTCGCTGTAGTCGTTGGCGCCGACGCACTAAGCGATGATCAAATGGCGGCTTTTGCAAGCTGGACGAATCTTAGCGAAACAACCTTTCTCCTAGAACCGAAGGCGCTTCATGCTGACTATCGGGTTCGTATCTTTACTCGACAGCGGGAGGTGCCTTTTGCCGGTCATCCGACCCTGGGAAGCTGTCACGTTTGGTTAGCCGTGGGTGGTGTCGCAAAAGGCAAGGAAATTGTGCAGGAATGCGGGCTGGGTCTCATCCACATCCGCCGTGGGCCTGAGCGCCTTTCGTTTATGGCGCCTAAACTAGTCCGCAGCGGTCCGGTCGAGCCTGAAATCCTAGCACGGGTAGTCAGGGGCTTGGACCTAGCGCCAGACGCAATCATGGCGTCCAATTGGGTGGACAATGGCTCGGGCTGGTTGGCGATCATGCTGCGTTCCCGCGAGGCAGTTCTGGCACTCCGTCCCAACTACTCGACCTTGACAGGGCTGAAGGTCGGAGCCTTTGCAGCATTCAATCCCTCGAAAGATGGAAACTCCGCTCAATTTGAGGTACGCGCTTTTAGTGTGGAGGACGTTGGACATGAAGACCCTGTTACGGGAAGTCTAAATGCCGGCCTTGCACAATGGCTTGTTGGAAGCCGGATCGCTCCCTCGGAATATGTCGTCAGCCAGGGTACAGTCTTGAAGCGTATGGGTCGTGTTTACGTAGAAGCGAATGGATCCCAGATATGGGTGGGTGGCACGGTCCGAACGTGTGTCATGGGCAAGCTAATGCTTTGACTGTATTTCTCACAGCGAGCATGGATTGTACCGCGATCAGACCTGTCTCTACCCAATTGACGAAATAAGGCGATTACGCCAACTACTCGGGACGGGCACCTTGGCTGCCAGTAGTTGGTGAAATGGCGATTTTTCACCAATCATGTGTGAGCAGTATCCTGCTGACTACCGGTTTCGGAAAACTGCTTCTCGTAAAAGTGCCACATGCAGAAACCGAAGACGTATCCGGCTAAGGGCCATATCAGTAGATTTATCGTGATGTCAAAAGCGTAGTCCATAACTTCACGCGGAAAGGGTGGCTTGCGCAGCAAGTCGATGCCAGTCATCAGTACGAACATAAAGCCGCCGAAGCGGAAGATTCCCGCCCGCAAAATGAAACTCTTCTTCCCCTTAGCCTTCATTTGTTGCCAACGTTCCTGCTGGGCGGGATTGGGCGGTTTGAAGAATGATTGGATTTTCATTCCATCCTCAGAATAATGCGCATCTTATCTCCCCCCAGCCACCAATCACAAACGATTGAAATCAGTGTTTCCTGAGCATTGTTGACGAAAACAGGCGATTTCACTCATCAAGAGCAACAACAGAAGTTTCGGGTCCGGTTGGTTTGACGCGCACTGGGATCTGCGACCCGATATGAATTTGAGAAACATAATTTTCCGCTGAACTCCTCTTCAGATGTATGCCAGAGTAGTATTCCCCCTTGTGGGTGTAGGTATACCCCAATTCGGCGACTGGTCCTCCATAGACCGCTGCTGGACATGTCGCCGCTGAAATTATTCCCTTCTCGACTGGCCACGCTTCGCTGCTCCGCAGCTTGGCGAAGCGAATGACATTGCGGACCAGGAAACCGATGACAACCTCAAAGTACCAACCGATCATCGATCACTATCTTAACAACTCGCGAAATCAGGCGATTCGCCAACTACTGGGAAAAAGGCCGCCCTGGCAAAGTAGTTGGTGAAATGGCGATTTTTCGACAGCCACTGTCTCAGTTGGAAGCCGAACTCGAAGCAAAATGGAATCCGAGCTTGAAGAAGCCGAACATTCTCTGTTCTTTTGGCCCGTTTAAGATCCAACTCCCTCGTGGGCCAATATCCTCCGAAATGCGGTTAATGAATTGGCGAACGGTTACATCCTCGACGCTCGTTGTCCAAGGCTTCGCATAGGAGCTATCAAGGCCGATACCGGCATACCCAATCGGATCGTCGGGTAGGAGCCTCGCTAGAGGCGTTAGTGCCTGTTCTGCGCTCGGTACGGCGATGAGTTCGAGCTTGGATATTTTCTTATTCAGAAACAATGTGGTATCGCCGAGAGAATCTCGCGGAAAAACGTTGATAGTCGCGCCGTCTACGGACCATTGATACCGATTGTCCCGTTCGCAAAGAGTATCGAGAATGCGTCGCACTGTCGCATTTTGCATATTGAGAGAAATCCTAACCGACGCAGAAGTCAGATCAGAAAATTCGGTCTGCAGGATGTCTTCAATTCCCAAATGCAATCCAGAAATAGGCTCCGCACTCAATTTCGAGAGGCCATCTATAACTGTCGCGTCAGTCAGTCTGAACACTGCGACCCTGCGGTCGAGAACTGATTCGATGTCAGGGTCCACTCGCGCGGCTGCGATAGTGCAACATGCAGCGATCGTCAGCACTGCTAAGCAACGCCATTTCATACCAAGTTCGATTCTAGCGCGGATGGTTGGAGCAAACAGGCGATTTCACCAACTCCTCCCATGAGCCCCGGTCGGAGTTGCTGGTGAAGTGGCGATTTTGCGCCAACTACTCAACTCCCAGTGCATCAACCACACATCGAAATCCGATTGTGCCTGCTCGATCGCGGCCCGGTGAGATGAGCAGATATTTTTCGTGCTCATCCAAGCGGTAGGTCTGAGGAAAATACCAGATCGAACCCGTCGGTTGATACGCGGCACCGCCCCGGACAATAGCGGCGCGGGTGTACGGATCACGGTACTCGTCGGTCCATTGCGAAACATTTCCTGTCAGATCGAGAACTCCAAAAACACTCGCACCCTTGGAGAACGCATCGACATCGGAGAGTGGCTGCATTTTTGGTCCGTGATCAGGCGGAGGCAACAAATCCGATCTCCATTCCACGCCCCACGGATACGGGCGCCCGTCGTTCGATTGTGCGGCGTATTGCCACTCCCATTCATGCGGCAGACGCTTTCCGCTCCATTGCGCGTAGGCCCGCGCATCCTCAATTGAAACCCATGTAACAGGCTTCTTCTCCCAACCCTCAGGATACGTTTCGTTTTGCCAGTCTCTCAGGAAATTGTGATCATCTGCCGGACGATAATGCGTCGCATCGAGGAATTTCTTGAACTCAAGATTTGTCACCGGGGTCCGGTCAATATAGAAAGCGTGGATGTGTACCCGGTGGTGATGCGTTCGTCGAGGTACGCTTTCCCCTGGATACTGGACGTCCACGCCAGGATCGTTGCCCCCTTCGACCTCAATACCAGTCACCTTGAAATCGAAATCTGCCTCGGGGATGCGAACCATGCCCGGAGGTATCGAGTTCGCTGGTTTTGTCGAGGGGATCTCGACGAGAGTCTGAGACACTGCCTTCCACTCTTTCGAGTAACTGCTGAGCGCCCGATGGGAACGCTGCGACATAAAATCCATCAGTTCCCGAAGTTGGCCACTGGGCGTGCCGCTCGCCGCCAGAATTGCGCCGAATCCAAGACCTTCAAGGTCGAAGCTGAGAATGTCCTTCCCCTCCGACAAGACTGGTTGCAGTTCAGTCCCGTGCCAGAGGTCAAAGTAATGTTCGCCGGGCTTATGAGCGGTTGTGAGCTGGGCGCCAGTCACCTCATATTCATTTCGGTTCACAATCGTCCACAGCGTGCCGCCTTTCTGAGGGAACCGGCTGGCAAAAACGCCGTTCTGCATCATCGGAGCGTGCGGCTCCCACTCCGCACTCCGCAAATAATCTGCCATCGCGCGCTCGATACGGGTGAACCGCAGCAGGGCTTCGGCATCACGAGGAGAGTCGCCATACCAGAATCCCCATAAATTCTCGAGCGTCGCATATCCCTGACCGTTGAAAAAGGCATGCTGCAAGCTGTGTGTCTTGTCCCGGGTGAAGCGGTCGGTCACGTTGACAGTGTGGCGCGGGTCCATCCACTTGCTCTTGCTGACCATGGGTACAAACGGATACGGCTTTCCTTCCCACGTCACCCAGTCATTCCAGCTCAGATTGCTCCATGCGATGGATTCGTCACGCGGCTGAAACTGCGGCTCGAGTGCCAGCGGATGATCAGCCTCGTCGGAGGCTCGTCGGAATTGCGGCGGCACACTTTCGAGCGTGTCGAAGTTAATCCCATCTGCCCCAATCTCTTTCATCAACCGCGCCATCACGCTCGCCGCTTCGGAACCTTCGTTGCGTGTTCCCGTATCCCAGGCAATGAAAGGGATAAACACTTTCACTCCGCGGCTGTGGAACTGATCGACAAGACGACGAAGCCCCGAGATGCCCCCTGGTAAATCGCGGAGTAGATCGAACTGATTGCGGTCATCGACGCCAAGGTTCGGGTACACATGCCACAGGAGAACAGCATCGATGGGACCAATCCGGCTCTCCGTGTCAGCAAGGAACCGGTCGACCGTGTACTCCCGCTTTTCGGGATCGTATATGCGGCGATCCCAGATGAGGAGCTGTACCTGAGAAAACACGTGCTGGGTCCATTCCAGTTGCAGACGCTCATACTCCGAGGCGTTGTAGCGCAGGAGGGTGTGTCGTCCGCTGCGCCACGCCTTGAGGCCCTCAAGCCATCCCGGCTGATCGTTGGGTGCGGCGGGCCCTTCAAAGAAAACTTCGCTGGGTGGAGGCGGTTCGGTGAGATTCAACACCCCCGTGTGCGAGACCAGGTCGTGACGCGGCTTCCACTCGTCGGCCGGCAGCGGGCCAGCAATTACGAACAGAAATCCCCAGAAGAGAAATTTCCAATAAGAAACCGATCGTTTCATGGAGTGGAGTTCGTTAGACAAATTGCGTTTGTAACGGGTTTATGCGGAAAGGTCAATGCTCCTCATGGAGAGGATCAGCAGGTGGTGACAACCTGGCTGACAGTCGGCAACTGCGTCGGCGGGTTTTGCAATTCGGACTATTTACTGGTCACAGCCTTCTTATAAACGGATGAAAAAGTCGCGCCGTACAGGATGTTGTTGGGAGAGCCGGGAGCCATTGCAAGGCCGAAGACCGACAGGTCATCTAGCCCGGAGTTGATACGAAACCAACTCTCTGCGCCATCGGTACTCTTGAACACGCCCGTTCCGTCTGTTCCCACATATAGCACTTTCGGGTTTTTTGGATCGATCTGCACGGAACCCGTGCGGGAACTGAACGCCCCCAACATGCCATGGTTCTTTGGAATGAAGGATGCGCCGCCGTTCGTACTCTTCAATACGCCGATCTCAGAGCCCGCGCCTGCGTAAACGATATTCGAATCTGTCGGATCCACTGTAACGCTGAACGCGGGCGTTGCATCGACGTGATACCAACTAGCGCCGGCGTTCTGCGAGCGCCAAATGCCGTTGTCGCGGTCGGCCATGTACACCGTGCGGTGACGATGCGGATCGACAGTAATTCCGCGACCACTCAGATTCAGATATTCGCCAGGATGAGCGTGAGGAGCACGGTCGATGCGTTTGAATGTTTCGCCAAAGTCGGTGCTCTTCCAGATGCCGATCGTGTCGATGCCAAGGTTGCTAAAAGTCGCGACATATACTGAATGGTCAACTGGGTCGACGGAGATGCCGGTTGTGTAGGTTGAGCTTGATCCGAACCGCCGACGATGCCAGTGTTTGCCATGATCCTCAGATTTGAAGAGGCCTCCCGCGACTGAGCTGGCGTAAACTCGCCGAGGTTGCTGCGGATCGAAAGCGACGGCACGCGACGACCGCGAGACGAAACCGTTGGTTCCGCCGTCGTGCCAGCTCTGGCCGGCGTCGTCAGTTACGAGAAGTCCGCCGTCGTTGGTAGTAAAGAAGACATGGTCGTGATTTGAAGGATCGACGGAAATCCCATGTCCCTGTTGGCAGGCGCACTTCTTTAATTGGCCCCACGCCAGCCGACGCCAATGGCCTCCAGTCGAAAGCGCAAATGCACCGTCGGCATTGGTTCCGACATAGACTGCGCCTTCACTATCTACACTCAGCATGAGGCCTTGGCTTTGCGTTACGCCCGTGTTCGTCCACGTAACTCCGCCGTCCTCGCTCACCGAGACGCCTCCACCGGCCGTGCCGGCATACAGCCTTTGACCGCTCTTCACGATCGAGAAGACAACGCCGACTTCAGGCGAGCCGACGCGTGCGAACGTATCGCCACCGTCGGTGCTTTTATAAACGCCATTGCCATTGGATCCTGCGTACACAATGTCGCCATCATCCGGGTCGACGAGCAACCCCCACACGGAGGAGTCGACATCGATGGGAGTCCAAGTGCGACCGCCATTAACTGATTTGAAGGCGCCATCACCGACACTACCGGCGAACAGCACCTTCGGGTTGAACGGGTTGATCGCCAGGGAGAAGATCTGAGCATCGCCCAGGCCCTCATTAAACCGCCGCCAGGTTTTACCACCGTCGGTTGTCTTCTGGATACTGATGTCGGCTGCGTAAACGATATTCGAATCGGTCGGATCCATAGCCATGCTGAATCCCAGCCCGCCCCCCTGGTAGTCCCAGGTGGCTCCGCCATCGGTCGTCTTGAACCCGTCCACGTAGACGACATTTGGATTGTTGGGATCCATGACCATCGAAAACACCGGACCCCCAGCTACCAGGACGAAAGTCGCCCCACCGTCTGTGCTTTTGAGAATGCCGCCGCCCAGGCTGCCGATATAGATCGTGTGCGACGGTGCGTGTACTGCAATCGCCGCCGGAATCGCAGGGGGGACGGGACCAACCGACCTCCAGCTGCCCGGATTTGCTTGTCGAGAGTGAATCGGTTGATGGAGGTTAGTCTTGTGGATGTCGGCTGCGAAAAGGAGTCCGCCGAAGAGTAGACAAGTGAACAGGGTCTTCATAATTAAAGTACCCCCGGAGACCGCGCGAGTATACGCCTTGAACCGAAGAGTGGCGAATCGCAGATAGATAGTTGTCGTTAACAGGAGATTTCACCAACTACTTTGAAAAACGGGCCCGCGTGGTAGTTGGTCTCGTGACGATATTTCGCCAACTGATCGGCGGCTTCGTGCTTTTCGAATTGCCGACTTCCGGGAGTTGGCCGATAGTTAACAGGCTGGGAGAGTGTTCGAATTGGGGTGGGCAGATGAGAAACCTTATCTTCGCAATCAACATTACCCTGGATGGCTGCTGCGACCACACCAAACAAATTGGTGATGAAGAAACACATGAATATTTTACGCACCTTATGCGCGATGTTGATTTGCTTGTCTTTGGGCGTAAAACCTATCAGTTGATGGTTCCTTTCTGGCCTGAGGTCGCAAAAAACCAGTCGATGACAAGAGCGTCGAACGATTTCGCTCGAACATTTGACTCGATTAAGAAAGTTGTATTTTCGCGATCGTTGGACAGTACTGAAGATAAAAATACGAGGATTGTTCGTACGAGCCTTCACGACGAAGTAGTTCAATTGAAACGAGAGCAAGGCAAGAATATTTTGGTTGGTGGGGTAGACATTCCTTCACAACTTATCGAGCTTGGTCTGGTGGATGAATATCGCTTTGTCGTTGCGCCAATTGTTGCGGGAGAAGGTAGACGGTTGCTGGAAGGTGTTAGCCTGGGCGAGATGGTGCAACCAAAAATTGTTGACTCAAAGATTTTTAAATCAGGATGTATCGCGCTTCGTTACTTGAAACAGTGAAGGGGACGGACGCCTTATTGGTTACGGGAAATCCGGAAGCCAAGTGTTGTTAACGGGTTATTTCGCCTACAACTCGAATGGCGTCCGGGCGAAGTAGTTGGTGAAACGGCGAATGTTTGCCACCTTTGCCCTGTGCTGCGAAGAACTGGAGTTACGGTTTCGACTGCGAGGCAAGAGCGGCTACCCTGTTTGAGACAAACCACTGGATGAAATGAAGACTCAGAAGAACAAGAAATGCATTGTCGGCAAAAGCGAAATGTACCTGAAAGTTCCTAATCACAAGAAATCCAAGAGGAATGGAGCTGCTATCAATGATAAAGTACGCAAACTGAAGACCGCCGAAAAGCACGAAGCCAAAAAAATAGAAGGCGGCTATCGTGGCTTGTCGCAAGTTTCTAACACGCTTGCTAATACGCTCGCGGTTCTCTTGATCGGAAGTAGTGTTCAGCAAGCGCAGTACCGTCGCCGCCAAGAAGAGCGAATAAACACTTAAGTATGCACAATGTTAAAAAAGACAATCTTTCCAACAACGACAAGTTTGGCCAGATCACCCAGATAGGCCCAGGGTGGCTTGGATCGAGCAGCATATTGGCTCCTATGGTCGGGATTTCTCATGTCACTCAGGCAGTTTTCACAAAGGATTAGACACCGGCCGAGTCTGCTACCGCGTTGTCACCGCCTGTAAGTGGCAAAATCAGACGATTACTCCAACTGCAAGTTGTTTCCTCGACTGGGTTTACGCCAATCCGGCTATGTCTGCCTGCGGCAGACCGTTACCAAAAGTGGGCGAGACGTTCATAGGCTTCAGTTACTTGTCCCGTTGCGGAGGCATAGTGTCGACTATAAGTCAGCACTGTAGAACCCCTGCCCCAGGAGGTTTTGCTTCGGGCGAACTTGCCCGGGTTGTAACTCCTGGTCCCCAAACGCCGGTGTTGGAACAGGTGCGAATTTGAATCAATCGAGGAGTTCATTGATGAAAAAACTCATCGGCGTTGCTCTTTTCTTAGGGCTCATGTCGTGCGCATGCTTTGCGCAGGAAACACCGAAGCCGGAATTGTTCGGCGGCTATCAATTTACGACTTTAGATCCATCCTGGAACGCGAGCGGCTGGAATGGCTCGGCGACCATGTACATCAATCGTTGGGTTGGCGTCACCGGCGATTTTAGTGGCGCTTACCACTCTGGCGCGAACTTCCACACTTATGCGGGAGGGCCTGTGGTAGTGATGCGTAGAAAGCCAGTCTCGCCATTTGCCCACGCGTTGTTTGGTGGTGCACATGCAGCCTCTTCGGGTTTTGGTGATAGCGGGATGGTGATGATGTTCGGAGGCGGCGCGGACTTGGAAACGGGAGGCCGCTTGGCATTTCGGCTAGCCCAAGTGGACTGGATGATGACTCGCTTTAACGGCTTTACGAACAAGAACAATGCGCGGGTCTCAACGGGCTTTCTGTTCCGCTTCTAACCAGTGCTGTTCGTAGGGATTTCACAGGCGGCCCTCGGGTCGCCTGTTTGTTTGTGTAACGGCATACTTCACCATTTCTGAGCAGTTGATGCAGTCGTCTGTTGTCGACATATCCATTCAATCGCAAGTACGAGATTGAATGCGCCACGTTCGCGTGTGTGGGAACCTGTCAGAGTTGCCAGTCCGCAAATCCTTCTTGACTTCAATCGTTCTCGGCCGCACAATTCCGCGTCTTGCGGATCGTTTTTTTGCGGACATGTACCAATCCTTGCCACGGGCCTTCTCGTGGAACCGCGCGATTCGAGCGAAAAGTTAGCCAGAGCAACTTCCGAGCAGAACCGGCCCAGCAAACCAGGGACATATCAGGGACACTCACATCGTTTTGCCTGTGAATGCCACTTCCTCTGACCAACGGGTTACATTTCAACTGACGAAAAGAGGAACAATATGAAACTGAGCACTCAGATTCTATTTTTGGCAGCGCTCATCGCGCTCGCTATGTTCACCACCACAGCGTTCGCGCAGCAAGCATCCAATGGGGCCGAAGTAGGCCCAGCGATCGCCTTAAACGCACCGACTCGAGGTGTGGTGTTCAAGACAGCCTCCATCAACAGCGACGGGACAAGGGCTCAGAGCTTTCGCGCTGTCGCGTCGATCCATCTGGGGGTGGGCACGTATCAGGTCACGTTCGATGAAAATGTCCAAGCACTGAACGGGTTCAGCCGCTGGGTGCAGGTAGACACACTGACCACGGGCAGTATTTCTGGAGTCAGTTGCACCACAGCAGACCGCGCGGGCAATGTCAGGGCAGTTTTCATCTTATGTACGAATGCGGCTGGTGCTAACGTCGATACCTCCTTCTTCCTATTTGTCGCAAGGTAGCAGAGCGCGACGCTAAACCGGCGTGCTGTTACGGTGATCGACAATTCTGAGGCCACGCGGGTTCACTGGTCTGCCCGCGTGGCCTCGCCTTATCGCAACACTCTCTAACCGAACCACGATCATTCGAGGAGTAGATCTCTATCCCGCCGGACATCACGATTGTGGTAGTGCTGGGGACGTCTCGGAATATTCGAGTCAGCAATTGAGATCCGATCTATTGGGCGTTCATTGACCGGGGGGCCGGACGAGGGTATTCTCGGTCAACTTTCTTGCCTGGGAGACTCTTCTGTGATCCGTTTCCGGCCCTTGTTTTCTGCGGCCGCTCTGACGTTTCTTCTTTTATGGCTCGCGCCTGCCCCGCTGGTTGCTGATGATACGGCAGAGCTTCCGAACGTTGTAGCCAATGACAATCGCACTGCTGCCGGTCAACTCAAAGGGCAACAACTGACACTCCGGCTCGAGCTACGGAAGGCGCGATGGTTTCCGGATGCGGAGACTGATCCGCATATTGACCTTCATGCATTCGGAGAAACGGGAAAGGCGCCCCAGATTCCGGGCCCGCTTATCCGCGTGAATGTAGGTACCGAGATTGTTGTGAACGTGACGAACCTGCTGAAGGGCGACGTTCGGATTCACGGGTTGCACGAACGTCCTGGCCAACTCACGGACACTTTTGAAGTTGCTGCGGGAGCAACGCGTGAGGTGCGTTTCAAGGCCGGCGCGGCCGGAACCTATACGTATTGGGCATCGACCGCTAACGCGCCGATCATCAAGCGGCTTACTGAGGATACCCAGCTCTCGGGTGCATTCATTGTGGATCCGCCGGGCAAGGTTGCAGATGATCGAGTGTTCGTGTTGGGGCTGTGGCTTCCGGATCCCGCGGTGTTTGGCAAGAACGTTTCTTCGATCAATGGCAAGTCGTGGCCGTACACAGAGCGATTGTCGATGCGCGCTGGAGAAACAGCGTCGTGGCGGGTGATCAACGGAAGCGCCGAAGCGCATTCGATGCACATGCACGGATTTTATTTTCGGGTGAATAGTTTAGGGAATGGTGAAAATGACGAGGCCTATTCGGGTGAGAAGCGGCCCATGGTGGTGACACAGATGATCTCGCCGGGTGGAACGATGGCGATGACGTGGGTTCCTGAACGCGAGGGAAATTGGCTGTTCCACTGTCACATGATGATTCACATGTCGAGACGCATTACGGTTCCGGAGGGGAAGCCGTTGACCGCGCACGCAGAACACGATTCGACCTCGCTCGGCATGAGTGGCCTTGTTCTCGGTATACGAGTGACAGGGAACGTCGCGAAGCCGGCGGTGGTGAAGAACGCGGACGTTCGGCACCTGAAACTAACTCTGAGCCAGCGTCAAACGGGCCTGTCGCAATTTGGAATGGACCTGGAAGAAGCGGGTCAGGCAAAGCGGAAGGATGATGCTGTGCCCGCGCTGATTGGGCCGCGCATTGTGCTTACCCGCGGGCAGCCGGCAGAGGTTGAAGTCGTCAATACGCTCAAGGATGCGACGACCATTCATTGGCACGGGATCGAACTGGAAAATCTTTACGACGGGGTGGCGGGTTATACGGGCGACTCGAACCAGATGACTCCGGCGATTGCGCCGGGAGGGTCTTTTGTGGCGAAGATGACGCCATCGCGCGCGGGTACTTTCATCTATCACACGCACTGGCATGATGAAGATCAACTGCTGAATGGTATTTACGGGCCGCTGATCGTGCTGGAGCCAGGCGAGAAGTACGATCCTGATCACGACAAGATTTTCTTGATCAGCTTTGGAAAGCTTTCGGATCCTCTGGGACAAACGATGCTGATCAACGGTACCCCGCAGCCGTCTCAGCAAAAATTGCGAGTTGGAGAGAAGTATCGATTTCGTCTGATTAACATCACGGCAAACGCGGTTGACATGGAAGTGTCGTTATCAGACGAAGGACGCGCTGTCCAATGGAAACAGTTGGCGAAAGACGGCGCGGACCTGCCGGAAGATCAGCGGTTGTCTGCTGACGCGAAGATCGTTCTTACCGTTGGGGAGACGCGCGATTTCGAGTATCAATCCTCGAGTCCTGGCGAGTTGCAGTTGACGGCTTACCTGCCCCGTTCTCGACGCCGGGTTGTGCTTGCGCTTGCGTTCGAAGGTGAAGCGGCGAAGTAGACCCCGGCGCTCACTGATTCGAGCACCTGACCCCCGGAACTAACTGAGGTATCGATTCGTTTTCAACCATTTCCAGATAATACGATTTAAGTCGAGTTGACATGATATTGCGATGCGACTTTAATCGTGTGTTCCTCGAAATGGGAAGGACGTAGAGCGCACGCAGGATCTGCTTTCGCGCAGCCCACTCCAGCTTTGCCGCGCTCGGCGCCAACAACACAACAAAATTTGCGCTGCCGCCAGCGGCCGAGGATTTCTCTATCTATGCGAAGTCCTCTGAACGGCCATGGGCCATTGTGCGCGCCAGGTTATGGGGAGGGTCGAGACATGTTTCGTTCGTTCTTAATGATGGTGTCGGTTGCAATCTTGTTTCTTCTGATGCAAGCGGAGGCGCGCGCGCAGGCTGGGAGCGCAGAACTTACAGGCCAAGTGGTGGACAGCGCGGGAGCAGCGCTCTCCAATGCCAGTGTTATCGCCACGGAAATGCAGGCGGGTGTCGTGAAGCGCACAAGCTCTAGCGCGGCAGGCTTATACGTGTTCAACAATTTGCGGCCGGGACAATATTCCGTGTCCGTAGAGGCGACGGGCTTTCAGACGTTTGTGCAGAAAGGTGTAACGCTGACAACCGGCGAGCGAGTTCGAGTGGACGTGAAGATGGCGGTGGGAGATGTGAAGGAGAACATAACCGTTTCGGCCGATGCACCGCTTCTGCAGACTGAGTCGGGGAGCATCACGCAGTCAATTGATCACGACAAAGTTGTGGATCTGCCATTGAACGGCCGAACGTTCGTGCAACTGGCGACACTCTCGCCCGGCGTCATGCTACCGCCGGGGACGCTGTTGCCGAGAATCAACGGAGGCAGGCCGCGGACGAACGAATATCTATTCGATGGGATCAGCGCGCTTCAACCAGAGCCGGGGCAAGTTGCACTCTTTCCGATCATTGATGCGATCCAGGAATTCAATATTCAGACGAATGGCGTGTCTGCCGAATTTGGACGGTTTAACGGAGGGGTCATCAACCTTTCGACGCGAGCGGGGTCGAACGAATTTCACGGCAGCGTGTGGGAGTTTTTCCGAAACGAGGCGCTCAACTCTCGAAACTATTTTGCGCGGTCCCCTCAGCAAAAACCAGAGTTTCGACGTAACCAATACGGGGCGGCGATCGGCGGACCGATCATCAGGAACCGCACTTTCTTTTTCGTAGACTATCAGGGGGTGAAACAGGCGATTGGGACGGTTCGAACGTCAACAGTTCCGACGCTTTTAGAACGGCAGGGGAATTTCACGGAACTGTATGGAGACACGACGGCGGTTTTATTTGATCCAAATACGACTGTGCCGGACGGAACGTCGTTCAGCCGGTCTCCGTTTTCGCCGACGAACGTCATTCCACTCGACCGGATTGATCCGGCTGCGTTGAACGTGCTCAACCGCTATCCGCTGCCGACAAAATCTGGAACGGCCAACAACTTTACGCTGGTCGGCAACGACGAAGATCACCAGAACCAGTTTGATGGGCGACTTGATCACAACTTTTCAGTGACGAACCAGGTGTTCGGGCGATATTCGTATTTTCATGATGTGGACCAGCCGGTTCCCTTTCTGCCGGATGGGAGCGGCAACATTACGACTGGAGTCATTGGACTGACGGATACGCTCGGCCAGCAAGTGGTGGGCAGCTACACTCACACGTTCAACGAACGCACACTCAACAACTTCAAATTTGGATACACGCGGCGTTCGTTCCAGCGTCGGGGTGTGTTGCTGAATACGAGCCCGTCGGAGGACCTAGGTATTCCGGGAATTCCTTCGAACGGCGCCTTCGACAATGCACTGCCGGTTTTTTCGATTGCCGGCTACCAGCAGATTGGCGCACCTTCCAACACAAACTCGAATTTCCGAACTGACGTAACCGAGCTGACCGATACCATTTCGCATCTAGTTGGCAGGCACTCGCTGAAATTTGGCTTCGATTTGCGTTGGGAACGTTTGGATGTAATACAGCCGCCGAACCCGACCGGTATATTCCAGTTTTCTCAGCTGTTCACAAACCAGCCGGGCGTAGCTGGGACGGGAGATCCCCTGGCCAGCTTCCTGCTTGGACAAGTGCAGCAGTTCTCGATTGACCTGCAGGATAAGGTGATTCGCCCGCGCGCACACATCCAGGAATATTTCGCGCAGGACGACTGGAAAGCGACGAGCCGGTTGACGATCAATGCGGGATTGCGGTGGACGCTGAATTTTCCATCGACGGAAGTGGACAACCAGGGAGCCGTTTTCAATCCTCAGACGCAGGTACTCGACTATCTGGGGCAGGATGGAAATTCGAGAAGCGCGCGGGAATTGCACCTGCACGATTTCGGTCCACGTATTGGACTTTCCTACATGTTGACTCCCAAAACGGTGGTCCGATCCGGGTATGGAGTGGTCTGGATTGAGCAGACGGGTATCACGACCCCGTTTACTACCCCGTACTTTCCTTTTTTACAAACGACTAGCCAGCGAACGCTCGACAACATTAATTCTGCGTTCGTGTTGTCGGCGGGCCCAAGCGTGGCGCCGATTCCGCTGACTCCGGATGCAGGACTCGGGCAAGGCGTGTTTACGGTCAATCGGGATCTGGGTTCCGGATATGTACAGCAATGGAACCTTGCAGTGCAGCGGGAACTCACTCACAACATTTCATTTGAAGTGGCTTATGTGGGATCGCACATTACTCACGTCGGCATACCGGATGTAAATATCAACCAGCTGACGACGGACCAGTTGGCGATCGGGAGCCCGCTGCTACAGAAAGTGCCGAATCCATTCTTCGGGGAGATACCAAGATCGTCGTCGCTCGGAGATCCGACGATTGCCGCGGGGCAGTTGTTAAAGCCATTTCCAAGATTCCTGACGGTATCGCCCTATCGAAACAACACAGGAAGCACCGTGTACCACGCGTTCGAGGCCAAGTTGGAACAGAGGTTGAGCAAAGGGCTTTCGTACCTGGTGAGCTACACGCATTCCAAGCTGATCGATACGGCGTCCTCGGTGTTCGACGCGTCGATCCTGACCGGGCCGATTGCGAATTTTCCTGTGGCCGATAGCTACGATTTGAGCCGAGAGCGCGACTCGTCTACCGGAGATATACCGAACGTTTTTGTGGTTAGCTCGATTTGGGAGATTCCGGTAGGACCGGGGCACTCACTGAATCCGCACGGCATTGTGGGGGCGATGAGCAACGGTTGGCAGTTGAGCGGAATTGTGACGATTCAGTCGGGGATGCCGTTTGCAATTACGCAGACCACAAACTTCAATGCGTTCGCGGGTTTTGGCGTGCAGCGGCCGAATGTAGTTGCATCGCCGGATCTGCCCTCGGACGAACGAAGTCCGGCGCAGTGGTTTAACAAAGCGGCGTTCGAGGTTGCGCCACAATTCACGCTTGGGAATGCGTCGCGGAACCCGGTGCGCGGTCCGAATTATCGAAATGCGGACATCGCGCTGATCAAGCACACTCGCATTGGCGAGCGGGCCGACTTGGAATTCCGCGCCGAGGTTTTCAACCTGACCAACACGCCAGCGTTCGGGCAACCGAATGGCGTGCTGGGGAGTGCCGCGTTCGCAACGATCACGTCAACGGCGAGTGATCCTCGCGTGCTGCAGTTCGGATTGAAGGTCAACTTCTGATTGTGAGCCAGCGATGGGTTACTTGACGCCTTTCTCGGGATCCCACGAGCCTTGCTCTTTGCGGACGTAAACCATTTGTCCGATGTGATAGGCGTTGTGGACGCCGATGTGGGCGATGGTGGAGGCCCATTCCTTAATCTTGGCGTCGTCGGCTGATTCGACGGCTTTCTCCCATTCGGTCATGACGGTGTCGAGTTGCTTGACGGTGTCGGCCCACTTCTTGCTGTCGAATTTGTCGAAGGTTTCGTTGTTGTCGCCGCTGAACTTTGGTTCGGGCTCGCCTTTGAATTTTGCGAGCTGGTCTGAATTCCAGAAAACGAGATGATAGGCGAGCTGTCCGACAGAGTGATTGCCGGATTTGTCTTTCCAGTTGGCCTGGTCGGCGGTGAGTCCTTCGACGGCGGTGTTGGCGGGGACAAACCAATCTTTTACGTTGTGCGTGGTCTTGAGTTGTTCGAGCAGCACGCCCTTGAGCGTGGTCGGCTTCTGATCTTTCTGGGCCTGAGCGGAGGCGTTGAGTGAGACGGCAAGAAGGAGCAGAACGGCAAATTTCATGATGTCCTCGGGACAAGTTGGAATTCGGGTTGATTTCTGGAAAGTTGGACGTGGGGCTCGTACGAATCGTGAGCAAGATGGTTTGAGCGTATTCACTTTGGGTCTGAGCCGATGCGCAAAACGTTGCCGTCGGGATCCTCGATTTGCATCTCCAGTGCCCACTGAAAGTTGGTGGGCGGCAGGCGGATGGGGACACCTTTCGCAAGGTAGGACTGGTGAAGACCCTCAACATCGTCTACCCCAACCCAGACCCAGGCGCGGCCTTGACCCTGATCTCCCCGGCAGAGGTAAATGTAAGAGCCATCGCGGGATACTTGGGTAAAGTCGTTGGTTCCCCAAGGTGCATTGGTGAAGCCGAGAAGGTCAACATAGAAGTGGAGGGCGGCGGACATATCTTCGACGCGAAGGATGGGAACGATATTTTCGACGCGGGGGTGGACCGGCGCGGACATTGCGCTGGGATGATAACGCGTCTGGGTCGTTTTCCGCTTTGCTGGAAAAACGCAAGGCGCCGGCGCGCCGGGAAATGCGGCTTTTTCTGATAGCGATTGACCGGGCAGACCGGGGCAGCCTACCATGGGCGACGCATTGTCACTCCCCGCAGTGAGTCAATCGGGAGCTGAAGCGAGGGCAAACGAATGACCTGGAAAACCAAATTGTTGCTCGGGATCCTTACCGCTGTGGCGATGTTTGTGCTTTCGTTTTTGGTTCCAACCGGAGGAATGTTGCGCGACACACAAGCTGCCCAATTTCCGATGACCGTTGGAGTGTGGGCAATTTTTGTACTTTTATTTGTAAAGTTGAAGTAGCCGCCGTTCGAGCCGCGATTTTTCTGGCCAGCGGTGGCGTCGGAGCGGTCAACGTGTTGAAAACTTTTGTGCTGTCGGGCGGCGTGGGGGAATCGCGCCGCGTCGATACGGTAATCCCCCGATTTCTCCTCACGCGACGCTGTGTTCCGATTGATTTCACAAGAACATTTTCCCAGGGATGGTGTGGTTGATGGCGTCTGCTATGAAGGTTGTTTATTGCAGTTCGGAGACGTGTCGCGCGAGCGGCAATTCTGAACGAGGGATCGAAGTGTGGTTTCAGCGGGGACCGAAGCCGAAGCATTATGCGCGCTGTCCGTATTGCAGGGCGTTGCTCGTTCTTGAATTCAATGCAGGAAATATCTGGTTTGTGCGACCTGAGAGCAGGTTGGCTTCGTAGTGGGAGGTTACCTGCTCCTCGGTGCGGCGGAGCGGGATGCCCGACCACGGTGTGTGCAAACATTACTCCCCAAAGATGAAGGTTTCTCTCCCTTTCAGGCCCCCCTTACCTCCCAGGGGTGAGCATTCTTGAACAGACGAATGGCCCGTGGACTGCTACGGTTGAGGTGTTCTTCGAGCGGAATCGCCGAAGGGTCGGAAGGTCGCTTGCCGCTTGCAGGACTGAGCTATGGCGAAGCAACTCGCACCAATCCGGGTCATTTCCTTCTGTCTGTTGGCTGCCTGCGGGGCGTTGTGCCAGAGCGAACGTCCGTCAGTTGACTCGTTTCAGAGACTACAGTTTGATAGCGCAAACTCACCTGAAGTGCAGAGCCAACAAACGCGTGCGTGGAGTTCGCTTCCCGATGCTCCGTCCTCAGTGCAGCGTCCAACGAGAGCAGAGAGATCTCACACGTTTGTTTATGAAGCAAGCTCACCTCTAACACTTCCCGTGGTCGGAGTTACTTCGGGCGTACTGCGCGAAGCAGGAGTGGGCTACGTCACTGGGGGAGTCTCGCCGCGTTCTATGTCGTCCTATCAACTGGTATTTGCTCCAAGAGAATCCAGCACTTTTCTTAGTAGGAACGTGTATTCCTCGTTGCTGAAGCGGAACCCGCGCTATCGCCCTTCGACCAGCGGCAGCTTTGTGGGCCGCGTGTCCTACGCCGCTTCGCGCATTTTAATCACGAGTGACGATTCCGGAAAGGAAAGTCTGAACACCTCATATTTCATCGGGGTGCTGGCTTCGGTTGCGATCCAGACCGCTAACCGTCCGTATTGGGCTCAGTCCGCTTCGAGGAGTTTCAACAATTTTGGTGCGACTATTGGCAGCGACGCGGGGAGCAACCTCTTCCACGAGTTTCGGCCAGGCATCTTGCGTGTGGTGAAGCGGCCACGCTCCGAACTTCGTGTTTGGGATCAGCGAAGGCCATAGCGATAACACTCATTGACGGATAGCTCAGAGGGAAGAGTTGGTTCCCGGAAGATCGTGCCTTTAGCTGACTTTTGGGATCAATCTTTTGCCTTCGGGTGGGAACGGCGAGCTACGGTGGGAATTCCCCAGTCCGGCAGTATTTGCTGAAACGACTGAGCAATAAAAACGGGCTTTTGTCGGCGCTTTTCTCGAAGGGCGAACATCAAAGCAAGAAGAAATCCTGTCAAAGCTCCAAGAAACCCTTCCGTGATCGAGAGGCTGTTGAATGTGCGCAAGCCTTGGCCGGTCAGGAGGAATCCGGTATACCCCAGCGATAGAGTCCAAAAAATCGCGCGAGCTTTCATCTGCCTTCACCTGAGAATCATTCACAATAATAGTGTCACAAAACGGCTCGGCTTGCAGGAAGATCTTTGCCGCTGTCGAAGTGTGCGGACGATCCCTGCTCGTCAGAGCGCCGATTTCGTCGAAGGTCGATCCTCGGCTACGGATACATGCTTGGCATAAATTGCGGCTGCTGCACTCACAGGAGAGGGAAGTCGAGCCTCGTCAGAAACGAAAGAGGTAGGAGATCTTGGCGTAGAGTGTGCGTCCATCGTTGATGTAGCGGCCGGGAGTGCGTGCGAGGGTAAACGGGTCGAGATTCTGTAGATTGCTGTTGTATCCGAGATAGAACGCGGTGCCAGGATGAACGAGATAGGTGATCAGAAAATCTGCGTTGATGTTCTTGGATGGAGCCAAATTTGTGTATTGCGGGTTGGTGAGTAGCGCGTCATATTGCGCGATCGCCCGGAACGACAGCTGCTTGTTGTATTGGTAATTCCACTTCGAGCGCACGACGTGAGAGTTGATGATGGCGGCGTGTTCCGTGCGCGAGGTGAGGCGTTCCAAGATGTAGTCGTTGGCGATGCTGAGACGGTTGAATGGGTGGACGGTCATTCCTGCCACCAGTTGAGTTTCATTTGCGAGGAAGGGCGGCCGGTTGGTGGGCGGATCGAAATTGATGTTCTTGCCGGTGAAGAAATTCGCATTCACGCTCATCCATGCGAGGTAGGAACTCGTCACCGAAGTCCCGAAGTAATCTCCTTTGTTGAAGTCGGTGTTGTGGGTTAGGACTGAGTAATCGGATGGGCGAAGGAGTTCGCGCCAGTGTCCGCTGTAAATTGAGATGTTGGTGTTCTTGCGCAGGTTGATATTGATGGATGGCTCGTAGATCGCGTCCAGCTGGTTGCCAGCGTGATCGTAGGTGGTCCGCTGGAACATGCGCGGTCCCCAGGAAGTGACGACCGCGCCCTCAGGGCGGAATAAATAAGACAACGTATTCGTGGCCTTGCGGATATCGGGACGCTGGTAGAAGCCCATGAGCGTTACGAATCCGGAGGTGATGTCGCGCGCATCGAGTGTGTAAGAGATGTGACGGCTGGTGTATTCGGCGGTCAAGGCGAAAAGACTTCCGGCGAAATGGAGTTTGTTGATTTGATCGGTGGCGCTGGCGAGGGCTTGTCCGCGGATCTGAAGGTGATCCCCGAAATGGAAAGTGAAGTCGGGGCCGCCGACACGATTGGACCTTGAGACGCAGGCGATCTGCTCTGTCGTGTTGACAGCATTGGTGGCGCAGAGGGAATCGGGGACGGCGTCCATTTCGCGGTCGCTGTAATAGATGCCGATCTGGGACTGCTTCCAAAGTTCGCGGGTGAGACGTCCTACGGTGAAGTAGGCGCGTTTGCCGTGCAGTGGATCATTGTCGGGAACGATGAGGCCCGGGCTTTGGTCGTCGGAGGCGAGAACCCCGATGCCATAGGGCCCGAGTTTTCCGGTCACACGCACGCCGAATTGAGGGTTCGCGATGCGGCGCGTGAAGTACATGTTTATGGGAGTTTCAAAATAGTTCGCACCCTCCTGGAAGAAGGGACGCTTCTCCGGGAAAAATACTTCGAAGCGCTGGTTGACCGTGTTCTGCGGTTGATCACTTTCAAGCTGTCGAAAATCTGGATTGACGGTGAAGTCGAAGACGAGACTGTCTTTCAAGATGAATTTGCCGTCGAGGCCGGCGCGTCCGCCGAGATTTTTGCCGGTAAAGAAAGGATGCGAGGGATCCCGCTGGTCGAGCGCGTGAAAAGAATCGATGAGCCCGTAGGGGATGAGTTGGATGTTGCGGCCGGGGCGAATGTCTTCGAGGCCATGGAGTTCGCTTTCCTGACTGAGACGTCCGTAGATGCTGGCGGAGACGTGCGGGAAAAAACTGTTGTCGTTGCTGTGGGGGACTACCCGCTGAAGGAGGATGCCCCAGGTTTGTTCACGGGCACTCGAGAAACGCAGGCTCTTGAACGGAATCGCCATAAACGCAACGTAGCCCTGCGAAGTAATTCGCCCACGTGAATCCCAGACGGTGTCCCAGGAGGGGTCATAGCTGAGGATGTCGGTCCAAATGAAGTCGTATTGGATACCGAGTGGATTGGTCATGAAACCGTAGGAGCGGCGCTGGTCGGCGAAGGTGTCGAGGTAGAGCTGGACTTGATCGTGCTCGAACTGAACGTCCTGCTCACTGGCTGGGCCGATGTCTTCACGACGGGTCATGCGGGCGCGGATCCGGGACGAGTCCTCGTCGAAGCAAATGAATATTGCGTAGAAATTCTTCGCGTCGTAGCCGAGGTAGACGTCGGTTTTCTGTTGGGCAGGAGCGCCGTCTTTTGGATCGCGTTGGATGAAGTTATTGACCTTGGTCATGGGAGGGGCTGATGCCGACGGCTTCATATCGAGGAAGTCCTCGAGTTTCGGAGGATGATTGACCCGTTGGATCGTGATGGTGGGTTTGGTGGATTCAAGGATTGCGGTCTGAGCGCCCGACATCGTGCTGACGATCAGTGTCAGGAGGGCAAATCCAATGCGCTTCCGCCAGCAACAATGTCGGGGCATGACGAGAAGCTAGGAGTGATGCCGAGGGACAACAATTGGTATGCGGTGAAGCGAGCAAGAGATGCGGTGAGCCGTGGGTTGGGCGCGACGGCGTCTGGGGATGTTTGAAACGTTGATTGGCGATGGTTGATTGCTACTTTAGAAAACGGTCGAGGGCGTCGCGGTAATTGCGGGTCAGTTTTAGTTCGGCGCCGCTGTTGAGGATGACTTGGTATTCGCCGTTCTCGGTCGGGCGTAGTTCGGTAACGCGATCGAGATTGACGATGGTGGAGCGGTGGATACGCACGAAGCCTTTCGGCGCGAGTTGCTTTTCCATTTCGATGATGGTGTCGCGCAACAACCATTCTTTCTTGCCGGCGTGGAGCGTGACGTAGTCACCGGACGCCTGGATCCAGTCAACGTCTGAGGTTTTGACGAACGCTACTCGGCCAGCGGAACGAACGACGATGCGGTCTGGAGTGTGGCGCGCAGTCCTGGCGGGAACGATGTCATTTAGAGCGGACGCCAGGCGGCGAGCAAGTGTGCCGTCGCGATCGCGGGTGAGGCAATCGCGGGCGCGTGAAAAAGCGATGTCGAAGCGTTCATCGTCGATCGGCTTCAGAAGATAGTCGAGGGCGTTGACCTCGAAGGCGCGGATCGCGTAGCGGTCATGCGCGGTCACGAAAATCACGTGAGGAAATTCGGTGTGGCCGACGGTTTGAATCACATCGAAACCGGATTGTTCAGGCATCTGCACGTCGAGGAAAACAAGGTCGGGAGAGTTGCGCCGAATGGCCTCAATCGCTTCGGTTCCATTGCGACATTCGGCGACGACTTCGGCATCGTCGAAGCGACGGAGCCGGGAGCGGATGCCGCGCCGGGCCAGCTCTTCATCGTCGACAATAACAACGCGAACCGTCATGACACTGCTCCATGAGAGTGGGGCGTGACGCGAAATGGAAGATCAATCAGCGCCAAAACACCTCCGCCGGGCGGAGTAGAAATCGTGAAGCGAGCGTCTTCTCCGTACAATTCGGCGAGGCGGGTCTTGGTATTGGAAAGTCCGATACCCATAACAAGTTGCTCAGCAGGCGCAAGGCCAGCGCCGTCGTCGATGACAGTGAGATGAAGCCTTCCATCTGAGGCATGGATCGCCACTGCTACTGAGCCTCCTTTTTCGCGAGGCAGCACACCGTGTTTGACGGCGTTCTCGACCAAAGGTTGGAGCACCAGGGCGGGGACAAGGGCCGACAAGGCTTCCGGCTGGGCGTTGATCTTGACCTGCAGGCGATCGGCGAAGCGGATCTGCTCGATTTCCAGGTAGCGCCGGACGAACTCAAGTTCTTGGGCGACGGAGATTTCGGGAGTGTCGGCAGTCTCAAGACTGAGGCGCAAGAAATCACTCAGGCGAGCGATCATGCGATTGGCATCGGTGTTCTTTCCTTCAGACACCAAGGTTGAGATTGCGTTCAGGGTGTTGAAGAGAAAATGAGGTTCAAGTTGGGATTGCAATGCACGTAGGCGCGCCGAGTGCGCGGACGATTCTGCCCGTGCGATCTGCAAACGTTGCGATTCGAGTTCGATCCAATCGTTGATGCCGTAGTAGAGCAACGACCAGGCGAGCAGGACGAATCCGTCATAGAGCAAGGTCCCAAGCGGGATGCTCCGGAACCAGAACGTAAGCATCTCGCGGCGGATGAAGTGGTAGTAAAGCTGGAGAAAGATGCTGTGGGTTTCGCGCCAGACAGCAGCGCCGGCGAAAGAAACTGCGATGACGAGAAGGGCGGAAGCAAGCGGCGACATCCGGCGCGCTCGCGCAATCCGATAGAGGAGACGAAGCGCCAGGGTCAGAAGAAAGCCGATTAGCACGAGCAAGACTTTGCTAATGACGGCTTCGCGGATGGAGAGGGTATCGAGGCCCCAGCCGAACATGGCGATGCCGAAGAAGAGCCATCCGCAGAACTGGAAGGTCCAGAACAGCGCCGGTTTCTGGAAGGAACGCGGGATGGAAGACCTCCTTCGGGCCGGTGGTTATTCTAGACTTTGGGCGCCGCCGAGGGTGGACGGCCGCCGCGCAGGAGCACCCGAGCTCGGGGTAGACTATAGACCTTTCCGCAAGGCGCTCTTGCTTTGAGGTGTCGATATGACCGCAGCGAATCCTGTTTCGATGAATCAAGAAGTTGCCGGCAAAGAGCTGGCGCGGCGCGTGCTCCTGATTGGTAAATACCCTGAACTGGGGAAGGCGCTCGAGCAGGGCCTTGAGTCGAGGAACTGCAAGTTTCAGTATGCGGCAGGCAGCGCAGACACCTTGCGGCAACTCAGGCGCACGGCCTATGACGTTGTGATTACCGACCCTTCGAACAGCGTTGACGAAGATCTGGCGCTGCTGTCGGAGATACGGGCGATCCGGCCGGGAGTGCGGGTGATTCTTCTCACGCACCATTCAACGCCGGAGGAAATCATTGCTGCGCTCAAAGCGCGAGTCTTCCTGGTGAAGAGTGCGCCGTTCGACCCTGAGGAGATTGCGGAATTCGCAAGTCAGGCGGGGACGGCGGCGGATTCTCCGTTGGGCATTGAGGTGATTTCGGCACATCGCGATTGGGTTTCGCTGCGCGTGAATTGCCAGATGCTCACGGCGGAGCGGCTGGTGGAGTTTCTGACGGAGTTGCAGTCGGGACTTGAGGAGGGGCCGCGCGATCAATTAATGATGGCATTTCGGGAGATCCTGATGAATGCCATTGAGCACGGCGCGGAATTCAAGCCCGGCAAGGTGATTGATGTGTCAGCGGTGCACACCGAGCGCGCGATCGTTTTTTATGTGCGTGATCCGGGCGCCGGTTTCCAGTTGGACGAAATTCCGCATGCGGCGGTGTCGAATCCACCCGATGCGCCGACGGCACATATTGAATTGCGGGAAGCCAAAGGTATGAGGCCGGGAGGGTTTGGGATTCTGGCCACGAAGGGGATCGTGGACGAGTTGATCTATAGCGAGAAGGGGAATGAAGTGCTGTTAATCAAGCACACGACGTAGGGAGCGTAGGAAGTTTTGTTTCGCGAAGGAGCGTTCCACATCATTCCGGTCGCCGCCTGATTTAGACCGAGTGCGCCGCAGTCAGGGGTTTGCTCCAAGTGGGAGCGGCGGCTGAATCGTCTAGGGTAGTTTCCTCCCAGAGTGAATCGTCCTTGAGCAAACGTGAAACGAGGGCGGTGTGCATGGCATGGCCGGCGCGATCCGCGACGACATTTCCAAGGATTTGCTTTCCGAGAAGGGCAAGGTCTCCTATTAGGTCGAGGACTTTGTGCCGGACAAACTCGTCGTTGAAACGCAGAGGCGGATTCATGACGCCGTCGCGGGTGAGGACGATGGCATTGTCGGTAGACGCGCCGCGGATGAGACCCTGCTGGCGGAGAACATCGGCTTCGTGAACGAACCCGAATGTGCGCGCGGGTGCAATGTCTTCCAGATAATTTCCGTCGGAGAGATCGACGCGAAATTCTTCCTTGCCGATCATCGGATGCGGGAAATTGATGGTGTAGGACACGGAATAGGTGTCTGCGGGATAAACCGCAATGAATTTATCGCCTTCACGCAATTCGAATTCGCGCCGGATGCGGAGATATGTTCGGGCGCGGCGCTGTTTGCGGATTCCGGCGCGGTGAATCATTTCGACGAAAGGCCGCGCGCTGCCATCGAGTATGGGCAGCTCAAGATTGTCGAGTTCCACGATCGCGTTGTCGACACCAGCACCGATGAAGGCCGAGAGCAAATGTTCGGTGGTTGAGATCAGCACGCCTTTCTTCATCAAACTGGTGGCGTAGCTCACGCGCGCGACGTTGCGGCTGCTAGCTTCGATTTCAAAATCGTCGAGGTCCGTGCGGCGAAAAATGATGCCAGATCCAGAAGGAGCGGGAAGAATGCGGAGATGTACGGGAGCTCCGCTGTGGAGCCCGATTCCCTTACAACCGACGGCAGCGCGTAATGTTTGCTCGTGCTTCAAGTGGAAATTCGATTATCTGTTGGCTGATGTATAGCTTACCGTCGGCGGTTCATCTACGTATGTGGCAAAAAAGCCACAGTGGCGCAGCGGGCGTGCCTTGCGCGGAGGCTCGATGGCTGACAAGGGCCTCCGTATCAATAGGATGTGGGTGGTGGCGGGATTGGGACGTATCCGCCGAGATTACCTGCTACTTTTTGGGCAGCGGCTTCTTTGGATCGTAGGTGACGGAAGCCTCGAACAGCGACTCGGGAGGGTTCTGGTTGTAGCTGACCGTGTTCACGAAACGCTGATTCGACATGTCACCATTCATATAGCGCGTGACGGAATGCGGGGTCATGATCCCTTGCACGGGCTTGTAGTTGTCGTAAACCTCGTCTTCGACGTTGCGCAACTTGTCGGAGGGATCGCGCCATGAGTAGCTCTTTTTGATGGGCAGATGAGTGTGGTCATCGATCCATAGAGTGACAGACTCGTTGCGCGCATTCATTATGGTCACTTGCTGGGCGGGCTTACCTTCCGCGACGCCAGTTCCTACGTAGAACAAAGCGACCCCGGGTTCGTGAATCCACTGCCGCAGAACGAGAGGCAGCGAGTGTTCGCGCCGGCGGAGATAGGTAGCAGTATCTTTCGGCTCCTCGATGGCTGTCCCTTTATAAGTAATTTCGTAGCCCTTGTTGGCGTTGTGAATGAGAACGATGTCGGCCTTGTCTTTCACGGGCACGTTGCCAACGGTCCAAAAAAGGATGTGGTAGCTGCGCATCTTGATGACTTCGAAACGGTCTTTGTCCGGATACTTCGTGACCAAGCCGTAGGGAATTCCAACGCTGTTGCTTTCTCCGTGAAAGAAACTGTAGAAGCGGCCGTCCTGGGTAACGTCCTGGGCGCTGAGATAGGTTGGACCGCCGAGAGCCTCGATCGCCTGGTCGATGACTTGCTTGGCTTTGGCACTATTTTCTTGTTCAACTGGGCTTTTGGCGGCAGTTGGTGCGGGCGGGGTCTGGCTCAGAGCAGCGATAGTCAGCAGGATGGCAATAAGAAAACTGCGCATAGGGTCTTCTGGTTAGACGCGTAAAAGGAGATTCTAGCTGCTTGGGGGCGTTGAACGGAATGAGAACTGGGCTAAGTGGTTGAGGGCCGTCGCATCTCGCCCGCACCTTGCAAAGTACGCCAGGAACGGGGCACGCCCCTGGCTCGCCCCCCCGGTATCGAATTCACTCCCGCGATCACTGCCGCGTTTAGCCTACTAAGACTGCGCCACCGTTCACATTGAAGACTTCGCCGGTGATGAAGCCGGCGTAATCGGTGCACAAGAAGAGGATGGGCCCTGCGATCTCGTCGGGAGTGCCGACCCGGCCTAGCGGAATTTTGTTGAAAATGCCATCGCGCGTTTTGGGGTCATTCAGGGCGGGGGCGGACATATCGGTGTTGACCCATCCGGGCGCGATGCAATTGACGTAAATTGCGGATGCTGCGAGCTCGGTTGACAAACCTTTGACCATGCTGATGAGAGCCCCTTTCGTGGCGGCATAATCGCAATGAAAGGCTTCGCCGCGCTGTCCGGCAGTGGAGCTCACCAGCACGATGTTGCCGGCGGCTTTTCCTATACGCCGCTGAGACTTCATCTGGTGGACGGAATGCTTGACGAGCCCGAACACGCTGTCCAGGTTGATAGACACGGTGGAATGCCATTGCTCGTCAGACATTCGCTCGACCGGAGCATCGTCGGGAGGCCAGACGCCATGGTTGGCGACGAGGATGTCGAGGCGTCCAAACTGGCGCACCGCGGCATCGACCAAACTGCGCGCGGATTCGATGGAACTGAGGTCGCTGGCAACGGCGACACAGTTTGACGCGCCACATTCCTTTGCGAGTTGTTCTGCCTGATCCTTGGCGCGTTGGTAGTTGAAGACCACACGCGCGCCTGCTGCCACAAACATGCGAACCGTAGCGGCCCCGATACCGCGCGATCCACCAGTGATGAGAGCGACCTTGTTTTCGAGGGTGAGGGGGATAGACATGAGAACTAGTTTGTCGGTTTGAGAGCGCGGTGGCAAGAGCGCCCGTGCAAGATTACGGGCATGCTTCGGGATCTGAACAAGTTCTTAGTTTATGCGCCCCAGCTGGAGGCTTTTTCGGCCTTCAGTTGGCGGCTCAGGATTCGTACCAGCATGCCATCGTAGCGAGTGCCGCTCAACTGCTCGAGTTCTTGAAGGGCCTGGTCACTGGTCTTCGCCGGAGAAAAGCTTCGGTCGGCAGTCATGTTGGCGTAGCCGTCGGCAACGGAGAGAATTCTCGCCCAGAGCGGAATTTCCTCGCCGCGAAGGCCAGTGGGATATCCGGTGCCATCGAATGTTTCGTGATGATGCGCGATTGCGGAGCGCAACGTTTCACTGCGGGGGATTGAGCCGATGATTTCCGCGCCCACGGTGGCATGCGTCTTCACCAGACGAAATTCTTCTTCGGTAAGGGCGCCCGTTTTGGTCAACACACGTTCGGGAATGAATATCTTGCCTACATCGTGAACACGCGCAACGAAAACGAGGTCGGTGAGTTCGTCCGGAGGCAGGCCGAGAGCGCGTCCGATCAATTCTGCGAAGCGTCCCGCCTGCTCGCCGTGGCCGGACGCGTGAGGCTCGCGCATCTCGGCAGCGCGGCTGAGCGCTTCGATCGAGTCACGGAGAACCTGGGTATTGTTGTCTTCCTCATTACCGCAAAGCTTGCGAAGGGTGGCGACAAGTTCCTCGAGATGCTCCGGCCCGGTATGTTCGCGTTGCAAGAAACCTTCGATATATCCGGAGATGAGTTGGCGCTGCACGGCGAGCGTCTCGCCTTCGCCGAATTCTTCTGCGGTCGATACGCGATTTCCACCGGCATGCTTTGAAACGTACATGCCGGCATCGGCGACGCGGATGATGTCTTCTACGGAGAATCCGTGGACGGGGAAGCTCGCGACTCCGAAGCTTCCGGTGATCTGATGCTCAGCAATCATGGGATCGGTCGCGATCCAGATACGCAGACGTTCGGCGAGAACCTGGGCTTGTTCGACGCCGGTCTCCGGCATCAAGATGACGAATTCGTCTCCTCCGTAGCGGGCGACGACGTTCGATTGGCGGCATTTTTGTTCGAGCAAGCGTCCGACACGTGCAAGAACGAGGTCGCCTTCGAGGTGTCCGAGAGAGTCGTTGACCTCTTTGAACTTATCCAAGTCCATCAGCACAACGGAGAATGGCCGCCCAGACCGCGAAGCGCGTTTCCATTCGCCGGTGAGCGACTCCCAGAAATAGCGGCGCGTTTTTATTCCGGTAAGACCGTCGGTGATGGACTGCTGTTGCAGCTTTTGGAAGACGAACGAATTGTGGAGAGCAGTAGCAAGCAGGTCGGCGAGCGTGTTGAGGATGAGTTCGTCGTCGGGAGAGAACGCTTTTTCGCGAAGGCTCTCGATGTTCAGGACGCCGAGCAACGTGTCGCCGTAGGAAATGGGGATACAGAGAATAGACCGCGCCTGAGGCAGCACGCCGCCAAGATTGCCGGTGGCATCGTAGAAACGCTGCGTTGCTCCGGCGCGCGCGACACGTCCAAGAACGCCCGTGCCAAGGGGGAAACGCTTTCCACGGGCTTCAACGCCTGTGCCTGCTTCCGCCTTGATCTCGATGTCTTTCGTAGCGTAATCGAGAATGCCGACGCCGATATGGTCGAAGCGGAACGTTTTCTGAATCTCGACCACAATTTCGTCGAGCATCTGCTCGGCATCTTCGCTCGAAATGGCGGTCTTCGAAATATTGTTAAGGAAGGAAAGATGATGGGAACGTCGTTGTTCTTCGGCAAAGAGACGTGCGTTTTCGACGGCGACGGAAACCTGCCCGGCGGCGGTCTTCATGACCTCGAGATCCCGAGGCTCGAAGAGATATTCGCGATCGTGGCTCATTGCCGCCATAACACCGGCGGCCTTATTAGCCAGCAAGATCGGGGCAGCACAAAATGATTTGGCAGCGCGCGCGGGCTGAAAGGTGAGCGCGAGTTTTTCACGGGTTGCTTCCAACTGGGAACGGATCAGGAGTGGCTGGCCGGTACGGATGATGTATTCGGTCAAGCCGTTACTGACGGGACGGGAGCGCTTGGGCAGGATCTGTCCGTTCTCTACTTCGAGCTCGAAGTGAATTTCGTCGCCTTCCTGAAACGCGATATAGAAATCGCGGGTGTAAAAGATCTGCCCGAGTTCAATCTGAATGGTGCGAAGGATCTCGTCCTGGTTGAGGTGCGAACTGATTGCCTGCCCAATTTGAGTGAGGAGTTCGTACTCCTTTGTGCGGCGCTGGGCGTCGTACATGACGACGTAGTTTTCCAGCGTCAAACCGATCTGAAGCGCGAGGCCGATCAGCAGCCGGAGATTGGACGAGCCGATCATGCGACGTTCAGCGTGTGGAAACAAGATGATGCCGAAATTGTGTTCGCGAGTCTGGAGGCTGACAGCAGTTACGTCGCGGATGTTCTGGGCGGCCATGGCAGTTTTGAACTGCTCATAACGACCGCCAGGACCTGCGGGCAACGGTTCTGGCATGTCTGTGATGTTGCGAAAAGTGACGAATCCGCCCCGGCGATAAGCCAGCTCGGCGAGATATTCGCCAGCGCCATTGTTTTCGAGAGCAGCGAGGAATTCAGGGTCGAAGCCTTGTTGCACGGAAGGCAGAATCCTGCGCCATCGGTCTGCGATGTAGACGACCGCTCGCCTCGAGGGCAACGGGTCGACCAACCGATCGAGAATGGCTTGCATGCTGGGCACGAGGTTTTCAGCGGTCAGCACGCGTCGCGGATCGACGCCAAGCGTGGAGAACGCCAAAGCATTTTCCTGCACAGCATTTCTTTCGTTCTCGAACATCACCATGACCATGGCGATGCCGAGAAGCATCTGCGGGATTGGGCCAAGAGAAAAGTGTTGTGCGTCGCCGAGCAACTCAACGAAGGGATTGCGGAACTGTCCGAGGCCCATCAGCACAGCCCACAGTGCAAGAGCCACTGCGAGCAACTGGAACGCGAGCGAGTTCTTTCGATGAGCGTAGAGATAGTAGTGACCGGAACAATATAAGAGGACAAGAGCGAGTCCGGCTTCCAAACGAAAGGGAGTCTGGAGAGTTATGTTTTGCTGGAATACGCCGTCGACCATGTGAAGGTGAACGTTCCACAGTGCGAGCGCGACTCCGGCTCCGGCGATAGCGACGTCATAAGAAATGATGTGGAAAGGCTCGCGCATCAGGCGCGTCGAAACGAAGATGCAGAGCGCCATGACAACCATCAACAACAGGCTGATAAAAAAAACAATTGCTGATGGTGTGTGGTAGTAGTTCCAGGCATCAGCTGCGTAGTGCAAAACATAGGCAGCCCATCCCAATTGCCAGGCGCGGAAATATGGTTTACGGCTCTGCTCGAAAAGATAAGTGAACAGCAGGAAAACGAGCAGCGCAACGGCGCCGGGAATGACCACCATAGTAATGACGACAGTGCTCATGGGGGTGAGACGCGTCTCCGACTGAGATCAAGAAATCGTTATGCCCATGGTTTCATATTGAACACACCAAAACAATACTTTCCCGTGCTGTCGGGCTTGATGCGCGGGGGCAAAATGGGCGATTGCCGCTGCGGTTGAGGAACTTAACGCTGCTTGAGGTGAATAGCTATCGAAGACGGCGAAATGCCTAAACTTCGGTAACCGGTGTTCGGTAACCCCGGTGCGGAATACCCAAGCCGAGGTAGACCTTGTTAAGGGAGCGAATGAGGAATGCACTGAAAGTGGAGCAATCGCCACCCTGTAACTTCTGCCAGTATCGCGCTAACGGCGTGGCTAATAATTTTCCTCGACCGGCGAATGAGCGTTAAACGGAGGAAAAAGCATGGCTGACGACAAGACTGCGCGCAATGTTCTACCGATCCCAGACCGACCACGATCTGGTTTGATCACCTACGATGCGCGGGACCCAGATACGAAGTATCCCCCGATCAACCAGTTACGCCCACCGAAGGGTGCGCCTAATGTTCTGGTGATCCTGATTGACGATGCAGGTTTTGGTTCCTCGAGCGCCTTCGGGGGGCCATGCAGCACGCCAGCGGCGGAACGTCTGGCGGCGGGTGGATTGAAGTACAACCGATTCCACACCACCGCACTATGTTCACCTACGCGCCAAGCATTGTTAACCGGACGCAACCATCACTCGGTCGGGATGGGTGGAATTACGGAAATCGCAAGCGGCTCGCCTGGATACTGTTCAGTCTTGCCGAACACCTGCTCCCCGATTGCCAGGACACTCAAGCTGAATGGCTACGCCACCGCCCAATTCGGCAAGTGCCATGAGGTGCCGGTTTGGGAAACGAGTTCGGCCGGCCCGTTTGATGCGTGGCCTACGGGCGGAGGGGGTTTTGAATATTTCTATGGGTTCATCGGCGGCGAAGCGCACCAGTGGTATCCGTCGTTGTACGAAGGAACGAATCCGATCGAGGTAAAAAAGACGCCGGAGGAGGGCTACCACCTCGTGCCGGACATGACTGACAAAGCGATCGACTGGATCGGGCAGCAGAAGGCGCTCATTCCTGATAAGCCGTTCTTTGTATATTTCGCGCCGGGAGCGACCCATGCCCCTCACCATGTTCCGAAGGAGTGGGCGGACAAGTACAAAGGCAAATTCGACCAAGGCTGGGACAAGCTGCGCGAAGAAATCTTTGCGAGACAGAAAAAGCTGGGCGTAATTCCGCCAGACTGCCAGCTAACCAAGCGGCATGAAGAGATTCCAGCGTGGGACGCTATGCAAGCTGATTTGAAGCCAGTTCTCATTCGCCAGATGGAGGTGTACGCGGGCTTCCTGGAATATGTTGACTACCACGTGGGCCGGCTGCTCGATTCGCTGGAGGCCGCTGGAATTCTGGACGACACGCTCGTGTTTTACATCATTGGGGACAATGGAGCGTCTGCGGAGGGCACACTGCATGGCACCTACAACGAGATGATCAACTTCAACGGTGCAGCGGCCCTTGAGACTCCCGAGTTTTTAAAGGCGCGCATCGACAAGTTGGGTGGGCCGGAATCTTACAACCACTACGCCGTGGGCTGGGCCCACGCGATGGACACACCGTACCAGTGGACGAAACAGGTAGCCTCGCATTGGGGCGGCACGCGCAACGGGACGATTATCCACTGGCCAAAGGGGATCAAGGCCAAGGGCGAAGTTCGTTCGCAATTCCACCATGTCATCGATGTCGCACCAACCATTCTGGAAGCCGCCGGATTGCCCGAGCCGCTATCGGTCAACGGCGTTCAGCAGAGGCCGATCGAAGGCGTCAGCCTCGTCTACTCCCTGAACGATGCCAAGGCGGCTGATCGGCACGAGACACAGTATTTCGAGATGTTCGGCAACCGTGGGATTTATCACAAGGGTTGGACGGCGGTGACGAAGCACAAAACTCCCTGGATTCTGGTGGGCGAAAAAACTGTGCCCTTCGACGACGACAACTGGGAGCTGTATGACACCACGAAAGACTGGAGCCAGGCCAATAACCTTGCAAAAAAAATGCCGGAAAAACTTCACGAGCTGCAGCGGCTTTGGTTGATTGAGGCGACGCGCTACAACGTACTTCCTCTCGATGATCAGGTCGCTGAGCGCATGAATCCGGATACGGCGGGGCGGCCGGTGCTTATAAAAGGCGACTCGCAAATCCTATTTGGCAGCATGGGACGGTTGTCGGAAAACTCCGTGATCAATGTCAAGAATAAGTCCCACGCTGTGACGGCTGTGATCGAAGTACCCAAGTCAGGCGCGGAAGGAGTCATCATCGCGCAAGGGGGAAACATTGGAGGGTGGACACTGTATGCGAAGGACGGCAAGCTGAAGTATTGCTACAACCTGCTCGGTATCCAACACTTCTATGTCGAGGGCAAAACGGCGCTTTCTCCTGGCGAACATCAGGTGCGTATGGAGTTCACCTATGACGGGGGCGGGCTCGGAAAAGGTGGCAAGGCAGCACTGTATGTGGACGGCAAGAAAGACGGCGAGGGCAGAATCGCTGCCTCGGCGGCGATGGTTTTCTCTGCGGACGACGGTTGCGACATAGGCCAGGACACCGGGGCGCCGGTGTCGCCGGAATATGGCGCGCGTGGGAACGAATTCACGGGCCGTGTGAAGGGAGTGCAGATTGCTGTTGCTGCGGCTGCTGAAGAAGGAGATCACGTCATCTCGCCCGAGGAAGCGGTCCGCGTGGCGATGGCACGGCAATAAAGGTGGTGCGTCTTCGCTGCTAAAGGGGAACGGGGCCTGCTTGTAATTGGGTGGGCCCTGTTTCTTGTCGTGGAGTCTTGCGGTACGAGTGGTTTGGGGATCTTTTCCTGTGTGCTGTTTGGTGCGGTCTCTCTCGTGCGGACTACCACCAAGCGTAATTACATTGACACTCGGTGGAGAGTTACGGCACCTGTCATCTAGGTGAGTCGTTTTCCCGCATGCTCTTTGCAGAATGCGGAGACCACGCCCAGCTCTTTCACACACCCGACCACTTGCGTGGCAATATTGGGACAACCAGGCCAATCACATAAATATTCTGTGAGTTTTTCTTCGTGGCCCTCTCTGGTTGTGATTCCGCTATGGATCGTTACCTGAGGCATACCGGTACTCCTGGTCAACTCCTTGATGTTGATAAACAAGACAAGGTTGCGCAAGTAACGCCGGTAATTCGGGCTGGGGGAGGACTGGAAATGAAAAATTTGAAATCAAGGCCGGCATTCCTGCTTGGCGCACTCCTGATGTTTGTTATTGCTGTGACGCGAACGTTCGGTCAAGAATCGCCGGAGGTCCCGCCGACAAAAGAGGATCTCGCAAAGAACAATAAGCTCTTCATAGAGCTCGCATCCAAAGCGTGCGAGTACGAGCGGGAGTAGCGGGAAACAGCCTTTTTCATCTTTGACGAGCCTCGCATTGCGATTCGCCTTGCACTCCTACGCACGTTGCTGCATTTGGCGGTGCGGTAAGGGCGTTGACTTCGCTAAATTGAACCTGGCAAGTTGCGTTTCACTCCAGCGGGCATCTTCATCAAGTCGCGCAGCAAAGAATTTCTATCTCTGCCAAAAACCAACCTTCCTGTTGACAGCAA